>Ga0190275_10003618_pt1 | contig 11055 bp, 7 predicted proteins | sample Popmic550T_FD_133745 | JGI IMG/M metagenome (GOLD analysis project Ga0190275, IMG submission 133745) | Populus adjacent soil microbial communities from riparian zone of Yellowstone River, Montana, USA - 550 T | ecosystem: Environmental > Terrestrial > Soil > Riparian zone > Trees stand | place...
CGAACTACAGCCCGCTCCTGGCTCAACGCCATAAGCCGCCGCTTCGGGGATCGCGCACCTGCCCTGTTCTGCACGAACAAGATCACAATTCCAAGATACAAGCCGCTTCGCTGTGCGAAGCGTGGGAGAAATCGTGGCCGCAACCCGCGTCGCCCACAGGGCGACGGCTACAGAAGAGCGCGCATTGGAGACGGCACGCCCTCGTGCCGTTGCTGTGCAGCGATGCCAGCCCACCGGCCTGAGGGCAGGCCGGCTCCAAGTTTCTTGCAAATTCTACAAAACTTTCTGAATCCAATCTTCCCCTTCCCTGCATCTCATCTGGGAAACCGCGAGTATGCAGACGCTTTTCCAGGATCTCCGCTACGGCGCGCGCCAGCTTCTCAAGCGCCCCGGCTTTACTTTCCTTGCCATCGTTTCCATGGCGCTCGGCATCGGCGCCAACACCGCGATCTTCAGTTTGGTCGATACCGTGGTCTTCCGGCCTTTGCCGGTAAAGAACCCTTCCGAGCTCCAGGAGCTCTACGGCACCCTGAATAATGGCGCCGACATCTCGATCCAGTCGTATCTCAACTACAAGGAATATCGCGACCGCAACCAGGTCTTCTCCGGCGTGATCGCCTATCGGGTCACCGTGGCCAGCCTGAGCCACAACGGAAACAATGAGCGCGTCTGGGGCATGCTCGCGTCCGGAAATTATTTCGACGTGCTCGGCGTTCCGCCGTTTCTCGGGCGCGGTTTCCTGCCGGAAGAGGACCAGACACCGAAGTCGCATCCCGTGACCGTGCTCAGTTACGGCTGCTGGCAGAAACGATTCGGTTCCGACCCATCCATCATTGGCAAGACCGTCTCCTTTAACAATGTAGTCTTCACGGTCGTCGGTGTAGCGCCCAAGGGATTTGTCGGAACGGAGGTCGCGTATTCCCCCGAAATGTGGGTGCCGATGATGATGGCCCCGGTGATTGAACCCGGCAGCAACTGGCTCGAGAGCCGCACCGGCGATAATCTTTTCGTCGTCGGCCGGCTCAAGCCCGGCATCACGAAAGCGCAGGCCGAAGCGTCGCTCCAGGCCTTGACGAAAGATTTGGGCAAGGAATTTCCGGCCGAGAACGCGGGGCGCGGCCTGACCTTAATCCCGCCCGGACTGTTCATCCCCGATATCCGCAATTCTGTCTTCGCTTTCGCGGCGGTGCTTACCGCGGTGGGCGCGCTGGTCCTGCTCCTGGCCTGCGTAAATCTCGCCAACCTGTTGCTGGCCCGCGCGACGGAACGCCGCAAAGAAATCGCCATCCGCCTCGCAGTCGGCGCGAGCCGGGGTCGGCTGATCAGGCAACTGTTGACCGAAAGCGCGCTGCTGTCACTGATCGGCGGCGCGTTCGGAGTCCTGCTCGCGGCGTGGATCAATCGCCTTGTTACCACGATCAAACTACCGACCGACTTCGCGCTGATCTTCGATCTGCGCATCGATTGGCGCGTCCTCACTTTCACGCTCGTGCTCTCCCTCCTGACGGGTCTCGTGTTCAGTTTGTTGCCGGCGTTGCAATCCTCCAAACCGGAGCTGGTCCCCGCGTTAAAGGACGAATCCGCCATGGGCGGTTTTCGCCGCTCGCGTCTGCGCAACACTCTGGTCATCGCCCAAGTCGCTCTCTCCCTCGTGTTGCTGGTGAGCGCGGGACTCATCGTGCGCAGCTTGCAGGAAGCGCAACGAATGCGGCCCGGTTTCAACCCGGAAAACGCCGTGGCCCTTTCCTTCGACGTCGGCCTGCAGGGATACGACGAGGCGAAAGGCCGCGCGTTTCACAGACAGGTCCTCGAGCGCGTCCGGGCGCTACCCGGCATCGAGTCCGCCGCGCTTACGGACAACATTCCTCTTAGCCTCAACTACAATAGCACCACGATTTACATCGAGGGCCAGCCGGTCCTGAGCAACAGCCAAATGCCGCTGGCCATTCCCACCTCGGTTAGCCCGGCCTATTTCCAGACCATGGGGATCCCGTTGCGCGGACGCGATTTCACCGAGCAGGAAGAGAAACTCGAACATCGTGTGGCCATCGTGAACGAAACTTTTGCGCGCAAATTTTTCCCCGGACAGGAAGCGATCGGCAAACGCTTCAACTTCAGCGGACCCGACAAGCCGTTCTGGGAAATCATCGGGGTTTGCGCCGACGGGAAATACAACAGCCTCGGCGAAGATCCGAAGTCCGCGCTTTTCCGCCCGCAGCTGCGCGACTACAGCACGTCCGTTAGCCTGGTCGCCCGGACCCGGAGCGACCCACGGACTGCGCTAAGCGCGATGCAACACGAAATGCGCAGCCTCGATGCAACCCTGCCGCTTTATGAAGTGAAGACGTTGACGGAGCACATGAAGGTGCCGCTCTTTCCGGCGCGGATGGCGGCGGGCGCGCTCGGAAGTTTCGGCATCCTCGCGCTGGTCCTGGCGGCGGTCGGCATTTATGGCGTAATGTCATACGTGGTCGCCGGCCGGACGCGTGAAATCGGATTGCGCATGGCCCTCGGCGCGCAGACCGGCAATGTGAGCCGCTTGATTTTGCGGCAAGGCATGACGCTTGCGCTAATCGGCTCGGTCATCGGGCTGGCGATTGCGTTTGTTGCGACTCGCTTGCTCAAGAGCGTGCTTTACGGCGTCGACGCCATGGATCCGGTGACGTTTATCGGAGTCACCTTCCTGCTCGGGACCGTGGCTCTGCTGGCCTGCTGGATCCCCGCCCGCCGCGCCAGCCGCGTCGATCCGATGATCGCGCTCCGCGCGGAATAATTTTATAACCCGCGCGCTAATTCGCCCGCGCGTTCCTGCAAGAGCTCGCCGGCGCGCGCGATTGATTCCTCCTGCGTAACAGGCTCTCGCGCGAGAACAAAAAGGCCATCGAATAAATCCCGCACGTCCGCCGATTCGCTGCTGGCCCCCACAATCGCGAACACGCGCTTGCCCGATTCGCGCGCCAGCCGTGCCACTCCGGCGGGCACTTTTCCTTCGAGGGTTTGCTCATCGAGCCGTCCTTCGCCGGTGATCACCACGTCGGCCCGATCGATCGCCGCTTTCAGGCCCACGAACTCTGCCACCACATCAAAACCGGGGCGGACGCTCGCGCCACAAAAACTCATCAACCCGAAGCCCAGTCCTCCCGCGGCGCCCGCGCCGGGCGTTTCCCGAAAATCGCAGCCCAGCTCGCGCACAACGACATTGGCCAGACGCGCCAAGGCGCGTTCGAGAACTTCAAGCTGTTCCGGCGTTCCACCTTTTTGCCGACCAAAAGTTCGGGTTGCGCCGCGTTCGCCAAGCAAAGGATTTCGAACGTCCACCGCAGCGATCACTTTTGGGACCGCGCTATGAACTCCTTCATAAACATGACGGCTTAAAGCCGTCATGTTTCGCGTCGCTTCGTTCGGAACAATTCGCGTCAATTTCAGTAAGCCACTTGGATGTTCCAACTCCGATTCATTGGCAACGAACTGGAATCCCAGTGCGCGCGCCATTCCGAGCCCACCATCGTTCGTTGCGCTACCTCCAAGTCCGATTAGGATTTCCTTCGGTCCGCGCCTGACGGCATCCTGCATCATCTCGCCGACGCCGTAGGTATTCGCGCGAAGCAAATCACGCTCGTTCGGATCGATCCGCCACATACCTGCCGCTTCGCTCATCTCCATCACTGCCGTTGCGCGGTCGCGCAGCCAGACATAGCGCGCCTCGATCGGACGCCCGAGCGCATCATGCGCCGCGCAGGTTACCCATTCCCCCCCGCACGCTTCCCGAATCACCTCGACTGTCCCCTCGCCTCCGTCCGCCACCGGCATCAGCTCGATCACCGCATCAGGCAAGACATCGCGCAGGCCGGACGCGATGTATTCCGCCACTTCGCGTGCGCTCAGCGAGCCTTTGAATTTATCCGGCGCGATTAAGATGTGCATTTGTAGGGCGTCTGTGTCAGACGCCAGAATCTCGGCGGCGTTTCACAGAAACGCCCTACAAAAATTACGCTCTTAATTTCCGCTCTAAAATCTCCCCCACCAGAGCGGGGTTCGCGGTCCCTTTCGACAGCTTCATCACCTGTCCCTTGAGAAAATTCAGGGAAGCCGCATTGCCCGCTTGGAAATCAGCCACCGGCTTGGGATTCGCCGCGATGACCTGATCGCAGAGCGCCTCGATCGCGCCGGTATCGCTCAATTGCTCGATCCCCTTCTCTTTCACGATGGCTGCCGCGGTTTTTCCGCTCCCGAACATTTCCGCGAAAACATCCTTCGCCTGTTTCCCGCTAATCGTGCCGGCCTCGACCAGATTCACCAGCTCCTGGAGTGCTCCCGGCGGCACCGGGCATTCGCCGATCGAGCGTCCACCAATCGCGAGCGCGCTCTGTAGATCGTTCAAGATCCAGTTCGCGACGCTTTTCGGTTTCCGCGCCCCTTTCGCCGCCGTCTCAAAATAACTGGCCAGCGCCAGATCGTTCGCCAGAACCCCCGCATCGTAGGCGCTCACGCCGTATTGCTCTATGAAACGCGCCCGCTTTGCCCGCGGCAGTTCCGGCAGCCGCGACTTCGCCTCCCTCGCCAACGATTCCGTCCGCACCGGGACCAAATCGGGATCGGGAAAATAACGGTAATCGTGCGCGAACTCCTTTGTCCGCATCAGAAACGTCTCGCCCGTTTCGTCATCCCATCCGCGCGTTTCCTGTTCGAGTGCTTCGCCGCGCTCGAGCGCCTCTGTTTGCCGGCGGACTTCGTAAGCCAGGGCCCGCCGCACACCGCTGATCGAGTTCATGTTCTTGATCTCGATCTTGGCGCCGAGCTCTTGTTGGCCCTCGGGCCGCACTGAAATATTGCAGTCGCAGCGCAACTGCCCCTTTTCCATATCGGCAAAACTGACGTTGCCGTAGATCAGGATCTGCTTCAGCGCGGTCAGGAAAGCGAAGGCCTCCTCCGGCGAATTGATCTCCGGCTCGGTCACGATCTCCATGAGCGGCGTGCCGGCGCGGTTGAAATCGATCCCGGTGCTGCTTTCGAGGTGAAAACTGCGGGCCACATCTTCTTCAAGATGAATCCGAACGAGCGGCACTTCCTTGTCCGGAGTCGCAATGTTTTTTTGCGCGTCTTTCGGATAGGCGAGGTCGTGCAACGGGACGCGCCCGTTCGCGCAAAGCGGCCGGGCGTATTGCGTGATCTGATAATTCTTCGGCATGTCCGGATAGAAATAATTCTTCCGGTCGAAATGCGACACTGGCGCGATCTCGCAATCGAGCATCAATCCCGTGAGGATCGTGAGCCGCAACGCTTCTGTATTCATTACCGGCAGCGCGCCGGGCAACCCGAGACAGGTCGGACACGTATGCGAGTTAGGCGCCGCCCCGAATTCTACCGGGCAGGCGCAGAACATCTTCGAGCGTGTCCGGAGCTGCGCGTGGACCTCGAGGCCGATGGAGATCAGCATTGCAGATTTCAGATTGCAGATCGCAGATTGAAAGCCGCTGACTTTCGCGAGCTCACCATAATCGCGACGAGTTCATTGGCTTCGACGAGAAGAGATTCAACGCGTTTGGGTGATAGAAGTTTTGATCCTTCGATCAGCTCAAGCCACAGCAGCGTTTCATCAACCTCTTCCAGGACGACACCGATTTTGGCGACGAACTCGGCTTTAGACCGCGCGCGACAGGTTGCACGGTAATTTGCCGCAACCGATGTCCCGCTGCGAACAATCTGACTTCCAACCGCTCGACCTGCAATCGTATTTGGCAAGGCGGTTACCAGTTTTAAGATGCGTAATGCAAACTGCTTTGTGCGATTTTTGAGTTCTGTGGAGTTCATAGCCCACAATCTGCAATCTGAAATCTGCAATCTTCAATCCTTTTCCTTCGCCGCATACTCCAGCGCCTTCTTTAAATCGAACGCCTTCACCCGCTCGACCAAGGTCGGATCGTTCGCGGCTTCGAGAAGGCGGGGATGATTCAGCAATTCCAGGATCCGGCCCTGCGAAATGAGATCGGCAATCTCAGGGTCGTTCCGGAGCGCGGCGATCTTCGGATGCTGGCTCAGCTCGACGGCGCCCGGGAACGAGAGGAAGCGTTGTGCGCTCTCCGGGTTAGCGGCGACCGTTCCGACATCGTGCAAAGTCTGGTAAACGGAATCCGGCGTGACGTCGGTTTTCTTGATGACATTGCCGACCGTGCCTAACTCGACGGAGTTCTTCAGACGCGCGACGAAAGCCGCGACGGAATCGGCGTCGAGATTGCGCAGCGGAGCAGGATCCTCCAGCCGCGGATTTAAGGAGCGAGCCGACGGACCTCTCGAAACATCGACTGGCGGACGCGCCTGCACCTGCGCCTCGGCGATGGAGCCGATGGATCGGATTCCCACGAGGATGAGCCAGAGAAAAAATGCGCCGAAGCAAAGGCCAACCAGCGCGCCGCTCAGCCCGTAAGCCAATCGCACCGTGCCGGAACTTTGCTGGGCGGTCCGTTTGAAGAGAATCGAGCCCAGACTCGCGATGACGCCGTAAACGATCATGGCCAGCACCGCCCCGCCAATCATCGAGATGATGAAGTCCGGCCATTTCAAGATGGGCCGAAGGAGCGGGACCAGCAATCCGCCGCCGAACCAGGCGGCGGCGTAGGCGGCAATGATCCCGGCGCCGCGCATCAGTTGCCGCAGGATGCCGAGACGCCAGCCCCGGATCATCTCCAACAAGAGCAGCACGACCGCGAAGGAGAGGAAGACGGTTTGCCAGACTGGAGAGCCGTTCGTCATAATTTCAGATTTCAGATTGCAGATTGCAGATTGTCGGTCGGCCCGCATATCCCGAGCAGCCAATACGCCAGTCCAATCTGCAATCTGAAATCTTCAATCTGCAATGGCTTTCTGCCGCAAAGCATGATCGCACAAAACCAGCGCGGCCATCGCTTCCACGATTGGCACGGCGCGCGGCAGGACGCAGGGATCGTGGCGGCCCCGCGCGGCCAGGGTCGTTTCCTCATGCGACGCGGTCACCGTTTTTTGCTCGCGGGCAATCGTTGAGGTCGGCTTAAAGGCGACGCGAAAGAAAATGTCTTCGCCATTCGTGATGCCGCCTTGCACGCCGCCGGAATTGTTTGTGGTGGTGCGGACTTTTCCATCGCGCAACTCAAACGCGTCGTTGTGCTCGGAGCCTTTCATCCGCGTCGAGGCGAAACCGGAACCGATCTCGAAACCTTTCGAAGCCGGCAGGCTCAACATTGCCTTGGCCAGGTCGGCTTCCAACTTGTCAAAAACTGGCTCGCCCAGTCCCCCGGGCAGTCCCCGAATGACGCACTCGATGACGCCGCCAACTGAATCGCCATCGGCGCGCGCTTTCTCGATCGCCTCGACCATTTTCTCCGCGGCCGTCGCATCGGGACAACGCACTGCATTTGCTTCCACCTGTTCCCGAGTGACGGCCTTGCGATCAATCGACGCCGACACGTCATATACGTGAGTCACGTATGTGATAAGCTCGAAGCCGGGGGCAAAAAAAGTGCCCAGGACTTTTCGGGCGACGGCGCCAGCGGCGACCCGGCCGACGGTTTCACGGGCGGAGGCGCGTCCACCGCCCTGCCAGTTCCGGATGCCATATTTCGCTTCGTAGGTGAAGTCGGCATGCGACGGCCGATAGGTCGCTTTCATCTCGGAGTAGGTTTCCGGGCGGGCGTCCTTGTTCATCACCATGATGGAAATCGGCGTGCCGAGCGTGCGGCCCTCAAAAATCCCGGAGAGAATCTGGCAGCGGTCTGCCTCATCACGCGGAGTGACGATCGCGCTCTGGCCCGGGCGGCGGCGATCCAGCTCGCGCTGGATGTCTTCTTCACTCAGCTCGATTCGGGGCGGGCACCCATCAATGACCACACCAACGCCCCCGCCGTGCGATTCGCCCCAGGTCGTAATGCGAAAGAGTTGGCCGAAGCTGCTGCCCATTGGCGGAATTCTAGACGCGCCGGAGCGATAAACAATGTGAGAGCGTTCCCTTAGTCTCCTCTGTAGCAGCGGCCCTGTGGGCCGCTCGAGAGCGATGTAGCTTCCCGCACGCGGCCCACAGGGCCGCGGCTACAGGAGGCTAGATCGCGGCGAACGCCGTTTTCAGATCATCGAGCAGATCATCGACCTCTTCGACGCCAACCGAGAGCCTCACGAGCGAATCGGTGATGCCGAGCGACGCCCTCATCTCCGGCGGAATCGATCCGTGGGTCATGATCGCGGGATGATTGATGAGGCTTTCCACGCCACCCAGGCTCTCGGCCAGCGAGAAGAGGTGCGTGTTCTCGAGAAAACGCCGCGTGCCGGCCAGGTCGGTTTTCAGCACGATTGTGACCATTCCGCCAAAGGCGCGCATCTGCCGTTTCGCGAGATCGTGCTGCGGATGCTGCTCGAGCCCGGGATAATAAATCTTTTCCACCTTCGGCTCGTTCTCGAGGAAGCGCGCGATTTCCATCGCGTTCTCGCAATGCCGTTCCATCCGCAGCGCGAGCGTCTTCAACCCGCGCAAGGCGAGAAAGCTGTCGAACGGCCCGGCGATCGCGCCGACCGCATTCTGCAAAAACGCGATCTGATCGCCGAGTTCCTTGTTCTCCCCGACAACGATGACCCCGCCCACCATGTCGGAGTGGCCGTTCAGATATTTGGTCGCGGAATGAATGACCATGTCGAAGCCGAATTCGATCGGCCTCTGCATCCACGGGCTGGCGAAGGTGTTGTCGGAAACGCTGATCGCCTTGTGCGCTCGCGCGATCTTCGCAACAGCCTCGAGGTCGATCAGTTTCAAAAGCGGATTGCTCGGCGTTTCCACCCAAACCATGCGGGTGTTCGGGCGCATCGCCTTCTCGACCGTCGCGGGATCGCTCATGTCGATGAAAGTGAAATCGAGATTCGCGGAGCGACGCCGGACCCGCTCAAAAAGACGGAAGGTGCCGCCGTAGAGATCGTCGCTCACCACGACATGCGAACCGCTGTCGAGCCCGTCAAGCGCTGTGGCCATGGCAGCAAGGCCGGAGGCAAAAGCCCAGCCGCGGGTGCCGCTTTCGAGATTTGCCACGCAACGCTCGTAAGCGCTCCGGGTAGGATTGATCGAGCGCGAATAATCGTATCCTTTATGCTTGCCCGGACTTTCCTGGACGTAAGTCGAAGTCTGGTAAATCGGCATCATGATCGCGCCGGTCGAAGGATCTGGTGATTGGCCGGCGTGAATGACGCGGGTCGCGATGTCGTGTTGTTTTTTCATGGGCGTTCAGTCGTTGCGTTCCTGTAGCCGCCGCCCTGTGGGCGGCGTGAGAGGGGCGTGGCCACCATCAAGCGCTGAGCTCGCGTCGCCCACAGGGCGACGGCTACAGAAGAAAGAGCCTCATCGCGCGTCATCCTCATGGCATTTGGCGGCGCAGATACGAAAGCAGGTCGCTGCGTGTGATCAGACCAAGAAACTTGTCTCCATCCATGACGATGGCCACGCGGCCGCGATCGAAAACTTCCAGCAGGTCATTGATCCTGGCGGACGGCGACAGGGTTTCGAGGCGATCGGTCATCGCGGTGTGGACCGCGTGATTAAAACGCTCCGGATCGTGGTGCACTTTCACGAGCACGTCGGATTCATCGAGAATGCCGACCGGCCGCCCGGTTCCGTCCACGACCGGCACCTGCGAGACATCGGCGGCGCGCATTCGTTTCACCGCCGTGAGCAAGGTGTCTTCCGGCGTCACGGTCACGACTTCGCCGGCTTCGTGGCGATGGGTAATGAGGTCGCTCAGATCGCCATGAGCAGGACGGCGGGCGAATCCCTGCTCCGCCATCCAAAAATCGTTATACATCTTCGAGAGATATTTGTTGCCGTCGTCGGCCACGAAGGTGACCACCCGCTTTTTCTGGGTCTGGGCGCGGCAATAACGGAGTGCGGCGGCCAGGAGCGTGCCGGTGGATGAGCCGCCGAGGATTCCCTCCTGCCGCAACAGCTCGCGCGCCGTCGCAAAGCTCTCGGCATCGTCAATTGTGTAGGCCTCGGTCACTCGCGACAGGTCGGCGATGTCAGGAACGAAATCTTCGCCAATGCCTTCCACGGCCCAGCTTCCGGCGCTGCCGATGTTTCCCGTCTTTACGTAATCGACCAGGATCGAGCCGGCCGGATCGGCCAGCACCATTTCCAGGTTCGGCTGGACGCGGCTGAAGAAACGCGACAAACCGGTGATCGTTCCGGCGGAGCCGACACCGCACACGACTGCGTCGAGATGATGCCCCATTTGCTCCCAGATTTCGGGGCCCGTGCCGCGCTCGTGGGCCAGTGGGTTAGCCGGATTGCCAAATTGGTTGACGTAAAACGCGCCCGGAATTTCAGAGGTCAGCCGAGCCGCGACATCCTGATAATACTCGGGATGGCCACGCGTGACGTCGGAGCGCGTCATGCGCACCTCGGCGCCAAGCGCGCGCACGTGCGCGACTTTTTCGGCCGACATCTTGTCGGGAATGACAAGAATGATGCGGTAACCTTTCGCGCCGGCGATCAAAGCGAGTCCGAGTCCCGTGTTCCCGGCTGTCGCCTCGATGATGGTGCCGCCCGGCTCAAGCTTTCCATCGCGTTCCGCCGCCTCGATCATGGCCAGCGCCACGCGATCTTTGATCGAGCCCGTGGGATTCTGGTTTTCCAGCTTAACGAAAAGCTGGCAGGGCCCGGTATCGATACGGGTGATCTCGATGAGCGGCGTATCGCCGATGAGCGAGAGAATGGCGGGCGGTTTGTGATGCCCGGTCCCGGGCGCGCTGGAAACTTGGGTCATGCTGGGAATAGACTGAGCGTCGCGTTGGGATAATCGAAAGCAACTTTGTAGTTGCGGAGGAAACCGGAGCCGACAATGCCGTCGAGCCGATTGGCCGCGTTCAGGACAATTGCAGTTACCACTTGGAGTTGCTGTCGGCGATGAACTGTTGGAGCACTTCAAAGCGCATTTCGCCATAGTTCAGGGCGTAGCGGAGATCGCCGCCTTTATAAAGCCAGGTTGCGGGGATCCAGCTCAAGGGAAGATCCAGGAAGCGCTTGATCTTGTCCGTGCCGGTGCGCGGCCC
>Ga0190275_10003619_pt1 | contig 11053 bp, 10 predicted proteins | sample Popmic550T_FD_133745 | JGI IMG/M metagenome (GOLD analysis project Ga0190275, IMG submission 133745) | Populus adjacent soil microbial communities from riparian zone of Yellowstone River, Montana, USA - 550 T | ecosystem: Environmental > Terrestrial > Soil > Riparian zone > Trees stand | place...
ACCGGCCGGTCGCTGCGAGGGTCGACGATCAGCGCGTGCGAGACGGCGTGCCGGACCATCCTGTCGGCCAGCGAGGTGAGCGTGTCGCCCGGCCGGGCGGTGAGGACGACCTCGGACGCTGCCTCGCCGCGGCCGTCATCGCCTCCGCGTCCTCCGCATGGCGGAGGACGTCGCGGTCGGTGAGCACGGCCCAGGCCCGGCCGGCGGCGACATCGTCGTGCCGGAGCACGACGAGTGCGTGCACGTGCTCGCCGGCCATGCGCTGGGCTTCGGTGATCAGCGGCGTGTCGGGCGTGCACGTGAGCACGCGCGGGCGCATCGCGTCCGCAGCCGTGGCGTGCTGGAGCGAAGGGGAGAGGTAGCTGCCACCCGGCATCTTGACGTCCGTGCCGCCGAAGGTACGCCCGCGGGCGAGGCGGGTGCATCGGTGGTTGCCCGCAGTCTCCTCGCGGCCGCCTACGGACGCGCGGCCCCTCGCCGATCGCCACGCTGGACCGATCCGGAACGTCAACGTCGCGCCACGGTTGCGCGGGAGGAGGTCGAGGTCATGGCCGAGGATCCACGGCACACACGCGGCAAGGCCGGTGACTGGGTCGAGGTCAACGTGATCGGCGGTGGGCCGAGCCGCTACGGGATGATCCTCGAGGTGCTCGGCGCCCCGGGGCACGAGCACTACCGGATCCGCTGGGACGAGGAGCACGAGTCGCTGCACTTCCCCGCGCAGGGCACGCGGATCCTCGAGAAGCCGCCGGCGAGCGCCGGCGGGTAGCGCGTTCCCCGCCGCAGGGTCCGTGGGAACGGCGGATGACGGGGCGCGGAGCCGGTGGGACCGCGTGACCGGGTCACCGTCGGGCGCCGCGCCGGGGGCGCGACGCCCGCGCGGACCCGCGTCAGGGCGCGACGAGCGCGCGGAGCTCGTGCGGGAGCGTGCCGGCGGTCGTACTCATGGTGACCTGCTGGGATCGTGAGGTGATGGCCGGCGCGGACTCGGTGCAGAAGTTGGCCGTCGTCAGCGCGCCGCCGAGCGCGAGTCGAACCGGCGCGTCCGGCCTCGGCGCGGCGAGTCGGAGCCCCCGGAGAGCTCGCCGAGTCGCCGGTCCAGCGAACGCAGCTCGAGGACGAAGCCGGCGATGGCGTGACGCAACGGCGGCGGGACCCGGCCCTGGCCTCAGCTCACAGGACCGCCGGACGGCCGTCATCGGGGTCCGCCCCGGCTTCGTCGTGGGGGGAAATGCGGCTCACCCCGGTGCGGCCACCGTCCGTGAGCTCCCGCCGCCGCCGGCCAGTCCCGCAGCGTGGCCGCGCGGGACGACCAGCAGCGGGCACGCGCACCGATGGGCGAGCGCCGAGGAGACGCCGCCGAGGAGCACCGCCCGGACCGGCCCGTAGCCGCGGGAGCCGCAGAGCATCAGGTCGACGTCGGCAGAGACGGCGGACAGGATCTCGGCCGCGTGGCCGGTCAGCAGATCGGTCGAGCCGAGGAGATCGTCCGGGATGCGGTCATGCGCTTCTGCGACGGCCCCCTCGGCGGCCAGGTGTCGCGCCGCGGCATGCTCCCGCTGCCCGACCCAGCCCGGGGGCATCGGCGAGGTCGCGACCGCGACCGGTTCCTCGACGGTGACGGTCGAGACGGTGCCGCGCCCGCCTCGTGCGAGCGCGACCGCCGTCTCCAGCGCCTCGCGCGATTCGAGCCGGCCGTCGTAGGCCACGGCGATGCGAAGGGAATCCTCGTCCGGACCGGCGTAGTCCACGGGCGCGACGGCGACCGGGCACGGAGCGCCGTGCAGCAGGCGCGCGGCGACCCCGCCGGAGAGCACACGGCCCAGGCGGCCCCTGTGTGATGAGCCCACCACGACCGCCGAGGCTCCCAGGCGCTCCGCGGCGTCGTGCAGTCCGTATGCCGCCGAGATCCGCGCATGGGCGTGCACCGTGACCTCGAACTCGCCGTCGAGGTGCTCGGCGGCGCGCCGCAGCGCCGCGAGACTGTCGTCGCGGAGTTCGTCCTCGTATTCGGGGAGCGGCACGGTGAGTGGCTCGTACGGGTACGCGTGGACGAGTGCCAGCGAGCCGCCGGACACGCGCGCGAGCAGGCGTCCGAGGGCCATCGGCGCCGCGTTGCGATCGTCCAGCGCCAGTCCGACGACGATGGGACCGGGCATGACGTCCTCCTCGTTCGGGGTGTCGAGTCGATCGTGGCCGCCCGGTCGCACTGGCGCATCGGCCGTTCGCCACACGCGGTCCTGGGGTCAACTACGCAGCTCGCCGCGAGAATCCCACGATGTGACCCGCGCCCGGTCGGCGTAGCGTCGGCGGGATCTTGCGCAACGAACCCGCGGCCCCCGAGACGCAGGAGCACCGGGCCCTCGAAGCGGGCACGTCCCGAGGTCCTGGCACACGGTCGCGATCCCGAGCCCGGTCGCATCCATTGGGCTGCGGATGCTCACCTCGCGGCCGGCGAACCAGTGGCGCGCCTCGTCGGCGGGCTGGACGCCGGCGATGGCCTTGATCAGCGTCGACTTGCCCGCGCCGTTGTCGCCCACGACCGCCACCACCTCTCCGCGGTCGACCTCGAAGTCGACGTCGACGAGCGCACGCACCGCGCCGAACGAGTTCGAGACGTTCCGCGCGACGAACAGCGGCATGCCCCGCGGATCGCTCGTCGGTTCGGCGGTCATGCGTACGACGCTACGGCGCGCATCGCCGACCGCCATCGGCGTGAACCACTGATCCGTGCTGGGGGAACGTCGCTCGCGCACGGATGTGCGGCGAAGCCGCAGGGCGAGCGTGGCGCTCTCCGGATGGCCCCGGCGGCGCGGCGCGCGACGATCGAGGGGATGTCCGATCAGCTCGTCAGGAGCCCCGGACCCCCGTCGGCTCCCGCGTCGCGCGGCCCCGGAGCGGCGGCCGGGCTGTCCGACGCGGCCGCGCGCGCGAAGCTCGCCGAAGTCGGCCCGAACGTGCTCGACGAGGGCGAGCCGCCGCACTGGCTGCTGCGGCTCGGCCGCAACTTCACGCATCTCTTCGCCGTGCTGCTCTGGGCCGGCGCGGCGCTGGCCGTCGTGGGCGGGATGCCCGAGCTCTCGGCGGCGATCGTCGCGGTGATCATCGTCAACGCGGTCTTCAGCTTCGCGCAGGAGTATCGCGCGGAGCGCTCGGTGGAGGCGCTCAAGCGCATCCTGCCGCAGCGCGTGCGGGTGCGGCGCGGTGGGCGGCTGCGCGAGCTGGACGCGCTCGAGGTGGTCCCGGGCGACGTCGTGCTGCTCGCCGCCGGTGATCGCGTGCCCGCGGACGCCCAGCTGCTCGCCGAGTCGGGCCTCGAGCTGGACATGTCGACGCTCACGGGCGAATCGCGTCCGATGCGCCGGCACGTGGACCCGCCCGACCCCGGGACGGGCTTCGACACTCTGGACCGCGTCTGGGCGGGGACGCACGTCGTCGCCGGTGCGGGCGAGGCCCACGTCCTGGCCACGGGGATGAGCACGGAGCTCGGCCGGATCGCGAGCATGACCCGGCGCGCGCTGCGGCCGCGCAGCCCGCTCGAGCTCGAGATGGCTCGCATGACGCGTCTCGTCGCCGTGCTCTCCGTGTCGCTCGGCGCCATCTTCTTCCTGCTCGCGGGAACGCTGGGCATGGGCCTCACCGAGCGCTTCGTCTTCGCGATCGGCGTGATCGTCGCCAACGTCCCGGAAGGACTGCTCCCGACGATGACCCTCGCGCTCGCCATGGCGACGCAGCGGATGGCCCGGCGCAACGCGATCGTGCGCCGGCTCTCGTCGGTCGAGACGCTCGGGGCCACCACGGTCATCTGCACGGACAAGACGGGCACGCTGACCGAGAACGAGATGACGGTGCAGCGCGTCTGGCTTCCCGGTGGCGTGCTGACGGTCTCCGGCGTCGGGTATGCGCCCGAGGGGGAGATCACCGCGGCCGCCGGCGACGTCGACGCGGCGGCGCTCGCGGAGCTCGCGCGCGCCGGCGCGCTGTGCAACGACGCCGCGCTCGAGCAACGCGACGGAGCCTGGCACGCCATGGGAGACCCCACGGAGGCGGCGCTGTTGACGCTGGCGCACAAGGCCGGCCTGCGGCCGGAGGACGAGCTCGCCCGGCATCCGCGGCGCCGCGCGTACCCCTTCGACTCGACTCGCAAGCGCATGACCACGGTGCACGAGTCGGACGGGCGGCTCGTCGGCTACGTGAAGGGGGCGCCCGACAGTGTGCTGCCCCGGACGACGCTCGGCGAGGAGGACGAGAGCCGCGCCGCCCGCGCGGCGGACGCCATGGCGCAGGACGGCCTGCGCGTGCTCGCGATCGCGCGCCGCACGCTCCGGACAGCGGAGGCCGACGCCGACGTGGAGGACAAGCTCCGGTTCCTCGGCCTCGTCGGCATGCACGATCCACCGCGACCGGAGACTCCGGACGCGGTGGCCCGGTGCCGGCGGGCAGGGATCCGCGTGATCATCGTGACCGGCGACCACGGCAGCACGGCGGCGGCGATCGCGCGCGAGATCGGCGCGGTCGGAGGCCCGGCCGCGATCGTCGCCGGGACGGAGATCGACACGATGGACCGTGACGCGCTGCTCGCCGCGCTGCGTCGTCCCGATGCGCTCGTCGCCCGCGTCTCACCGGAGCAGAAGCTGCGGATCGCGACGACGCTGCGCGAGGGCGGCGAGGTGGTGGCGATGACCGGCGACGGCGTGAACGACGCGCCGGCGTTGCACGCCGCCGACATCGGTATCGCGATGGGCCGCTCCGGTACCGACGTGGCCCGCGAGGCCGCCGACATCGTCCTGCTCGACGACAACTTCGCCTCGATCGCCGCCGCCGTGGAGGAGGGCCGGGCCGTCTACGACAACATCCGCCGCTTCGCGCAGTACCACTTCTCCTCGAACGTGGCCGAGCTCGTCGCGTTCCTCGCCTGGGGTCTCAGCGGCGGGGCGCTGCCGTTGCCGCTCGTCGTGATGCAGGTGCTGGCGATCGATCTCGGCACCGACCTGGTGCCGGCGATCGCCCTCGGCACGGAGAGAGCCGAACCCGGGGTCATGGACCGGTCCCCGCGCCCGCGCTCGGAGCGGCTGTTGAACCGGCGTGTGCTCGCCCGGGTGTATGGCTTCGTCGGGCTCATCGTGGGTGTCGCGGGGCTCGTCAGCTTCCTGGCGGGCTATGTCCTGGCAGGCTGGCGGCCGGGCGAGGGGCTCGCCGACGAGGGCGCGCTGTACGTCCAGGCGACCGCCATGACCTACGCCGGCATCGTCATGGGGCAGGTCGGCGCGGGCTTCGCGTTCCGGACGAGCCGTCGTTCCATCGTCGAGATCGGGCTGCTATCGAATCGCCTGCTGCTCGTGGGCATCGCCTTCGAGCTGGCCTTGCTCGTGGCGATGCTGCATCTCCCGGTCCTGCAGGACGCCTTCCACATGGCGCCGCTCGACTGGCGCGCCTGGCCGTTGCTGGCGATCTGGCCGTTCGTGGTGCTGGGCGCCGAGGAGGCGCGGAAGGCCCTGCTGCGGCGTCGCGAGGGGGCGGTGTGGCCATGACGGTGGCCGCGACGCTGCTCGCCGCGACGACCCGGCACGCCGACGCCGTCGCGCTGCGCGTTCCCGCCGCCGGCGGCTGGGAGCAGATGCGCTTTGCCGAGCTCGGCCGCGCTGCGCGGGCGCTCGCCGCCGGGTTGATCGGACTGGGCGTCGAGCCGGGAGATCGCGTGGCCATCCTCGGGGCGACGCGGCCCGAGTGGACGCTCGCGGATCTCGGCGCGTTGTGCGCGGGAGCCGTCGTGGTGCCGGTCTACCACACCAACTCGGCCGCGGAGTGCGAGTACGTGCTCGCGCACGCGGGCGCGCGCGTGGTCATCTGCGAGGACGCCGCACAGGTGGCGAAGGTCGACGGCGTGCGCGAGCGGCTTCCGGAGCTCGAGCACGTGATCACCATGGAGCAGGTCGCGGGGCGGCGGTCGCTCTCCGGGTTGGGCGCGGGCGACGGAGACGATGGCGTGGGTGCGGCGATCGCGGCCGTCAGCCGCGACGACGTGGCCACGATCGTGTACACGTCCGGCACCACGGGGCCACCGAAGGGCTGCGAGCTGACCCACGCGAACCTGCTCGCCACGGCGCGGATGTACGAGTCGGTGGTGACGCTCGGCCCGGGGGCCGTCATCTTCATGTTCCTCCCGCTGGCCCACGCGCTCGCCCGGGTCGTGCAGCTCGTGGCGCTCGAGACGGGCGCGACGCTCTCGTTCTGGAGCCGGGACCCGGCGCGGCTGCTCGACGACCTCGGCGCTGCCGAGCCGACGCACTTCCCTTCGGTTCCCCGGGTCTTCGAGAAGATCCACACGCGCGCGCTCGCAGCGGGGGAGGACGGGCCCGCCATACGCCGGCGGCTCATGCGCTGGGCGCTCCGGACGGGCGCCGCAGCGAGCGCTGACCCGTCGCCCTCGCCGTGGTCGCGAGCGCAGCACCGGCTGGCGGACCGGCTGGTCCTGCAGAAGGTCCGCAACCTCTTCGGCGGCTCGCTCCAGCTGGCGCTCACGGGCGCCGCGCCGATCGCCGAGGACGTGCTCGCGTTCTTCGACGCGTGCGGCATCCCGGTCCTCGAGGGCTACGGGCTCACGGAGACCTGCGCCGCGGCGACGCTCAACCCATTCGGGGCGGCGCGCTTCGGCACGGTCGGCCGGGCGCTCCCGGGCGCCGACGTCCGGATCGCGGACGACGGTGAGGTCCTCCTCCGCGGCCCGATGGTCTTCCGGGGCTACCGCGCCGACCAGGACGCCACGGCGACGTCGCGCCGGGGCGGCTGGCTGTGCACCGGCGACCTCGGCTCGCTCGACCCCGACGGATACCTGTCGATCACGGGCCGCAAGAAGGACCTCATCATCACGTCGAGCGGGAAGAACATCGCGCCGGCCAACCTCGAGTCGGCGCTCCGGGAGTCGCGCTGGATCGGGGAGGCGGTGGTCGTCGGGGACGGCCGCCCCTACCTCGTCGCGCTGTTGACCCTCGACCCCGACGAGATCCCGGCGCTGGCTGCGAGGCTCGGCCTCGATCCCGACCTGCGCAGGATGGCGGGCGACCCGCGGGTGCGGGCGGCGGTCGGGTCGGCGGTCGACGACGTCAACGCGTCGGTCGCCCGGATCGAGCAGATCAAGCGCTTCGCGATCCTGGACGAGGAGCTCACGCAGGACGCGGGTGAGCTGACGCCCACGCTGAAGGTGAAGCGCGCCGCCGTGGCGGCGCGCTTCGCGGACCGGATCGCCGGCCTGTACGCGCAGTGACGAGCGGTCGTCAGGACGTGGTCGATCGCCGCGCGCCGACCAGCTCGTCGATCGCCGCACCGGCTCCGCGGGGGATCACGACCACCGGGCACCGGGCATCGCGCAGGAGGCCATGGCTGACGCTCCCGAGGAGCACGGACTCGATCGGGCCGTAGCCGCGGGATCCGCAGACCACCAGATCGACACGGTCCGAGAGCCCGACGAGCGCATCCACCGGCTCGCCGAAGAAGACGTGACCCTCGTGGGGATCCCGATCGAGGGCGGCCAGCGCACGCTGGAGCGCCGTCAGGGCGGTCACGCGCGACGCGTCGGAGCTGCCTCCCGTGTCGTAGGGGGGAACGGCGGCGCCTCGGGACGACCACAGCGGTGCGATCGCGGTGACCGCTTCGAGCGTGCCGCCGACGGCGCGAGCAAGCGTGGCCGCCGCCTTCAAGGCGTTGCGTCCCTCGTCCAGGTCGATGAAGCCGACGCCGATCGCGCCAGGCGACCAGCCCTCGGCCAGGCCGGACGGTGCCACCGCCACCGGGCAGGCGGCGCCGTGCAGCAGGCGCTCGGCCGTCGTGCCGGGCGCGAGGCGGCCCAGTGCCCCCCGGCGGGATGAGCCCACGACGATCAGGCCGGCGTCGCGCTCGGCGGCCACCTCGTGCAGGACGCGCGAGGCGGAGAGTCCACCCGCGATGACGTGCTCGGCGTCGAGGCCGGCGGTCAGCTCGCCGAGCACGGCTGTCGCGGTGTCCCGCAGGTCCTGCTCCACCCGTCCGCCGCTGACGGCGTTGGTGAGCGTGTCGTGCAGATAGCTGGCGACAACGACGACCGGCGCCCCGGTGAGGCGGCCGACCGCTGCCCCGAGCACGACGGGCGAGCGGTCCGGCGCAAGGGGATCGACGCCGACGATGATGGGCTTGGGCATGCGGACTCCGGACGTTGGTGAGGGGCAGGTCACGCCATCATCGGAGTCGCGCCGATCGCCGCCATCGGCACAAAGCACCGCTCCTGTTGCGGGAAAGCCGCAGAACCTCCGCACGGACCCATCGATGTGCGTCGCCCGCCGACGGGCGAGACCATGAGCGTGAGCGACGCGCCGCCGGCCTCACGCGCCGCCGCGGCCGCTCAGGCCGCGGCGCGCGCGACGTCGAGCGTGGAGATGACGCCGACGGGACGATCGGTGCCGCGCTCGGCGACGACGAGATGCGCCACCTGGTTCTCGGCCATGATGCGCGCCGCTTCCCCGAGGGGCTCGGTCGACTCGATCGTGATCGTGGCCGTCGCGGCGAGCGACGCGGCGTCCTGGGCGTCGCCGGCCGCGAGGGCCGCCATCAGGTCGAGGTCGGACAGCACGCCCCAGGTCAGGTGCTCTCCGCCTGTGCGCCGGCTGATCCCCGCGATCACGACGCAGTGGATCTGCGCGTCGGCCATCGTCGCCGCGACCTCGGCGACGGTGGCGTCGGAGCCGCACGTGACGATCCCGGGATGCATCGCGTCGGCCACGACGGCTTGTGCGAAGGGTGTGGTGCTGACGGTCATCGGGGCTTCTCCTCGTTGCGATCGTTGGAAGTTCGACGGTATGGCGATGCGCGCTGCGGACCATCGGTCGTCCGCCGCAGACCGGGTGCGGGCAGTCCGCAGTCCCGCGCGCGTCAACGGGACCTCAGGAGCCCGGCGCGATGGGCCTCGGCCTCGAGCGCTGCGCGGTGGTCGGGATGGGCGATGGCGATGAGCGCGCGGGCGCGCTCGGCGATGGAGCGGCCGCGGAGCTTCGCGACGCCGTACTCGGTGACGACGTGGTCGACGGTGTTCTTGAGCGTGGTCACCACCGATCCCTCGCTCAGGGTCGCGCGGATCCGCGAGCGGCCGTCGGACGTGGTCGAGTGCAGCACGATGAACGCCTGGCCGCCCTCGGAGTACATGGCTCCGCGGGCGAAGTCGGCCTGGCCGCCGCTGGACGACCAGTAGCGGCCGGCCATCGTCTCGGATGCGCACTGGCCGAACAGGTCGACCTCGGTCGTGGCGTTGACGGAGACGAAGTTGCGCTCGCGCGCCACGGTGCGCGGGTTGTTCACGTAGTCCACCGGCAGGAACTCGACCGCGCTGTTCTCGTGCAGCCAGTCGTAGAGCCGCTGGGTGCCCAGCGCGAAGGTGGTCACGACCTTGTTGGGCCGGAGCGTCTTGCGGGTGCCGGTGACGACGCCCTGCTCGACGAGGTCGACGGCCCCGTCGGACAGCAGCTCGGTGTGGATCCCGAGGTCGCGGTGGTCGGTGAGCGAGGCGAGCACGGCGTTGGGAATGGCGCCGATGCCGATCTGCAGCGTCGCGCCGTCGGGGATCCGCTCGACGATCTGGGCGGCGATCGCGTGGTCGCGATCGTCGGGCACCGCAGGGGCGACCTCGACGAGCGGCGCGTCGCGCTCGCTCCAGCCGAGGATCTGCGAGACGTGGAGCTGGTTGAGGCCCTGCGTGCGCGGCATGCGCGGGTTGACCTCGAGGAAGAACGGGACCTTGCCGATCAGCGGTGCGACATAGTCGGCGTTCGTGCCGAGGCTGAAGTAGCCGTGGCGGTCGGGCGGGCTCGCGGCGGCGAGGACGATCGAGCACTTCGTCGCGGTGCGCAGCAGGTGCGGCATCTCGGAGAAGTGGTTCGGGACCAGGTCGATGTGGCCGGCCCAGTAGGCCGGTCGCGTGACCGGGGAGAGGAAGTACGAGACGTGGCGGAGGTGGTCGCCGCAACGGCCGTCGATGGAGGGGCGGGGATGCAGCGCGTGCATCTGGTGGATGCGGACGCCGTCGAGGCGGGTGTGGTGCCGCTCGAGCGCGTCGAGCAGCCCGGGCGGCTCGCCGTTGGCCATGGGCACGATCACGTCGTCGCGCGGGGCGATGTGGTCGAGCACGGCTTCGGCGCCGGCCGCGGTGACGACCGAGGGCCCCGTCGCGTGACGGGGCCCTGGGACGGAGTGGTCCTGATGGAGCACGGACTACGCGGCGGTCGGCATCGCGCCCGGCGCGGTGCCCTCGCGGCGCTTGCGCGCGGTGAGCGCGGTGGCCACGGGGACGATCAGCAGGATGGCGCCGATCCCGATCAGCACGAAGCCGGCGATCGTCGCGATGGTGCCGACGGTGCCCCAGCCCCAGGCGTTGAGCAGGGTGCCGCGCAGCGTCTCGCCCATGAACAGGCTCTGGCGCTGCTCCGCGAGCTCCGCGTTCTCCGGATCGGCGCGGGAGGCGGCGCTGACCTCGGCGTAGGACTTGCCGTCGGCGATGCCCTCGAGGTGCAGGCCGATGTAGTCGTTGGCGTAGGCCTCGGCTTCCTTGGCGGTGTCGACCTGCTGGCCGGCGTACTGGTTGAGGTTCGCCGGCAGCTCGTCCCCCTTCTCGGGGAAGTAGATCTGCTGCGGGACGAGCTGGTCGTGCACGACGTCGCGGGCGTAGCTGCCGCCGATGAGGGCCAGAGCACCGGCGACGATCATGCCGATCGCGATGCCCGAGGCCACTGTGGTGAGGTTGAAGAACTTGCGCATCGTGCTCCTCCAGAGCGTGTGGTGTGCGGTGGTGGGCGAGTAGCCCTTGCAAGCGCAACTTTCGTCGTTGCCGCTGCTGGTGCCATCCGCCCGCGCCCGTAGAGCGCTCCGTAGTTCTCCTCCGATTCAGACCGGGTTCCGCCCCGTGGTGGGTGGGCGGCGAACAGGCAGGGCGGCGCCGCGGTCACGGCGAGCCGACCGCCGCGGCGCCCTGCCAGAGCGCCGCGGCGTCAGCCGCGGTGCGCCGCGGGACGAGCAGCAGCGGGCAGGCGGAGGC
>Ga0190275_10003620_pt1 | contig 11049 bp, 10 predicted proteins | sample Popmic550T_FD_133745 | JGI IMG/M metagenome (GOLD analysis project Ga0190275, IMG submission 133745) | Populus adjacent soil microbial communities from riparian zone of Yellowstone River, Montana, USA - 550 T | ecosystem: Environmental > Terrestrial > Soil > Riparian zone > Trees stand | place...
CGGCGACGACGGCGGCCGGGTCCTCGACGACGTGCAGGTGCATCAGCGGCCCACCATGATCCGCGCGGCCGCGAGCGCCGGGCTGTAGGTCGGGTCGCGCAGGAGCGCCTGGCGCACGCCTTCGCCCAGGATCCCGGCCTCCCCGCGGGAGGCGCCGAGCACCGTCCACTCCTGCTCGCGGCCGTCGCGGGCGCGGCGGCGCGCCTTCAGCCCGCCCTCGGAGCGGTCGAGGCCGACGAGCTCACCGGAGGCGGTCTCGATCATCACCCCCGAGAGGCCCGGCGGGTTCTGGTCGACGGCCTCGAGCACGACGCGGATCTCCTGCCGCCGCGTGCGCGCGCGCCCGGCGAGCCGCCCGCGCGCCTGCGCGAGCGCCTCGGGCCGCCACCCGAGCCGCGAGGCCAGCCAGCCGCAGAACAGCACGGCGGAGGCGACCGAGTCGGCGCGGTGGTGGACCGTCACGGCGGAGATCGCCCCCAGCGCGCGCCGCAGCGCCGGCGGGTCGAAGGCGGCCGCGACGCGCTCGCGCCACGGCGTCGAGCGCAGCCACGCGAGGTCGACCACGTAGGTGTCGCGCGCGAGCTCGCAGGCGCGCTCCAGGCCGGCCGCGAGATCCATCTGGTCCTGGGTGTCGAGCAGCACGATCTGCGCGAGCCGCCGCAGGGAGTCGATGCCCTCCGTGTGCCCGTGCGGCGCCCACACCATCGTGGCGAGGTCCGCCACGAGCAGCGGGTCGACGATCGTGTCCAGCGCGCGCAGGTGGCGCGCGCCGATCGTTAGCTCGACGTGCTCGCGCGTGACCGAGATCCGGCCCGGGTGCGGGCCCGCGCCGAGATCTCCGTCGTCGGAGGCGATCCCGGCCCAGGCGTCGATCGTCCGGCGCCCCGGCTCCACCGAGCAGAGCACGAGCCGCGACGGGTGGAAGCGGCCCACCCGCTCCAGCCGGTTCTCGATCTCGCCGCGGAACTGCCGGTCGACGATCACCACGAGGTTCAGCACCCGCGCGGGGACATGGTCCTCGTACTCGTGGCGCCGCCGCGTCAGCAGCCTGCGCAGCGCGGACTCGATCGCCTCCGGCGTCGTGTCGCGCGCGGCCCAGACGTCGTCCATCTAGAGCCCTCGCCAGGAGCGGCCCTCGCCCAGCAGGGCATCGGCCTCCGGCGGCCCCGGGGACCCGGCCGCATAGGTCGCGAGCGGCGCCCCGTCGCCGTGCCACGCCCGCAGGATCGGGTCGATGATCGACCACTGCCGCTCGACCTCGTCGTTGCGGGTGAACAGGGTCGCGTCGCCCCGCATCGCTTCGAGGATCAGCCGCTCGTAGGCCTCCGGCGACTGCGACATGAACGCGGTCCCGTAGAGGAACTCCATGTTCACCGGGCGGATGCGCATGCGGCTGCCGGGGATCTTCGCGCCGAGCGAGAGCGAGACGCCCTCGTTGGGCTGGACGGCGAGCACGAGCAGGTTGGGCTGCACGCCGACCGACCCATGCGACTGGAACGCCAGATGCGGCACCGGCTTGAGCTGGACCGCGATCTCGGTGACCTTGCGGGCGAGGCGCTTGCCGGTGCGAAGGAAGATCGGCACGCCGGCCCAGCGCCAGTTGTGCACCTCGAGGCGCAGGGCGGCGTAGGTCTCGGTCTGCGAGTCCGGCGGGACGTCGTCCTCCTCGGTGTAGCCCGGCACCTCCTCGCCGCCCGACACGCCGGCGGTGTACTGCGCGCGCACCGCCATCTCCGGCACCTCCTCGACGGCCGGCGGCGTGATCGCGCGCAGCACCTTGACCTTCTCGTCGCGGACCTCGTCGGCGCCGAAGACGGCCGGCGGCTCCATGCACAGCAGCGTCAGCAGCTGGAGCATGTGGTTCTGGACGAGGTCGCGCAGCGCGCCCGCGTGGTCGTAGTAGCCCGCGCGCGTGCCGATGCCGAGGTCTTCGGCGACCGTGATCTCCACGTGGTCGATGTACTGCCGGTTCCACACCGGCTCGAACATCAGGTTGGCGAAGCGGAACGCCAGCAGGTTCTGCACCGTCTCCTTGCCGAGGTAGTGGTCGATGCGGAAGACCTGGTCCTCGTGGAAGACGCTCGCGACGATCTCCTGCAGCGAGCGCGCCGAGGCGAGGTCGGTGCCGAACGGCTTCTCGATCACGCACCGCACCGCCGCCTCCTCGTGGCGGTGCAGGCCGGCCGCCTTCAGCGACTGCACGATGACCGGGAAGAACTCCGGCGCCGTGGAGAGGTAGTAGCTGCGCGCCGGCGGCGCGCCGGCCTCGGCGTCGAGCCCGGCGATCGCCTCGTCCAGCCGCGCGTAGCCCTCGGGCTCGTCGAACGGGACGCACACGTACTGCAGGCGGTCCAGCAGCGAGTCGAGCACCCGCGCGTCCGGCGTACGGCGCGAGAAGTGCTCGATCGCCTCGCGGGCCTGGTTGCGGAACGCATCGTCGGACTCGTCCCGCCGCGACGCGCCGATCAGGTTGAAGCGCTCGGGCAGGGCGCCCTCGTGGGCGAGGTTGTAGATCGCGGGCAGCAGCTTGCGCCGCGCGAGATCCCCGGTGGCGCCGAAGATCGTCAGCGTGGTCGCGGGCACCGGCAGGCGCTCGAGACCCTCGATCAGCGGGTTCTCCTGGACGGCCTGCTGGAGGTCGAGCGCCATCGCGCCTCAGCCGGTCTTCTCTACCGCGTGACCGCCGAATTGGTTGCGCAGCGCCGCCAGCACCCGGTGGCTGAAGTCCCCGTTGCCGCGGGAGTAGAAACGGGCGTAGAGCGCGGACGTGATCACCGGCGTGGGGACGTCGTGGTCGATCGCGTCCATCACCGTCCAGCGGCCCTCGCCGGAGTCGTTGACGTAGCCCTTGAGCTTTTCGAGGTCGTTGCCCTCGGCGTTGAAGGCCCGCTCGGCCAGCTCGCACAGCCACGAGCGCACCACCGAGCCGCGGTTCCACAGCGCTGCGACCTCGGAGAGGTCGAAGTCGTAGCGCGACTTGTGCATGAGGTCGAAGCCCTCGGCGTAGGCCTGCATGAGGCCGTACTCCACGCCGTTGTGGACCATCTTCACGAAGTGCCCGGCCCCGGCGTCGCCGAACTGACGCCAGCCGTCTGGCGGGGCGAGCACGTCGAGGATCGGGGACAGCTGGGAGACGCTCTCGGGATGGCCGCCGACCATCATGCAGTAGCCGACCTCGAGGCCCCAGACGCCGCCGGACACCCCGACGTCGACGTAGCGCAGGCCCCGCTCGGTCAGCACGGCGGCGCGGCGGATGTCGTCGTGCCAGTTCGTGTTGCCGCCGTCGATGACCGTGTCGCCCTCGTCCATGAGGTCCGCGAGCTTGTTGACTGTCTGCTCGGTGGGGTCGCCGGCGGGCACCATGACCCACACCATCCGCGGCGGCGAGAGCTTGCCGACGAGCTCCTCGAGGGAGGACGCGCCCACCGCGCCCACCCCCTCGGCGGCGCTCACGGCCTCGCTCGAGAAGTCGAAGGCGACGACCTCGTGGTCGGAGTCGCGGCGGATCCGGTGGACCATGTTGCCGCCCATCTTGCCGAGCCCGATGAAGCCGATCTGCATCAGGGGAGCTCCTTCATGTGTCGGGGTCACACCGTGAGGCTGACGCTACCGGAGTCCTACGCGGCCGGTATGTCCTGCGCGAAGGCGAAGCGGCCGTCGGGGTCGTACGTGGCCTTGATCGACCGCAGCCGCGGCAGATTGGCCCCGTACCAGGCCTGCAGCGGGTCCGAGAGCGCCAGGTCGGGGTAGTTCTGGTAGGCCTCGCCGTCGCCGTAGGGCGCGATCATGGCGCGCGCCCGCGCGACGCGCGACTTCGCGGTCCCGATCGGCGCGTAGGAGAGCACCTGGACGCTGAAGCGCGCGTCGCGGTGGACGAACGCCGTCGCATCGGCGGCGACGCGGTTGACGGCGCCGCCGTAGCTGTCGCACACCAGCGAGGCGCCGGTGCCGGCCGCCTTCACGAACGCCGCGCGCGCCTTGCCCGACAGCGGCTTGGAGACGTAGACGGACGCGGAGTCGAACGTCGAGCGGTCCTCGCGCCGGCACGCCGCGAGGCCGCCGTCGGCACAGCCTGCCCAGCGACGCTGCAGCGCCAGCCAGCTCGAGGTCCCCGCGCTGAAGCGCCCGCCGGGCACGCGCGCCAGCGGGGTCACGAGCCGCCGCAGCGCGCTCTCGGACCCGAGGTACTGGCCGAAGGCCGTGACGCCGCTGGAGGTCAGCGTGCAGATCGAGGTCAGCGCCGACGGCGCGCCGGGCGCGAGGTCGTCCCACGCCCCGAGGACCTCCGCGCGCGCACCGGCCGGCCAGGAGGCGAAGAACCACGCGGCCTGGCGGATGCGGCTGACCTGCAGCCGGACGGCGGTGACGATCGCGAAGTTGCCGCCGCCACCGCGCAGCGCCCAGAAGAGGTCCTCGTCCGCGTCGTCGACGCGGCCGGCGCTGCCGTCGGCGGTGACCGCCTGAAAGGACGTCACGCGGTCGAGCGTCAGCCCGAGCGAGCGGCCGGCGAGGCCCATGCCGCCGCCGAGGACGAGGCCGCCGAACCCCACCGTCGGGCACGAGCCGGAGGGGAGCGCGGCGCCGGAGGCGGCGAGCTTGGCCTAGACGTCGATGTTGCGCGCGCCCGGTCCGATCGTCGCCGTGCTGCCCGAGAGGCGGATCGAGTCGAGTCCGCCGAGATCGACGACGACCGCCGTGTTGCTGGTCGAGGCGCCGTTGTAGGCGTGGCCGCCGGAGCGCGCCACGAGCGGGATGTCGAACCGGTTGGCCCACTTGACCACGGCCTGCACGTCGGCGGTGTCGCGGACCTGGACGACCGCGGGCGGCCTCACGCCGTCGAAGCGCTTGTTGAACACCACCCGCGCACCGTTGTAGCCGCTGTTGCCGGGGATCAGCACGCGGCCGCGGACGGCGGCGCGCAGCGCGCTCAACTGCGCCGAGGGGAGCGGCGCCGCGCCTGCGTCTGCCGGCAGCGCGCCCATCCCGATCAGGGCCGCTCCGGCCGCGGAGCGCTGCAGGAACTCGCGGCGTGAGAGCGTCACGGACGGGCACTCTGACGATCGCACGGGCTCCACGTCAAACGGCCGGCGCTCTCGCGCGCGGCGTCGCGGACCATGGCCCTTCCAATCGCTAGGCTCGCTCTTGCGGGCTACGGTTTTTGCGATGAGCAGCGTTGACGACCTCACCCGGCTCCAGGCGCTTCTCGCCGAGCAGGCGGCGCTGCGCCGAGTCGCGACCATGGTGGCCGGTTCCACCGCCGCCCCGGTCCTCTTCGACCGGGTGTGCGAAGAGCTGGGAGAGCTGCTCGACGTCAAGAGCACCGACATGATCCGCTACGAGGGCGAGCGCTCCGCGACGGTGGTCGGCATCTGGGCGGCGACCGGCTCGCCGTCGTTCCCGGTGGGCGAGCGCATCCCGGTAGAGGGCGAGACGGCGACCGCGAAGATCTACCGCACCGGGCGTCCCGCGCGCGTGGACGACTACGCCGACGTCGAGGGCGAGCTCGCGGCGAGGCTGCGCGAGTTCGGGATCCGCTCGGTGGTCGGAGCTCCGATCCATGTGGCCGGCCGTCTCTGGGGCGCGATCATGGTGACCAGCGAGCTGGCGGACGCATTCCCGGCCGGGACCGAGCTGAGGATCAGCAGCTTCGCCGAGCTGGTCACCGCGGCGCTCGCGAACGCGGATGCTCGTGAGCAGCTGGCCGCCTCGCGCGCGCGAATCGTCGAGGCCGCAGACGCCGCGCGGCGACGCATCGAGCGCGACCTCCACGACGGCGCCCAGCAGCGGCTCGTCTCGCTTGCGCTGAGCCTCCGGCTCCTGGAGTCGAGTCTCGAACCGGACTCCGCGGCGTCGCGCGCGCTCGCGGTTGCGCGGACCGAGCTCGATGCCGCACTCGCGGAGCTCCGCGAGCTTGCTCGCGGGATCCATCCGAGCGTCCTCACCGATCGCGGCCTGGAGGCCGCGCTTGCCGCCCTGGCCGGGCGCTCGACGGTGCCGGTGGAGCTCGCCCTCGACAGCTGCGGCGAGCTCCCGTCGTCGGTGCAGACGACCGCGTACTTCGTCGTGGCCGAAGCGCTGACGAATGCCTCCAAGCACGCCCACTCCGATCGGGTCGAGGTGCGGGTCGCGGTGGGCGGAGGCCACGCGGTGGTCGAGGTGCGCGACGACGGCAGCGGGGGCGTCGATCCCGCGCGAGGCTCGGGACTGAGCGGGCTCGCCGACCGCGTGAGCGCGCTCGGCGGGACGCTCGAGATCGACAGCCCGGTCGGCGCGGGCACGACGATCCGAGCGCGGATGCCGCTCACCGCGCCGGGCGAGGCGAGCCGTGAGGCAGGCGGGGATGCCGAATTCGCGCACGCGTGACACCGCCTGCTCCGAGCCCCGCCGGCGGACCGTGACCGCGTCGGCGGCCTAAGGGATCCCCGGGCGCTGCTAAGGGGTCCCGCCCGCCCGCGGTGCTCGACCTGCCGATGTGGAATACGCGCCTGCGCCGTACCGTCATCGTCACCATGAATTCCGCACCCGTCCTCGCTCTCGTCGCCGCCGAGCAGGCCGCCGACCGGCGCGCCGCGGCCGCCCGCAACCGGGCCGTGCGCGCCGCCTCCCCCGGCCCCCTCGGCCGCCTCGCCGACCGCATCCGCGGCCGGCGCCTCTCCGCCCGTTCACCCCGCCGGCTGCGTCCGCGGCCCAGCGGGTGAGTCCCTCGTGACCCGCGCCCGCCGGCGGCCGGGGCCGGACCCGCTCCGGTCCCCGGCGGGCCACGGTCGCGATCCGCGATGCCGGTCGCGCGCGGTCCCTACCCTTGGAGGCAGACCTTCGACCAAGGGTGGGACACATGGCGACCGACGTCAACAAGACCGACGAGCAGTGGCGTGAGCAGCTGACGCCCGCGCAGTACGAGGTGCTGCGCAAGGGCGACACCGAGCGCCCGTTCACCGGCGCATATTGGGACAACCACGAGACCGGCATGTACCACTGCGCCGGCTGTGGCGCCGAGCTCTTCGCCTCCGACACCAAGTTCGACTCCGGCACCGGGTGGCCGAGCTTCACCGAGCCGGCGGTCGCCGAGGCGGTCGAGACGCGCGACGACGGGTCACTGGGGATGGTGCGCACCGAGGTCGTCTGCCGCCGCTGCGGCGGGCACCTGGGCCACGTCTTCGACGACGGTCCGCGCGATCGCGGGGGACTGCGCTACTGCATCAACTCCTGCGCCCTGGACCTGGCGCCGCGGGACTGACGAGGTGTCGGGCGCCGACGGTCGCGAGGCCTCGGCGGCCCTGACTCCGGCGATCGAGGTCCGGGGGCTGAAGAAGTCCTTCGACGGGGTCGAGGCTGTCCGCGGGGTCAGCTTCGAGGTGGCTGCCGGCGAGGTGTTCGGTTTCCTGGGTCCGAACGGCGCCGGCAAGACCACCACCATCAACATGCTCTGCACGCTGGTCAAGCCGACCGGCGGCAGCGCGCTGGTGGCCGGCCACGACGTGGTCACCGAGCGCGACGACGTCCGCCGGCAGATCGGCCTCGTGTTCCAGGAGCAGACGCTCGACGGCTACCTGAGCGCCGAGCAGAACCTCCGCCTGCACGCCGAGCTCTACGGCGTCCAGTCCGCGCTGATCCCGGCGCGGATGCAGCAGGTGATGGAGATGGTCGGCCTGTGGGAGCGCCGGTCCTCGCCGGTGAAGACGTTCTCGGGCGGGATGCGCCGCCGGCTGGAGATCGCGCGCGGCCTGATGCACTCCCCCCGCGTGCTGTTCCTCGACGAGCCGACGCTCGGGCTCGACCCGCAGACGCGCAGCTCGATCTGGCGCTACATCGTCGAGCTCCAGCAGCGCGAGGCGACCACGATCTTCATGACCACCCACTACATGGACGAGGCCGAGTTCTGCGACCGGATCGCGATCATCGACCGGGGCGAGATCGTGGCGCTCGACACGCCCACGGCGCTGAAGGCGGGGGTCGGGGCCGACCGCGTGCGCATCCAGACCGAGGACGACGAGGCCGCCATCGCGGCGCTCGCCGGGCGCTTCGGCCTCGAGGGCCGCGTGGCGGAGGGGGCGGTGCTCTTCTTCGTGCCCTCGGGTGAGGAGTTCGTCCCGCGGCTGTTCGCGGAGCTGGGCGTGCCGATCCGCTCCGTGAGCGTCTCGCGGCCGACGCTCGACGACGTGTTCATGTCCTACACGGGAACGACGATCCGCGACGCCGAGGAGTCGTTCTCGACGCAGACGAACCGCATTGTGGCCCAGATGATGGGAGGCAGGCGATGAGCGTCTCCGACCGCACCATCGCGCCGGAGGCGGCCGCCGAGGTCATCCCGGTCCGTGTCCCGCCGCGCACCCTGCGCAGCGAGCTGCGCGCGATCAAGATCGTCTGGCTGCGCGAGCTCATCCGCTTCGCCAACGACCGGCTGCGGATCGCCACCACGCTGGTGCAGCCGCTGCTGTTCCTGTTCGTGCTCGGCTCTGGCCTGCAGTCGCTCACCGGCGCGAGCACCGAGGGCGTCGACCTCAAGACATTCATCTACCCGGGCGTGCTGTGCCTGTCGGTGATGTTCACCGCGATGTTCTCGGCGGCCTCGATCGTGTGGGACCGCGAGTTCGGATTCCTGCGGGAGATGATGGTCGCGCCGGTGCGGCGCAGCTCGATCGTGATCGGCAAGTGCCTCGGCGGGGCGACCGTGGCGAGCCTCCAGGGCGTGATCCTCATCTGCCTGGCCGGCCTCGTGCACGTCCCCTACGAGCCGGCGCTGATCCTCGGCATCTTCGCCCTCCAACTGCTGCTCGCGTTCAGCATCACGGCGTTCGGGATCATGGTCGCCGCGCGCATCACCCAGGTGCAGTCGTTCATGGGCGTCATGCAGATGATCGTGATGCCGATGTTCTTCATCTCCGGCGCGCTGTTCCCGGTCACCGGCCTGCCCGCGTGGCTCACCGTGCTCAACCGCCTCGACCCGCTGACCTACGCGGTCGACCCGATGCGCCGGCTCGTGTTCTCCCACCTCGACATCAGCACCGCCACGCGCGAGGCGCTCGCGCCCGGCGTCACGTGGTGGGGCTGGCACGTGCCCGCGCTCCTCGAGGCCGGGATGGTGCTCGTGCTCGGCCTCGTGATGCTCGGGATCGCGATCTGGGAGTTCACGCTCAGCGAGTAGCGATGGCGGCCCTCCGCGCGCGCGGCCTCGTCAAGAGCTTCGGGGAGGGCCGTGCCGCGCGGCGGGTGCTGGACGGCGCCGACCTCGAGGTGGCCGCGGGCGAGGTGGTGGCGGTGATCGGGCGCTCGGGCTCGGGGAAGTCGACGCTGCTGCACCTCCTCGGCGGGCTCGACCGGCCCGAGGCGGGGCACGTGGAGGTGGCCGGCGAGCCGGTGACCGGCGTGGGCGAGCGCGCGCTGAGCGCCCTGCGCCGCCGGCGCATCGGCTTCGTGTTCCAGTTCTTCCACCTCCTCCCCGAGCTGACCGGCGAGGCCAACGTGCTGCTGGCCGCCCGGCTGCGCGGCGCGCACCCCGACGCGGAGCGGCGCGGGCGCGAGCTGATCGCGCGGCTCGGGCTGGGGCCGGTGGCGGGGTCGCTCCCCCATCAGCTCTCGGGCGGCGAGCAGCAGCGCTTCGCGATCGCCCGCGCGCTGGTCAACGACCCCGCCGTGCTGCTGGCCGACGAGCCGACCGGCAACCTCGACGTCGAGGCGGGCGCGCAGGTGCTCGAGCTGCTGCGCGCGGGAGCGGACGAGGGGCGCGCGGTCGTGCTCGTCACCCACGAGGCGGCGGCGGGCGGGATCGCCGACCGGGTGCTGCGCCTGCGGGAAGGGCGGCTGGCGTAGCGACGCTGCTGTCCACCGCCCTCGCGGGCCTGCGCGCCCGCCGCGGCCGCACCGCGCTGGCCGCCGCCGGCGTCGCTGCGGCCGCCGTCGTCGTCGGCACGTGCGCGACGGTCGCCTTCGGGCTCGCGACCGGCTTCGAGCGCTCGGCCGCGACCGCGGGCCTCCCCGACGTCATCGCGCGGTTCGACTCGGAAGCGCGGGCGCGCGTGGACGAGCGGGTGCGGGCGCTGCCCAACCTCGCCGCGCGTGCCTACCGCTTCGAGGTCACCGGCGTGCGGCTGGAGTCCGGCGGGCGGCGGCTCGAGCGCGGCGGGATCCACGTCGTGCTCGGGGCCGGGCGCCGCGGCTACGCCGTCGTGGCGGGCCACGACCTCTCGCCGGCGCCCGGCGAGGTGGTGGTCGAGCGCGGGCTCGCCCGCGAATGGGGGCTGCGCCCCGGCGACCGGCTCGAGGTCGGGCGCGTGGGGACGCTGCGGGTGGCGGGGATCGCGGTGTCGCCGGACAACGTCGCCTATCCGCTGTCGCGCGTCGCGCGGGTCTACATCGGCGCGCAGGAGGTGCGCGAGCGCTTCGGGCCCGTGGAGATCGACCCGAACGTCGCGCTGCTGTGGCTCAACGACCCGGCCCGCGCCGACGTCACGCTCACGCAGGCCCGCGCGGTGACCTTCGGGCTCGGCCGTCTGGCGTTCGTCACCCGCGCGGGCGTGGCGGTGCTGCTCGAACAGGCGGCGGGCATCGTGATCTCGCTGCTGGTCGCGTTCTCGCTCGTGGCCCTGGTGGCGGCCGGGACGATGCTCGCCGCGAGCGTCCACGCCGACGTCCAGCGGCGGCTGCCGGCGTTCGGCGTGCAGCGGGCGCTGGGCTTCACGCCGGGCCGGATCGCCGCCGTGCAGGCGACGGAGGCGGCCCTGGTGGCGCTGCCGGCGGCGGCGGCCGGGCTCACGGTGGGCGCGCTGGCGGTCCGCGGCCCGACCGCCGGGCTGCTCGCCGCGCTGAACGAGTTGCCGCCGGGCGGCGCGCTGCTCGTCCCGCTCGCGATCTGCCTCGCGGGGATCGTGGCGCTCGTGGTGACCGCGGCGACGTGGCCGGCGTGGCGGGCGGCCCGGCGCCCGCCCGCGGCCGTCCTGCGCGGCGGCGACCTCGCGGGCCGGCGTGCACCGCGGGCCGGCGCGGAGCGGCGCGGGCTGGTCGCCCTGGGGGCGCGCTTCGCGCTCGCCGCCCGCGCGCGCTGGGCGGCAG
>Ga0190275_10003621_pt1 | contig 11049 bp, 10 predicted proteins | sample Popmic550T_FD_133745 | JGI IMG/M metagenome (GOLD analysis project Ga0190275, IMG submission 133745) | Populus adjacent soil microbial communities from riparian zone of Yellowstone River, Montana, USA - 550 T | ecosystem: Environmental > Terrestrial > Soil > Riparian zone > Trees stand | place...
GGCTCGGCGGGCCTCGGCGCGCTGGTGCTGTTCGCGGCCTACACCAACGACATCGCAGCCTTTACCAAGCAGGGCGTGCCCTACTTCAAGGATGTCGGCACGGTGTCGTTCGATCTGTCGAACCCCTATGTGGTCGCGGGCCTGATCTTCGGCGGCCTGATCCCGTATCTGTTCGGCGGCATCGCGATGACCGCGGTCGGCCGTGCCGCGGGCTCGGTGGTCGAGGAAGTCCGTCGTCAGTTCCGGGAGAACCCGGGAATCATGCAGGGCACGTCGCGCCCGGATTATGCGCGCGCGGTTGATCTGCTGACCAAGGCGGCGATCAAGGAGATGATCGTGCCGTCGCTCCTGCCGGTGCTTGCGCCGATCGTCGTGTACTTCGGCGTGCTCTGGATCTCCGGCTCGAAGGCGAACGCCTTCGCGGCGCTCGGCGCTTCGCTGCTCGGCGTGATCGTCAACGGCCTGTTCGTCGCGATCTCGATGACCTCCGGCGGCGGCGCGTGGGACAACGCCAAGAAGTCGTTCGAGGACGGCTTCACCGACAAGGACGGTGTGGTGCACCAGAAGGGCAGCGACGCACACAAGGCGTCCGTCACCGGCGACACCGTCGGCGATCCCTACAAGGACACGGCGGGTCCCGCCGTGAACCCGGCGATCAAGATCACCAACATCGTCGCGCTGCTGCTGCTCGCGATCCTCGCCCACTAGGCAGCGTCAATCATGAATGAAGCCCCCGTGCAGACGCACGGGGGCTTTTCGTTTGTGTAGCGCCGGTTCTGATTTCTTGACGCGGAACTCCGCGCGGATCGTTGCCTCTCACTGAAGCCGGCAGTAACATCCGTTGGCTGTAGTGGAGGCGCCAATGATTCATGCCTCGATCCGATCACTCTGCCTTTTATTCATTTTCTCTTTTGTTCTCTCGGCGACGGCCCATTCGCAGCCGGCAGCTCCGCCGCAGGTCGAGGCCGCGATCAGGTCGCTGCAACGCGGCGATCAACAGGCATTGCGCCGGATATTGGCGCCACGCCTTTACCGGGTTGTCGCCGTGCAAAGGGACAGCGTTCGTTACGCGGATCTCAGGGCGCTCGGGCCGGTTCAGAAAGTGACGGTTCGCAAAGTCGACAGGCGCCGCAATCGCGCGACCACCTTCGAGGTCGACGTGATGCACGACAATGGCAGGTCGCACTGGACCGTGCGGCTCTCACCCGATGGGCAGCGCATCATCGTGGCAGACTTCACGACTGATGCGACAAGGCCGACAGTCATCGCAGCCCCGCCGATCAGCCCGTTGCCGGCACCTTCGCCGGCGGCGCCGTCTGGCGGCAATGTTGACCGGCCGGCGATTGCTCCCGCCGCGCCGCCGATGGTGGGAGCCGCGCCGCCGCCAGTTAGTCACAGCGCGCCAGGGCCGGCCGCCAGATCGGCTCCACCTCGCCCAAGGGCCGCGATGCGGATCGACGGCGCTCTGCCGATGGCGCGCGCGGCTCCACCCGTCGGTGCTGGTGCTACACCAGGGGGCAGCACGCCCGCACCGCCGGCCGCGCGCAATGGTGCACCTGTCTTCCCGCCGGGCAGCGTCACCGGGTTGGGGGCTCCGCCTCCGATGCCGATGCCGCCAGCCGCGCCTGCGCCCCGCGATGCGCCGGCTGCTCCGGTCAGCACGCCAACAACCGGTTCGGGGCCTGCGCTTTCGGTTCGGGACCGGGTGGTCGACTTCCTTTTCGCGACGTCGCGCGCGCGCGACACCAGCGTGGAGACGGTTGCTTTCTCCGGCCAGCGTTCTCGCGCGCTCACCTATGGACAAGCATCAATTCGCATCCCGGAGGAGCACAAGATCGGCGAGATCACGCTCCCTTCCTCCTGGAAGCTGTTTGGCATCACGCTTTCCGAGGAGAAGCTGGACGAACACGAGCATTTCACGATCCGGGCGCTGAAGACATTCGCGCTCGACGATTGGAACGAAGCGATCCGGCTGAGAAATCCGAAGAGCGCGCTGATCTTCGTGCACGGGTACAACACATCGTTCGAGGACGCGCTCTACCGCAACGCGCAGATCGTCTGGGATCTTCGGTACGAAGGCCTCTCGGTTCTCTACTCATGGGCATCGTGGGGAGGGACCACCGATTATCTTTATGACCGCGAGAGCGCGCAGATCGGGCGCGCCGGTTTCATCGAGGTGCTGCGAAACCTCAAGGAGAAGCACGGCATCGAGACCGTGAACGTGATCGCGCACAGTATGGGTAACCAAGTCGTGTTGGATGCGCTCGGCAGCTACGCGCAGACGAGCAATCCCGCGACAATCGGCGAATTGATTCTGGCCGCGCCCGACGTCGACCGCGACATGTTCGTCAGTCTAATTCCGAACGTGCAGAAAATCGTGAAAGGCGTCACGCTTTACGCCTCGTCGGCAGACAGGGCGCTGCAAGCCTCACGCCGTCTTGCCGGTGTGCTGCGCGCCGGCGACATCGGGGACGATGGCCCGATCGTGCTCGACAATATGCAAACCATCGACGTGACGGCGATGGGAGAGGAGATACTCGGCCTCAACCACAATGTTTTCGCCGTCTCCCGCAATCTGATCGACGACATCAGGCACTTGATCACGAGCGGGCTGCGACCGCCTGACCGGCGCCTGTCGCAGATTCGACCTTGTCCTGAAACTTCTCCACGCTACTGGTGCTTCGTCCACTGATGATTCGGGACCCCGCAATGAACTCCTCAACCCTTACCGGAATCGCCGCGGTGTTGTTCGGCTGCGGCCTCGTCGCGCTATTCGCTGCGCTCTTTCGCGATGCCGCGCACGGCGGGCCGTTGCTCTGGATCGGGCTCGCGCTGCTCATCGCGACGGTTGTCTGCTGGCTTATGGCCGCCCGAGGCCAGCGCGCGGAGGGCTAAGCCGACGATCCTCCGCGATCGAGGTTAGTTCACGTCCATCTGCAGCTTTTCGCGCGCGATGATCTCGCCGAACTTCGCAGTCTCGGCCTGCACGAAGGCCGTGTATTGCTCCGGCGTCGTGTAGTCGGCGATCGCACCGAGGTCCTTGATGCGCGCCTTCATGTCATCGCGCGCGAGCAATGCCTTGATCTCGCCGTTGAGCGCATCGACCACGGGGCGGGGTGTGCCGGCGGGAAGGAAAACGCCGAACCACGATGACACGTCGAAGCTCGCCAGTTCGGGTGCGCTTTCGCGCATCGTCGGGATATTGGGCGAGAGCGGGGTGCGTTCCGGCATCGTGGTGGCAAGGCCGGTGAGCTTTCCTTCGCGAACTTGCGGCAGTGAGGGAAACAGATTGTCGAACAGGATCTGCACCTGGCCGCCGAGCGCCGCGGTGATCGCCGGGCCGGCGCCGCGGAACGGCACGTGGGTCATCTTCAGCCCGGTGAGCTGAAGGAACCAGGCAGCGGTGAGATGCGGGCTCTGCCCGACGCCCGACGTCGCGTAGCTCACCGAGTCCGGATTCTTTTTCAGGTAGTCGATCAGCTCCGGAATCGATTTCACCGGCACGGACGGATGCGCCGAGACGATGTTGCTGGTGCGGATCAGATTGCTGACCGGCTGCAACTGCTCCGGCTTGTAGGAGAGATTGCGGAAAATGCGGTAGGCGATCGCATTCGGCCCCGGATTGCCCATCATGATGGTGTGGCCGTCCGGCTTCTGGCGCACGAAGTCGCTCATCGCGATCGTGCCGCCGCCGCCCGACTTGTTCTCCACGATGGTGGACTGACCCCAGGCGACCTGAAGATGCTGCCCGAGCAGGCGGCCCATGACGTCGGTGGTGCCGCCGGGTGCCGCTGGCACGATGATGCGCACGGTTTCGGCCGGCTTCCAGTCGGCATGTGCGAGACGGGGCAGGGCGGCGAGGCCCGCCGCACCGGCGAGAACCGTGCGGCGGCTAACTTTGACGGTCATGAGCGCTTCAACCCCTTGCTGAATTTCCTGGGATCATTGCGGCAGGCGCCGGATGGCGCAAGCGCGCGGCACGCACAGCGCGTATGCGCTAGCTATTTGCCGCCGAAAATCTTGAACACGTAGGTGAGGTAGGAGAGTTCCTGGCCGCTCGTCGGCGTCCTGCGGCTGATGAAATCGAAAATCTTGCCGTCCTGCAGGCCGTAATTGGCAATGCGTTCGACGCGGCGATTCTTGTCGAAATAGATCGCGACCACGCGTTGATCGACGACCTTCTCGGGCATGAACGATACCTGCTCGGTGCGCGCCGAGATGTAATAGAAAACCTCGCCGCTCACCGTGGCGACCGTGGAGGGCGTGCCGAGCGAGATGAGCACCTGCTCTTGCGGCGCGCCGAGCGGGATCTGCTCAAGTGCGCCCTCCGCGAGCACATAGCCGCGTTGGTAGGTTTGCGTGAAGCAGCCGCCAAGCGCGAGGCCAAGCGCCAGCGCAGCCGCGACAGCGATGGATCGTGAGCGGAAACTCATGAAACCCCGGTCTTGCACCCGTTTCGCGCCTGACGTACTCCGCGAAGGGCCGAAATGCAATCCGGACCCGCCGGCGCAATGTTCGGGATTAACCTGCAAAATCAATGATTCTGCCCCTGTTTCGCCGTTCCAATCCCACCATCGCGGTCCTCTATGGCGCGATCGTGGCGCAGTCCCGCGATCCGCGCTTTTACGAGGCGTACGGCGTGCCGGACACCGCGCTTGGCCGGTTCGATCTGATTTTGCTGCATCTGGCGCTCGTATTGAGACGACTACGGGCAGGCGACGCGTCGGCCCATACCCTGGCGCAGGGTCTGTTCGACACGTTCTGTCGCGACATGGATCATAATCTCCGCGAGATGGGCGTTGGCGATCAGGGAGTGGCGCGGCAGATGCGGCGCGTTGGCGAGGCGTTCTATGGGCGCGCGCAGGCCTACGATGCGGCACTTGCTGAGCAGAGCAACGACGCGCTGGCCGGGACTCTGATCCGCAACGTCTATGCGGAGGCGGCGGAAGTGGGCGTTGCGGCGGAGCGGCTCGCCGACTATGTGCGGCGGACGGTGCATGATCTCGAGGCGCAGGCGGTCGAGCATCTGTTAGGTGGTCAAGTGACGTTTCCGGAGCCTGTGAAGCTCGCGGTCGCGGAGTAAGGCGTATGTCAGAGACGGAGCGCCCCTGGAGCGCCACCATCCGGCTGGACGACGTTGGCGAGACAGGCCGGCATGTCGAGCTCGACGCGGGCGAGGCGGTTCGCGCCGCGCTCGCCAAACCGGCCGGCGTCGATGCGATCGAACGCCTCGTTGCGCGCTTCGATCTCACCCGGCGCGGGCGCGACCGGCTGCATGTGAGCGGCGAGGTCAGCGGGACGGTCCAGCAGACCTGCGTGGTGACGCTCGAGGCGGTGACGAACGACATCAAGGAGACGATCGACGTGACCTTTGCGCCGCCGCGCGAGCCGGTCAGCGAGTCCGCCGAACTCGATATCGACGCGGCGCCCTCCGAAGAGGTGGAGCCGCTTGTCGGCAATACGCTGGATCTCGGCCTGATTGCGACCGAGTTCTTCCTGCTCGGGATCGATCCGTATCCGCGCAAGCCGGGCGTTGCCTTCGATGCGCCAAAAGCGGCTGCCGACACTGCCGGTCACCCGTTTGCAGCACTCGCCGCACTGCAGAAAAACAGCACAGTCAAGAAATAACTGCGGGACGTTCGGCACTTTGTGCCCGACCGCCGAACCGCTATTCTCTCCGCCAGCAGCGCACCGTTTCCCGCATCAGGACAGTTCCGAAACCGATGGCCCAAAAGGTCCGAATTGCGCTCGATGGAATGGGGGGCGACTTCGGGCCGGCCGTCGTCGTGCCGGGCGCCGAGCTTGCGCTCGCGCGCCATCCCGAGAGCGAGTTCATCCTTTTCGGCAACGAGAGTGCCATCCGGCCGCTGGTCGAGAAGAGCGATCGTCTCAAGGCGGCTTCCCGCATCGTGCACACCGATGTCGTGGTCAAGATGGACGCGAAGCCGAGCCAGGCTCTACGGCAAGGCCGCTGGAAGTCCTCGATGTGGCTCGCGCTCGATGCGGTGAAGAAAGGCGATGCCGACGTCGCGGTTTCGGCTGGAAACACCGGCGCGCTGATGGCGATGGCGAAGTTCAACCTCCACACCATGCCGGGCATCGAGCGTCCGGCGATCGCCGGGCTTTGGCCGACGCTCAAGGGCGACACCGTCATGCTCGACATGGGCGCCTCGATTGGCGCAGAGCCCGATCACCTGGTCGACCTCGCCGTGATGGGTAGCGCGATGGCGCGCGTCTTGTTCGACCTGGAGCGTCCCACGGTGGGGCTATTGAATATCGGCGTCGAGGAGGTGAAGGGCCTGGAATCCGTGCGCGAGGCCGGCAAGTTCCTGCGCGACGCCAACCTTCCGTTCCTCGATTACGTTGGGTTTGTCGAAGCGGACACGATCGGGCAGGGCGCCGCGGACGTGATCGTCACCGAAGGCTTTGCCGGAAATATCGCGATCAAGACGGCCGAGGGAACCGCAAAGCAGATCACCAGCCTTCTGCGGTCGGCCATGAGCCGGACCTGGCGGGCGCGGCTCGGGTACCTCCTCGCCCGCGAAGCGTTCGCGACGCTGCGCGACAAGATGGACCCGCGCAAGGCAAACGGGGGTGTGTTCCTCGGCCTGAACGGCATCGTCATCAAAAGCCACGGTGGAACCGACGCGGAGGGCTTTGCGGCGGCGGTCGATGTCGGCTACGACATGGTCCGCTACGAGTTGCTCAACAAGATCCGCGACACGCTCCTTCGCCATGCCCGCGAGGAGGCCGGAACAAAGGTTGGCGGGGCCGCTTCGTGACCACCACACGTTCTGTCGTTCTCGGCTGCGGCAGCTATCTGCCGGCGCGCCGCCTCAGCAACGCCGACCTTTCGCGGATGGTCGATACCTCCGACGAATGGATCGTGCAGCGAACTGGCATCCGCGACCGCCATATTGCAGCCGATGGCGAGCTCACCTCCGATCTCGGCATCGCGGCCGCGCGCGCTGCGCTTGCCGCAGCCCAGGTTGACGCGCAATCGATCGACCTCATCGTGCTCGCCACATCGACGCCGGACAATACCTTTCCGGCGAGCGCCGTCTCGGTGCAGGCGGGGCTTGGCATCACTCAAGGTGCCGCGTTTGACTTGCAGGCGGTTTGCTCTGGCTTCGTCTACGGGGTGGCGACCGCCGATGGGCTGTTGCGGTCCGGCATGCACAAACGTGCGCTCGTGATCGGCGCAGAGACTTTTTCGCGCATTCTTGACTGGAACGACCGGGGCACATGCGTGCTGTTCGGCGACGGCGCCGGCGCCATTGTGATCGAGGCGCAGCAGCAGGCGGGCACACGCGAGGACCGCGGCGTGCTCACCTCGCACCTGCGCTCCGATGGGCGGCACAAGAGTAAGCTGTATGTCGACGGCGGGCCGTCCTCAACACAGACGGTCGGGCATCTGCGCATGGAGGGCAAGGACGTCTTCCGTTTCGCCGTCGGGGCGATCACCGATGTGATCAAGGATGTGTTTCACGACACGGGCTATACGGCCGACGATCTCGACTGGTTCGTGCCGCATCAAGCCAACAAGCGCATCATCGACGGCTCCGCGCACAAGCTCGGCATCGCGCCCGAGAAGGTCGTGACGACTGTCGACCGCCACGGCAACACGTCCGCCGCCTCGATTCCGCTCGCGCTCGATGTCGCCGTGAAGGATGGACGCATCAAACGCGGCGATCTGGTGCTGCTCGAGGCGATGGGAGGCGGCTTTACCTGGGGGGCGTCGCTGGTGCGCTGGTGAGACAGGTGGGGGAAATTGCGAAGCAGGACCGTTGACCACTGCCGCGCAATGTGAATATCGTTGATTATTCAAGTTGATAAGGTAGTCGCCGAAAGCGGGGTTAGGCGATGGCGGGCAAGACGGTAACGCGGGCGGACCTGTGCGAGGCCGTGTACCAAAAAGTCGGGCTGTCGCGAACTGAATCGGCGACTCTCGTAGAAATGGTGCTGAAGGAAATCACGGATTGCCTCGAACGGGGCGAAACCGTGAAGCTTTCGTCCTTCGGCTCGTTTGTGGTGCGCAAGAAGGGGCAGCGCATCGGGCGTAATCCGAAGACCGGCAAGGAAGTACCGATCTCGCCGCGGCGGGTGATGGTCTTCAAGCCGTCCGCAATCCTCAAGCAGCGGATCAACGCCGGAGACGGGAGCCAGCCATAACCTCACCAGTAAACGGCGTCGTCGAGAGGTAGACCGTGGCGGAAAAGGCACCCGAGGCATTCCGGACCATCAGTGAAGTCGCGAATGATCTCGATTTGCCGCAGCACGTTCTCCGCTTCTGGGAGACTCGTTTCCAGCAGATCAAGCCGCTCAAGCGCGGCGGCGGCCGCCGCTACTACCGGCCCGACGATATCGATCTGCTGCGTGGTATTCGCCACTTGCTGTACAGCGAGGGCTACACGATCCGCGGTGCGCAGCGGATCCTGAAAGATCACGGCATCAAGTTCGTGCAATCCGTCTGGCGGGCGGGCGCACCGCAGCCGGCGCGCGCGTCCGAGGCGGTGGAGCCGGAGATCCCCGAGGCGCCGCCATTGCGCCCGCAGCCGCGCGATGCGCGCCGGGGCGACGCGGAGTCCGCACACCGTCGGTTGTTCGGCCTGTTGCCGTCGTTCCTCAGCAGCGATCCCGACGAGGAGCGTCTGGCGGAGAGCCGCCGCGCCGACGCGGACACAATGATTCTTCCGTCACCCTTGGCGCCACGGATGAGCGAACCGGCCGCCCTCCCGCCGGAGAGCTTGCGCAAGCTGCAGGACACCTTGCGCGAGCTACAGGAGTGCCGCCGGCTGCTTGACGCAGCGGTCACTGAGGCCTCCGCCGCCTGAACGGGCCGTTCTTTGCCCCGTTCACTCAGTTCCCAACCCGCAGACGATACAGACGATACAAATCGGCTTTTCTGCGATACGCGGACGATACCTCGAGGCCCCACAATGCGTTGGGGAACGAATGGCCACGTCAAAAAAGCCCGAAGCAGGGGCCGCAGAGTCGTCCGCTGAGCGAGAAATGGGGGACCGCGCTGAGGCGCGCGCTCAACCGTCGCATCCGCGTGCGGCGGCGGACGAACAGCGCTATGCCCGCGCTTTGGAGTCCATCAACCAGGGCGTCTACGACTGGGACATTGTCAAAGGCACCGTCTATTACTCGCCGCTGCTGCGCTCGATTTTCGGCATGTCGGAAGACATGACGCTGACACCGGCGGAGTCCGGTGCCCGCATCCATCTTGACGATCTCGAGCAGTACCGCACGGCGATCACCGATCACCTCAAGGGCGCGACACCGCGGCTGCTCGTCGAGTACCGCTACCTGGCCAACGACAATACGTGGCGATGGGCGCGCCAGAGCGGTATCGCCGAGCGCGGACCCGACGGAAATGCGATCCGCATGGTCGGAGCCACCAGCGACATCACCGCTGTGAAGCAGCGCGAGCGTGATCTTGCCTCGGCGCGCGCCGAGATCGAGTCGACACGCGAGAACATGCGCACCGTGCTGGAGAACATGAACGACGGCATCGTGCTGATCGATAGCGACTTCGTCTGGAAATTCGGCAACGAGCAGTTCAACAAATTTCTTCACGTGCCGGATGAGATCACGAGGCCTGGGACCTCCTGCTACGATGTCATCCGATACCAGGCGCTGCGCGGCGATTTCGGGCCGACCGACGATATCGAGAAAGCCGTCCAGGAGCGCGCCGAGATGATGCGCACACCCGGCGGTTACCGTTACGAGCGCCAGACCCGCAGCGGCCTGTACATCGAGTTCACCTACAAGCCGCTCGCCGACGGGAGCCTGCTCGGAGTCTATCGCGACATCACCGAGTTGAAGCGGCGCGAGAGCGAGCAGGCCGATGCCCGAGCCGAAGCCGAAATGGCGCTTGCCGAAGCCGAACGGGAACGCGCCGAGGCGGAAGCCGCCAATCAGGCAAAGTCCACGTTCCTTGCCACCATGAGCCACGAAATCCGTACGCCGATGAACGGCGTGCTCGGCATGATGGAGGTCCTGGACCGGCAAGGCTTGAATCCGGGTCAGCAGCGCACGGTTGCGACGATGCGCGATTCCGCCCAGGCGCTGCTGCGCATCATCGATGACGTTCTCGACTTCTCGAAGATCGAAGCGGGGCGGTTGGAATTGGAGGCCGCACCGTTCTCGCTTTCCGGGTTGATCGACGGGGTGCTGAGCACGTTCCAGGCGCAAGCCAATTCCAAAGGCTTGATGCTGACCGGCTCGGTCGAGCCCGGCTCGGACGACACGCTGATCGGCGATGCGACCCGCGTGCGGCAAATCCTGTTCAATCTGCTCGGCAATGCGCTGAAATTCACCGAGCGCGGCCGCATCACGGTGCACGCTTACACCGCTCCATTGGGCGGAGGACGGACGCGCGTCACGCTGACCGTAGAGGATACGGGCATCGGCATCGACGCGGAGCAACGGCGCAGGCTGTTCCAGCCTTTCGCGCAAGCCGACTCTTCCACGACCCGCCGGTTCGGAGGGACCGGGCTCGGCCTTTCTATCGTGCGCCGGCTCGCCAATTTGATGGACGGCGACATCACGGCCGAAAGCGAGCCCGGCAAGGGTTCGATCTTCTATGTCCGGCTCGTGCTCGATGTGGCTCCGAAGGATGCATTGTTCACGGCGACGCAACACTCGGCGATCGGCGGACGCGCTCTTCCACTCCCAAAAAGCGGCGAGCAGCCGCTGGTGCTGGTCGTTGACGATCATCCGGTGAACCTAGAAGTTCTCGTTCGCCAACTCGAATTGCTCGGTGTGGCCGCCGACACCGCCGTCGACGGGAACGAGGCGCTCAAGGCCTGGACGAGCAAACCGTATGCGGCCGTGCTCGCCGACATCCACATGCCCCACATGGACGGCTATGAGTTAACGCGCCGGCTTCGCGTGATCGAGGCCGAGCAGCACAGCCATACGCGCATGCCTGTCGTTGCCGTAACGGCGAATGCCATGAAAGGAGAAGAAGAGCGCTGCCTTGCGGCCGGCATGGACGCCTATCTGGTGAAGCCGGTGAACATCGATCTCCTGCGTGCGACC
>Ga0190275_10003622_pt1 | contig 11047 bp, 13 predicted proteins | sample Popmic550T_FD_133745 | JGI IMG/M metagenome (GOLD analysis project Ga0190275, IMG submission 133745) | Populus adjacent soil microbial communities from riparian zone of Yellowstone River, Montana, USA - 550 T | ecosystem: Environmental > Terrestrial > Soil > Riparian zone > Trees stand | place...
GACACCCGCTCGGGCGCGACCCCGCTCGGGTGATCCACACTAACATGGGCATCCGGAACGGCCGGTCATAACCGGACGTTTCTATTTCGCTCCGGATAGGACATTTCTACTTCGCGCCGACAAACGTTATACGATGCAGAGGAACCAGTTCGTCTCATGCCGCCGAAAGATACTTCCGTTTATGCGCCTTCTATACCGCCTCAGAGCGTCGAAAAGCCCATTTCGCGGTTGCGCTGGTACATCTGCGCGCTACTCTTCTTTTCCACCAGCATTAACTACATAGACCGTCAGGTTTTCAGCATTCTTGCTCCCGACCTTCAGAAGTCGATCGGCTGGAACGAGATTGAGTACGGATATATCGTGACCGCCTTCCAGGCTGCCTACGCTACAGGGTACTTTGTAGTCGGTCGAATGATGGATTCGATCTCCACGCGGAAGGGATTCGCGATCATCATCGCCTTGTGGAGCCTGGCTGCCATGGCCCCGGCGCTGGCGAGGTCGGCTTTTCAATTTGGACTCGCGCGCGCGGCGTTGGGACTCGGGGAAGGCGGGAACTTCCCTGCTTCAATCAAAACCGTAGCGGAATGGTTTCCCAAGCAGGAGCGGGCGTTCGCTACCGGAATCTTTAACTCGGGCTCGAACATTGGGGCGATCGTAGCGCCGATTGTCGTTCCCTGGATCACCTTGTCGTACGGGTGGGAATGGGCATTCATTCTTACGGGCGCATGCGGCTTCGTTTGGCTGATCGGCTGGCTGTTGATCTATCAACGTCCCGAAGAACATAAGCGGCTCTCACGGGAGGAATTTGCGCACATTCGCCAGGATCCGCTCGAACAAACTGAAAAGATCTCGTGGGGCAAGGTGTTTCCGAAACGGCAGACCTGGGCGTTCGCGATCGGGAAATTTCTGACCGATCCGGTGTGGTGGTTCTTTCTCTTCTGGCTGCCGAAATTTCTAAATCAGCAGTACGGATTGACGCTCGATAAGGTGGGATTGCCGCTGGTGATCATCTATCTCTCTGCAGACATCGGAAGCATCGGCGGCGGATGGCTTTCTTCCACGCTGATCAAACGCGGATGGACTGTGAATGCCGCGCGCAAAACGACGATGCTCATCTGCGCTCTCTGCGTTGTGCCGATCATCTTTGCGGCGAAGGCGTCGAATCTATGGGTCGCGGTGGGCCTGGTGAGTCTGGCGACATCCGCACATCAGGGATGGTCCGCCAATTTGTTCACGCTGACATCGGACATGTTTCCGCGCCGGGCGGTTGGATCGGTAGTTGGTATCGGCGGGACGGTTGGAGCGCTAGGCGGAATGTTTACCGCGACGGCCGCCGGATACGTGTTGGAGGTTACCGGGAGTTATTATTCGCTATTTTTGATTGCGGGGTCGATGTACCTGCTGGCGCTCGGGTTGATTCATCTGCTGGTACCGCGCTTGGAAGCGGCGGAGGTTTAGTCTCATCGTTGAGAGGTTATCGGCGGTAGGCGATACGATCCGTCCAGCACGGATGTTTTCGGTCCATAGAAGCGCATGGTCAAGTTGAACGGGCCGGCCGGGGCAGGCAGCCAGTTTGATGTATCGTCCGGCTTGGCATTTTGAATATAGAGAGTGAGCGAGCCGTCCGTATTCTCCTTGAGGCCGTCGGTTGTGCTGCCGATGCTGACGCGGCCGAAATCATTCTCGACGAAGAGCATGTCGGATGCGTACATCGCCATGTTCCAGAAGACAGACACAGCCGGCTGTTTTCCCTTCTCGAAATGAAGAACGTACTTGTTCGCGCCATCGAGAGGTTTGTCCTTGTCGTCGACAGCGCAGTTCGGGTAGATAACCTGATCGCTGAGCTGAGCGCCGAGCTCATACTTCGCCAGCGCAGCGCGTAGGGCCAGATCATGTCCAGCGCGTCCGCCTGCGAACGTGTACTTCCAGCCATTCGTTGTCTCGCCGGTGGAAGCCCACGCCGCGTCGACGATCTGCGATCCGGCTTCGATGGCGCGCGCAAGGCCGCGTTTTACCGGCTCGTCAAGCGTACTCCACGCGAAGCCCCTTGACGCGCTGAGGCCGATCTGTTGAAAGGCATTCACCATCGCATCGCTGCTGTCGATGGCGGAGGGCAGCCAGAAATTCATCCAGTGGCCTAGTTCTTCGAAGAACCGCAGGTTCTCCGGAGCCTTCGCGGGAGGTAGAGGAGGAAGAGTGAACATGGATGATTCCTCCGGCTGATAGGCGAGGCCGCGCCGAAGATAGGCGGAGAGCGGCATAAGTTGAAAGCCCTTCTGAGCTTCTACTGCCGCCGGCAGATCGGCTTGTCCATTCACGAAGACACGCAGTGCTGCCGCACACCACCGGGTCCGCGAGCGCAGTTGCGTCATCTCGCCGGGAATCGCGCCGTTGAAATCCGGCCCAGTGACGATGTAGACGCCGGACTGCGGGCCCTTTGTGCCGCCGATATTGTGGAAGATCTCATCGTAGTAGTCGCCAAGTTGGACGATGTACCAGCGTTCCTCCGTCAGCTTAGGCACGAAGATGACCGCTGGTTCGTCCCTAAGATCGCAGACGCCGTAGCCGTCGATGGTGACGTTGTTCGGTGTGACGACGAAACGGTCTTTCGCCGTCTTCAGCGTGGGATACTTGCGAAAACTGTTCAGCGCAACTGCACGGGCCTTGAGGCCGCCCACCCCGGTTTTTGCATACTCGATAATCGGCACGCCCCATAGATACGCTTGAACTCCTAATGTATAGGCGGCTTCTTCGCGAGCCTGCTCGGCAGACATTGTCGCCTGGGTTCTTGTTTCGTTAGCCATAATTCTCCTTCCCCGTCAGCTGATCTTCTCGATATCGGGCAGAACCCATGTCTTCTCAAACAGTGGTTTCTCGGGGCCGTAGAAGCGAAAGAGCGCTTCGAACCTACCGTTGGGATCGGTGGGGATCCAGTTCGATTCCTTTCCAGCGGGCGCTTTCGGAGCGAAGTAGACGTCTACTGAACCGTCCGTATTTGTTTTGAGGTCGGGCGATTGTGATGAGCGACTCGCGTGCGGCATGTCTCGAATGAGCGAGTGCGTTGCAAAGTCGTAGAGAACGACTGACCAATATTGCCTTACGGGCGGCTTAGCCGGTACGGTGAGCCGATATGTGGCCGCGCCATCGAGCGGATTTCCATCTTTGTCGCGGCTGACGAAAAGGTAAAACTGACCAGAGCCGAGGTGCTTGACCGTGAAGAACGCGAAGTAAAAGACTATCCCGCGTTTGTCAGTAGGATAGATCTCGGTCTTGCTAAATCCGTTTTGGACCGATTCGATCAGGTCTTGATCAGCAGGGAGGAACCAGTGTTTGCCTTCATTATGAGGTTCGTAGATGGTCTCGTACTGCATGTCGAACAATGCGCGAGCTTCCTCGGCGGCTGATGTCAGAATCGCCACGGTATTGGCGTCCGGCTCAAACCGCCTACCTCTCTCGATACCGAGGGTTTTCAACGGGTCGATCATCGCGCGGTCGCGTTCTATCCAAGGTTCGGTCTGCACCATCCGGTCGAGCGATTCGAAGAAGCGGACGTCGTACGGGATCGTGCCGTCAATCATGACTCCCACTGCATCGACAAAGGTCGTCTGGGGCGGCTTGGCCGCGGCGGACAAGGGATAGAGCTTAACTCGTTTGCCGTACTCGACGGCCTTGGCAATATCCGCGCCTTCGTGGCTCTTCAGGATTGAGCGCAGCAGGGCGTAGCCCTGATAGGTTTGCGAGGGCAGATGGATGTAGGTATCGGGCGCCTTGCCCTTGTAGTCGGGTGGAGTGATCAGATACTTTCCGCCCTTGCCTTTGTCAACGCCTGCAGGACCGACATCTTCCAGTGCAATCTGCCAACTGTCCATGATGGTGCCTGTGATCGAGCCGTCATCGGCGGGCGGGATCTCCAGCACCATAGGTCCTGTGTCCTTTGTGTTGAAGAACGGCATGAAGTAAATGGTGTCGGGATTCGGCGTCAGAAACTGGTTCTTCCAGTTGGAGGGCTGCGACCAGAAAAGAATCTGGTTGACGGCTCCCTTGGCGTCGCGCACCATTGCCTGAAACATCAGGTCGAAATTGACAGCGCCGATACCCCAGGTGATGGCCTCTATCGCTCGCCGATGAATTGTCCGGTTTGCCAGTTCGGTTGAGCTGAATGTTAAATCGGATTTCTTGCTATCGGGCGTCATCCGGCGCTTAGATGAGGCATCCGGCTCTCCGATTCATTTATGTTCCGCGTAAGGAAGCACCGCGCCGGTTCCGCCGGCGCACGGTCACGAAGGGCGCGCGACGTCAGAATAGATTCGTGTCACCGCTTCAATAGTACCGGCGCGGCAGAGCGTATATGTGGTACATCATCTGCAAATGCAACTGACACCCCCGCTCCGTGTTGGCGACTGCACTATGCCTTCAAGTTTATGCTGAAAAGCTCACTTTACCGAAAGTACAAGCTGGATATCGAGAGTAGGCTCTCCAGATGCTTCGCAGCTGTGGCGCTGCAATCGCAGGATTCTGGATTGAATTCAGCCAACTTTTGAGTAGGCGTGTTTCGCTGCCGGGCGCTGTCAATCAGTTGAAAGCCTTGCTCAACCTTCCGCAGAAGACGGTGATGTGCGCGAAGGCACGCTCGATAAGGCTCCGGAGCCGACTGGCGTTGCTCGGCTTGACTGGAGGAGTTTGCATGGCGCTTCTTGTTTTTCACTTTTTGCGCTCGATGCTGTTGGCGGAGGACGGCAGATCCAATGCGGTTCTTCGCTACCCTGCTGCCGGCTTCGCGCGCTAGGCGATTCGATCCCGTCCAAATTCTCGAGCAGGAATGAGGCTCTACCGCCCTCTCTTGGAACTATTTCGCTGACGCAGTTCTGACGGACTCGATCACCCAGTTGGCTAAACGAGCGTCAGGTAGCAAGCCCTGGGTCGCCATAGTGTACTCCAGCCCTTCGAGGCGTTTCTTAATGCCGAGTTCGATACCGCCGTAGGAAAGCAGAACGGGAACGACAAGCGCTCGCTTGCCTTCGGTTCCGGCTTTCTCGACGAGACCGCGCAGTTCGACTTTGGCTTTGGCGCGGACTTCTTCCGAAGCGTCATCACGGACTGTCAGGTATTCGATGCGGGAGTAGCTTGTGCGCGGCTTGAGGAGGTCAGCCAAGGCGGCGAGATCGGCGAGCCACTTGGCGTTGTCGTCTTCAGGATTCGGGCCATGAGCGACGAGAATGACAACTTCCTTTGCAGGGTTCTGACTGATCGCGCGTGCCCGGTCGGTGAGGATGTCAGCGGCAATCCCGTGCCGGTTCATAGCAGGCATCATCGTCACCGGAATCTTGAGCTGCAGCGGCATCAAGGGATCTTCCGATTTCGCGGGGCCGTGATGTCCAGCGTGGTCGCCATGGTCGTGAGACATCTTCGCGAAATCTTGTAGTCCGGAGGCATCTCGGCACGCAGTCCCAGTAGCCACTCGGTGGACGTGATGACCGAACTATAAGAGGAAATGAAGAGCGGCACCGCTATGATTTTGGACACTTGCCTTGCGGTCAAGCGATCGATGGCGGATTGTATGTTTGCTTTCGTCGCCATCCCCAACGCTACTTCGACCGGATAGTATCGGTCTACCGCGGCAGCGATCCGGTTTACTTCGTCGTTCCAGGTAGCCAACCGTCCGCCGTGAGCGAGCAGCAATACGCCAGTTTTGTTGTCGGTATCCGCAGCGGAAAGCCCGATTGCGCTCAGAAGCGCCAAAAACGTTCTACGTTCCATTTGATTTGAAGTCATGATTTATTCCCGGGGAAAGTTCCATCGCATGCCGACACGGCAGGTCCGGCCGTAATCGGGTCGGTCGAATGTAGGCGGCGTCTGGCTGAGCTTGCGATCGAGCGAATCGAAGAGATTGTCAATGGACGCGTATGCCGTAACGGTCTTGATTTGTTTTGAACAATAAAGGTCGTAAATGCTGTAGCCGTAGGCTCGTGTTCCCGCAGCGGAGTTCAGGAGCCAGTAGCTGTAGTAGCTGGCTCGCATGTTCGCGCTGAGTCCCCAACGCGGCACCGTATACTCTGTACCCGCAAAGCCCTGGTTCCTGTGACGCTGCGCCAGGCGCAGGTCAGTGAGCACATCCCGCGCATCCAGATACGTGTAAACGCCTCTAACGTGCCAGTTCCGCATGAGAGAAACTTCGGCGTCCACTTCGACACCGCGCGTTAGGGCCCGGGAGAGATTCTGGTAAAGGAAGATCGGCCGATTGAGGATCGGGTTGTAGTCGGGGGGAATCGAGTAGCGCGCGAGCAGCGCCGCAGCGTCCGCCGGAGTACGCGGTGTACCGATGTTCGTAGAGTCGATAAGATTACGCACACGATTGTTGAAGAGCGTTATGTTCGCGCGCCACCTCTGCGCGCGCCAGCCGGCTCCAATTTGCATACTCTGCGACGTTTCCGGACGCAGGTTAGGATTGCCGATGACCTGATAAAAGTTTGTGGGATTCGCGAACCGGTAATAGAGCTGACCCAGGTCCGGAGCACGAAAGCCGTGGCCGTAAGAAGCGCACAGATCAACTTTTCGGTCGCGCGGTACACGAGGCCGGCCTTCGGAACTGCATTAATTTCATACAAGGAATGGCCGCTGATGCGCCCGCCAAGTGTAAGCGTTACGCGCGGGGTCAATGCCCAGCGGTCCTGCACCCAGCCGTCGGTAAGGGTGATCTGCTGGCCTGCGTTATCGCCAAGCATCCGGTTGACGCCGCGATAATTGTCCTGCGCCCACGTGCTCGCAGGATGCTTGAGGCCGCGGGCTTCGAAATAATCGAGCAAAAAATGACGGTGATGCCTCAACGCCGGTCTGCAGTACATGCCCGCCCCGGTTATAGCCGATGGTCGAATCCATGCGGTCATAGACCTGATTGAGGTTCGCTGAGGACGGCGCTGGATTTCCCGCGAGCAAGGTAGTGATGGAGTTTTCGTCATAGCGCGCGCGGTAGAGTCGCCCTTGAGCGGTCAAACGCTGGGCTAGGTATATAGTCGAACGTCGCCGAGTAGGCTTGTGTGCTGTCGTTTACGACGCCAGTCGCGTTGCCCTGCTCGGTGAGATTGATGGCTTCTTCGTGGTTGTGATATCCACTCGCGGCCAAGCCCAGGAAGAACTTTTGATGTGCGGCCCATCGCAGCCGCGCGGCTCCATCCTGACGATTCCAATCGGGTCCGACACTGGCCACGCTGGAAGGCACGAGCTTGTATCCATCCATCCGGTGCGTGCCACCACTTACCAAGACAGAAAGTTTGTCGATCCGACCGCCCAAAGAGCCATCGAGATCGAACATGCCAAGAGTTCCTCCGGATACATTCATTTCGGCTTCGATAGGATGCGAGGCTTCCCGTGAGATGAGGTTAATCACACCGCCGATCGCATCGCTGCCGTAGAGCGCGGAGCCGGCCCCTTTGGCTACTTCGACGCGCTGCAAGCCGGAGGTACTTTGCCGGTGCAGATTCAACACACCGCTTTTTACACCACGCGCGCCGGGAATTGGCAGGCCATCCTGTAGGACGGCAACCTGCCGCGAATCGATACCTTGTACCTGCTCACCTGCGACAGTGGCCGTGCTGCCTCTTCGTGTAACAACGCCGGGCATTTCCGCGAGCACGTCACTGACACGCTCATAGCCAGTCGATTGGATCTGCTGGCGTGTCACCGCTTCCACACGCTGTGCTGAGTCATCCTGTAGCTCTTCAATGCGCGATCCGGACACGACGACGGTTTGCAACAGCGTCGCAGGTTGAAGAGTAACTACAACTTCTTTCTGCGTGTCTTCGGCTTTGAAAATCGATTGATTCCACTGGCGTCCGCTGACGGTAACGCGAGCGGGAGGAATGATTGGTTCGGTGCAAGACCATGCTCCGGCGTCGGTCGTGATTTTTGTACACACGATTCTGCCGGAGGAATCGGCAACTTCAACGGTCAGACCCGTGACTGGCAGTCCTTGCGGACCCTGCACGCGGCCGCTGATCGAGTTCGATGCGGCGTTCGCGAAATATGCCGTAAGAAGAAAGGTTAAGAGGGGCGGCGTCATGCGGCTCCTCTGCTCTGCTTTTCGAGCCAGCTTTCAAAATTCGCGGCGCTGGTGTGGACCAGCGTCACAAGTTGCATGTACGATTCCGGAGGCAAAGTTACGCTTATGGGACCGACTTTGACGTGGATGAGTCCGCATTCGTTCGGTATTACATAATCCGACCGATTGGTTCAGTAGTATTTCAATGCTGAATTGCCAGCGTATTGATGTTTTGAGAAGAAGGTAGCGTAGGTTGATCTGCAACAACTGCAGCAGCTTAGCGAATTGTTTCGGCGGAACCAGTTGCACCCAGGTTACGCAAGGCTTCAACCACGGACGCGCGATCGGCTTCGCTCCGGTTCTGGCTCGCTTTCCATTTGCCTTCGAGGCTCACGATTTTAAGTTCGAAGCCAACTATTGCTTTGAGAAGACCGTAGACGTATTCCGGAGGAGCGTCGTCGACCTTCCACGGCTGCGCAAGAGAGGCTTCGTGGATTTGAGTTAACTCTTCGACGATGGCCCGAAGCCGGGCGGCTTCCTCGAAGAAAGTTAATGTTCCGCGTACATGTACGGCAGTGTAATTCCACGTCGGCACTACGCGGCCGTGCTCCTTCTTGGCGGGATACCACGATGGAGAAATATAATGCTCGGGTCCCGTGAAGATTGCGAGCGCTTCGGTCTGGCTGGTTTGCCAGATGGTGTTTGCGCGGGATACGTGGCCGCGTAAGACGCCTTTTCCGGCATCCAGAATCAGAGGGATGTGATTCGCTTCGAGCCCGTTTGCAGACAGTGTGACGAGGGCCGCCAAGGGGTGCGTGCGCATGAACTCGTGCAGGACTTCGGGACGTTCTTCACGAAAGTGCGCGGGGTTATACATGTCATCCTCGAAGACCGGCGAAGGCCGCCTCGATTTCGAGTTTGGCATCCGGCGTTGGGACCGTCAACGGCAATCGCGGAGGTCCGCCATAATATCCCATCTGATCCATCGCGTGCTTCAGGCCAGGAACTCCATACTTGGTGGTGACAAGCTGCGCAGCCTTGGCGATTCGGTTCTGCCAGTCCTTCGCCGCGTCGAGTTCCCTGCTTCGATGCGCCTCCCAGATCGTGATGCAGGCGTAAGGAGCGGCATTCGCAAAAGCGAGCACGGCGCCGACCGCGCCGACATGAAACGAGGGCGCCAGTGTCGGCGCGGAACCGACAAGCACCTGGAACCCTCGCTTCACTTCGCGGATCATCTGCATGACTTTTTCGAGCGATCCCGAGCTCTCCTTAATGGCGATGATGTTCGGGTGCTCGGAGAGCATCGCGACGGCTTCGGGAGCAATGTCGATCCCGGTCGCCTGCGGCCAGTTGTAGATCATCAATGGAATTCGGGCGCGATCGGCTACGGAACGAAAGTAAAGCACCTGGGCACTCACGTTATTCAGAAGACCTTTGTAGTAGAAGGGCGTTCTGACCATCGCCGCCTTATAACCCATCTCTGCAGCTTTGTTCGTGAGCCACACCGTTTCCCGTACGCTTTCGACTCCCGTGCCGGCGATCAGGAGTTTCTCGGGCGCTGCGGCCTTGGCCACCAGCTCCCAACAAAGGAATTTTTCTTCGGGCGTGAGCATTACGCTTTCGCCGGTTGAGCCACAGACAACATAGCCGGCGAGACCGGTTCGATTCCAAGCCTCGACATTGGATGTGAGCTTGGTTTTGTAGATCTCACCGTTGTGATCAAAAGGGGTCGTAATGGGAGGGTAGATGCCTTGGAGTTTCATCGGTTGGATGTGCAAAAGGCCTGCAGCCCTTGTGGGGACCGCAGGCCTCGTTCGAATTATAAGTCCGCGATTAGAACTTCGCGGCGATGACGACGAAGGTGAACAACGCGAGAGACTCGATGAACGCGAGACCGAGAATCAGCGCGCCACGAATGACGTTGCCGGCTCCAGGATTGCGAGCAATGGCTTCGGCCGAAGAGCCGAGCGCCTTACCCTGGGCAAGGGCGCAGAGACCGGAAGCAAGCGCCATGGCGATGCCGGATGTGATGGTGATGAAAGGACGATCGGCCGAAGCGGCGGTCTCCTGAGCAAAGACTGGGGAGGCGAGCACAAACATGGCAAGCAACACCAGGAACATCTTGGACTTCATTTGTTTTCTCCTAATAAATTCGCGGACAGGAGGTGGTTCCACACCGCGCGTTGGGACGCCGGGGGCTCACACTGCCAGCGGCAAAATGCCGGATTCTAGTGCTCCTCATGCGACACAGCGCCCCCGATGTAGATCATCGTAAGCACCATGAAGATGAAGGCCTGGATTAAAGATACGAATACGTGCAGGCCCATGAAAACGACCGGCACGGCAAAATACGTTAAAGCTAAAAAGACGAGGGTGACTTTTTCTCCGGCAACCATGTTCGCGTAAAGACGAATTGTAAGCGACATCGGACGGGCGAGGTGACTGATTAGCTCGATGGGCAGCATCAGAGGAGTCAGCCACGGAATCGGACCGGTGAAGTGCTTCAAATAATGGGCGCCGTTCTCTTTGAAGCCGAGGATGTTGTAGACGAGAAATGTGGCCATCGCGCAGCCGGCCGGAACCGGGGCGAACATCGTGGGCGATTCAAAAGAGGGAATGACGCCGATCAAGTTGCCGAACAGCACGAAGATAAACAGCGTACCGGCGAATGCCACATATTTCCTGCCATCGTGGCCGATGATTTCGTCGGCTTGCTGACGCTGGAAGAGATAGACGAGTTCAAACAAATGCTGCAGCTTGCCTGGCTTGTCGACCGAGAGACGCGATTTAAGGATGGCGAACAGAACGACGATGACTAACGCGACCAGGATCTCCATGGCGACGAAGTTCACCCACGGCCTGTCTGGATTAGCGGCGTGGACGCCAAACAAGTTCAGGACTGCTTGCGCAGGAGCCGCGAAGTAGTTGTTGAGCAGCTCTGTAAACCAGAGCTCATGATGTCCCATACGTGAGTTCGTAAACGACTTCCAGAACAACCGCGACTATGTGTAC
>Ga0190275_10003623_pt1 | contig 11043 bp, 23 predicted proteins | sample Popmic550T_FD_133745 | JGI IMG/M metagenome (GOLD analysis project Ga0190275, IMG submission 133745) | Populus adjacent soil microbial communities from riparian zone of Yellowstone River, Montana, USA - 550 T | ecosystem: Environmental > Terrestrial > Soil > Riparian zone > Trees stand | place...
CGAGGTCAGGCTTGGTCCGGGTGGCGTCGAGCACCTGGTAGCAGGGTGGCCGCAACAGATTGTCGCCGCGACGGTACTGGTTCATGCGCTTGCGGATGTTGAGGGACTTGCCGACGTAACCGACGACGTCGGGCTCGTAGTCGAACCGGAACATGTAGACGCCTGGGTCAAAGCGCACGCCAGGAAGCTGCCGGTCGTCGAAATAGAGCCATTCCCTCCAGTTGGTCAGATGCTCGATGAGTGCGAGATCGCTGGTAGTGAGCGCGGCAGTCATCGAGACAGCGCATTCACGTGCTCGCGCAGGATCAGCGGCTTGCTGGGATCGCCGACCACGGTCGGGTGGATCCATATCCGGCGACGGTCCCATTCACCATCGTCACGCTTGTACGGCTGCTTCCTCCAGTGCCCGCGGCGCAGGAACCGGTGGCTGTACTCGCGCTCCCCGACGTGCTCGAAGTCGCCTACCCGTCGGCGGAAGTCGATCACCGTGACCGCCTTCTGCTTCAGCCGCACCGGGTACCGCAGCATCCCGCGCCGGACGTTGGCGGGCATCCCCTTGCGCTCCACCGCGGCCAGTGGCTGTTGCATGATGCGCAACGCCGAGACCAGCCAGGCCGAGACCCGATCCACGCCCCAGTGCGGCTGCAGATCCTCCGCGGACCAGCCCAGCGGGAAGAACAGCGAGCGCTGCCCGTCCTCCCCGACGATCCAGCGCATCTGCGCCCCGACCTCGGGCGGGATCACGGTGCCCATCACCATGCCCATCGGCAGCGCCATCCCGTGCTTGAGCACGGTGACGTGCCACGGCGTGTACTGGGAGATCTCCTCCCAGCCGATCTTCTCGCGCATCACCGGCGTGTCGTACTTCTTGTTGGTCCACCAGACCACCTCGGTGCGCGGCCCGCGGACCTCCCAGGTGAAGACCTCGGTGACGTTGACCTGTCCCCGCACGTCGATGGTGGAGACCCCACCGGGGACGTACATGAACCCGTGCGAGGTCGGCCAGTCCTCGGCGGTTACCGGCTCGTCCTCGGGCCAGGACTCGGCCGCGGCGGTGACCAGCTTGCTCATCAGCGGCGCGACGTAGAACGTCTCGCTCATCCGGGCCACTCGCACCTCGCGGGCCACCGTGGCGTCCCCGGTCTCGACGAAGTCAGGCACTGACTCCAGCGGGATCGTCTCCCCGGTGAGCACCTCACCGCGCAGCGAGGCGCTGTACACCTCGGCGAACCGGTGGAATGCGTGCGTGTGCAGGATCTCCCAGATCACCTGCTTCACGTGAAAGGCGTCGATAGCCGACATGTCACTCCTGCTCTCGTTCTCGTCCTGCGTCGTTTCGTCGTTGGCAGAACTTTACCATACAGGTAAACACCTCATGTGCACCTCGGTCCGCCGCACACGTCGCCCTCACTGGGCTTGCAGCCGGACGCGCACGGGGAGTCCCGCTCCCACTGACCGCCGTAGCCGTGCTTCATCTCGCCGGTCGAGACCACCGCCCAGTACCAGAAGTTCGAGAGCCCGTGGGTGCCCCAGTACTGACCTCCAGTGATCTCGATCAGCCCGTCGGTGGGGTGCCAGTAGCGCTTCCCGATCTCCACCGGTGGCCCACCGAGCACGGACTCGGTCAGCTCGCGGATCTGCTTCGAGACCTGGGTGTTCTCCTCGCTCATGACTGCTCACTGTCCTCGGGCATGTGCTTGACCACGAGCACGCCCTCGGTGGGTAGGAACCTGCCATCGCTCTTGAACGGGATCTCGGTGCCGTCGGGCCAGGCGTCGTTGCGATGCTTGGGGCAGTAGTCGCTGTCGCCCTTCGACGTCCAGCCGGGCGCGCGCTCCTGCAGGGTGATCCGTACGCCGTTGACCGTGGAGCACGTCTGCGCGTAGTAGTCCAGGTCCCACGCGCCGCAGTCGCCGTCGTCGCCGTCGCAGTAGAGCACTGCCTCACGCACCCTCATCGTCGACCACCTCGATCCCCGCGTCGTACTCCGCAGATCCCGTGGGCGATCTCGTACTCGCACATCGGTGGCTCGGTCAGGTAGTTGCCGCGCGGCTCCTCGTACGTCACGCGCGTGACGATGATCGTGTGCACCGGGAAGTCGCTCACAGGTAATCCTTCGTCAGGTCTGTCTTCCCCATGGCCAGGTCCAGCTTGTGGTTGCAGGCCAGGTTCCACAGCAGCCGCGGTGACACCTCCATCACGGCGGCGAACCTCATCGTGCCGTCCACACCGGGCATCACCGTGCAGGTCAGGATCTGGGACAGGTGCTTCTGGGAGATGCCCATCTGCTCGGCCACCCACGCCTGGGACCTGGTGGACTCCTCGATGATCTCGCGCCAGTGCACGCCGGGGTGGATGGTCCAGTCCGGCTCGAAGTAGGTGATCTCCGGCGTCGGTGCCAGCCGGCGCCAGTCGGCCGGCAGCGGCAGCGGCTGCCGCTTGCTCCAGGACGCGCCGCCGGTCTGGGTGACGTGGATGTCGGCCCAGGTCTTGCCGACCCGGCGCACCTCGGCCACGCACCCCATCGCGGCGAACCGGTCGCCCTTCTTCACCTCGCCGCTCACGACTTCTCCTTCTGCTCCGCGACCAGGAGTGCGATCAGGTCCGCGGCCTCGTCGGGCGCGAACTTCGACCAGCTCCCGGCGACCTGGTCGATGCAGTCGGGACAGAAGATCTGTCCTGGCTCGGCCTCGCGCAGCGGGTGGATGACACACCACATCTTCTCCTCGGCCGGCACTGCCCCGGACCCGGTCTTGGTCCAGGTCGTCGGCAGCGGCAGCACGGTGTGCCCGGCCCACGTCCCGCCCACGTTGATGTAGCTGTAGTCGATCCGGCCGTCCTTGACCCCGGTGATGGTGATCCTGGTGTCGCCGGTGGTCACGTAGCGGTCCCCGACGCGGACCGGTTCGACCGGCACCGTCGGCCTACTCATCGCGCACCTGGTCCTCGTTCCCGAGCTTGGTCAGGATCGAGTCGGTCAGCTCCAGCAGCGGGTCGGTCTCGCTCGCCTCGGCGTAGTTCTTGCCGAGGATCTGGTTCAGCGTCTCGCGGGTCTCGGTCAGCGTGTTGTGCAGCGTGCGGATCAGCCGGAGCACCAGCCCCCGCTCGGCCTTGGTCAGTCCGTCCTTGGAGCCCGCAGCGATCATCCGGCGTGGCACGGGACGGTCATCACCGTGCTGGGGCTCGTTGCGGCGCCGGGACTCCTCGTCCAGCCGCTCGTCGACGTCGCCCTTGTGCCCGCGGTAGTAGAGCGAGCGGTGCTCCTCCTTCTTGCACCAGCTCTCCTCACCCTCGCCGTAGGGGTTCACGGTGTCCTCGTGCACCACGGTGTGGGTCAGGCAGTAGATGACGCCGTCGACCGGCAGCATCGTGGACCGCTTCAGGTAGTAGTCCTGCGGCTGATCCTGCGGCGTATTCGCGTCCGTCGTCGGTGCGTCGCTCTTGTCGTTCCAGTCCTCGCTCATGCTGTTCCTCTCATCCTTGCGTTCTCATCCAGGAGTGTCTTCACGTCCCAGTCGCTGGTCGCCGCGTTCCACTCCGCCCGACGCAGCACGGTGCCGTCCGGGCGGGCGTGGACGAACACCCCGTCGAGCAGGGTGACCACCACCTCGCCCCGCGGACCGCCGTAGCGCATGGTCTGGTTGCCCCGGTCGTCGAAGTCCTTCTCGTGGTAGAAGGTCGAGTCCTTCTCCTTGGTGTCGAACGGGAAGTCCGGCAGTTCGGGGTAGGTGCCGATCACTCGCGCGGTGTAGGTGTCACCGGGCTTGCGTGGGTAGCTCATGGGTCCTCCGTCGTTGGTGTCGTTGATGTGGCCGGGTTCATCGCGGCGGTCAGTCGCAGCCGCAGGTCGGGGTTGGTCAGCAGCACGTAGGCCAGCACCGGTGTGCCGTCCTCCAAGGTGTCCTGCAGGGCCAGCTCCAGGAACGCGTTCCAGGCCGCGGCCAGCCGCAGCCGGTTGGCCCGGCGCTCCCGGTCCAGGGCCAGCTCCAGCACCCTGATCCGGCGCAGGAACGAGCCGTGCGCGCGGCAGTTGAGGTCCTCGCACTCGACGGTGTGCTCGTCCCACGCCTTGCGCTCGGCCTCTTCACCGACCATCAGCTCGTCTCCCGGATCGGGTGCGAGATCAGGTAGGAGTCCTCCAGCATTTCGCGCCGGTGCTCCAGCATCCAGGCGGCGAGTTCCTGCTTGTTGGACTCGCTGCGGTAGGGCATCCCCTCGGCCATCTTCCGCAGCGCCAGCGCAGGCACCGTCCTGACCCATGCCTCCAACGTCTCGTCCCGGACGAGACCGTGCGTGGCCAGCTCCTCGTCCGTTAGGTCTGCGGGCAGGCCGTGCGAGACCAGCTCGGCGTAGGTCAGGCCGCGACCGTCGTCGTGCCACGGGCAGCCCTTGGTGGGCATGTCGTCGGCCAGGAAGAACGTCCAGCAGGTGCACAGCTCCTCAGCCACTGTGCGCCTCCCTGATCGCGTCCAGGACCGCGCGTCGCTCGGCCTCGATCTTGTCCCGGTCGATGCCGAAGAAGTCGGCCATCAGCTGCTCGGGCGAGACGTAGACCGGCACCGGCTGCTCGCCGTAGATCCCGTCGTCGGAGCGGCGCTCCTCGGTCGGCACCCAGCGGGCCAGCACCCAGCCCTTCTCCTCGTGCAGCCAGTCGTAGAACTCCTGGACGATCTCGGCCTTGCCGGAGCGGACGATCTCGGCCTGCTTCTCCAGCTCTGGAGTGTGCGGCATCTTCATGGTGCTCTGCTCTCGTGATTGCGTGCTCATCAGTGGTGCCCCTTCCCCAGTGTCGGTAATCCGCCGCCCATGCCCCACACGCACCCGTCCGGCGGGTCCAGGTCGCGCAGGCCGCTGCCCACGCAGGTCTCGCCGGCGGTGTTCTCGTGCTTGATGAACATGCCGGTCCGGCTCACGATCGCCTCCTGACCGCAGTCCGTGCAGATGTTCTTGTAGCGCTCGTCGCGTGCTCGTCTCATCAGGGCTGCCCCAGCGGTACCAGGGTGCCGACCATGACGCGGTGCTCCCCGAAGTGGTGGATCTCGCACTCGTCGCAGATCGGCTGGTCCAGCGGGACCATCTGGTGGCACCGATCGCGTGGCAGGACCAGGCACCGGCAGCGGTGCAGCACCGGGGCCTCGCGCTTCGGCTCGATCTCGCTCATACGGGCTCCTCTCCCTCGAACTCGACACTGATGCGGTACTTGAGCCCCGACTCGGTGACCACCGAGAACGCCTGGATGATCTCGTCCTCGTCGACCCACTCCTCGGTGCTGCGGATCTTCACCGGGATGTCACCCCTGGCGATCACTCCGAGGATGGAGCCGAGCAGCATTGCCCGGACCGCATGGCCCTCCTCAAGACGGGGCATCGTCGGTCTCGATCTCGATCTGCACGGAGTTGTCGACGTCGAAGGGCCGCAGCAGGTCCGAGACGTCGGCACTGGGATTCTCGTCCGTCCGGTGGCACAGCGCGAACAGGTTGGCCCGCGTCAGTACGCCCTCCTGGTGGTAGATGAACGAGTCGTCGGCCCAGGAGCCGTCCTCGGGGTACTTGTCGAGCATTCCGGCGGTCTCGATCCACAGCGAGGTGGTGCCGGTCGCATCCGCCCGCTCCAGTCGTCGCTCGGGGTGGTGCGGCGCGTCCTCACGCAGGAACGGGTCGCTCTCACGCTGCAGGTGCCTCAGCATCTCTTCGCGGGTGCCGGTGAACGCCGGTGCGTCGACCACCGAGGACCAGGCGACGTAGTAGTCGACGTCGGGGGCTTCCTTGTAGATGAACTGCGGCATCAGCTGACCTCCTCGTCGTGCAGTTGCCGCTCGAACCAGGCCACCGGGATCTCCACGCCGATGCCGGCGTCTCGATCGCAGTAGGTGCAGTCGGTGCCGAAGCGGACCTCGGTCTCGGTGGTGCCCAGGTAGCGGAAGCAGCACCGGCTGCAAGCCAGCCGGTGCTGGTGACCGGGCGTCATCATGGGCTGCGGGTAACGCTGGTTCCACAGGGTGGCCAGCTGCTCAAGCCGATTGGTCAGGCCCGAGCGCAGGGTCTCCAGCTCGTCGATCCCCTTGTCGAGGCGACGCAGGGTGTCCAGCACGTGGGGCAGGTCGTTCACGACTTCTCCCAGACATCCGAGAGGCCCAGCATGACCAGACCGTTGCCGGCCATGATGTCCGCGACCTCGCCAGTCGCACCCAGCATCGCCGGTGTGATCGCCTTGGCGATTCCGGCCAACTCGACGGCGCCGATCAGCATCAGTGCCAGATCCTGCGAGCCGAGCCAGCCGCCCAGCGTGATGTAGGACGGACCACCGGCCAGGTCGACACCTCGCATGACGGTGCCGAACTCGCCCTCGCCGAGCGCGCTCCGCACCGCGTCGATCAGCTCCTCGCGGTCAGGGAAGTCCGGGGTGGGCGCGATCTCGACGAAGTGCACGTCGGCGCGCACCCGGTTCGGCGCTGTCTCGGCGAACGTCCCCTGCTCGGCGTCGGCCGGCGCCTCGGGGAAGCCCATCACCTCGGTGACGGCGACGTTGCCGACCTGGTGCGTGCTGACCTCGGCGGCACCGGAGTGACGCTCCACCCGGACCCACATCGGCAGCGACGCCTGCAGTACCTCGAACCCGCTCATCACAGCTCCTCGTCCAGGCCGACGGCCTTCATCAGCGCGTTGATCCGGGCCTGGAACGCCCGACCGTTGCCCTTGTAGCCGAGCACCGCGTAGAACACCGGCTGGCTCAGGAACGGCAGCGGATCGCCACTTCCCTCGCCGTCGAAGCCGTCGGACTCACCGTTGATCAGGCTGGCGTACGCCACACCGTCCGAGGCGAAGCCGACCCCGTCGGCCTCGGCGCCGATGCTGCCCAGCTCTTCGGCGTAGCCGTTCTCGGGTGCGTAGCTGAGCAGGTCGCGCAGGGCGTCCTTGACCAGCTTCTCGGCGTCACGGTCCACGGTCCACGTGGGCTGCGCGTCGCCGTCGATGTCGATGCCGAAGGTCTTGCACAGCGACTCGGCCATCCCGCGCAGGGTGTCCCGACCGACCGCACGGCCCAGCGGCGTGGCGTACAGCGCCTGCTCGATCGAGTGCAGCGCCTCGTAGCCGAGGTCACCGTTGATGGGCCGGTCGATCTTGATCACCAGGTTGCCACCGCCGTCGTAGGGCTTCCAGCGGCCGTCGAGGTCGGGGAACGGCTTCTCGAACCGGTGCGTCACGCAGAGCAGCCCGGACTCCTCCAGGCCGTGCTCACCGGCCTCGAACGGCACGTAGAACCGCTCGTGCGCGGGAGCCCGCATCGAGAGATACAGGTCGCCGTGGACGACGGTCTTGGCGACCTTCTCGGTGAAGTTGGTCTTGCGCTTCGGGTCGCAGTACTTGTTGCGACTCGGCTCGGAGTCCGGCTCGTCGATGCCCTTGAAGTACATGGTGTCTCGTCTCTGTGTCGTTTGTTTACCTCTCACGTAAACGTTAGCACACCACCTGCTCAGCTCACAACCGGGACGTCAGCGTGGCTGGTGTCCCGGAACGCCTGGGTTGAGACCCACCCGAGGTAGTCCAGGTCGCGGATGAGGTTCACCAGCACCGGGACTCCCTGGACCAGGCGCAGCACCTCCCCGGAGCCGACGTACAAACCGACGTCGCCCCACGGCTCCATCTCGTAGAAGCACACCGCACCGACCACGATCGGGTAGTCGGTGCGGATCTGCTCGGACAGGGCCTCAGCGGCGTGCTTGGCCGACATCCACCGCGGAGGGCATTCCAGCAAGGTGCGGATGTAGAGCAGCGAGCGGCCTCGGTAGTCCATCAGCTCACGCCGTCGGTGGCTGGCCCCATGGGCTCTGCTCCTGCGGGGGGAACCCGGCGGATCTGGCTGGACCCGACGAGCCAGGTGATGCCGGGCCTGGCTCGTCGGGAGTCTGCTCTTCCTCCAGTGACTGGGCCACCTTCTCCAGCGCCGTCGAGGCACGGAAGATGATCTCGCTGGCCTTCCGCAGTCCCGTGGCGGCGACGCCGACTCCCATGGCTGCTACCTGGGCCAGCTCTTCGCGCTTGTCGACCATGGTCAGATCACTCTCTTTCGTCGTCGTGCGTGGGGTTCAACAGTTGGAAGACGTGCCAGACAAGTCGACCACCCAGCGCCATCGCCGAGCCGAGGTGCTCGGCGTTGAAGGGCAGTGGCTGCCCGGTGCCGAAGACCTGCACCGTGCGCTGGGGCACCGGACCCTCGCGCTGCTCGACGGTCCAGACCATCACGTGGCTCGGGTCGTGCGGGTCCTGGCAGTCCACGTGGATCACCGATCCGCCGCCGATCTTGTGGGTGTGGTCGTCGACGGGCACCGGCCACTTCAGCACTACTCGATCCACCCGGTCGCTCCGTCCCCAGATCCCTGTGTCGCTGCCGTCTCTACCCGTGGGGATTGATCTAACACCACCCCACCCCACCTGTCATGCGCGAAACCGCCGGCCCACGTGGTGGACCGGCGGCTTCAAGATCACGACGTCACCTAGACGCCGGCCAGTGTGGCCGCGAACCGGCGACGCCGGACGGCGACCCGGCGACAGCGCATCGCCTCCTCGCGCAGCAGCGTCGCCTCGACCGGGTCGGTGGTCTCACGGGCAGCCTTGTCGAACCGCTCGGCCATCGTCTCGTCCTGGGTGGCGAGGGTCTTGATCCGGGTGATCTCGGCCCGCTTGGCGTTGGTGTTCCAGCCCTTGCCGAAGGTGTTGCCGTTCGCCGCAGCCGGCTCCCGGTAGTACTCGGGGTGGAAGACTCGCAGGTCCCAGGCAGCATCACGTGCCTGGTTGAACGAGATGCCCAGCTGATTGGCCAGGTAGCGGTAGGTGGCGTCGCCGTGGGTGTCGATCCAGTTGGCCACCTGTCGCATGTTGCGCTCCCGGCGAGATCCGGGTGCCGGCTCCTGTCGGCCGGCCACGATGCGCAGTGCCATCACGAACCACCTTCCAGCAGCGCTTCCAGCTGCGCGTCGAACTCTTCGTCGCTGGGGACCACGTGGGCACCGTCAGCGAGCGACCGGGCGTACTTGGCCTTGACCTGCAGCGAGTCGGCGAACAGGTTCAGCACCGACAACGACTCCTCATCCAGGTCGGAGCTGCCGTGCGCCAGCACCGTGTCGAGGACGATGTCCACTGCCCACAGCGCCTGCAGCGCGTCGGCCGGCGTCACCATGCGTGGACCGTTCTCGTCCTCCACAGCAGCGGCGGCGTTGGCAGCGCGGGTCAGCTTGGCTCGCATGGACTTGGTGCCCTGCGAGCGGTTGTACGCCTCGCTGAGCACCTTCTGGACCTCGTCGCTGGCCTCGATGGCGTCAGCCACCTCGGGGTCCGACAGCAGAGCCAGCATGTACTCGCGGTCGCGCAGCATCCGGTCCTTGGTGGCCTCGGGTGTACCGACCGTGCCGGGCGCCTTGCCCCGACCACGGCGTACGGCGTCGCGGGTGATCCGGTCACCGCCGGCGGTGCGGGCCTCGAACAGCAGCGTGCTGAGCAGCTGGATCGGGTCCTTGTCGTTGAGCACGGAGTTGAGCGCGTCGAACGAGACGTAGACGTCGTCGTGCTCAGCGATCAGCGCGCGGGCCTCACGACCCAGCTCGGTCTCGACGCTGAGCTTGGCAGCCACGGACTTGCGGACACGTGCGTTGGAGACCGTGAGTCCGCACTTCGCGGCGATCTCCTGCAGTGCCTTGCCACCCCCAGGGGCGGCCTTGTTGAGCAGGTCTCCCTGCTCGATCATCGCGTCTCGCGTGGCGTTGCCGTGCGAGGCGATCTGCTCTTCCAGTTCGATGATCCGTTCGAGGATCGTCTCCTGGTCGAGCGCGTCGACGGTTGTCATCGTGCGCGTACCTCCGGGTTGTGAGTAATGCGAAACCCCAACATAGCAAGAGTTCTGAAATGGTCCGAGGACACGGGCACCTCTTTGTTCGCTACGTCGTCAGTGCCGGTGGGGTCCAGGCGCCGTAGACCGCCCGCGTCCCGCCCCGGCTCGGGTCGTTGGTTGCGTGCACGATGCCATTGACCACGGCCACCAGACTGCGCGACACGCCGAGCAGCATCACCGGCACATCTGGCACCTCGGTGTAGGTGAGATGCACCGTGGTACCGGTGCCGATCCCCATGAACGGCGTCCAGGTCCAGCCCAGCTCGCGCAGGTACGCCTTGGAGACCTCAGGCCACACCCCGTTGTCGGGGATCGAGGCCCCCTTCTCCTTGATCCGGCCGTGCCGCAGGCCCTTCACGTACTCGATCTGCCGACCCTGGATCTCGTGGTAGACGCCCCAGTACTTCTGGCCGGTGGCGATCGCCAGCGCGGTGACCACCTGGTTTCCGGGGATGTGCCGACCGCGCTTGGTGGTGCGCCCGGAGTACCCCGCGTCGTTGTAGACCCAGGGCATCGCTACCTCTGTTTCAGACTCATACATGGTCTGTTCGTCTCTCCATCTCTGCTGTTGTGACCGACAGTCACCTTCAACATCTGTTCACACCATCTTATCACCAGTGTCAAACGCACCCGTGGTTAGAGGTACGCTCTGGCGGTGACAATCACGCCCGATGAGATGTCTTTGGCCCAGCGGATCGCGCTGCTGGACGAGGAGGGGCGCGAGAAGGCACTGGAGGGCCTGGACCTCCACGACCTGCAGTACTCGTGGCCGTTCTGGCGGCGACCCAGCCAGACCTTCCCGTCCAAGGAAGAGCTGAGCTGGTGGATCGGGCTGATGATGGCCGGTCGTGGTGCCGGCAAGACCCGCACCGGCACCGAGTGGGCGCACGAGAAGGCCACCTCAATGCCCGGCTCGCGCGGGCTGCTGGTCGCACGCACCGCGGCCGACACCCGTGACGTCCTGGTTGAGGGTGACTCCGGGCTGCTGCAGGTCGGCAAGCCCGGCGAGCGCGCTCACTACGAGTCCTCCAAGCGCCGGGTCACCTGGCCCAACGGGTCCCAGGCCACGCTGTTCACCGCCGAGGAGCCCGAGGTGCTGCGTGGTCCGCAGGGCCACTGGGCACTGTGCGACGAGATCGCGACCTGGCGCCAGACTCC
>Ga0190275_10003624_pt1 | contig 11042 bp, 11 predicted proteins | sample Popmic550T_FD_133745 | JGI IMG/M metagenome (GOLD analysis project Ga0190275, IMG submission 133745) | Populus adjacent soil microbial communities from riparian zone of Yellowstone River, Montana, USA - 550 T | ecosystem: Environmental > Terrestrial > Soil > Riparian zone > Trees stand | place...
CAGGAGCTCTGGGTGCGTCGGGTCCATGCCTCCTCTCTCAAGCGCCCTGATGACCTGCAAGTCCATGATCCACCCCATTAGGTTGGGTCTCTGTCATCCAACCTAATGCCTCGGATCCCACCGCGCCAGCACTCGCGACGGCCTCATGGGAGTGGCGGCTGTCCAGGCAGCGGGGGACGATCCAGGGGGACGACCCAGGAGGTGGGGCTCGTCCGCGGCGGCCTCAGCCCAGAAAGAAAAAGGGCGCTGGACCGAAGTCCAACGCCCTGAAATCTTTACGGCTTTCTGTGCCCAGGGGCGGAATCGAACCACCGACACGGGGATTTTCAGTCCGCCAAAGCGCCTGGCTGCCCTCCGTTCCTCCTCTGGAGAGGGGGTTGGAACGGTCGGAAAGGGGCGATGTGGTTGCCCGTAATTTGCCCAGGCGCTGACCGCCGAGATGCCGCAGCTTCCCGGGGAGCGGATCCACGACTTCATCGACCGCAGCTATGCGGTGGCACCTACACTGCGTCCGGGGACTCCACCGAGGATGTAGTGGAGTTCTTGCTCCCTCCCTCGTCCTCCTTGAAGTTGAAATTCGGCTGCAAGTGAAAGACGTAGAGGGGGAGGGCCAATTTCAGTGACGGAAAGTCGTAACCGTTCACGGGTCGGATGGACCAAAAAGCCGAGTGGTTCCAGTCAGTTAGACACCATATGCATTCAGGAAAACCCTGTTCTGAACTTCCTCGGCCAAAACTGGTCCAACTCCTTGGGCCTGCCTGCCCTCTGTGCACGAGATGTGGTGGTGTCGAAGGCCGTACCCCGTGAACGGTTACGCCTTGTCCACGACATGATGATCGGCGGGGAGTATTCGGAAGCCCGGGCGGAGCAGATGATTGATGACCTTGTTGCTCGCGCACGCAAGGCGCGCTGACGGACAGGTGAGGCGGCGAGTGGTGAAGTAGATGCTCGGTTGCAACAGCAGGAGAATGGCGGCTTGAGTTCGTTCTGACGGCTGTTTCGGGCCAGCTCACGATCCTCGCCTATTGGTAGGGCTATTGGATCCGGACAAGGTCCCCACCCCCAGGGGGACAGGGGTTGCCTTGCCGCAGGTCAATTTTTCAGAGGCCCGACCCCTTCATGGATCCCGGGTGTTGGGGGACTCGAAATTTTTTGGGACTCACCTGGAGGGGACATCTTCGGACCTACACGCCCTACGGCCATTCCCTCCTGATGACCGTACCCTGTGTTCGCCCTCTCGCTCCTCGCGCACGAGGGGTTCACAGCCTCCCGGGACTTCTTGCGCTCGGGGGCCACCTACGGAACTTCCCGGCCACCGCTGCAACAGACTTGGTGCTCCGGGCTGCACACCCGAGGTTCCGCCATGAGAGGTAAGAAACAGGACGCTGGTCCCAAGATCCAGTGATCGCGTCCTGCCTCCCTCAATGCCCGGTGAACATACCGGATGGGGGAGACTCAGCTCTTCGGTTCCGTGGTAGGCGGCTGATCGTCACCGTCACCGGATTGAGTCCGTGAAGTCTCCGGTGACGGGTCAGTCTTCCTGGTCGTGCCCTGCACGGGGAGCGGCGGTGCCTTCTTCGGGGTCGAGGACTCCTCATCCTCCCCTGGCTTGCTCCATGAACGGAGCACCAGGTCGTGCTCCTCATCCTCGGCTTGGATGGGGGACACATCGTTGTGCGGTGCCCACAGCAGCAGTGGGTCTTCTTCCCCCCGCAGCACGCGCTCGACCTGATGGAGCCGCAGTTCCACCAGGACCAGGATGGCCGAGATGGTGAGCGGGGCTTGAAGCTCGCGCTTCCGATCCTCCATGCCGCCTGTCGCTAGTTCATCGCGAGGAAGCGAGCCCCCTCGACGGCGTTCCTGATCTCCGCCATCTCCGCACTCAAGCTGATGGCCTTGTGCATCGTGCAGTTCCTCCTGGGGTGAGTGGTGAGGGCCGCACCTCGACGATGCGGCCTTCTCCAAGGGCAAGAAGAGGCCCGCCACATCCACAGCGGAACTCCTCCCCGGGCACTACTGCCCGTGCCTCACCCGGTCCCGAAGATGCTCGGCCAGCGCTAAGACGACAGCCGCCATCATCTTTCGGGTGAGTGTCGAGGCCAGCAGCTTCCTCACGGCGCTCAGCATGGCGTTCACCCCCTTCCCGCCCGACTGATCACGCCTCGCCCGTACAGTGACAGGTACGGGGTCGAAGCCTTCTCTCCAGTCCTTATCCCGCCAGAGGGAGGAAGTTTTCCGGCCAGAACCACACGGCCGGAGGAGGGGCGGAGTAGACGGATTCCAGCGCGTCCCATCCCACCAGGACCACGTTCACGCCAAAGCCACACTGGAACTGTCAGATCACGCTGGTACTCCTCGGCTCCAGGCTCTGATCAGGAGACTCAGGCTCGAAGGGATCTTCCATGAGACTGCTTTACATCGTGCTGCTCCCCGTAGCATTCCTTGTCGGCAGCGGAACGGCGCAGGGAGCGGAACCTTCACCCGGGGCAGTTCCCGCATCCGCGAAGTGGACAGGGAAGCCCGTGCCGGGGCCTGGGGGTGGCGAGATCACGACGACCATCTACTACGGCCCCTGGCGGTGCAATCAGCGGTGGATGGACCTCTGCCAGAGCAAGTGTGCATCGCAGGGTCACAAGCTCATGGGTTGTATCTGGGTGGCCGATATCAAGACGGACTGGAAGGGCCGGTATCTAGGCTTCCCCGCGTACGGCGGGGGGCGGTACGCCATCACGCACTGCTGCTGTGACTACCCTGAAGTGGAAGATACGGCCTCGCTCCGCGACCAGTGGACGAACAAGCGGGAGTCCTTCCGGCGGAAATGGGGGGAGGAGTTTGGTGGATGGCCGCAAAGCGGCGACGCGAACTATCCGGGGCACCACATCCGTGACCTTCTGCATGGAGGAGATCCCGTTGCGGAGGGAAACGTCCTCCCTACACCAAGCACCGTGCATGACGTGCTCAATAAGCAGTACCCGCTCTGCTACAAGGGCGGAAGTCAGTGGAGCACTGTTGGCCCCGACCGGCCCTACATGGATTGAAGCCCATGCCCCTCCAGCCCCTCCTCGAAGAGATCTCGCACCATCACTTCCCGAATCCTCCCGCCACTCCCGAAGAGGTCGAGGAGTTCGAGCGGCGGGTCGGCTGGCGGCTGGATCCCGATCTGCGGGCCTTTTATCTGCATTGCAACGGGGGAACCTTGTTCAAGCGGAGGCCGGACGCGAACTATCGCTTCCTCCCGCTGTCGGAGATCGTCCGGGCCAGAGTGGCCATCTTCGGAGAGGACAAGGACGAGGACGGCCCCGCCTCAATGTACGCCATCTGCGATCTCCAAGACGGCGACTACGTCCTCGTGGACATGGGGCGGCAGGATGACGGCCGGTATCCCATCATGGACGGGTGGCATGAGGCGTGGCCCAACCCGAAGCACTGCAAGCAGATCGCCCGCTCCTTCGAGGAGTTCCTGGAGCGGGCCCTCCGCAGCGGTGGGAGCTTCTTCTGGTTGAAGAAGAGCAACCCCTGAGCAGACAGTCCCCCGCCTGCTACGACGGCAGAGCCCCTTGGAATCCATTAGGTCCCAATCTGCCCTACCTGGACAATTGATCATGGCCGCACCCCCATGAGCCACCTGCTGGAAGAGGTCTCACGCGACCACTTCCCGTATCCTCCCGCCACGCCCGAGCAGATCGAGGCCTTCGAGCAACAAGTGGGCTGGAGGTTGGATCCGGACCTGCGGGCCTTCTACCCGCACTGTGACGGAGCGGAGCTGATCAAGCGGCGGCCGGGTTGTCCGTTCCGCCTCCTCCCACTGTCAGAGATCGTCCGGGCCCGGGTTGCCATCCGTGGAGACGATGACGACCAGTGGGGGCCCGCTTCGATGTATGCCATCTGCTACGTGCAGGATGGCAACTACGTCGTGCTGGACACCGGCCACCAGGAGAACGGCCGCTATCCCCTCATTGATGGATCCTACGAGGCATGGCCGGACCCTTATTACTGTGGCCCCGTCGCCAGTTCCTTCTCGGAGTTCTTGGAGAACGTGCTGCGCACCCGGCGCAACCTCTACTGGTTGGGAGACTGACGCACCTTTCCTTTGGGGGGACGCCGTCCTCACCGTCTTCCTGCGTGCGGTGTTCGCCCCTGGCTTGGGTAGGGTGCCCCTGCGCAAAGAGCTGCTTGGCATGCGGCAGCGCTGCCAGCCGCTCCTCCAAGCTCAGCTTGGCCGGGAACTGCTCCATCTCACGCGCGAAGTGCCCGTGCGAGAAGTGCTTAGAGATGAGGATCCGTTCCTTGAAGTGGGCGCCCCCCATCCCGTAGGGCGGCGAAGAAGTACGGGGTGATGCACTTGGCCGGGTAACGATCCTCCTCAGGTAGCTTCGGCACGCAGGCGCACGGTGCCTGTCCCGACACCCTCGGCATCTTCCTTCAGGGCGCGGGCGGCACGGACACGGTCCTGGAGAGATTGCTCCCCAGGACCGCGGAGCTTCCTACGGAGCTACAGACTCGTTGTGAACTGCACGTGCGAATTGCAGGGATGGGTGCCGAACGCCACGTCGTTGAAGTCGATCAGGTTGTTTCCTGGCTCGGTATCCCTCGGCCAACCCGTGCCCCCCCAGGGCGCACCAGAGTTGAACTGGGTGACGCCACCCGTGGGCGAGTACAGGGGGAAGTTGCCCGTGGGAGGCGGAGGCGGGTCGGACGAGATCTCCAGGTTCTTGGCACAGGCCGCCGGAACGCCTGCCGGGAAGGTGATGCCAACCTCCTGGTTCACGTCCGGGCGAATGTTGTAGAGCGCGATAAAGGGGGAATTTGAGGAAATCGTATCCCCCTTCGACACGAGGGCGCCGTTCGCATTGGGCAACTTCACGTTGACCCGCACGATCCCCCCCGTGCCGTAACACTCCGGCGGAAAGCCCACGAATTCGATGATGGTACACGCTGGCGTCCCCATCTCGGTATCCGCGTTCCAGATGCCCAGTCCGTCAACCTCGGAGATGGCCTGCGCGGTGACGGGGAGGGCCTGAGATGAGACGCTGCTCGTGGGTCCTCGCATGGTGAAGCTGGTTCCCGTCGTGCTGACCTGCATGTTAGCGGCGGGCCGCTCCTCCCACTTGCCAGTGGACTGATTGAACTTCCACATCGCCAAGCGACAGCTCCCGTCGAAGACGCAGGACGGCATGCTGCCGATCTGCGAGGGCACGGGGATGAAACCGGTCGCGGTGGAGCCCACCTTCAGGCTGAGCGCTTGGCCACTGCCATCCGTGGCCCCGATGAAGACGGCGCCCACGGACTCGATGGCCACCTGCTGCCCCGAGGCGTTCAAGGCCGTGAAGTCACCGGGCATGCGCAGCGGGTGATAGCTGGCGACCGTGACCGTGACCGATCCCGCAGCCGGCGTGCCGCTGGCGGTGACCAGCGTGTTGGCCCTCAGGGCCACTCTCACGCCCTCGGGCGAGACGACGGTGTTGTCCACGGTCGGGTTGATGGTCGCGGTGTAGGCCCGCTGCAGGGTGTGCGAGAGGCTGGTCCGGACGGGGGCCGCGTAGAATTGGGACGTCGGGGCGAAGCCGCTCTTCTGGATGGTGAGGTTGTAGCCATTGGCGGACGCCGAGACCGACATGAAGTACCGGCCAGAGGTATCTGTAGTCCGGGAGATGCCATTGATGACCACCTTGGCACCGGCCTGCGCGACGCCCTGCTCATCGCGCACCGTGCCGGAGAAGGACGCGGACGTCGCCGCAGCCTCGATGACGTCCACCCCAGCCGCAGACCCCACGCGGTTCGCGGGGCTCACGCCCTCGCCCACACAGCCAAAGACGAGCAACGCGGGGATGAAGAAGGTGCTGCACCACTTTTTCACGTTCATGAGAGCCTCTTGGGGTTATTGCATTTCACTTGAGTGAGCCTGTTGCCGCTCGTGGCATCAAAAAGGGGCCCCAAGGCGGCGGGTTATGCAGAGCGCGCGTTTTTCATGAGCAGGCCCGTGACGGAACGCAAGAGGGGCCTTCGGGAAGTGCTCCCCGGAGGCCCCTTGCTCGAGCTGGCAAGGCGACGCGGTCAATCCCAGCAGTTGCCCGGCTGGTTGCTGATACGCACCCAGAAGCGGTTGGGCAGGTTGGAGGTACTGCCGCGGGGATGCGTGGAGGCGGGAGTGGAGAGTGGGGTGATGCTCCCCTTCGCCCGCCATTGCCAGCCGCCACCATCGTGGTGCTCGGCCATCCGGTAGCCCGCCCCGAAGGTGTTGGCGCAGATGGCGTCAGCCGCAGCCTGGGAGGTGAGGTCGGTGCCGCGCACCAGGAAGGACGTGAGCGCGACGGTGCCGCCCGCCCACCCATCGTATGCGCCGGGGGGCTCACCACAGTTCAAGGATCCGTCCGGCCTGATGCACAGCAGCGGTCTGGACTCCGTGCACAAGGTGTCACCGTCATAGGGGTCGCAGTAGTCGCAGGTGACACGTGTCTGCCCACAACTATCGGAGGTGGCCTTCACCCAGGTCAGCCCGCGCTTGGTCGTGGACATGCCGTGGATGTTCAGCTTGAAGGAACCGCAGCGCGAGCGGTAGCCGTCCACCACGATGACCACCGGCTGGCCAGCGGTGAGGTTCACGGCGACCGAGGACTGGTACGTGTCCGCGGCCGCGTCGTCGTTGCACCCGAGCACACTCCCGGTGGCCGGGTCACTCACCTGCAGGATGCTGTCAAGGGCGGAGCCCGCCGTCGTGAAGGTGAAGGTGCCGGTAGACGGAGCCGTCCAGGTATAGGCGTGCTCCGGGGCAGTGCTGGAGGAGCAGGTGGGCGTCACCTCGTTCAGCCTGCCGCACGTGTTCCCCTGGGCGACGGCGGTCCCTATGGCCGAGCCGAGCGGGTCCGTGACGAGCGCATCCCCCCGCCTGCCCATGGTCGAATTTCCCCGCTCCTTCTCCTCCATGCCCTGCTGCTCGACACCTCCACAGCCCACCAGCAGCAATCCCAGGGCACCCGACAACATCCACGACAACTGACGCATGAGCGGTCTCCTCTTCCTTGAAAAGTCCACCCGCGACGCAAGAGGCACGATGCGCACGGGTAGGCGGTCTGAACATGGAGAGCCGGACCTGTCGCTACTACGGGGTCATGCGCTCCTTACCGATAAGGGGGCAGGTCGGTGACGGATTATGCGGAGACCTTTTTAGAACGTATTTCAAAGTTAAGAGGTGGCGGGTTGTGGCCATGCGCCAGGCGGGTTCGGCGTGCAGCCGTAGCGGTGAGTACACCTGGGAATAGAACCTCATTAGCCGAAAATGGACTTCCAGACCTTCTTGACGGCATTGCCCAAGGCCGAGGCGGCATCGCCGACGGCATTGAGTAAGTGATGGAATGAGCACAAACAAAAACCTTGCATAAAGGGCTGGCTTCCTGCCCCTGTGTACAGAGGAGAGACTGCCGCCCGTGAGGAACCGCATGGCGTACAAGCCGCTCCTCATACGAGCCATGAGGTGAACATGCAGCGAGCAGCAACGGCCATAGCGCTCATCGTCTTGGGGTGTGCAGCATGCGCAACGGTTGCTCCGTTGCCAGCTCACTCACGCTTGGTGGAGGCCAAGAAGCTCTTCGAGGAGGCCCAGGCCTTGGAGAAAGCGGGGAAGTATGCGGAGGCAGTGCCGCTGGCCGAGCGTGCGCTGCAACTGCGGGAATCCATCTTGGGGGAGACGCATCTGGAAGTCGCCAGTTGCCTCAACTTTCTCGGTGATGTTCATCGACTACAGGGAGGCTATGCGCGCGCCGAACCACCCCTCCAGCGCGCGCTGGCGATTCGGGAAGTCTCCCTTGGCAAGCACCATCCCGATGTTGCTACATCCCTCAACGACCTCGCCAACCTCTACCTTGATCAGGGACTCCACGTTCGGGCTGAACCGCTGTATGAGCGCGCGCTAGCGATTCGGGAAGTCGCCCTCGGCAAGCACCATCCCGATGTTGCCCACTCACTCAACAGCCTCGGCAACCTCTACTCTGCTCAGGGGCTCTATGCTCAGGCCGAGCCTCTATATGAGCGTGCGCTGGCGATTCGGGAAGTCGCCCTCGGCAAGAGCCATCCCACCGTCGCTGCCCCGCTCAGCAATCTCGCCGTCCTCTACCAGCAACAAGGGCGCTATGCTCAGGCTGCGACGCTCTTTGAACGTGCGCTTGCGATTGACGAAGCCGCTCTTGGCAAGCACCATCCTCTCCTTGCCCAGACGCTCAACAATCTCGCTGACCTTTACAGGGATCAGGGGCTCTATGCTCGAGCCGAGCCATTGCACGAGCGTGCGCTCAGGATTTTGGAAGCCGCCCTCGGCAAGCACCATCCCCTCGTTGCCCTCTCGCTTAACAACCTTGCCCTCCTCTACAAGGAACAGGGGCTCTACGCTCGGGCCGAACCGCTGTATGAGCGTGCGCTCTCGATTCAGGAGGCCGCCCTTGGCACGAACCATCCAGACATTGCCATTTCCCTCCACAACCTCGCCATACTCTTACTCTACTCTAATCAGAAGCCCTATACTCGGATTGAAGCACTGTTAGAGCGTGCTCTTGCCATTTGGGAAGCCGCTCTCGGCAAGGACCATCCTCACGTTGCCTCCTCTCTCAACAGCCTTGCTCTCCTCTACAAAGATCAGGGGCTCTATGATCGGGCCGAGCCGCTATTTGAGCGTGCACTGGCGATTCGGGAAGCCGCTCTCGGCAAGAACCATCCAGCCGTTGCTCTCTCGCTCAACAGCCTCGCTCTTTTCTACACGGAACAAGAGCTCTACGCTCGGGCTGAGCCGCTGTATAAGCGTGCGCTCTCAATTCAGGAAGCCTCCCTGGGCAAAAACCATCCAGATGTTGCCGTTTCGCTTAACACCTTTGCCCAACTCCACTTAGCTCAACAGAACCTTGTTGAGGCTCTGCCGCTCTTCACGCGAGCCTTCGCGATCTCCGAGCAGCACCTGCGCCAAGAAGTCTTCAGTTTCTCAGAGGAGCGCTTGGCTAGCCTCCTGCACGTCCTGCGCGCAGACGAGGACCGTCTCTACTCTCTCGCCCGCTCCCGCCCAGATGATACCCACATTCGTTACCTCGCCCTCTCTGCCGCTCTCCTTCGCAAGGGCCGCTCTGTCGGAGAAATTGCAGAAGCTTCTCGCATCATCTTTCGCAGCCTAGACTCGGCCGATCGAGAGGCCTTCGAGCGCTTGCGCGCCCTGCGCACCCAGTTCTCCGCGCTGTCGCTCGCAGGCCTTCGCGCCCTCTCGCCCGCAGACTACCAGCAGCACATCAAGGAACTCACCGACAAGGCCAATGCCATTGAGGAGGACCTCTCCAGACGCTCGGCGCCGCTGCGTGCGCTCTCCGCACTACCTTCTCCGGACGAAGTCATCGACCAAGTCGCCAAGACCCTACCCGAGAATGGCGTGCTCATTGAGTTCATCGCCTACCGCGACAGCCCGCTCGTCCCCAAGCCGGGCTCTCCTGCCTCGCAGAGCCCGCTCCCCCAGCGTTACCTCGCCCTCCTGCTCTTCGCCGATGGTCGCACCGACGCCATCGACCTCGGCCCTGCTGAACCCATCGACACCGCCGCCCTGCACCTGCATGGCGCGCTCGCACGCAAATCCGCCTCCTATCAACCCGCCGCCCAAGCCCTCTACAAACTCGCCTTCCGCCCTCTGCTGTCGCACTTGGGCCAGGTCAAACGCCTGTTCCTCTCGCCCGACGGCCAACTCAACCTCGTTCCTTTCGCTGCGCTCCACGATGGTAACCGCTTCTTGGTGGATTCCTTAGACATAACCTATCTCACCTCAGGCAAGGACCTGTTGCCCCGTTCCGAGGACATCTCCCCTGCTACTTCCGTAGTGGTTATCGCCAACCCTGATTTCGACTCTCCCCCTGTCGCTCCCCCTATGGCCACTCGGGCAGCGCTCGTTCCCGCCGAGCGCTCGGTCTCCCTGGAATACTTCTTCTCGCGTTTCGCGCCAGAGGCGGACTCTCCCTATCTACCGCTGCCCGCCACGCAAAAGGAGGCCGAAACCATCCACCAGCTGCTGCCTCAAGCTCAGTTGCTCTTGGGTCCCGCCGCCACCAAATACGCCCTGCTGACGCTGACCACGCCTGGCATCCTCCACATTGCCACCCACGGCTTCCTTCGCGAGGATGCTGCCAGTTCGCTCCTACCCGACCCACTGCTGCGCTCTGGTTTGGTCCTCGCAGGCGCGAGCTTCCAGCAGGTACAATCCGATCCACTCCACCGCGAGGATTCGCTTGTCACAGCACTCGAACTTGCGGGACTCAACCTGTGGGGCACTCAGTTGGTGGTGCTATCGGCCTGCGACACCGGCCGTGGCGACATCAAGCTCGGCCAGGGCGTCTACGGACTGCGCCGTGCGCTGATGACCGCTGGAGCCGAGTCCCTGGTGACCAGCCTATGGAAAGTCAATGATGAGAGCGCGCGCGAGTTGATGGAGAGATACTACGTCAATCTCCTAGCCGGGCAGGGGCGCGCCGAGGCACTCCGTACAGCGATGCAGACCCTGCGTCAGAAGTATCCACACCCGTATTCCTGGGCGCCCTTTACCCTTATCGGAAAGGGTGCGCCCCTCCAAGGGCTGGCCGGTGCCATCTCGGCACACCCCATTCCTTGATCCTCACGGCCGGAAAGCCAGGGGTTCAGCCCCAGTTGTGGTGAGGATCCGGTTGGTCCCGCACTCGCATGATCGAGGAGTAGGCGTGTGGGACTGCGGCTCTAATCCTACTGTGTCATAAACGTCTGCCTTCCCCTTGGGAACGCCTTGCCCCAGCGCCTCTGCTGGCACGCCGTTCTCCGAGGGAAACCATACTTTTATGACACAGTAGAACTAATCCTACTGTGTCACAAACGTTAGGCTTCCCCTTGGGAGCGCCCTACTCCAACGGCTCTACCGGCCCGCCACTTTCCGAGTATCCGCTGCATGAGCCCCGTCTGGATGAGCTGAACAAGAGCGCGCAAGGTGGGGCGCATGGCAGACATCGAGGAGTGGAAGAAGCGGGTGGGGGACTGGCGCGCCAGCGGGCGGAGCGCCG
>Ga0190275_10003625_pt1 | contig 11041 bp, 10 predicted proteins | sample Popmic550T_FD_133745 | JGI IMG/M metagenome (GOLD analysis project Ga0190275, IMG submission 133745) | Populus adjacent soil microbial communities from riparian zone of Yellowstone River, Montana, USA - 550 T | ecosystem: Environmental > Terrestrial > Soil > Riparian zone > Trees stand | place...
AAGGAGTTTGATAGAATTAAATTATCATTGTTGTATATTTAATAATAAAGGAAGTCGATGTTAATTGATTAAAGATCTTATTAATCCTACAAATCTTAACTTGATGGTAAGTAAAGTTAGTGACGTCTTAGTAGGCGCCTTAGATAAACCATTAGGATATGCAATTAATTGGGGACGAATTTGGTCTCTCTGGCCCGTTCATCTTGAAACTGCATGTTGTAGCGTAGAATTTGGTGCTACTTCTAGTCCTCGTTATGATTGTGAAAGATTTGGAATTATCGAAGCATTTGGTTCTCTGAGACAATGTGATTTAATAGTTGTTCAAGGTACTGTAACTAGAAAAATGGCTCCTAGATTAAGAATGGTCTACGATCAAATGGCAGATCCTAAATATGTTATTGCAATGGGAGCATGCTCTATAACTGGAGGTTTGTATATTGATTCCTATAATGTTTTGCCAGGAATAGATGGTATTATTCCTGTAGATGTATATGTGCCAGGATGTCCACCAAGACCCGAGACACTTATCCAAGGTTGTATGTTATTGCAAGAGAAAATAAAAAGGTCGAAAATAAAATGACAGATACTAATACTGAATCTAATACTAATAATACTAATACTGAATCTAATACTAATAATAAAAGTGGATCTTCTAATCTTAAAATTGTTGAATCCGACTTGAAAATTGAAAATTCGTTTTATTCTGAACTATCATCACAATTCCCAGACAAAGTACAATTAGTCTATACGAAACCTAAACGTATAAAAATTTACGTAAAACCTGAAAATATTATTGAGGTTGCATTTTTTCTCAAAAGTCATTTTGGTCTAGACCATGCTGAATCTGTGTGTGGAACGGATTATCCAAATGAAAATGTTATTGAAGTAATATATCATTTAAACTCTTATTCTAGGGAGGAATTGTCTCAAATTATTTTTGCCCTTTCTACCAAAACAGATCGAAATTCATCATATTTACCCTCGTTGCTTCCAGTGTTTAAAAGTGTCGAATATCATGAAAGAGAAACCTATGAAATGTTGGGTGTTTATTTCAAAGGACATCCTAGAAATGAACGATTTCTTCTACCAGAAGATTGGGCAGACATTCCTCCACTAAAAAAGGACTTTAGAATTAAAGGCAGGTAGAAAGGATTGAGAAATGAATTCAGTGAGTCTTTGGAAAAAAAATTAGAAGAAACTACTAAATTAGGATTAGAGGTAGTTAAAGAAGCTGCCGAGGATAGATTGATGAAATTAAGTGTAGGTCCTCAACATCCAGGTTCGGGACATTTTAGATTTACTATAAAAGTTGATGGAGATTATATTGTTTATTGTGATCCAGATCCAGGCTATGTTCACAGAGGAGAGGAAAAAATGTGCGAATATCGTAACTTCATTCAAAATATCCCTCACCTTGAGCGACCTGTAATTCATGATTCAACAAATATTACGTATTCTTATAGTCTTGCAGTTGAAGAATTGCTCGGAATCGAAGTACCAAGACGAGGACAATTCATCAGGGCTATTGCATCAGAACTTAATCGTCAGGTTTATACATTATATTGGCTTGCGATTTATGGGATATTTTTAGGACATTCCACAATGTTTATGTGGCCAGCTGGAGACAGAGAATTATTTATCGATCTTCTTACAGCTCTCACAGGAGCAAGAGTTACTCATGCTTTCAATATTCCAGGAGGTGTTAGAAATGATATACCAGATGGATTTAAGGAAAAATGTTTAGAATATGTAAATTATTTTGAAAAAAGATTGAAAGAATATGAGAATATTTTTTATAATAATCCTTTGTTTAGACAAAGAACAGAAAATGTAGGCATTCTAACAAAAGACGATGCAATAAATTTAGGAGTTACGGGATCAGTATTAAGAGCTTCTGGAGTTGCTTACGATGTTCGAAAAGTGGAACCCTATGATGTTTACAATGAGATTGACTTCAAAGTGCAATATATGAAAACATGCGATTCTTTTGCAAGAGCATATGTTCCTTTTCTCGATATGCGAGAATCCTGTCACATTATTCGCCAACTCCTTGATAAGATGCCCGAGTCAGGAGAGGTCAGAATGAAATTACCATCTAATCCTAAGGGTATTCCAGGTGAAGCTTATAAAAGAGTCGAATCAGGAAGAGGAGCATTATCTTATTATATAGTTAGTGATGGTACCGCTAGACCATATCGAGTAAAAATCTCTGTTGGGTCATTTAGAAATATTTTGGCTTTGCCACATTTATTAGTTGGTTCTAGACTCGGTGATATGCCATCTATATATTGGGCTTTAAACTACTGGCCTGTGGAGGCGGACAGATAGATGGCAACAGCTCCTAAAGATTTTCGATTTGGTAACTTTGTAGGGTCACTTGTTTGGTTAATTTTTTGGATTATAGTAATAGTTTCCTTAGTAGGTCTTCCTTTAATTTTTATTATCTTATTTTATATTCCTCTTCCTTATTCTAATGGAGAAGTAATTACACCATATCTCTTTTTATCAATGATTGTCGATCCTACTCGTACAGTTCCAATTATAAAATTCATTATTCATACCGATTTCTTTAGAGCTGCTGTATTCCCTGGGTTCGCCTTTGCTGCATTGATAGCAGCAACAACAATTTTCGTTGAAAGAAAATTTTTGGCTAAAATGCAATTAAGAACAGGGCCATTATATGCAGGGAAAATTGAAGGAATATTACAATTGATAGCTGACGGTTTAAAATTAATTTCAAAGGAGATTATCGCTCCATCTGGAGCGGATAAACCTATATTTTGGAGTACACCAATTATTTTTGTAGCTACTGCAGCTGCTTTGACTGTTCTTATACCGGTAGCTCCCGGTTGGGTTGGTGCCGATCTGGACGTTGGTCTTCTTGCCATTTTTGCAATATTGGGTTTTTTTCCATTAATCGCTCTACTTTTTTCCTGGTCTAGTAATAGTAAATATCCATTCATAGGAGGGCTCCGAGCTTTGCACCAAATGATTGCGTTTGAGATTCCTTTTATTTTGTCTGCCCTATCTATCGTACTTCTTAGTGGGTCATTAAATCTGACAGACATTGTGGAATCACAGTACTCTTTTTGGTTTTTCGTTATTGCACCCTTAAGTGCTTTTGTTTTTTATATTTCATCTTTAGCAGAATTAGAAAGAGTTCCATTTGATTTACCAGAGGCAGAAAGTGAAATAGTAGCTGGGTGGCTTACAGAAACCTCAGGAATGATTTATGGATTGATACAGTTAGGAACTTATCTCAAGCTATATGTTTTAGCAGCGTTATTTGTGATTCTTTTCCTGGGGGGTTGGATGGGTCCACAAATATTCCCACAAGAAATAATACCTGGATATACAGGAGAGAAAATCTATAACGCAACTGTAGTAAACGGAATATTTTGGTTTACAATTAAAACTTTTGGTATGATAATGCTCATATTACTTCCTAGGGGAATTAACCCAAGAATAAGGATAGATATTCTTCTACATACAGGATGGTACAAATTAATAGTCCTTTCTTTCATCAATATGTTTATTGTCTTGGCAATGATATATGGTGGAGTAATAACCCCTGGAGGTTTACAGTAATAAATGTCATCATCAATCATTAAAAAAACGTCAACAGCAACTGGATTCATTAAAGCGATAGAATCAGGTTCCAAACATCTTATTATGAAAAGATTTACGTTACGCTTTCCAGAACAAAAATTGAAGTTTGTTGGAGATGGATATCAGTTTGATCCTAAAAGAGGAGTAGGAATCGCAGGAAGCAGGGGACGTCATATTCTCTTCCATGAGAAATGTACAGGATGTCAACTATGTGCAATAACATGTGAAGGGATTGCGGAAGCCATCGAAATGGTAAAGGTTAACGAAAAGTGGAAACAAAATAAAAAGAGTATAATGCCACAAATTGATTATGGAAAGTGTGTTTTCTGTGGATTATGTGTAGATGCTTGCCCATTTTATGCATTGTACATGACTGATGATTTCGAACTATCTTCATATACTAAAGAACATTTGATATATACACCAGCACAATTAGCAGTCAAGCCAAAGTATGACGGAACAGTGGAAGTAAAGATTGATGAAAGAGGAGCTTCCCATGGCTGATGCTGCTTTCATAGGTTTATCTGTTTTAACAGTAGCATCAGCAATATTTGCATTGGAAAGTAGAGAAATTATTTATGGTGCAATTGCTTTAGCGGTATCTATGCTTGGGATAGCTGGATTTTTTATCTTACTTGATTCTCCATTTGTTGCAATGTTTCAGATTGCAGTTTACGTTGGCGCAGTTGCCGTTTTGGTTATATTTATTGTAATGTTGGTCAGGACTGAAGCATTATTTTCTGCTACTGAAGATCGGGGAAGGAGAATCGCCGGTTTAATTTTTTCATTATTGATGATGGTGGGAATTGGAGTTCTTCTCTTTAGTTCGCTATTTTCTACTGCTGAGTTTAGTCCTTTGATGGAAAAAATAGTTACTAAAATCGGTACTGAGATGCTGACTTATTATTCCCCTGTGTTTATATTATTGGGCCTAACTTTAGCTGGAGCAATTATAGGCGCATTAACACTTGCACGAAGAGAAGATAGTGATCAGTTTACCAGTGCAAGTCCACAATACAAAAAAATCCAGATTGATAAAAATGCCGAGGAAAAGGAGCAGATCTAAACGATGACTGAATTAATCAACTTTGTTACAGTCTCTTTAATTCTCGTTGGCATAGGAGTTTACGGCCTTGTCGTAAAGCGAAATGCAATAAGGATGATCTTTGCAATAGAAATCATTGCAAATGCTGCAAATCTGAACTTAATTGCATTTTCACGATATTTGGGTGATATACAAGGGCAGATATTCGCCCTCTTTGCAATCGCAATAGCTGCAGCTGAGGTAGCTGTTGGCTTGGCCATAATAATTATTGCTTATAGGCTCTACAAAGATATTGACGTTGCAGCCTACAAATTTTTGCGAGGTTAACAAAATGACAATTTTTATTGATTCTTTATATAAAGATGGAGAAAAAAATTAGATGGCTTCTGAATCTGGAATATTGATGGCATCTATCTTTCTACCTTTATTACTCTCTCCATTGGCTTATTTTTTAGGAAAAAAAAGAGGAGCAGGTGTTGTTACGTGGTTTTCCTTTGGTACTCTAGTCATATGTACGATTTTATTGATTATTCCTATCCTTACTCTCTCAAAAGAAAATCCTGTATATGAAGAATCTTATGTTTGGAGCCAATTTGGCAATTTTGGATTGAAACTAGATGGCTTCAGTATTACCTTTGCTGTAACCATCTATATATTGTCTGCTGTAATAGCGATATTTTCAAGAGAATATATGATTAGAAAAATTGCTGGACATTTTGATAACCTGGAAAAGCCCAACTCTCACTCCATTAATATAAATAATAATTCTGGTGAAGAATTGAATAAAAATAATTTAACTAGTAAGAGTGGAACGGGACAACTTGAGAGCCTTTACAGTATCGAGCCATCGTATAAACAACATATAGATACTCAAATGGGACTGTATTTTGCCCTTTTTCTCACATTCGCTATGGGAATGGTAGGTACAGTACTATCAACTAATCTTATAGAATTTTATGTATTTTTTGAATTAATGCTTGTTCCTGCATTCTTTTTAATAGCTCTCTATGGTTATTCTACTAGAAAAAGAGTCTCTCTTATGTTCTTTTTTTGGACACATGTAGGTGCAGTCTTATTATTATTAGGTATGCTTGCAATGGGTTTATTTGCAGGGGGCTTTGATTTTGAAACTATCAAATCAAATGTATCAAAAATTCCATCACAATGGATGACACTTATTGTATTTGCTGTTGTTATTGGAATCGCAGTAAAGTTAGGCGCTTTTCTCCTTCACATATGGATACCTCATACTTACGCGGAATCCCCTACTCCTATTTCTGCTTTAATTGCGGGACCTATGAGCGCTATAGGCGTTTATGCATTATTAAGAATTTGGATAGATCTTCTTGCTATATCATATTCAGATTATAGTATTTACATAAACTTTTGGGGAGTAGTAACTATGGTTTACGGAGGTGCCATGGCTTTGATGCAGGATGATATTAAAAAGTTATTGGCTTATTCAAGCATCAGCCACATGGGTTATATAATTTTTGGATTAGGCAGTCAAAGCATGTTAGGTGTAACAGGTAGCGCATTAATGTGGATTCCTCACGCACTAGGTGAGACAATTCTTTTCTTGATGGCAGGTTCTTTGATTCTGCGAACCAATACAAGAAGTATGTCAAATTTGGGTGGTATTGCAAGAAAAATGCCTTATACCGCAACCATCGCCATGATCGCTGTATTAACAATGATAGGAGTACCTCCCACAACTGGTTTTATGGCTGAATGGATAATGTTTACAGGTGCCTTACAAACAGGAACGGAAAATATGGATTCTTTTAGAGTTGTTTTGTTTTCTATTGCGATTCTTACTACTATCTTAACTTCTTCATATCTATTAGTAATGTATAGAAAAATATTCTTTGGAAAAATTTCACCTCGGTTCGAAAAATTACGAGATGTCAACAGATATTCAATAATTCCTATGGCATTTGTAGCGAGTTTGGCATTATTTTTGGGGGTTTATCCTGCTCCTGTTATTAATCCTATAATAACATATTCAGAAACAATTTTTTCAGAGTTTCCAGAAATTGTTTCTCTTCCAACAATTACTAGTTTAAATACTAAAATTATAGCCTCTGCAATTATTGTACAAGACGAATATGCAAGTTTTCTAGATAGAGATGATACAAATTTTCATCACTCAGGGGAATTCAAAAGTATAAAAATTAAGGAGAATAGGTGAAAGAAAAAAATGGTTGAATCAATAGGGTTTGAAGGAATTGCTATAAATGCGTGGCTTGTGTGGATAGTGCCCTTTATAGGTGCAGCATTAATTCCCGCTTTGGCTAAAAAAAGTATTAGATTTTCAAATATGAGTGCTGTTGGATTTGCAATTATCAGCGCGCTTCTTGCCGCTACTCTCATTCCAATAGTTGGTTCTGGAAGTGAGATCCATAGTCAGATCCCATGGATCCCTACATTAAATATCAAAGCAGGGATACTTGCAGACCCACTAAGTGTTATCATGACAAATCTTGTAGCCTGGATTTCTTCATTAATTATTATTTACTCTGTTGGTTACATGCATGGGGATAGAGATCTTACACGATATTGGTTCTTTATGTTGTTTTTTATAGGATCAATGCAATTGATAGTTCTATCAGATAACCTGTTAATGGTATTCTTTGGATGGGAAGGTGTAGGTTTTGCATCTTATGCATTGATAGGATTTTGGTATGCTGATAGAAAAAAAGATTATGTCGGCAGAGAAGGCCATATTGTTAGAGGAATAGCAATGTGGGCATCACCTACGCATGCAGGAATAAAGGCATTCTTGATGACACGAGCAGGTGATGTTATGATGCTTTCCGGTATGTTTTTGATTTTTATGCATGCTGGGACTTTTGGTTTTAAGGAACTTTTAGCTGATCAAACTTGGGCCCATAATATGATGGAACAAAACCTTTTGGTACCTGCAGCTATTCTTCTTTTTGGAGGAGCAATAGGCAAATCTGCTCAATTTCCATTGAATGAATGGTTATTAGAAGCTATGACTGGGCCTACCCCTGTTTCTGCATTGATACATGCTGCTACAATGGTTAAAGCTGGTGTCTTTCTTGTTGCGAGGATTGGACCTCTATTTTTTGCCTTGGCAGCATTTGATGCCGCAGCATTCTTTGAGGTAGTAGCATGGATAGGTGCCATAACTGCATTCCTGCTTGCTACTCAAGCCATTGTGAATCCTGAAATCAAAAAAGTATTGGCATATTCTACTGGGTCACAAATTGGTTATATGATGATGGCACTAGGAATTGCAGGTCTCTCTACACAATTCGTCGATGGGTATACTGCTGGATTCTTTCATCTAATGAGTCATGCAATGTTTAAAGCTTCATTGTTTATGGCAGCTGGTGCGATATTACATGTAGTAGGTTCAAGATTTATGACGGATATGGGGGGATTAAGAAAAAATATGAATAAAACATTTATTTTTATGCTACTTTCGGGCCTCTCACTAGCAGGTGCTCCCTTAATAACTTCTGGGTTTTGGAGTAAGGATGCGATTTTTGCTGCACTTTTAGAATCAGGAACATCCACAGGGATATCACTTTTCGTCATTGCATTCATAGTTGCAATAATGACTGCATTCTATACTTTTAGGATGGTAGGAATGGTCTTTTTCGGAACTAAGAGTAAACATATACAAACTATCGAACAACATTCGTATAACAAATCTCAATATGTGTCCTCTATCTCTTCCGATCCTACAGATGAACAGAGTTTGGAACCAGACCATGAAAATAGCTTGAAACATGATTCAAAACATCAGATTCATGAGGTCAAAGCAGTCATGTGGGTCCCATTTGCCATTTTGGCAATTTCTACTGTATTTATCGGATTAATTGGATTTATCTTTGAAGAAGAGATTCATTCTATCATGGCTTACTATCTTTCCAGCTCATTTGGTATAGGAGAAACACTTACTCATAATTCAGCAAACAACATTCAGCAGAATGCAGGCCAAACAACCGAAGGATTAAACCCTATTGCCTTGTTATCATCATTTGTAGCCTTTGGTATTGGATCTGGATTAGGAATATTATTCTATATTATTAGAAAAAAGGATCCGGAAATTATTTCGAAATACCCCATTTTAAAGCAGACATGGCTTTTCTTGTATAATAGATGGTATCTTAATAGTTTCTTGTATTGGGGTTTTGTAAAAATACCCCTACGTCTATATCAACTCATTTGGTTATATTTTGAGAATATTATCGCGCAGGGAATTAATCCTGCTTTACAGTACTCTATGAGTTTTATGTCAAAATGGGTAAAATATACTCAGACTGGGGTTACCCAAACATATCTTTTTGTCTTTGCGGCTGGGATTATTGTCGTTCTAATTATGTTATATTTATAGGAGGAATGGGAGGAACAAGAAATGATTGATATTTCGTCTACACCAATTATAATAATTATACTCCTTGGCTCAGTAGGTCTAACAATACCTATATTAGATGCTTACAAAAAAGAGAAAGGTAAAAGTAAAAATAAACTTTTTAGTGCGATAACTTTTGGTACCTTAATTCTAGCATTACTTATTGTAATCTCTCGAGTAATAGGTGGAGAACCTCTTCCTGCTATGAGTTTTGGGAAGGATGTGCTTGCAGATGATATGTTCGGTTCTTTCTTTGCTGTTTCTCTATTAATCGTATCCATAATGGTATCAGCTTCATCATGGAACTACATGAAAGGAATTTCCAATTCTGCATCTTATTATTCGTTAATTTTACTTTCAACGATCGGAATGATATTGATAGCATATTCGACCGATTTTGTGATGTTATTTATCGCATGGGAACTTATGTCAATACCTACTTATGCTCTAGCAGCATTTTCCAAAAAAGATCCTATTTCAAATGAAGCCGCGATAAAATATTTTATGTTTGGAGCCTTCTCGTCATCAATTCTTGTGCTTGCGATAGGGTTTGTCTATGCAGTTACAGGTACAACAAATATAGGTGATTCCATAACTATTCTTGCTGAACTTTCAGCTCCAACCCAAACAGCAGATCATAATCTCGGAGGTGTTATTCCTATTTCTTACCTTGCAATAGGTTTGTTTGTTGCTGGTTTTGGATTTAAAATGGGATTAGTTCCGTTTCATATGTGGCTTCCTGATGCATATGAAGGGGCTCCTACAACAATAGGTGCCTTGTTGGCTGCAGGAACAAAAAAAGCAGGGTTTGCAGCGGCCATAAGAGTTATAGTATTAGGGATGTTCGCCATTGGTCTGGATTGGAGTATAGTTCTTGCTATTTTAGCAGTTATTACCATGACAGTAGGTAATTTCGGTGCCCTCATACAAAAAAGTGTCCCCAGGATGATGGCATATTCCAGTGTAGCTCAAGCTGGCTATATGATGATTGGACTGGCATTGGCCCCATACGCAAGTTCTGCCTTAGATGGCTCACTTTTTCACATTCTTAACCATGCTGTAATGAAATCGGCATCATTTCTGGCTATAGCAGCTGTTGCAATAGCATTAGCCAGTTACAGTTTAGAAAAATACACTGGACTGGGTAGAAAAATGCCCATCACCGCCATTGCATTATCAATATCGTTACTAGCACTTGCTGGTGTTCCTCCGTTGAATGGTTTTTGGAGTAAATTGGTACTTTTTCAATCTGCTATTGATAGTGGCACAGTAATCTCATGGGGCCCCTATTTAGCTATCGCTGGATTATTAAATAGTGCATTATCTCTAGGTTATTATTTATGGATTATCAAAAAAATGTATCTAGATGAAAGTAGTGACATGTCCAGGGTGAAAGAACCCAAGGCTATTGTTTGTGTATTAGTTTTTGCAATAATCTTTATGGTAGGCTTTGGTATATGGCATGCCCCATTATTAGAATTCGCCTCAATATCTGTTCCCTCACACATTGATCAATTAGCTCCAGCATTTGGAAACATAACTAATAATTAAAAATCCCCTTCTTTAATTTTGTATACTTAATTGCGAGATTTTTTTATTACTTTAAAATAGGGCTGCTAATAATGGATTATATTTAGAAGTCAGTATTATATGGGACAAGTATCTTAGAATACAGGGTTATCTATCTACTTAAATTAAACGAATATCATTTAATTAGATCATTCAATCTATTTATTTAACTTTTATATTAAAAATTTTTAATTTTTACTATATATAATTATATTGGCAAATAACGTTTCATTTTATTATAAATCTATGTGACCAATAGAATATGATATAATTTAATAGACCATAAAAAAATTATATTTTTAATTATGCTTATTTAAAGACATTTAATAAAAAAACAACTATAGTTATAAATATTTAACAAACATAAACAGACGATAATAATAATGATAATCATATCAGTTGAGAAAAAGTGAGTCCAATGCTTATAAGAA
>Ga0190275_10003626_pt1 | contig 11040 bp, 11 predicted proteins | sample Popmic550T_FD_133745 | JGI IMG/M metagenome (GOLD analysis project Ga0190275, IMG submission 133745) | Populus adjacent soil microbial communities from riparian zone of Yellowstone River, Montana, USA - 550 T | ecosystem: Environmental > Terrestrial > Soil > Riparian zone > Trees stand | place...
AAGCGATGGCCCCCGCGGCGGTCGATGTGGCAGCAGGCTCCGAGGCTGTGCCCGCGTCGACGCGCAGCAGCCGCAGCGTCGCGCGCGCCGAGCGCCACGCTCGTCGCCAAGCGTCGGCCAGCCGAGAGGCCAACACCGATCAGACCACGTACACGCAGCCGAGCGAGATCGTCAACCGGAGTGGCGAGTCCAAGCGCAGCGAGATCGAGCTATTGCGCACGGCGCGCACCGCGTTGGCCGCCCAGCCGCGCGAGGCCTACCGTCTGACCGAGCAGCATCGCACGCAGTATCCGCAGGGTGTGTTCACGCAGGAGCGTGACGCCTTGGCCGTCGAAGCGCTGCTGCGCGCGGGCGATCTCAAGCATGCGCGCCAGCTCGCCGAAGGCTTCGTCAAGCGTTACCCCAGCTCACCGCACGCGCATCGCTTCCGCGAAGCGATGAATCTGCAGTAAGCGCGCAAACCACCCGTAGGCAGCCCGAGCGGCGCTCTTCCACACGCGTGCAGTCGTTGCGACTCGCGCGTGTTGCAGCTTAAGCTTGCTGAAGTGATTCGGCAGGGAGAGCTTCGCGGCGCGCTTCGCTCCTGGGCGGGCTGCCTCGCCGCAGCGAGCCTGCTCGCTTCGTGTGTCGACCGCGTCGCGCTCGGCAGCGAGTGCAGCACCGGGGTCACCTTCTGTGTCCCCACCGATGGGGAGCTACCCGGCCCGGACGTGAACCCAGGCGTGCCGACGGATCCACCGCTGGTCGACGGCTCGACGATCATGGACGCCGGAGCGTCCATCGATGCGGGCGGGCAGGTCGTCGATTCCAGCGTGGAGGTGGATGGCAGCGCGGACGACGCTGCGGCTCCCGAGCCCGGGCCCAACATCAGCGAGCTCATCCGCAACCCATCCTTCGAGCTGACGCGCGGCACGTTCGGCGGCATCGCGTACTCGCCCATCAACCCCCTCCCGCTCGGCACCAACCTCATCGAGCCCTGGGGCGCGTGCCGCACGGGCTTCAACGCCGTGGCGAGCGCCGAGGCCGTGCGCGGCTCGGGCATCAACGATGTGGTGCCACAGAACGGCGCGAGTCTGATCGAGGTCGAGCTCACCTTCGGTGGCCGCGCCGGTCTGCGTCAGACGCTGGCCACGCCACTGCGCGCGGGCACGCGCTACGCCTTTCGCATCGACGTGCGCGCGAGCGTCGACGACGACGACCGCATGCTCGAGTTCTACAGCTCGCAGCTCGACTGCGTGATGGGCAGCAAGCTCACCGAGGTAGGTCCGATCGGCAGCGAGGGATGGCAGAGCGTGTGTGTCTCGTTCGTCCCTCCCACCGATGCCCCCCAGCTGATCCTGGTTCCCACGGCGAGCGGGATCGGCGGGCGACTCTTCTTGGACAATCTGCGCGCCGATCCGACCTGTCGCTGAGCGAGACGTCGACCGCGACGGCTAGGCCCAGAACGGCGTGGCCTCCGCGAACTCGTCGAACGCGGGCCGCATGGGCTCGAGCTGCTTTGCCAGGTCGCTGTCGAGCTCGCGCAGCAGTGCGGCAAGCCCGTTTGCTGCGTCTTTGCCTGTGCGCTTCTTCGTCTCGGCCAACAGGCGCTTGCCGGTGGCGTCGTCGTTGAGGGCGCCGAGCGCATCTTGCAGGTCACTCATCGACGCGAGGTAGTGTTTGACCCGCTTCGCACGCCACAGGCTGCGCACGAGCTCGGCCGTGTAGCGCAGCTTTTTGAGTTGCTTGCGCAGCTCGTGACGCGCCTCGTGATCGGTGCCGGCCACGGCATCGCGGCGCGCGAGCACCGCGTCGAGCCGCTTCTGAAGGCGTTTTTTTGCCCACTTTCGTGCGCGCGGCGAGGTCGTGGTCTTGGCAAGTCCGCGTTCGAGCGCCGACAGCCGACGCAGCAAGCCCGAGAAGCGTGCACCGACGAGCGCCCGCTTGGCCGCACGCGCGGCGACTTTGCGTTGGCGCGTGAGCTCTCGCTCAACGGGCAGCAATCCCTCGGGCGTGGGTTTTTCAGGCGTGTGTTTAGCAGTCGCAGTCGTTGCAGCGTCCGAGGCGCGCACACGCGCAAGCAGCACGTCGCGGTCTCGGACTTCGCCCATCACGCGCGAGATCCAGCGCAGGTCTCGCTCGAGTGCACGCGCCGTCGCGGGCTCGATGAAGTTGCGAAACAGCCGAGCCACCACGCGTGCGCGACGCGCCCCGACGCGCAGCTGGTGCGTATAGTCCGGATCCTTACCGGCGCGCGCGCCGCGTGCATTGAGCCGCATCTGCTCGCGGGCGCTGTGCAGGGCGGCCTGGGCGAGTTCGTGCACGCGCGCCTTGCGCGCCACCAGGATCGGTTCGGCTTTGTGCGGTGTGTAGGCCACGGCGTCAGCCTAACATCGCTCCGCGACAGACCACCTCGTGAGGGGCCTCGGAGCCGCTCGCATCACGGACGCGTCGGCGGTCCTGCCTCAGCGCGTGGGCGGGCTCACCGGAAACTTGCTGAACCGCTCCGCCGGGACCGGTGCGCACGCGGCCTCTGCCAGCGAGGCGCGCAGTGTCTCGGCGCGCGCCAGGTACCGCGTGACCGCGATCCGCTCGTTCACGATCAAGAACGCTTCGACCAACCCGAAGCGCCCGCGAAACCAACCGATACGGCGCGTGGGAGGCGCCCCTTTCGCCTCGCAGTCCCACACGCCACTCGGCGGACCGTGCAGGGCCTCGAGCTGCCGGATGCGCGGCTCGATGTCGCGCTCTCCCGTCAGCTGCGTGGCCAGCTGCACGCGCAGGAGCGTGCGGGAGGTGGCATCGAGCAGGTAGATCGCCTGCGTGTCGGCGCCGAGGGGCTCGCCGTACGCCAGCTGCCCTGCCTCACTGAGCTGGGCGATCGGCTCCGCGCGCGGACGCTCGGCCACCAGCTCCTTCACCGTCATGCCGAGCGCAAGCGCTCGCAGCGGGAGCGGCAGGAGCCTAGCGAATTGGGGGTCGACGGGTGTTGCCACGACCTGCGCCGAAGACTTCGGCGGTGCGGAAACGGACGCTGGGCGCAACGCCAGCCAGCCAATGACCAGCAGCACCAAGCCGCCCACCACAGCGAGCCCCTGTGCTCCCCGCGCCCCCATCGGTCGATCGTACGTTGAAATCGTCTCCATCGTGCGACAGAACGGGGGCCCCAACGGAGTGATGCGATGAATCAGCGCGCAAACGAGCTTCAGGCCCAGGGCAAGCCCGTGGTCGGAATTCTCACGGGCAGCCCCAGTGACCTGGACGTTGTCAAAAAGGCCCAAGAGACTCTCACTAGCCTCGGCATTCCGAGCGAACTATTCGTGCTCTCGGCGCACCGGACCCCCGAGCTGACGGCACGTTACTGCCGCGAGGCTGAGGCGCGCGGGCTCGAGGTCATCATCGCGTGTGCCGGCATGGCGGCCCACCTGGCTGGCGCGGTCGCGGCCCAGACCTTCTTGCCGGTCATCGGTGTACCGCTCAAGTCCAGCCTCGACGGCATGGACGCGCTGTTGGCGACGGTGCAGATGCCGCCCGGCATCCCGGTGGCCACCGTCGGCATCGACGGCTCGAAGAACGCGGCGTACCTCGCGGCGCGCATGCTGGCGCGGAAGTTCCCCGAGCTGAAGGCACGACTCGAAGCCGACTTGGTCGAGCAGCAGAAGCGCTACGACAACCCCTTCGCCTGAGCGACCAGGGCTGCCCCCCGGACCGCACGTCGAGCCTCGCCGCGTGCGGCTGGACCCGACGCGCGCTCAGCCGAGGATCTTCTCGAGGAAAGGCGCGAGCTCCGGGTCACGAAAGACGAAGCCCGTCGCGAGCAGTCGCGCGGGCAGTGCGCAGACGCCTCCTAGCAGCGCACCGTCCGCCATCTCCCCGAGTGCCAGACGCGCGACCGGGCCTGGCAGCGGAAAGACCGTGGGCCGGTGCAGCGCGTGACCGAGTGCCTTGGTGAACACGGCGTTGGAGACGGGCCGAGGCGCGGTGACGTTGACCGGCCCCTCGAGCTCACGGTGATCGACCATGTGTGCGAGTGCACGCACGGTGTCCTCGAGCGAGATCCAGCTCATGCCCTGCGCGCCACTGCCGAACTTGCCGCCTACGCCGAGCTTGAACGGCAGCAGCATCTTGGCGAGTGCGCCCCCGTGCGGGGCCAGCACGATCCCGAGTCGGGGGTGGACGACACGCACACCAACCGCCACGGCCGGCCTGGCTGCCGCCTCCCACTCGACGGCCACGTCCGCCAGGAAGTCCTGGCCAGCTGGCGCCGTCTCGTCGACCTCGTCTGCTCCGCGATCGCCGTAATAACCGATGGCTGAGCCGCTGACCCAGACCTTGGGTTTGGCGTGGAGTTGCTCGATGGCCGCGGCCAGAAGCGCGGTTCCGCGCAGCCGGCTGTCGCGGATGCGGGCCTTTTTCTCGGCCGTCCAGCGCCCGTCGGCCACGCCATCGCCCGCCAAGTGGACGAGCGCGTCGAGCCCCTCGAGCGATTCGTGGTCGATTGTGCCGGCCTGGGGATCCCACGAAATCCCGTCTTCAGCCTGCTTTCCGGGCCGAACCAGCGGCCTGACCCGGACCCCGTCCGAGCGGAGGGCAGCCGTCAATGCAGTGCCCACGAACCCCGATGCCCCGCTAATCGCGATGGTGCGCATCAACTAGCGTACACGCCCACGTGGACCAAGGCTCACGCCTTCCCTATTCTTGGCGCCACCATGGACATCCTCTTCGTGACGCCGAGCTTGACCCCCTTTCCGGTCGAAGCGGGCCCCGCCGAAGCGAGCGCTGCGCTCGCCAAGGCGCTCCGCAACCTGGGTCATCGCGTCAGCATCTGCGCGCCCTATCCCGACGAACCCGACGCCACCCTCACCGGCCTCGCGCGGCGGCTCGACCCGCTCGTCATCGAGATCAGCGGACGCACCGAGCACGTGTACGTGCACGACGGTCGCTCGGCGGCGGGCATCGAGTGGACGCTGCTCGAGCACGCCGCGTTGTTCGACTTGTACGAAGAGGGCGAAGCGGGCCTGTACGCTCAGGCCGTGCTCGGGCGCGCATGCACCGCGCTGCTCGCGCGTGAGCGAGCTTTCGACGCGGTGCACGTGCACGGCGAAGAGGCGGCGCTGGCGTGCGCGATGATCGCACTCGAGAAGCGACTCTCCACCATCTTCAGTGTGTACTCACTGTCCACGCCGCTGCGCTTCGACGAGCACGTCGCGCAGCGCTACGGCCTGGACCCGCTGGTTGACCACACGGGCACGCTGTGTCCGCTGCTGAGCGCCATCACGCATGCTCGGCGCGTGAGCACGAGCATTCCGCAACGCATCCTCGAGACCGAGTCGGCCAGCCGCGAGAGCGAGGTCGCACGCGCGCTCCGAGCGCGCGGTGGCGACCTCTCCGCCGTGCTCCCGGGGCTCGACTCGGCGACCTGGAATCCACTCACCGACAGTCACTTGTTTGCGCGCTACACGCCGCTCGATCTGGGCGGCAAGAGTCGCAACAAGGCCATGCTGCAGAGTGAGCTCAAGCTGGAGATCGACCCCGACGTCGCGCTGCTCGGCGCCGTCGAGAGCGGCGTCGGTGCCGCCCGGGTCGAAGCCATCGCGCAAGAGCTCGTGCGCACCGACGTACAGCTGGTGATCCAGGTGCTCGACGAAGACGCGGACTGCATTGACCGTCTGATCGCACTGAGCGAGCGCATGCCGCATCGGCTCAAGGTGCGCCTGGGCGACAGTCAGATGCGCGCCCACCGCATCATCGCCGCTTCCGATGCGCTGCTGCTGGCCAGCGATCGCCCGGCTTTGGCGATGGCGGCTCAGCGCTACGGCACGCTGCCGGTGGCGCGCAAACACTCGTCGGCGGCCGAGGCCATCGTCGATCTCGACTCCAAGCTGTCGAGTGGTAGCGGTCTGTTGTACGACGACCGCTCGCACGAGGCGTTCCTGGCCGGTGCGCGGCGCGCCATCGCGGCGTTCAATCGCGGGCTTCCGTTCGAGAAGCTGCGTGCACGCCTGATGCGCACCGATCACAGCTGGGAGCGCGCTGCGCGAGCGTTCGAGCACATCTACATGCAGGCCGGCGACATCATCGCCGCGTGATCGGATCATGACTCGTCAGCGAATCCTGGACAGCGAGCACGCCGCGTATCTCGCAGCGGACGACGTGGTCGACTTTCGCCACCCTACCGTTCTCGCACGAGCGACCGTACTGCTTGGCAGCGACACGACGGACACCGCGCGGCGCTGCTTCGAGTTCGTGCGCGACGAGGTCCAGCACAGTGCGGATCACCGTCGCAGTCCCACCACCTGCTCTGCCTCGTCGGTGCTCGAAGCGCGCACGGGCTACTGTTATGCAAAGAGCCACCTGCTCGTCGCCCTGCTGCGCGCCAACGGGCTCGCCGCCGGTTTCTGCTATCAGCGGCTGACGGTCGACGGCCCCTCCCCACCTTACTGTCTGCACGGACTGGTCGCGGTCGAGCTGCCGGACTTCGGCTGGTACGCGATGGACGCGCGCGGCAACAAGCCCGGCGTCGACGCGCGCTTCGAGCCACCGCACGAAGTACTCGCGTTCGCGCTGCAGTACCCGGGTGAGTACGACCTCGCGCCCATCCTCGCCGTGCCGCTGCCGGCGGTCGTCGCGTGCCTGCGCGCGTATCCCACCTGGGATGGCGTGCTGGCCAACCTTCCCGACGTGGGCGTGGTGCCGACGCTCGACGGAAGCGGTATCGTCCTTTAGGAGGCGAGTTTGACCATCCCGCAATCGAGGCCGGACCTAGCGTCCCACGTGGATCCGCCAGTGCCCCCGCTGCAGCCCCTGCGTGCGCTGCGCGCGCTCAACCTGCTGCGGCTGAACCCGGGAGACACGGCGCAGGTCTTCACCATCATCGAGGCGATGTCGGGACAGGCTCCGCTGCGCAACCTCGCGCGCTGCCGCAAGCACCCGGCCGGGCGTCAGCTGCTGCGCGATCGCCCCAACATCCTGGCGCACCTGAGTGACCGCGCGGCGCTGGAGCGTCTGCCGCGTGGCTCTCTCGCCGAAGCGTACCTGAGCTTCATCGATCGCGAGGGCATCTCCGCCGGCGGCCTGGTCGAGGCCAGCGTCGAGGGTCGGCTGGCCAAGATCGCGCGCGACAGCGACCTCTCGTACATGCGCGACCGCCTGCGCGACAGCCACGACCTGTGGCATGCCGCCACCGGCTACCACGGCGACGTGATCGGCGAGGCCGCGCTGCTGGCATTCAGCGTGGCGCAGCTGCGCAACCCGGGCATGGCCGTGATCGTACTCGCGGCGCTGGCCAACCTGCGCGCGGCCGAGGCGTCCAAGCTGGTGACACGCGCGTTTCGCGACGGCGTGCGCGCGGCGTGGTTTCCCGTGGTGCCCTGGGAAGAGCTCCTGCCGCTGCCGCTCGAACAGGTGCGCTCCACGCTGCGCATCACTCCCGCGCGCGCGTACACCCTGCTCCGCCAGCCCGTGGCTGCCCCCCTGCAGCAGGCGCGAAAAGCATCGTGACGGGTGCGCGCGACCACTCGCTAGACGGTCGCGCGTGAACACCCACGCCTACTTCCTGGTGATCGATCTCGAGGCGACCTGCGACGACAAGTCGCGCATGCCCCGCGACGAGACCGAGATCATCGAGATTGGCGCGGTGCTGGTCGACAGTCAGACCTTACTAGCCGTCGACGAATGGCAGAGCTTCGTGCGGCCGGTCGTGCATCCGGTGTTGACACCCTTCTGCACGAAGCTCACCTCCATCGTGCAGTCCGACGTCGATGCCGCGCCGGGCCTCGCCGTGGTCAGCGAGGCGCTCGCCGCGTTCATCGCCAAGCGCGACGTCCTGTTCTGCTCCTGGGGAGACTACGACCGTGCGCAGTTCGTGCGCGACACGGAGCGTCACGGTGTCCCCAACCCCGTGGCCGGCCCGCACTTCAACATCAAAGAAGCCTTCAACCAGCGAGTCGGCAGCAACAAGAAGCGCGGCGTGGGCCAAGCTCTCTCCTACACCGGACTGCGCTTCGAAGGCACGGCCCACCGGGGCATCGACGACGCCCGCAACATCGCCCGCCTCCTGCCGTACGCGCTCGGACGAGCGTCGCTCCCCTCTCATCGCTAAATACGGCGTCAGGAGGTCGGGATGGTTCATCGGCTGATCGGCGCTGAGGTCTCGTTCTACACGGGAAAGGTCCGGGCGTACCTGCGCTACAAAGCGATCCCGTTCGAGGAGGTCGCCGCCACGCGCGACGTTTTCCGCGAGGTCATCGTTCCTCGCACCGGGGTGCGTTTCATTCCTGTCCTGCTCTCCGACGACGACATCGCGGTGCAGGACTCGAGCGCCATCATCGACTTCCTGGAACAACGTTACTCCGGCGTCGGCATCTACCCCGAAGCCCCACTGCAGCGGCTCGTTGCGTTGCTGCTCACGGCCTACGCGGACGAGTGGCTCGTCATCCCCGCGATGCACTATCGCTGGAACGTGCCCGAAAACCGCGCCTTTGCCATGGAGGAATTCGGCCGACTCTCACTCCCCACCGCGGACCTCGCCACGCAGCGTGCGCTCGGTGAAAAGCTCGCGGGTCCGTTCGCGGGCGCCCTTCCTTCGCTCGGCATCACGCCGAACACGGTGGGCGCTATCGAGGCCAGTTACCTGGCGTTGCTTGCCGAGCTCGAGCGGCACCTCGAGACCCAACCTTTCTTGTTGGGCACGCGGCCCTGCATCGGCGACTTTGCGCTGTACGGTCCGCTGTACGCGCATCTGTATCGAGACCCCGCCTCCGGGCGTCTGATGAACGAGCTTGCCCCGCGTGTGGCAGATTGGGTTGCGCGAATGACCTCGCCTCGCCCGTTGTCGGGCAGCTTCCTGCCAGACGACCAAGTCCCAGAGACCCTCGAGCCCATCTTGACTCGCATGTTTACCGAGTTCGGGCCGGTGCTCTGCAGCACGGCGGAGCGACTCGCGTCGTGGGCCCAGCAGCCGCACGAGGCGCATGTACCGCGCTCGATCGGCCTGCACGAGTTCACGCTCGGCGACGTGCGCGAGACACGCTCGATCGCTCCCTTCAATCTCTGGCGCTGGCAGCCACCACGCGCGCTGTATCACAGCCTGTCTGGCGAAACGCGCGCGCGCGCCGATGCGTTGCTCGCACGCTGTGCGGGCCTGACGTCGCTGCGTGCACCGTGCCCCGAGCTCGCACGAGAAAACAACCAGCTCAAGCTCGTGTGACGGCTCGTGCGCGCGTGGCAGGCCGACCCGGGTGAGGCGTTCCCGTAGGGCGCAGCGCGCGCCAGCGTTTCGTTACTGCCGCTTCGACACTCGGGCACTCTGCCGCGTCGTCAGCGGCTGGTGTCCTCAGCCTTCGTAGCCGCCGTCGCGAACGCGTACGCCCATCAGTTTTTGACCGGTGCTGGTCGCGCCGGTGAGCGGAAGATCACGCGTGCGGTAGGGCTCCTCGTAGCGAGCCTCGTAGCGGAGGGCGTCCTCGCTTCGGGCCGGCGGACGGCGCGTCTCGAGTGTCGCCGAGAGCCGCGTCGGCACGGGCGTGGTCTCGTAGCGGCGGGCGCGCAGATCGTTGCGAATGCTCCAGGCGAGCCAGCCGAGACCGAGACCGACCGCGCTCAGGGGCAGCGCGTGCGTGCCGAAAAACCGCACGGTGCCTGCGCTGCTGCGGCGTACGTAGGTCCCCACTTGGCGACCCGTCCGCTGCGCGAGCTCTCGCGCATCGTGCGCGGTATCGAGCGCATATTCGCGCGCCGATTGGTAAGACTCGCTGGCGACTTCGCGCGCATCGTGCAGAAGCGTGCTGCTCTCGTCTTTGACGTGCTCGACAGCCGCCTTCGCACTCGAGATGGCGTTGCGAGCGACCTCTCCGACCTGCTCGCCGGAGAGATGTGACGCCGCTGACTTGGCGTCGTGCGCCAGGTCGCTGGCCTTCTGTTTCGCGGACGAGGCACCGGCCGCGACCTGACTGCTCACACTGCGCGACTGCCCGGCGCTGACGCTGGTGGTGTGATCCGTGGCGAGCGCACCGAGCTCTAGGCTCTTGCTGCCGTCGCCGGATCGGGGAGTGGACTTGTCTGTATGACTCGGCGTGAGGTCGTTGGTAGGCATGATGATCTCCGTGAACGGCGGTTCGATCAGGCTGAATAGCAATCGGCGTGCCCTCGAGATCACTCTGGGTGAATGCACGTTCCGGGGGCGAGGAAGCTACGTTCGCGCACAGGTCGGTGCGCGAACGCAACGACCTGTGCCCGTGGTCTCGTTCGACCTATGCGTGTCGCTGCTCAGCCGTGGCACTTCTTGTATTTCTTGCCACTGCCGCACGGACACGGGTCGTTTCTCCCGACCTTGGGACCGCTGCGGACCACGGGTTGCTGCTTGGTTTCGCGCTCTGGTGCGAACTCGTCAGCCTCGACTAGACGCCCCGCTTCCCAGACCTCGTGCAGAGTAGCCACGCTGGCGACGAGTTCTTCGCGCAGCTTGGTGAGCACACCCTCCACGCTCTCGTCGCCGCGCGCGACGGTCGCCAAGGCCGCGGGCTCTTCGGCGAGCACGTGGAAGCCGAACACGCGCTGCATCGCCTCGTCGTCGTCCTCCGGCAAGTCCGCCACGTCGCAGATCGCCGCGAAGCCGGCCGCCCACTCACGGCACGGTACGATCGCTTCGGCCTCCGGGATCAGCCCCTCGACGTCCCCGCACCCCGCGCGCCCCATCACGTCGGAGTGAACACGCATCAGCAACTCGACCAGCTGGTCTCGCTCCGCAGCGCTCTTCGCCTTGAGACCGGCCATGATCATCCCCAGCCAGATCGGTGGAGCCACGATGGCCGGCGTGATGGCGATGGCGCTAAATGCACCGATCATTCGATGCAGCGAAAACTTGGGAAGCGCGGCCTCGAGCTTGACGAGTTCTGCATTCGAGAGCGGCAGCTCGTACGGGTTGTCGACACCCGGACGCGTCTCCGCACGGGGAGGCGCTTCAAAGTCGGCCGTATCGACGTCGGGATGCGGCACCGTCAACGTCGTGACTCCTCCCTCGTCGCGGTACGACTCCTCGAGCTCATGCTCGCCATACTCCTC
>Ga0190275_10003627_pt1 | contig 11039 bp, 11 predicted proteins | sample Popmic550T_FD_133745 | JGI IMG/M metagenome (GOLD analysis project Ga0190275, IMG submission 133745) | Populus adjacent soil microbial communities from riparian zone of Yellowstone River, Montana, USA - 550 T | ecosystem: Environmental > Terrestrial > Soil > Riparian zone > Trees stand | place...
GCCCCGCCGAGGGCCGCCGCTTCGCCGACGTCTTCCGCGACCAGGGGCAGGGGCGCCGCTGACGCCCCTGACCAGCTTCCGGACACGTCGCGATTCCTTACGGCGTCTCCCCGATCACGGCTCCAGCCTGCGATCAGCCGGCGGAAAAGCGGCGGGGCGTCCATCCGGTGGACGCCCCGCCGCTTCGTTCATCATCCCCCAAGCCGTTGGGGTGACGGGATTTAGGTGAGATGGACCGCGGGGCCCGGCGCTTGCCTTCCATTCCGCGTCCGCATCCCTCGTCCTCCCGCACCGCTCGTGTGATGATCGCCAGAGCCGCTCCCGCCGCCCATCCGTCGCCGCCGACCACCCCGGGGATGGTGGGCAACAAGCGCCCCCAGCCGCACCGTTTCCACCTGTCCAACGGCCGCGTGCTGGAAGGGAACCTCCACCGCACGCCCTCCACGCGGCTGGCGGACCACCTGTCCACGCTCAAGGGCTACATCTCGGTGACGGACGCGCTCTGCGCCCATTCGGGCGAGCGCTTCCCCTACGTGGTGGTGAACGCCGACCACCTGGTGCTCATCGAGGAGCTCCCGGCCGACGGGCAGGGACCGCGCGTGCCGCCGCAGGGCACGGCCGACCGCCTCCCCTCAGCGCTGTTCGGCTAGCGCCGCGCGCATCACCTCCAGCGGCGCGTTCACCCCCCACCAGCGGCGGAAGGCGGCGGCGCCCTGCAGCAGCAGCATCTCGCTGCCGTCGGTGGCGGGGATCTCGCGGCGGCGCATCGCCCGCACCCACCGCGTTTCGCCGCCGCGGGCGTACACCAGGTCCAGCGCCGCGTCGATGCGGGGGAGCGTCTCCGGGTCGAGCGGCAGCGGGTCGTCCTCGCGCAGCCCCAGCGAGGTGGCGTTCACCGCCAGGTCGAAGGAGCCGCCGTCCACCTCGCCCGCCGAGCCCACCACGCGCACCGGCGTCCGCGCGGTGCCGAAGCGGCGCGCCAGGTCGCGGGCGCGCTCATGCGTGCGGTTGACCACGACGACTTCCTCCGCGCCGTGGCGGACGAGCGAGTGGACCACCGCGCGCGCGCCGCCGCCCGCGCCGGCCACCAGCACGCGCGCGCCGGTGATGGAGCGGCCCAGCAGCGAGCGGATCGCGGCGCCCACGCCTTCCACGTCGGTGTTGTCGCCCCACACCTCGCCGCCCTCCAGCCAGAAGCAGTTGCAGGCGCCGGTCGCCTCCACCGCCTCGGTGCGGCGGTCCACGGCGAGCGCGGCGGCTTCCTTGTGCGGCAGCGTCACGTTCCCCGCCCCGCCGGCGTGCGCCAGCGCGCGCAGGAGCAGCCCGACCTCGTCCCCCGAGCAGCGCAGCGCCACGTACACGCCGTCCAGTCGGGCGGCGCGGATGGCGGCGTTCTGGACGACGGGGGAAAGGGAGTGCGTGACGGGGTCGCCCAGCAGCGCGATCAGCCGCGTGCGGGCGGTGAGGTGGCGGGTCACGGCGCCAGGATCGGCGCCAGCCGGTCGAGCGCCGCCGAGATCAGCCCGCGCAGCTCGTGGAAGGTCTCCTCGTAGACGGCCTCGCTCCCGCCGTAGGGATCGGCCACAGCCCGGCCCTCGCCGCCGGGGCCGGCCGCGAAGTCGCCCAGCGTGGCGGCGCGTTCGCCGGCGCCCAGGCGGTCCAGCGCGATCACGTGGCCCGACCCCATCCCCAGGATCAGGTCGGCCCAGTCCACCATCTCGGGGCTCAGCGGGCGCGAGCGATGGTTCTCCAGCCGGATCCCGGCGCGACCCGCCACGGTGACCGCCTCGGCGCTCGCGGGGCTCCCCGACGCCGCCGAGAGGCCGGCGGACGCCACTTCCACGTTCTTCCACCCGCGCCGCGCGATCTCGGCGCGCGCGATCCCCTCCGCCAGCGGCGAGCGGCAGGTGTTCCCCGTGCAGAGGAAGAGGATGTTGAAGGTGGCGGTGCGTGGCGCCGGGGCCGCCGCGTCCTGCTCGCTCATCTGCGCTCCGGCGGTCTCGCGCTGGGGGTGAATCGACAAGGCGTCGCGCGGTTCTGGGTGACGTGGGCGATCCCGGCAGGCGGCGCGGACCGGCTCTTCGTCCCGCGGCTCCGCCTCCGCTCCGAGCGATATCATTCACCCCCGGCTGCGGAGGCGGCAAGGGCCAGCGCCTCGGCCACGGCGAGATCCTCCGGCCGCGTGACCTTGAGGTTGCGGTACGATCCCATCACCACGCGCACCGGGCCGGCGTAGCGCTCGAACAGCGCGGCGTCGTCCGTCGCCGCGACGCCGTCCTCGCGCGCCCGGATGTAGGCGTCCACCAGCGCGGCGCGCGGGAAGCCCTGCGGCGTCTGCGCCTGCCAGAGGCGCGCGCGGTCGGGGGTGCCGGCGATGGTGCCGTCATCCCCCACCTCCTTGATCGTATCCGTCACCGGCACCGCGGCGATCGCGCCGGCGTCCCCGCATCGATCCAGCACGCGGTCGATCACTTCCGCGTCGACGAACGGGCGGGCTCCGTCGTGGACGAGGACCAGGTCGATGTCGTCCCCCAGCGCCCGCAGCCCGTTCCACACCGAGTCGCCGCGCTCCGCGCCGCCGGCGACGATGCGCACGTCCAGCGCGGCGAGCCACGGCGGCGGCGCGGCCGCGTCCTCCTCCGGGACGACGACGACGGTCTGGTGGATGCTGGGATGGTGCAGGAAGGGGAGGATGGCGCGCAGGAGCACGGGGACGCCCGCGATCTCCAGGTACTGCTTGCGCACCGGCCCCCCGACGCGCCGGCCCGAGCCGCCGGCGACGATCACCGCGGCGGCACGGGAGTCAGGAGAAGAGGTGCTGGACAAGGCCGCGGATGTCTTCGGTGCCCACGGCGCGGATCCCCGCCGGTGGCTTGCGGGGGACGGCGCGCGGCGACAGGTAGGCGGCGGTGAAGCCCATCCGCGCGGCCTCGGCCAGGCGGCGCTCCACCTGGCCCACGGGCCGCACCTCGCCGCCCAGCCCCAGCTCGCCGATGAACACCGCGTCGGCGGGGAGCGGGCGGTCGTACACGCTGGAGACGAGGGCCGCCGCGACGGCGAGATCGCCCGCCGTCTCCGCCAGCCGCAGCCCGCCGACCACGTTGAGGAACACGTCGAGCTGGCCGAAGGGGATCCCGGCGCGCTTCTCCAGCACGGCCAGGAGCAGGGCCAGGCGCTTGGGGTCGAGGCCGGCGCTCACCCGCTGCGGCGCGCCGTAGCTGGCCTTGGTGGCCAGCGCCTGCACCTCGGCCAGCAGCGGCCGCGTGCCTTCCATCGTCGAGACGACGGCGGAGCCGGACGCGCGCGCCGAGCGGTCGCCCAGGAACAGCTCCGAGGGGTTGGCGACCGGCACCAGCCCCTCGGCCGTCATGCGGAAGACGCCGATCTCGTCCACCCCGCCGAAGCGGTTCTTGGTGGCGCGGAGGACGCGGTGGTCCACGCCGCCCTCGCCCTCGAAGTAGAGCACGGTGTCCACGATGTGCTCCAGCGTCTTGGGCCCCGCGATCCCACCGCCCTTGGTGACGTGGCCCACCAGGAAGACGGCGGTCCCCGTCTGCTTGGCGAAGCGCTGCAGGCGGGCGGCGCACTCGCGCACCTGGCCCACGTTGCCGGGCGCGCCTTCCAGCTCGGGGGTGTAGACGGTCTGGATGGAGTCGATCAGCAGCACCTCGGGGCCGATCTCGGCGGCGCGGAGGAGGATGGAATCGAGCTCCGTCTCGGCCAGCAGCGTCACGTCGGCCGCCTGCCCGCCCAGCCGCTCGGCGCGCAGCTTCACCTGGTGGGCGGATTCCTCGCCCGACACGTAGAGCGTGCGCAGCCCCGACCCTTCCAGCCGCGCGGCGACCTGGAGGAGGATGGTGGACTTGCCGATCCCCGGCTCGCCGCCCACCAGGACGACGGAGCCCGGGACGATCCCGCCGCCCAGGACGAAGTCGAGCTCGCCCACGCCCGTGGCCCAGCGGCGCCGCTCCGTCCCCTCCACGTCGCGCAGGCGCACGGGAACGGCCTGGGAGGGGGCGATGCGGGAGACGGAAACGCCCGCGGCCATCACGGATTTCCGCTTCGCGGCCGCGGGCTCTTCCACCAGCGTGTTCCACTCGTGGCAGGCGGGGCACTGCCCCTGCCAGCGCGGGGTCTCGTTGCCGCACTCGCGGCAGAAGAACGCCGTGCGTGTCTTCGCCATGCGTCAGTGGTCTTCCGGCCCGCGCGCGTGGGTCACGCTCTCGAAGAGCGTGAACTCCTTGCGGAAGAAGAGCGGGAGCGTGCCGGTGGCCCCGTTGCGCTGCTTGCCGATGATCAGCTCGGCCTTCCCCTCGATGCTGTTCCCCTCCTTGTCCACCGGCCCGAAGTAGTACTCGGGGCGGTAGAGGAACATGATCACGTCCGCGTCCTGCTCGATGGCGCCGGAGTTGTGGCTGACGACCCCGTCGGCCAGCCACGAAGCCGGCCCGGGCACGGTCAGGTCGAACACCTCCTCCTCGCCGTCCGGCACGATCGAAACGATCCGGTCCCACGAGAGCTCCAGACCAGCGGAGGGCTCGAATCCGCGAGGCTTAGCCTGAAAGGCTAGTGCTCCATCAACTGAGCTTTTCCATTCATCCGGCGCCTCTCCAGCGGCGACCACGGGACTCATCTCCAGAGCCACCGACAGCTCGTCGCCCGGCTGTAGTTCATCCACCGTAGTCCAGCCCGACCGGCCAAAAAGTCGATGGGCACCCGTGCAGCGAATCGACTTGCCGCACGCGAGTCGAACGGAGTAGATCCCGCGCACGCCGACAGACCAGACGAGGTCAGACTCGGCTGCGACGAGTTCACCATCCGGTGATACGGCCACAACCTCGGGCGTGGTGCCCACCAGGTCCCGGATCGGAACGCGGCGCCCGTCGCTGAGCACGACGAGCGTGTCGCCGGTGACGCATTCACGCAGGTCCGACATCATCGGGCGCTTGTCGGGGCGGCTTTCCACGGCGCGGGAGAGCTGCGACAGGGCGACCACGGGGATGTTGAGCTCCTTGGCCAGCGCCTTGAGCCCTCGGGAGATCTCCGACACCTCCTGCTGGCGGCTCTCGGTCTTGCCGTTGCCCACCATGAGCTGCAGGTAGTCGACGATGATCATCGCCAGGTCGTCGCGGTCGGACTTGAGGCGCCGCGCCTTGGCGCGCATCTCCAGCACCGAGATGCCGGGCGTGTCGTCGATGTAGATCGGCGCGGTGTTCAGGTGGCCGGCGGCGATGGCGAGGCGCGCGTAGTCGTCGTCCGTCAGCCGGCCGCGGCGCAGGCGGCTGGCGTCCACGCGCGCCTCGGCGCACAGCACGCGCTGCACCAGCGACTCCTTGCTCATTTCCAGCGAGAAGAACGCGACCGGCTTCTGCGACTGGATCGCCGCGTGCTGCGCGATGTTCAGAACGAACGCTGTTTTCCCCATCGACGGCCTGGCGGCGACGATGATCAGGTCGCTGTTCTGGAAGCCGGCGGTGTACTCGTCGAGGTCGCTGAAGCCGGTGGGGACGCCGGTGATGGCGCTCTGGTTGGCCTGGAGCTGCTCGATCTTCTCGAAGGTGGGCCAGAGGATCTCCTTGATCCACACGAACCCGCGCCGGTCGCTGCTCTGCGCCAGCTGGAAGATGCGGCTCTCGGCCAGGTCCATCAGCCCCTCGACCTCGCCCTGCCAGGCGTAGGTCTCCTGGATGATGGAGGTGCTCGCCTCGATCAGCCGCCGCAGGATCGCCTTCTCGCGGACGATCTTGCAGTGGTAGTCGATGTTGGCGGCCGTGGGCACCGCGTCCAGCAGGCTGGCCAGGAACGCCACCCCGCCCACCGCGTCGAAGTCGCCGATCTTGCGCAGGTCCTCGGTGACGGTGATCTCGTCGATCACGTCGCCCTTCTGCCAGATGCGCACGAGCGAGCGGAAGAGGCGGCGGTGCGCCTCGCGGTGGAACATGCTGTCGTCCACCAGCTCCACCGCGCGCACCACGGCGTCCTGGTCGATCAGCATGCCGCCCAGCACCGCCATCTCCGCCTCGGCCGAGTACGGCGGCGTGCGGTCGGTGAAGGCGCTCGGCGGGGCCGGCGACGAGGGAGGCGATGGCGCGATGTGAAGCGCGGGGGTCGACATTGCGAGCTTTCGGGTCCTGCCGTACGGCGAAGAACGATGGCTCAGGCGCGCGGGGCGAGCACCGCCAACAGGTGCGCCCGTGCGTCAAGTGCGCGAGTGCGTTGGCTCTCGGCTCCAAACGAACGCACTGGCGCACCCGCGCACTCACGCACCTGTTCGGGATGTCGTGGAGTCGGCCGTGAAAGATACCGGCTTACGACGGGCGATCAAGCGTTGCGCGTGCGCGCTGCAGATCTTCCCACACCGCACGCACCCACCCCGGGTTCCGCAGCAGCGCGGCGGGGTGGTAGGTGGGCACCAGCGGGATCCCGCGGTACTCGTGCAGCCGCCCGCGCAGCCGGCCGATCGAGGTGTCGGTGCCGAGCAGCGTCTGCGCCGCGAAGGTGCCGAACGCCACGATGATCCCGGGCTTCACCAGCTCCACCTGGCGCAGCAGGTAGGGGCTGCACGCCTCCACCTCGTCCGGCAGCGGGTTGCGGTTCCCGGGCGGGCGGCACTTCAGCACGTTGCAGATGTAGACGCTTTCGCGCGGAAAGCCGGCGCTCATCAGCAGCAGGTCGAGGAGCTTCCCGGCCTTGCCCACGAAGGGGCGCCCCTGCCGGTCCTCGTTCTCCCCCGGCGCCTCGCCCACCACCATCAGCTCGGCGTTCGGGTCGCCCTCGCCGAAGACGACGCGGGTGCGCGTCTTGGCCAGCCCGCACCGGGGGCAGCCCAGCGACAGCTCGCGCACCGCGTCCAGCACCGGCAGCGCCCGGATCTCCTCCGCCGTCACGCCGCGCGCGGGCGCGTCCGGCGCCTGCCGCATCGGCGTCGCCCCTGGCGGCTGGGCGCCTGCGCGGACGTGCGTCTCGATCGGCGCCGTCTCCCCGGGAGTGGGGTCGCGACGTGGCGCCTCCGCGGGGGCGGAGGCGGATACGGGCTCGCGGCGCGGCGCCTCCACGCGGGCGGCGGGCGCCTCGCTCCGCGCCGCCGGGCGGAACTGCGCGAGCGCGTCCGCCGGCCGCGAGGGACGCGCGGACGCGGGCGACAGGATCGACTGGACGTCGCCGGCGGTGTGGCGGTCCAGCACCAGCTCGTCGTCGCCCAGCTCGGCGCGCTGGCGGAGGTAGCTGCGAAGCAGGTCGCGCGGGTCGCTCACCAGGCGTGCTTCGCCTCGATCAGCGCCTCCACCCGGTCCAGGATGCGGTCGGCCACCTCGGCCTTGCTCATCAGCGGCAGCTCGTCGTCGTCGCGGTCGGGCTCCAGGAAGGTGACGCGGTTGGTCGCCACCTCGAAGCCGGCGCCGGGCTCCCGGGCGTCGTTCACCACCAGCAGGTCCAGCCCCTTCGCCTCCAGCTTGCGCCGCCCGTTCGCCACCACGTCGGTCGTCTCCAGCGCGAAGCCCACGATCACCGCGTCGGCGCGGCGCAGGTCGCGGGTGGAGGCCAGGATGTCGGCCGTGCGTTCCAGGTGGATCTCGGAGAAGCCACCCGCCTCCTTCTTCAGCTTCTCGTCCGCCGGGTCTTCCGGGCGGAAGTCGGCCACGGCGGCGGCCATCACCAGCGCGTCGGCGTGCGGAAGCGCGGCGGCCACGGCGTCGCGCATCTCGGCCGCCGTCTCCACCCGGCGGATATCCACGCCCGCGGGCGGGGTGAGGTGCGACGGGCCGGAGACCAGCACCACGTCCGCCCCGCGCCGCCACGCCGCGGCCGCCACCTCGTACCCCATCCGCCCCGACGAGCGGTTGCCGATGTAGCGCACCGGGTCGATCGCCTCGCGCGTGGGCCCCGCGGTGACGACGACGCGGCGCCCGCCGAGCGGACCCTCGCCCTCCAGCGCGCGGCCGGCGTGGGCGATGATCTCGTCCGGCTCCAGCATCCGCCCGGGTCCCTCGCCCTCGCCCCACGCCAGCGGGCCGGTCGCGGGGCCCGCCAGCACGTAGCCGAAGCCACGCAGCCGCAGCAGGTTGTCCTGCGTGGCCGGGTGGGCGTACATGCGGTCGTTCATGGCGGGGCAGAGCACCACGGGCGCGGCGGTGGCCAGCAGCACGGCGGAGAGCAGGTCGCTCGCCATCCCGTTGGCGGCGCGCGCCAGGAAGTTGGCCGTGGCCGGCGCCACCACCACCAGGTGGGAGTCGCGCGCCAGGCGGATGTGCAGGTTGGGGTCGCCGGGGGGGTACAGCGAGGTGTGGACGGGGCGCCCGGTGAGCGCCTCGAAGGTCATCGGGCGCACGAACTCCAGCGCGCCGGCGGTGAGCGCCACGTCCACCTCGGCGCCGGCCAGCGTCAGGTCGCGCGCGAGCTGGACGGCCTTGTAGGCGGCGATCCCGCCCGCCACCCCCAGCAGCACGCGGCGCCCCGCGAAGGGGCGCCGCGGCTCACGCGTGCCGGCCACCGGCTTACGAGATCTCGGGGCGGGCGCGCTCGGTCAGGTGGAACGCCGTGCTCCCCTGCCGCACCTCTTCGAGCGCGGTGGTGGTGAGCTTCTCGCGCGGCTCGGCGCCGCTCACGGTGGGGTCTTCCATCAGCTCGCCGCGGCGCAGCTCGTTCAGGTGGCGGGCCAGCTTGGCCGCCACGAGCACGCCCAGGTACTTGCTTCCGGTGTGTCGGGCCGCCTGGCCCGGAGTCACGACGCGCATTGTGATACCATCCTGTCTGAGGCGTTCAACGGGCCCCGGCGGGGCCCAGCTCACTCTCGATCTCGGCGCACAAGCGCGCCACCGTCTCGTCCATCCCGCCCGAACCGCAGCGGACGCCACCGCGCCCGCGCAGCACCGCTTCCAGCTCCTCCACCGCGCGGTGCAGGTCGTCGTTCACCACCGCGAAGTCGAACTCGGGCGCGGCGCGGATCTCGTCTTCCGCGTTGCGCAGGCGCCGTTCCAGCACCTCGGGCCGCTCCGTGCCGCGGCCGGTGAGCCGCTGGACGAGGGCCTTTCCGCTGGGCGGCAGCACGAACACCAGCACCGCCTCGGGGAGCCGCGCGCGGATCTGCCGCGCGCCCTGCACGTCGATGTCGAGCAGCAGGTGCTGCCCGGCGGCCTGCGCCCGCCGCACGTTGGCCAGCGGGGTGCCGTAGAAGTTGCCGTGCACCGGCGCCCACTCGATCAGCTCGCCGGCGTCCCTCATCCGTTCGAACTCGGCGGGGGCGACGAAGTGGTAGTGCACGCCGTCCACCTCGCCGGGCCGCGGCGCCCGCGTGGTCGCCGATACCGAGAAGGCGACGTCGTCGTTGCGCTGCCGCAGCATCGCCGCCAGCGTGCTCTTCCCCGCCCCGGAGGGCGCGGAGAGCACCAGCGGAAAGGGCGCCTCCGGGTCCGTCACTCCACGTTCTCCACCTGCTCGCGGAGCCGCTCCACCTCTTCCTTGATGGCCACCACGCGGTGCGCGATCCCCGCGTGGTTGGCCTTGGATCCGATGGTGTTGGCCTCGCGGTGCATCTCCTGGACGAGGAACCCCAGGCGCTTCCCCACCGGCTCGGCCGAGTCGGCGTCGAGCAGCTCGCGGAAGGCGGCGTTGTGGGCGCGGAAGCGCACCAGCTCCTCGTTGATGTCGAGCCGCTCGGCGGTGTACACCAGCTCCTGCGCCAGCCGCCCCTCGTCCACCGCCACCCCGCCGGCCAGCTCGCGGATCGCGCTCCTCAGCCGGTCGCGCTCCGAGGCCAGCCGCTCGGGGGCCACGCGCGCGATCTCGTCGAGGCTGGCCTCGATGGCGGCCACCCGGCCCTCCAGGTCGTCGTGCAGCCGCCGCCCCTCGCCCTCGCGCATGCGCACGTTGGCCAGCGCGGCCTCGTCCACCGCGGCGCGCACGTCCTCGGCGGGGATCTCCACCGCCTCGGCGTCGCCGTCGTCGCGCACGAACACGTCGGGGAAGCGCGCCAGCAGGTGAAGGTCGGGCTCGCCGCCCACGTCGAAGCGCTCGCGGAGCTGCGCCAGGAGCGTGAGGTAGGTCGCCACGCGCTCGTCGTCCAGCTTCAGCCCGCGCGGGGTGCCGGCGGGGGCCTCCAGGCGAACCGACACGTTGGCGTGCCCGCGCGGCAGGTGCGCGCGCAGCCACTCGCGCATCTCCACCTCCCAGCGCGCGAGCGACTGGGGAAGGCGGAGGTTGGCGTTGAAGTGCCGGTGGTTGACCGTGCGGACTTCCACCAGGAGGGTCCCGGCCGGCGTCTCCCTGCGCGCCTCGCCGTACCCCGTCATGCTGCGTATCAAGCGTCTGCCCCTGTCCGGTCGGTAACCATCAAGTGTAACGCAGCGGACGACGAACGGTCAACCGCCGGCGCCCGCCGGCGCGTGGCGGAAGGCAGGTCGGGCAGACCGGGTCGTCGCTGCGTATCTGATTAAATCGCAGCGACTTGCACAGTCGGTCGGCCGATGACTGCGAGGCGCCTCGGAAGTCCCGCGGGCCCTCTCCCCGCGCCTGAGAGCGCTCCCCTCTCCCGTTCCGGGAGAGGGAGGCATGCCGAGCCGATAGTGTCCCCTGCGGCCTAACCCTCACCCAGAATCTCCGGAGCGCCGGATGCCCGTCCCCTCAACCACTCCCGGGACGGGAGAGGTGGCGAGCCTCGGCGAGCCGGAGAGGGCGTGGCGCCGCGGGCACACTCATCATCCCGTGGCCGCACGTCCGCTCTTCCCCACCTATCATCCGTGCCTAGTTCCGGAAGAACCACCTCACGCCGTACAACGCCCGGCCGCTGGGGATCTCCGACCCCGGCACGTCGTAGGCCTGGCGGCGGGTGTTGAACAGGTTGTCGTAGCGGTAGAAGATCCGGATGTCGATGATGCGGACCTGCAGGTAGATGTTGTACAGCGCGTACGGCCGCAGCAGCACGTTCTGCCCCGCGTTCGCGTCCCAGGCCACGGTCTCGTCGCGCCCCACCACCTCGAAGCGCAGCGTGGGCTCCAGGTTGCCGTCCTTGTACACGCCGTTGAACTGCACCGCCGCGCGGCCGA
>Ga0190275_10003628_pt1 | contig 11039 bp, 9 predicted proteins | sample Popmic550T_FD_133745 | JGI IMG/M metagenome (GOLD analysis project Ga0190275, IMG submission 133745) | Populus adjacent soil microbial communities from riparian zone of Yellowstone River, Montana, USA - 550 T | ecosystem: Environmental > Terrestrial > Soil > Riparian zone > Trees stand | place...
GATCGGCACGGCGTCGGCGGTGAAGATGAGCACGGCGTCCGTGTACAAGGGCACGACCGCGCTGCTCGCTCACGCTCTCGTATCCGCGCGCGCGAACGGAGTGCTCGAGCACGTGCTCGACGATCTTCGCGCCGGGTCGCCCGAGCTCGCGGGCAACGTCGAGCGGCGGCTCGCGAATGCGAGCTCGAAGTCCGGCCGCTACGTCGGCGAGATGGCCGAGATCGCCGCGACGCAGGAGGCTGCAGGACTGACGCCGGCGCTCTTCCGAGCGATGGGAGAGGTCTACGCGGCGCTCTCCGCGAGCGCGCTCGGCGGCTCGGCCCCGGAGGACATTCCACCGGACGTCTCACTCGAGGACGTGCTCGAGGGACTCACGCGACGACAGGAGGATCGATGACGACACATGAGCGGCGGGCACGCTTCCGCGCACTTCACGAGCGGGACGAGATCTTCGTGATGCCGAACCCCTGGGACGTCGGCTCTGCCCGGCTCCTCCAGGTCGAGGGCTTCGAGGCGCTTGCGACCACGAGCCAGGGCTTCGCCTGGGCACTCGGCAAGCAGGATGGGACGGTGACGCGTGACGAGCTCGTCGCCCATGTCGCCGAGCTCGCCGCGTCGACGCCGCTTCCCCTGAACGTCGACAGCGAGCGGTGCTACCCGGACGACCCGGGCGGCATCGCCGAGACGGCGTCGCTGCTCGCGGAGGCAGGCGCAGCCGGCTTCTCGATCGAGGACTACGACCCCGCGACGAACGGGATGGATCCGATCGACGTGGCCACTGCCCGCGTCTCGCAGGCGACGACGGCCGTCGCCGGCTTCGTGGAGCCGCTCGTCGTCACCGCGCGCGCCGAGAACCACATCCGCGGAGTCGACGATCTCGACGACACGATCGCGCGGCTCGTCGCGTACCGCGACGCGGGCGCCGACGTCGTCTACGCGCCCGGCCTCGTCGACCTGGAGCAGATCGCACAGGTGGTGGCTGCGGTCGGCGTGCCGGTCAACGTCCTCGCGCTCCCGGCCGGGCCGACGATCCCGGAGCTCGCCTCGGTCGGTGTGCGTCGCGTGTCCACGGGGAGCCTCCTCACGAGCGCCGCCTACGGGGCGCTCGTCTCGGGCGCGCGGGAGCTGCTCGGCGCGGGGTCGTCCGACTATGCGACACGTGGCCTACCGCGCGACGTGTCCGCGCAGGCCTTCGGCTGACGGGTTCAGGCCCGGGAGAGCGTGATCCAGTCGAGCGACGCGAAGCGCGGGAGCTTCACCTTGAGCGTGTTCCCGGCGCAGCGGAAAGGCGTCGTCCCGCCGGGAACGCGCGTCGTACGGGTCGGCGGGCCTGGAACCGAGTAGGTTCGCCCGTCCTTCGTCGCCGTCATCTCGCCGTACTCGATCGTCGACTCGCCGCCACGCGTCGTGAAGGAGCCTCGGCGGGCGGTGTATGGCTGAAGGGTGAAGAAGCGGGCCCGCGCGGTCGCGACCGCGTCGCCGAGATCGATCTTGAAGACGAGCGAGGTCGAGCCGTACTGGAAGTTGCCGTCGCGGAAGACCATGTAGAGCTTGCCGCGCGGCTCGATGCCCTCGACCGGCACGAGCGCTCGGATGATGCGCTTCGTCTCCGCCTGCGAGGCGCCCCACTCGCCGCGGAGGCACGCGGGCGTACCGCTGCCGGCGGGATGCGGTGCCGCCCATGCGGCGAACGCCGGCGCAGCCGTCGCGAGGACGAGTCCGGCCGTCAGGAGAAGCCGCATCGCCCGCACGGTAGTGCGGCTCGCGAGAGCCGCTATCACCCGTGCGAGGGAGGCCGTGCCAGGTGACGCACCAGCCGCTCGAGGCTTTCGCTCCACCCCAATCGGTGCAGCTCGAAACGCGCCTCCGTCGCAAACTCGCCTTGCTCGAGCGCGAGTTCCGTTCCGCCCTCGACTTCGCGGAACGCGAGGGTGACGACTGTCTCGCGGTCGTCCGGGTCGGGCTCTTCCCACACGAACGTGTACGACAGTCGGCTCGGCGACTCGACCTCGATGTACTCGCCACGCAAGTGAAAGAGGTCACCGTCGGGCGGCTGCATCGCGATCCGGTACCGGCCCCCTGCACGCACGTCGAGCTCGAGGTGCGGTGACGTGAAACCCGCCGGCCCCCACCATTCGCGGAGCTGCTCGGGTTCCACACACGCCGAGAACACGCGCTCGGGCGCCGCGGTCAGCCGGCGACCGAGGTGCAGCATGAAGCCGCCGCTCACGCGCCGTTGGCGCCGGGAATCCAATCCGTCCCGGCCAGCGGCACCTTGGCCATGGCCGCCGCCTCGACCGTGAGCGCGACCAGATCCTCCGGCTCGAGATTGTGCACGTGGGACTTGCCGCACGCGCGCGCGAGCGTCTGCGTCTCGAGCGTGAGCACGCGGAGGTAGTTCGCGATGCGACGCCCGCCGAGGATCGGGTCGAAGCGCGCGGCGAGCTCCTCGTCCTGCGTCGAGATGCCTGTCGGGTCGCGGCCCGCCTGCCAGTCGTCGTAGAAACCGGCGGCGCTGCCGATCTCGCGGTACTCCTCGTCGTGCTCGGGCGCGTTGTCGCCCATTGCGACGAGTGCTGCGGTCCCGATGGACACCGCGTCGGCACCCAGTGCGAGCGCCTTGGCGACGTCCGCCCCGCTCCGGATCCCGCCCGAGACGATGAGCTGCACCTGGCGGTGCAGTCCGAGCTCGACTAGCGCGTCGGCCGCGATGCGCGTCGCCGGCAACGTCGGGATGCCGACGTGCTCGATGAAGACGTCCTGCGTCGCCGCGGTTCCTCCCTGCATGCCGTCGACGACGATCACGTCCGCGCCGGCCTTCACCGCGAGCTGGACGTCGTAGTACGTCCGGGTCGCGCCCACCTTCACGAAGACGGGCTTCTCCCAGTCGGTGATCTCGCGCAGCTCCTGGATCTTGATCTCGAGATCGTCGGGGCCAGTCCAGTCCGGGTGCCGCGAGGCCGAGCGCTGGTCGATCCCCTTCGGGAGCGAGCGCATCTCGGCGACGCGGTCGGAGATCTTGTGGCCGAGGAGCATCCCGCCGCCCCCCGGCTTCGCCCCCTGCCCGACCACGACCTCGATCGCGTCGGCCTTGCGCAGGTCGTCCGGGTTCATCCCGTAGCGCGAAGGCAGGAGCTGGTACACAAGCGTCTGCGAGTGCTCGCGCTCCTCGGGCGTCATGCCGCCGTCACCCGTCGTCGTCGAGGTGCCGACCTCGGTTGCGCCCCGGCCAAGCGCCTCCTTCGCAGGCGCGGAGAGCGCGCCGAAGCTCATCCCCGCGATCGTCACCGGGATCTTCAGCTCGAGCGGCTTCTTCGCGAAGCGCGTGCCGAGCACGACATCGGTCCCGCAGCGCTCGCGGTAGCCCTCGAGCGGGTAGCGGGAGATGGAAGCGCCGAGCAAGAGCAGGTCGTCGAAGTGCGGCAGCCGTCGCTTGGCTCCGAACCCGCGGATGTCGTAGATGCCCTCGCTGGCCGCACGCTGGATCTCGGCGATGACGGTGCGGTCGAAGAGGTGCGACTCGCGGAGATTCCAGGGCCTCTCGGTCTCGACGGCCATCAGTACGCGTTGTCGATCGAGAAGTTGTAGAGCCGACGGGCAGATCCGTACCGACGGAACTCGCTCGGATCGGCATCGATCCCGGCCGCGTCGAGAAGTCGCCGCAGCTGGTCGAGGTGCTCGTCGCGCAGCTCCTTCTCGATGCAGTCGGCGCCGAGGCTCGCAACGGAGCCGCGCACGTACAGCCGCGCCTCGTAGATCGAGTCACCGAGCGCCTCGCCCGCGTCGCCGCAGACGACGAGGCAACCCGTCTGCGCCATGAACGCGCTCATGTGGCCGACCGAGCCGCCGACCACGATGTCGATCCCCTTCATCGAGATCCCGCAGCGCGACGATGCGTTCCCGCGGACGACGAGCAGCCCACCCCGCCCGGTGGCACCCGCCGACTGGCTCACGTTCCCGTCCACGTCGACGCGTCCCGACATCATGTTCTCGGCAATCCCCGTCGACGCGTTGCCATGCACGCGCACGGTCGCGAGCTTGTTCATGCCGGCGCAGTAGTAGCCCACGTGGCCGTCGATCTCGACCTCGATCTCGGCGTCGAGACCGCAGGCGACCGCGTGAGCTCCGCTCGGGTTCACGACCCGGAAATGCCGTGGCCCGGACGCACCGCCGGCCAGGTGGTGAAGGCGCTGGTTCAGCTCGCGCAACGAGGTCGACGAGAGATCGATGACCTCGACCGCGTGCTCGCGCTCGGCGACCGCGGCCATCAGACGGCCGCCTTGTCCCAGGCGTACACGACTCCGGGCTCGGGCTCCCACGCCTCGGCGTCCGCAGCTCCGGGAAGAACGGCGAGCGAGCGCCACTCGGACGACATCGCGACCCACTCGTCGGTCTCGGCGAGCACGGCGGGCTTGCAGGCGATCGGGTCGCGGAGCACGGCGAAGCCGTCGGCCGTGCCCACGGCGAACGTGTAGAAGCCGTCGAGGTCGTCGAGGCAACCCTCGAGCGCCTGCTCGAGCGTGGCCCCCTCCCGCAGCCGCCACGCGAGGTAGCCGGCGGCGACCTCCGTGTCGTTCTCGGTCTGGAACTCGATGCCCTCGCGCCGGAGGCTCTCGCGTAGCCGGTTGTGGTTCGACAACGACCCGTTGTGCACGAGGCACAGGTCGTGGCCGGTCGAGAACGGGTGCGAGCCCTCGGTCGTGACGCGGCTCTCGGTCGCCATGCGGGTGTGGCCGAGCGCATGCGTCCCCAGGAAGTCCTCGAGCGCGAACGCCTCGACGAACGCTTCGGGCAGTCCGGTCTCCTTGTAGATCTCGATCACCTCGCCCGCGCTCATCACCCGCAGGTCGGGCCGCTCCGCGCGCACCCAGCCCTGCGCATCCTCGGCCTCGGCACCGACGACGAACACCGCGTGACTCGCCCGCACCGCCGGGTCGTCGCACGCTCCGAATGCCTCGCGCAGGCCGTCCCGCACCGCGCCCCACGACTCATGGGGCTCGGGCGAGTAGAGCGTCAACTTGCTCGACCCGCCCGGAGCCGGCTCGCGGTAGATCGCGACACCCGCCGAGTCAGGCCCGCGACTCGACATCTGCACGAGCATCGCCGCGAGATGGACGCCGAGACGCTCCTCGATCTCGGGTGACTTCGCAAACAGGCCTACGATCCCACACATATGGTCAGTATCTCCACATAGAGCTGCCTGATTTCACGCTACTTCGCGTTTCAGTATGGAGATTTCGTACACCTCCTCAGAACCGCGTGAGATACTCACGGATCTCCCACGGCGTGACCTGCTCGTGGTACCGGAACCACTCGTCGCGCTTCACGCGGGCGAAGTAGTCGACGTAGTCCTCGTCGCGCCCGCGTCCGAGTGCGGCCCGCAGCACGTCGTCGCCCTCGAGCTCGCCGATCGCCTCGAGCAGGTTCGCGGGGAGCGACTGCATGCCGCGTCCACGCAGCTCCCGCTCGGGGATGGTGTACAGGTTCTCCGAGTTCGGCTCGCCCGCGTCGAGCCCGTTCTCGATCCCGTGCATGCCGGCGGCGAGCACTGCCGCGGCCGCCAGATAGGGATTGCACGAGCCGTCGATCGTCCTGTCCTCGATCCGGCCGGGCCCGGGGATGCGGAGCATCTGGGTGCGGTTGTTGTAGCCATACGAGATCCACACGGGAGACCACGTCGCACCGCTCGCCGTCGAGCCCATCTTCAGCCGCTTGTACGAGTTCACGGTCGGCGCGGTGATCCCGCTGTATGCGCGCGCGTGCGTACGCAGGCCGCCGACGAACCGGTACGCGGTGTCCGAGAGGCCGAGGCCGCGGGGATCCGACTCGTCGAGGAAGAGGTTCGTGTCGCCGTCCCAGAGGGACATGTGGAAGTGGCAGCCGTTGCCCGTCAGCTGCGTGAACGGCTTCGGCATGAACGTGGCGATCATCCCGTTCTGCTCCGCGAGCGTATGCACCATGTACCGGAAGAAGATCGCGCGGTCGCATGAGACGAGCGCGTCGTCGTAGGTGAAGTTCTGCTCGAACTGGCCGTTCGCGTCCTCGTGGTCGTTCGCGTAGTTGCCCCAGCCGAGCTCGTTGCAGTAGCGCGAGACCGTCGTCAGGAAGTCGTAGCGGCGCGTCAGTCCGGCCATGTCGTAGCAGGGCTTCTCGAGCGTGTCGTAGGCGTCGGCGATCTCGATCGAGCCGTCCTCGCGCTGGCGGACGAGGAAGTACTCGAGCTCGAGGCCCATCCGGAACTCGTAGCCCTTGTCCTTCGCGCGCGCGAGCACGCGGCGGAGGATCGTGCGCGGGTCGAAGGCCCACTCCTCGCCTTCCACCGTGATGTCGCAGGCGAAGCGCGCGAGATTCGGCTGCCACGGGACGGGCGTGTAGCTCGCGAGGTCGGGGATGGCCGCGATGTCCGGGTCGCTCGGCACCTGCCCGAGCTCGCCGGCCGCGAAGCCGGCGAAGCCGGCGCCGTCCTCGAGCAGGCCGTCGAAGGCCTCACGAGAGCCGACCGGAACGAGCTTCGCGCTCGGCCGCGCGTACATGTCGACGAATTGCGCGAACACGAACTCCACTCCGCGCGACTGCATGTCCTTCCAGATCGCATCGGCTGATGCCATTGAGCAGCCTCCTCTGACGTCGGTGGCATAGCCCTACCAGCCTGGGGAGGGCGAGTGAAGGTTCGGAACCCACACCTTCGACGGCGCTATGTGTGCTGTTTCGATGCTCCGAGCGCTTGCTTGAGCTTCACCATCTTCACGGCGATCTCGATCGCGAGCCACTCGTCGCGGCGCAGGTCCAAGCCGGAGAGCTCACCGATCCGCCGAAGCCTCTGGCGCAGCGTGTTCGGGTGGACGTACAACGCCTCCGAGGTCGCGCTGATCGAGCCGTGGCGGCGCAGGAACTCTTCGAGCGTGGCGAGGAGCTGGGCGCCGCGCTGGGCGTCGTACTCGGCGAGCTTTCCCACGGCGTCGACCGTCGCGTCGCGGATGCCGCCGTCGGCCGCGACCCGGAGCAGGTACTTGTAGGCGCCGAGATCGTCGTAGGCGAGAACCGTCGGCGTGCCGGAGAGGACGACCGTCCCGACGAGCGCCTGCTGCGCCTCTGCAAAGCCGTCCGCGAACGTCTCCTCGCCCTGACACACGCTCGAGATCCCGACCGCGACGGGCGGCGCGAGATCGGCGTGAATCCGTCTCACCCGTGCGACGAGCGAGTCGCTCGAGGGGCCTGTGAGCCGCACGAGCGCGCGAAGCGAGTCGTCCCGGTGGTCGAAGAGCGAGCCGGGAGCCGCCATCCGCAACGCGCGGGCGAGCGCGTCACTCCAGGGCTCTGCCACGACGACGACATGTGGCTGGTCGAGGTCGCAGGCGAGGCGCGCCGCGCGACCCTCGAGATCCCCGCGCGTCCGACCTCCGGACAGCTCCTCGAAGAAGTCCTTGATCAGGTTCTTCTCCGTCAGCTGCTCGATGACCTGCACCTTCTTGATGGCGACCGCCACCTGGCTCGCGATCGCCCGGCCGAGCTCGACGCGGGTCGAGCCCTCCGCGACGAGGAGACCGATCAGCTCGCCCGTCGCGACGAGCGGGATTGCGAGGCGTGTGCTCCTGCCGCCACGCGCGAGCTCGGGCCCGAGCTCGGCGAGCCCGAGGGTCTGACGCGCCGAGCCCGGCTCGGGGTCGCTCGCGACGCGGTCGAGCTCCTCGCGTGCCGGATCGAGGAGGTAGACGTGCGCGGCCACGGCGCCGAGCAGCGGCCGGGCGTCGGCGGCGACCGTGTCGAGAAGCTCGCCGAGAGCGTCCGCGCGCGCGATCGCCTCCGCGAGCTCGGTGAGCTGCTCGAGCTCGATGACGCGAAGGCGCGTCTCCTCGTACAGCCGGGCGTTCTCGATCGCGCTCGCGACGAGCGAGGCCGAGGTGACGATGAAGTCGACCTCGTCGTCCGTGAACTCGCGGGGCGCCTCCGTGTGGGCCGTGATGGCACCGATCGGCTCGCCCGCGCGACCGACGATCGGCACGGCGATGAGGGACTGGAAGCGCTCCTCCTCGAGCTCCGCGACGTACTTGACGCGCGGATCCGCGAGCGCGTTGTCGCGGATGAAGGCAGGCTCGCCCTGCTCGACGGCCCACCAGGCGAGGCTCTCGCCTCGCTCGAACGCGACCCTCCCCGCCTGCCGCTCGTATGGAGGCGAGGCCGCGCGCATGACGAGAACGTCGTCCTCCAGCAAGTAGACGAAGCACCCGTGCACGCCGCTCGCGTCCGACATCAGGCGGACGACTGCGGGCAGCACCTCCGCGAGCTCGAGCGACGACGCGACGGTCGAGACGATCTCCTGGAGAAACTTCTCGCTCGTTTGCAGGGACATCGAGCGGGATCGTATGCCTGTCGCCGCCTGTGGACAACCCGGCGCACACCCGTACGACCGAGGTTGGGATCAATGAAGCGCGGCAGCTCCGACGTGGTACTCGTGCGCGCCCGTCTCGACGACGTCCACGATCTGCTCGACGGCGTAGCGCAGCTCCTTGTCGGTCGTGAAGAAGTGCGCGCCGAGGCGGATACCAGCGCCGGGCCGGAAGTCACCCAGGATCCCGCGCAGCTCGAGCTCCGTGTAGACGGCCGCGCCCTCGGGGACGTCGATCGTCACCGTCCCTCCGCGCCGCTCGGGATCGCGAGGACTGCGCACAGTCAGACCCGCCACGTCGGCAAGGCCGATGAGGAGATGCGTCTGGCGCAACGAGTTCTCGCGGATGCGCGCGACGCCGATCTCCTCGATCAGGTCATACCCGGCCGTACCGGCCATGTGCGCGGCCGGGTTCGGAGTTCCGGTGAGGAAGCGCGCGGCTCCCGCCGACGAGTACTCGAGCTCCTCCTCGAACGCGAACGGGCGCTCGTGCGCCTGCCAGCCCGTGACCGTCGGCTGCAGACGCTCCGCGAGATCGGGCCGCACGTACAGCCACCCGTTTGCCGGCCCGCCGCACAGCCACTTCACCGAGCCGCCCACCGCGAAGTCGACACGGAACGCCGACAGGTCGACAGGGACGATCCCCGCGGACTGGTAGCAGTCGAGCACCACGTGCGCGCCGACCTCGTGAGCGCGCCGGACGATCGGCTCGACATCCTGGATCTCGGACTCCTTGAAGAGGACGTGGCTGATCGGGACGAGGAGGGTGCGCTCGTCGATCCGCTCGACGATCTCCTCGCCGTCCTCGCAGACGACGACCTCGAGCTCGGGCTGCGCCTGGTACAGGTAGCGCACCGACGGGAAGTTGGCCCGCTCGTAGACGACCCGGTTCCGCGCGGGGTCGACCGGACGGAAGCACGAGAGCACGATGGCCTCGGCGATCGCGACGTTCTGCTGCATGACCGTGGAGCCGGCCGGCGCGCCCACGATCCGCCCGATCTGGTCGCCGACCCGCATCGGAGTCGCCCACCAGCCCTCCGCCCACGCCCGGATCCCCCGCTCCTCCCACATGCGCGCGAACTCGGCGAGGAGTTCGGGCGCGCGCCGCGGCATCGGGCCGAGCGTATGGCTCGCGAGGTAGGTCGTCGACTCGAGGATCGGGAACTCGGAGCGGTAGTCCAGAAGGTCGCGCACGCACGGAGCGTAGTGGGTTAGCGTGCCCTCGAATGCGCGTCCAGTTCGACCGCTTCTACACCTACGCGGAGCTGACCGAGACCCTCGAGGCCTGGGTCTCCGAGCATCCGACGCTCTTCTCCTTCGAGGCGATCGGGAGGTCGTACGAAGGTCGTGACATCTGGCTCTGCACGGTGACGAACACGGAGACCGGGGCTCACGCCGAGAAGCCCGCCGTCTTCATCCATGCGCAGATCCACGCGATGGAGTTCACCGGGACGACGGCGGCGCTCAACCTCCTCGATCATCTCCTCCATTCCGACGACGCGCGCGTCCGCCACGCGCTCGACACGCGGACGTTCTATGTCGTCCCTCGCGTGAACCCAGACGGCGCCGACGCAGGCCTGGCCGACGGGCGATTCCGCCGCTCGAGCGTCCGCCCGTACCCGCGCGAGGAGCCCGAGGACGGCCTCCATCGCGAGGACGTCGACGGCGACGGGCGTGTCCTCTTCATGCGCATGCCCGACCCGAACGGCTCGTGGAAGGCGCATCCCGACGACTCGCGCGCCCTCGTCGCCCGCGCGCCGGACGACGTCGAGGGCGACTTCTACCGCGTCCTGCCCGAGGGCACGATCGTCAACTGGGACGGCGTCACCATCCCGGTCGCCCCGCCGCTGGAAGGCCTCGACCTCAACCGCAACTGGCCGGCCGACTGGGCGCCCGAAGCCGAGCAGCAGGGTGCCGGGCCGTTCCCGACCTCCGAGCCCGAGGTACGCGCGCTCGTCGAGGCGATCGTCGCGCGGAAGAACATCACCTCGTACGTCGGGTATCACACCTTCTCGGGCGTCCACCTGCGTCCGTGGTCGGGCCATCCCGACGACGATTTCCCCGTGCCGGATCTGCGCGCCTTCAAGATCATGGGCGAGGAAGCGACGCGCCTCACGGGCTATCCGTCGATCTCCATCTTCCACGACTTCAAGTATCACCCGAAGATGGTCATCAAGGGCGGCGACGTCGACTGGATCTACGACCACCTCGGCGCGTACGCGTGGGTGACCGAGTTCTGGAGCCCGCAGCGTGCAGCCGGCCTCGAGGGGTACCACTTCATCGACTGGATGCGCGAGCACTCGCCCGAGGACGAGCTGGCCGTGCTGAAGGTCGCCGACGAGTACGGCCAGGGCTACGTCGACTGGTACCCGTTCGAACACCCGCAGCTCGGCCCGGTCGAGCTAGGCGGCTGGGATCTCGTCCGCTTCTGGTTCAACCCTCCACTCGCCCGGCTCGAGGAGGAGGTGAAGCCGCACGCCGACTTCGCCGTCTACCTCGCGTTGATCGCGCCGCGGCTCGAGATCCGCTCCTTCCGGTCGGAGCCCGTGGCCGACGGCGCGTTCCGGCTCCGCCTCGTGCTCGAGAACGCCGGCTGGCTCCCGACCAACGTCACCGAGAAGGCGGTCGAGCGGAAGGCCGTGCGCCCCATCGA
>Ga0190275_10003629_pt1 | contig 11039 bp, 12 predicted proteins | sample Popmic550T_FD_133745 | JGI IMG/M metagenome (GOLD analysis project Ga0190275, IMG submission 133745) | Populus adjacent soil microbial communities from riparian zone of Yellowstone River, Montana, USA - 550 T | ecosystem: Environmental > Terrestrial > Soil > Riparian zone > Trees stand | place...
GGCAAGCAGCACACCTACGCCCTGCTGACCGAGCGGGCGCCGGAGGCGAAGCGACTGGACGACGACGAGGCACTGGCGGCGCTGACACTGCGCTATTTCACGGGGCACGGACCCGCCACCGCCCAGGACTTCGCCTGGTGGTCATCACTCTCCCTCTCGACGATCAAGCGCGGGCTGGAGATGGTGCAGCATGACCTGATACGCGAGGAACTGGACGGCCAGACCTACTGGTGCAGCGCGGATGCCCAACCTTCAACGCCGCAACCACTGACCGCGTACCTGTTGCCGGAATACGACGAAGCGATCTGGTTCCGCAGCTTGGGTTTCCCGGATATGGACTGGACCCGCGACTCAATCACCTGGAACGACACGTTCTTCCGGCCAATTCTGATCGGCGGTCGTCGCGCCGGCGTCTGGCGACGGACGATCGCGAGCAAGGCGATCGCGCTCGACGCCCAACTCGTCGCATCGCTCACGACTGAGGAGCGGGCCGCGCTCAACGCCGCGCTCGAACGCTATAGCACCTTCATGGGTCTACCGGTGAACGTCAGTTACATCTAGCCGGCTACCCTGTCGTCCTGAGCCGCAGCGAAGGACCTCCCCGCCTCAACATCGCACGGGCCAAGCGGAGAGGTCCTTCGCTGCGGCTCAGGACGACAGCGTCGGCATCACCGTATCTCTTTTGACCATACCGCGTTTCACTGAGAGAACCCGGCCGGTTCGACGCCTCCTATCCGACAACTCGCGCGTAGATGTGCGTGCTATGGAAAGGACTTCCCCTCGTGCGAACTCTCCTCGCAGGTCCGGCAGCAATCCTGACGGCGCTGGTACTCCTGCTGACATCGTTCTCAACCACGCTGGCCCAATCCGACAATCCGGCCTTTGTCGAAACCTGGACGCGAACCGACCTGCCGGTGGCCGAAGACACCGTTGACCGGACCTGGATATGGGGGCCGCTAACCACCGCATGGGGCGAGACGGAGGATTATGTCGAAGGCATCGCCGGCGAACGCGATGTCCTCTACTTCGACAAGTCCCGCATGGAGATCACGCATCCCGACGGCGACCCCAACGACCTCTGGTACGTCACCAACGGCCTGCTGGTGATGGAGATGATCACCGGCCAGATGCAGCTGGGCCACACCAGCTTCGAGCCCCACGATCCGGCCGAGGTCAACGTCGCCGGCGATCCGGACGACCCGAACGGCCCGACCTACGCGACGTTCACCGATCTGCTCGACGCCTCGGCTGGCGAAGCCATCGCCACCCTCACCCGCACCGTCGATCGTGCCGGAAATGTCGGAAACGATCCCAGCTACGCGGTCTACGAGATCAGTGCGGACCACTACGTGCCGGAAACCGACCACTGGGTCGCCAACCCGTTCTGGGACTTCATGCACTCGACTGGCCCCGTCTGGGAGGCCGGCGAACCCGTCACCGGTCCGATCTTCGAAGATCCGGTCTACGGCACCGGCCTGCCGGTCACCGAAGCGTACTGGGCCGAGGTCGAAGTCGGCGGCGTCGCGCAGGATGTGCTGATGCAGTGCTTCGAGCGCCGCTGCCTGACGTACACGCCGGGCAACGACGAGGGCTGGCAGGTCGAGGCTGGCAACGTCGGCCGCCACTACTACAACTGGCGCTACGGCCACGATATGCCGGGTGCTGCGATGGCCACCGCCTACATGGTCCTGCTCGGCGACAACGGCGCCAATGGCATCCCGGTCGGCTGCGAGGATAGCCTGGTCGATATCACGGTCCCGATCTGGGAAACGGACAGCCTCGAAGACGAGATCGCAGCGACGCTGACCGTCCTGCTCTCGTACGACGATCGCGACTTCGGCGAGTCTGGCTACATCAACGCGCTCTACATGAACGACGCATCGGTCGAGAGTGTGACGATCGAGGACGGCCTCGCGACGATCAAGTTGAGCGGCTCGATCCCATCCGGCGGCATCTGCGACGACCCACGGATCATCGGCCAGCTAGAAGAGACAGTTCTCGCATTCGAGGGCATCGATGAGGTCGAGATCCTCATCAACGACAGTCCTCTCTTCCCGGCACCATAGCGCGGACAGACACGACAACGAGCAGCGGGCATCCGGCATCGGATGCCCGCTGTTGCGCCAATCGGATGTTCTCCGTCGTTCGACTACCGCTGGCTGCGCAAACTTGTCCCGGCCTGCAAACGCTCAGGGTGGAAGTACGCCAGATCGAGCGCGACCCACGCAGTTTTCGAGATCGGGTAGAAGAAGTACGGGAAAACGATCCCGGCCACCACCCCGACAGCCATCGTCCTGTAGACCGGGATGTCCGGCCAGGTCATGGCGACGACGACGCCGATCACGACCGCGAACAGGGTCAACGCAACCATCGTGTTGATGACCAGCGCGCCGGTCCAGTAGCCCTCTTCCTGCTCGAAGTGCAGACCGCACTTCGGGCAGGCATCTTCCATCTCGGTCCAACGATGAAAGAGTCCGCCCTGGCCGCAGCGCGGGCAACGCAGTGTCAGACCGCGTAACAGGATCAACGCCTTGCTGGGGCTCTCAAATGTAGATGACGTGTCGCTTGCGGGCGTTGCCATGTCTGACCTGCCTTCGTTCCTGGATCCTGGCTTCCGCCGAACTCGCATCCTCATGGAGCGGGCCGGTAGCCTACCTCTACTGTATCAGGAACAGGGCCAAAAAGCGGCGCGACGATCGCCTCAAGACAACCAGGAACCAGAGCCAACAGTTGCGCACACCTGCCGGCGACGCATCTCCTCGCGCAACTCGGCCAGAACCGCCGAGGTGACATCCGTCAGCGGGCCGCCGAGCACCTCGGTCTGCGCCAGTTCGCGGCCGTAGTCGACGATCAACGCCGCCAGATCGCGCGACGGCAGCGCAGCCAGCGCCACCCGCCGCGTCTCGCGGAACATCAGCCCGCAAGCGCTGACACTGACCAGCAACGCGTCGTGCCAGGCCGCCAGCGCGTCGCGTCCGGCCTGCTCGGCCAGCATCCGCCGGTAGCGCAGCGACCGTGCGATCCGCGCGACATCGTCAGCATTCGCCGCCGTCAACCGGCGCGCGAGGGGATCAAGGGTAATCATCTCGTACATGGGGTTCTCTCGCCTCTCCGCGAACTGGCCATCTCCGTTGATGGCCCACGGCAACAGTCTCTTCGCAACTCGCTTGCCGCGCATCCCAACAATTGCTGAATCAGCCCAGGCGCGTACTGTTGCCAGCATACGTAGTTCTGCTCAATAAAGGGATAACAAAGGTGTCACAACGAAGGAGAAAGGTGAAAGTGCTGAGTTGAAAGAGGTTGGGTTGCGTGTCACTCTATCCCTTTCAACTCAGCACTTTCACCTTTCTCCTTCGTAGGTCCCGCTCTTCCCACCACTCTTCCGCAGCAGGCGCACTTCCTCGATCTGCATGCCACGATCGATCGACTTGACCATGTCGTAGACGGTCAGGGCCGCGACCGAAACGGCCGTCAGCGCCTCCATCTCGACACCGGTCTTGCCGCGAGTCTCAACCTGTGCCTCGATCAGGATCGACGATGTCGCCTCGTCGGGCGTCAGGGCGACGTTGATGGCGGTCAGGGCCAGCGGGTGACACATCGGCACCAGATCATGCGTGCGCTTGGCGCCCATGATGGCCGCGACCTGAGCGACGCCGAGGACGTCGCCCTTGCTGGCGCGCCCCTCGACGATCACGCGCAACGTCTCCGGCTGCATCCGCACGCGCCCGCCGGCGATCGCCACCCGGTGCGTCTCGGCCTTGTCGCCAACGTCGACCATCTGTGCGCGGCCAGCCTCATCAAAGTGTGTCAGCCTGCTCATCGGTTCCCCTACGATTGCTGAGTGCTAAGGAGAAAGTGCTGAGTGAGGCGTGCTGAGCGAACAGCCTCGCCACCGTGGATGACTGGTTGAATGCTGACGGCTGATCGCTACAGACTCTGCAACGTCTGGACAAACATCCAGCCAATCAGCCCCATCAACATGACGACGATGAACGGCAACAGCAGTCCCATGACTGAGGAGGCCTGCCAGCCGGTGCCGTAGATCCCGACCCGATCTTTCATCCGATCGCGCATCTCCAACATCATCTTCATCATCGCTGATCACCACCTTCGACACGCTCGAACCAACCACACCGGGAGGGGCGATGCGCGCCACCATCCGAGAATCGATTCTAGCATTCGTGCGCAGGTTTGTGCGCGTTCGCCCTCGCATAGGGCCGTTGTATGACTTGATGGAGGACAGCGGCCAAGAGAAAGCCCGTGCAACGTCGTCGTGCAAATACGGGACGCAGCGTTGACGGGAAGTCACGCCTTCCCACTCCCCGCCTATCGTGGGAACTGGTCAACTTCGTGACCGCGAATGATGAGGGAACACCGATGCGAATGAGACTGATGCTGACGATCCTGCTGGCCGTCATGCTGGTAGCCTGCGGGAACGCCACCGAAGACGAACCAACCTCGACGGTCGGCGCCAATGCCGCCGCCCAAGCGACGGCAACGACGGCAGCGCCGGAACCGACCACGATCCCGACCGACGAGCCGGAAGTGCCGACAGCCACCAGCGAACCGACCAGCACGCCGGAGCCAACCGCCACAGCAACGCTGACACCGACACCGGCACCAACCAACACCCCCGCGCCAACGGCAACATCGGAACCAACCAGCACACCAACCCCAGAGCCAACCGCGACACCAGCGCCGCAGCCGGTCGTCTACAGCGGTTCTGGAGACAACGTGATTGACATCCAGAAGCCGGGTGGGGCTGATGCCGCTGTCGTCGCTTACGTCCGCGGCAATGCTGAGTCGCGGCACTTCGCGGTCGAGAACTTTGGTGCCAGCGGTGAGCAGATCGCCCTGCTGGTAAATACGACCGACCCGTACGAGGGAATCGTCCCAATGGACTTTCGCTCGGGTGAACAGACAACCCGACTTCAGATCACATCGACCGGCGAGTGGTACATCGAGATCCGACCGCTCTCGACAGTCCGCCACTCCGGCGCCCCTGGCGTGATCGAAGGAACCGGCGACGATGTCTTCATCGTCGATGGCGAGCCGGACACTGCCCTGATCACCGGCAACGCAGACTCACGTCACTTCGCAGTGATCGCCTACGGCGAGCGCTCCAATCTGCTGGTGAACACGACCGACCCCTACGATGGCCGCGTCATCGTCGCCGGCGACACCGTCGTCGTTGAGGTCACAGCAGTGGGAGGCTGGACGATCACGTTCGAGTAGCATTCTGTCGGGTGCGGTTTCAGACAGCCAGAAGCCGTGCCCGATCTCTTGTTGCCGGATCGCGTCATCGGGTATATCGTTTCGCATTCGACAACGACAACACGGTATTGAGGCACATACATTGCCACGTAAGATTAGACAACTCAAGGCTGACTTGCGCCGTGCTGGGTTTCACGAAGATCGCATTCGTGGAGACCATTCAATCTGGAAGCATCCATCGATCCCAGGAATCAGCGCGAATCTCGCGGGAAGCGACGGTGACGATGCGAAACGGTACCAGGAAGAGGAAGTACGCCTCGCAATCCGCACAGCATCGGAAAAGGATCGACAATGACTGACCAGACTCGCTACACAATGCTGATTCAATGGTCGGATGCTGATCAGGCCTACCTGGTAACGCTGCCTGAATGGCAGGATCGTGTTTTCGGACCCGTTACCCACGGAGACACATACGAGGACGCCGTCAGGAGGGGACGCGAGGTGCTTGAACTCCTGATCGAAGCCGCGCGCGAGCACGGCGAACCGCTTCCATTACCGCAGCCATACGTGGCATCAGTCCAAAGCTGAATCGTCGCTAGCCACGATTCGTGTGTGCCTCTCCCACAGCCGAATCCAGCGACAAATTCGCGTCGCCTGAGCCGGATTTGTACTCAGCCGTGGGGCGAGGTCATGCCGCATGGCGCGACCGGCCCAGATGTGGAAGAGCGGCATATCGACGGGCGAGCCGGCGGCACGAGCGTAGCCGTCGCGCAGGCCGCGCTCGAAGGCGCGCAGGATCGGGCGGGCTTCGGGCGGCGCGTCACCGGCGTCGAGACGGATGATCGAGATGGCGCGGGCCAGGTCGGCGCGTGGGTCGCCGGCGTGGGCATTGGCCCAGTCGAGGACGGCCGTGATCCGCTCACCGTCGGTCAGGACGTTCAGTGGGTGGAAGTCGAGGTGCAGCAGCCGGTCGTGACGCGCGAACGCAACCAGTTGATGGGAGAGCGGGTCGTCCGGCGCGAGGCCACCCCAGCACAGCCAGGAATGGTCGCGGTATTCGGCTGGTACCATCACGGCGTGGATGCGCGCCAGCACCTCGCCGGAGGCTGCGCCAAGCGCCGTGGCCTGTTCCGGCCAGCGGCCAAGCGCTTCCACAACCATCATGCCTTCACACCAGTCGAGCAGCAGCGCCGGACGACCGTCGTGGACGCCGTGGGCGTGGACACCCGGTACCGGGACGCCACCCGCTGAGGCGGCCCGCATCGCCAGCACCTCGGCCTGGCTCACCAACTGCTGCTCCGGCCGGAAGACACGCAGCGCATAGATTGTCGTGCCGTGCTCAACGCGGAAGATAGCCGTATCCCGGCCGCCGCTGACCGGCGTAACAGTCTCCGCGTTCGGGAAGCCAAGTGTCGCGAGGATCGCACGCGGGTCAAGGTTGTCGGTGGGCATCAATGCTCCTGCCAGTGCCCTGCTCTGACGAACACCGACGCCATTCTAGCCGCAGGCGGCAATCAGGCAGGGCAGCCTGGTGTTACGGAGCGACTGGAATGCGGGCCAGCACCTCCTGGATGAACGCCAGCACCGCAGGCTCGGCTGGCGTGATCAGGTGGCCACCCGCGACCAGTGACAGACGGGCGTCAGGGAGTATCGTCGCGAGGGCCTCCATTGCCCGTCTGAACGGTTCGGGCGAGACCATTGCAGCGACGACGAGCGTTGGGCAACTGACCTCCAGCAGCCGCGCCGGGTCGAAGAGGTCGTCACGGTAGCCATCGATCTCAGCGACGATGGCCGGACCGTTGGCTTCCGTGCGCACCCGCTTGTCAACGGGAAGGGCGTCGTAGCCATCGTCACCGAGCACCGCGCGCAGGAGCGCTTCGGCAGCGGCAGTTGGACCACTCGTGGCGACGGCAGCGCGGATCTGAGCCGTCAACTCGTCGAGGAAGCTGCTCAGTTCCGGAATCGTCTCGCTCAGGTAGACATCGCCCCCTTCGAGCAGCACCAGCGCCTGGACATGCTCGGGATAGCGCACCGCCAGGTTGAGCATCGTGTCGCCGCCGTAGCTGCGGCCAATCACGATCGCCGGTGTCGCGTCGAGCGCTTCGAGTAGCGCGGCAGCGTCGTCAGCGTGCTCGGCTGGTGTCGTTCGCTCGTAGGGAACCGGCCGCTCGCTGCGCGTGCAGCCACGACGGTCGTACGAGATCACCCTGCCAAACCGGGCCAGTTCGTCGATCGCCGGCCCCCAGTTGCCGGCGTCGCTGCTCGTCCCGTGACACAGCAGAATCGGCACGCCGGTTCCACGCTCTTCGTAATACAGTCGGATCGACGGTAGCTGGATCTGCGGCACGGTGCCCTCCTTGCGTCGTTCACGATGCTAGGCGACTACAACAGCGGTGTGCGCGGCCAACGCTACAAGAAAACGGTCCATGTTCTGAATGTGGCAGGCGTGTCCGCCCGGTAATTCGAGCAACCGGCCATGCGGCGCCTGCTCGGCCAGATCCTCGGAGATAGCAGCGAGAACGTCGTTCGTTTCGGATCCCTTGACGGCTAGCACCGGAACGTCGAGCCTGCGGAGGCGATCAAGCGAGTCCACGTAGTCCCAGATTGTCCCGTTGGTTGCGATGCTCTGCCGGTTGCGTACCCAGACCGGCCAGCCTGGCATCGACTCGAAAGCATCGCCAGGCTGGCCAAGGCCAGCCCTGACGAGGAAGTCCTTCAGGTCCGCGATCGTGATTTCCCGACCGGCCACGGCGCGGTCCTCCGCCTCGTGCTGCCGGAACGATGCGGTCGTGCGTCCAGACTCGCGCATGATCCAGAATGCGGGCGGCTCGATGACCGTCAGCGTCCGGACACGCTGCGGATACTCCAGGGCAAAGGCCAGCGCGATGTGTCCACCGTACGACCAGCCGACCAGGTCGAAGCTCGTCAGTCCGAGCCGGTCGACCGTGGCGCGCAATGCCTCCCGCTCCGTCAAGGTGCCATAGTCAGATGGAAACGATTGTCCGGCCTCGACCAGCTCAATGCTGCGAAGCTGGACTCGGATGACCTGACGGTCGTTCGCCAGCGGCTCGGCAAATGGGATCCACGATTGCCAGCCGCTCAACCCGCCAGGGACCATGACGATCGGCTCGCCCACGCCAGTAACGTCGTGCAGCAACGGTAAAGGGTTCATGTGACGATCCTCCGTTCCGATCCGACCGATCCGGTACTCCGGCAATGTGGTGTGAAACCACTCTAGGACGGATCGAGAAGACGGCGCATCGGGTGATCGCCCCATTTCGCGTGCAGTCGATCAGTTGTCGAGGAGTCCATGCTGGATCGCGAAGAGGGCTGCCGCCGCCCGGCTTGAGACGCCGATCTTGTTGTAGAGGTTCTCGACGTGGCGGCCGACCGTCTTTGGAGAGATGCTCAACTCGGCGGCGATCTGCCGGTTCGAGAAGCCCCGGCAGATCAGCCGCAGCACATCGACCTCGCGATCGGTCAGTCCCGCCGGCCAGCTTCGCCGGCTGGGTACCCGCGCGAACCCGGCGGCTTCGAGGACCGCGTCAACCGCATCACGGTCGAGCCGGCCCGACGCGACCTCGCGGCGAAGCTCGGCTGCTGCATCCGGCGGGGTCAGTGCGGCGCGGTGTGGCCGCTGTTGGGTCATCGCCTGATAGCTGTCGGCAGCCGCGAGAATCCGCTGCCCCGGTGCGAGATGGGCCGCTGGGCTGCCTCGGTGGTAGCCGGAACCGTCCAGTCGCTCGTGATGCGCGCCCGCCAGCACTGCCAACCGCTGGAGCGGAGCCATTCGCGACAGCATCCGTTCGGAGTAGTACGCGTGCAGGCGAACTCGTTCCCAGTCGGCTGTCGTGAGCGGGCCGGGTCGTTCCCAGACACCGTTCGGGACGGCCACCCGTCCGAGATCATGGACGAGCGCCGCGCGCCGAAGGACGATCGCTTCCGGCTCGCCCAGCCCGCGAATCCGCGCTGCCTGCCCGGCAAGCTCCGCAACACCACGGGAATGACCGATCGTGAATGGCGACTTGATATCGGCAACGTCGGCGAAGACGTTCAATACCGTCTCGAGGCGCGCCTCCGCCACCGTGATCGGATTGCCGGGTTCCGCCGCAAGGACCGATTCCCACGTTGGACCATCCGCGATACCGGCAACCCAATCAGCACCGTCCGCGAGGACAGCATCGACCAGCGCGGGATCGTATGCCCGTCCACGCCGCCTGCGCAGGCGTTCGGTGACAAAATCCCAGCCACCGGCCCGGTTGAACAGATCGACATCGCGGGCGACGACCACGACCCGGACAGCCATCGGGATCGCATCGCCGGCCAGCGTACCGGGAAGCCCCTTGCCATCCCAGCGCTCGAAGACGTGTCCAACTCCTTCGGCGATAGCCGGCCGCAACCCCATTCGCTCGGCCAGCATCCGGGCGACCTCGCAATGGACCGCGATCGTGCGGGTAGCGTCGCGAGTGCCGGCTGCCAGGGCAGCGCCGAGCAGTCGCATTCGGGTGAGCGGCGGGTGGTCGGCGGCGAAGTGGCGCAGGTGATAGCCCAGGATCTCGGACGGTTCGCCCATCACAACCGGCGCAAGCCCGGCATAATAGGTGATCTCATCACCACCGGCGCTGATTGACTGCTCGTGCGCGTCAGCCGTGCAGCCGACGAAGCGCAGCAGTGCAAGGTAGTAGGTATCCGCGAGCGTGTCGTCCGGGAGGCCCATCTGCTGGCCGAGCGACATCGAGAGCAGGCAGGTGCGCAACGCCTGCTCCATTGGCTGCCCCATGCCAAGATCGGTCGCCAGCGACAATGTGGCGATCAATTCCGCCATTCGGAGCCGTTGCTGGTTCCCGACGTCCATCCGGTCCACATTTCCTGCGCCGGTCTCGAAGGATGCACGACTGCTGGGAATGCCGATGACGGCTACTATGCGGGACGTGCCGCGAATGGGCAAGCGCCACCGGCACCAAGACTTACTGCCCCGACGCCGGCTCCGCCAGCGCGACGATCGCCTCAGCGACGGTCTCAGGATCGATCAGCATCAGGAAGTGGCCACCCTCGATCGCCCGCACAGGCCAGCCCAGTTCCCGCGCCTTCGCCGCCGGGACATCGTAGGCTGGTGAGAAGTGCAGGTACGCGCACGGTGCGTCGGGCCAGCCGGTCGGAACCGGGATCGGCTCGCTGAAGAAGTCCAGCCCGCACGGACGCATCTCGGCCAGCACCGCCGCCCGCCGCTCATCGTCGGGGATCGCCTCTTGAAGCTGCTCATCGGTCCACTCCGGGTATTGCCCGCCTGCTTCCAGATGCTCCCTCAACTGCCCGGCAAACGGCGCATCCTCGGCGACCATCATCTCCAACCGGCTCAGCCCGTCGGTATGGATGCCGGCATCGACGAATACGTATGCAGCCACCGGCCGGCCAAGTGCCTCGCCGAGCACCGGCAGCAACGCCCCAGCCCCACTATGCCCGACCAGCACCAGCGGCTGCCCGGCTGGCGCACCCCGCAGCGTCGTCACGACCGATTCGACCTGCTGCCGCCAGTACGGCGCGTCACTTCCCAGCTCATCGCACAACTCCGGCGCAGCCGCCTGGACACCTCGCCGCCGCAACTCAACCCGCACCGGTTCCCACGTCGCCGGCCCAACCAGCGGACTATGAATCAGGACGTAGATGGGTCGCATTGCAAATGTTCTTCCGTTCAACGGTAGTCAGCGATGCACGTACTACGGTCTCGATGGTACGTCGCCACTGGTTTGACCGTTCTCAATCAACCATAATCTGATGGGATTGGGAGTGACGTGTGCCGCGAAGATCAGACAGTTGCGTGCGGA
>Ga0190275_10003630_pt1 | contig 11039 bp, 6 predicted proteins | sample Popmic550T_FD_133745 | JGI IMG/M metagenome (GOLD analysis project Ga0190275, IMG submission 133745) | Populus adjacent soil microbial communities from riparian zone of Yellowstone River, Montana, USA - 550 T | ecosystem: Environmental > Terrestrial > Soil > Riparian zone > Trees stand | place...
GCCGGGCTGCCGCTCGACGACCAGAAGATGCTGCTCGGCCGCTACCGCATGGCCGACGCCGAGACCCAGCGCTGGGTGCGCCAGACCCTGACCGCGCACGTCGAGCGCTACATCCCCGAGCTGGCCGGGTAGCCGTGCCGGAGGAGCTGAGGATCGACGACCGCCTGGCGATTCCGCTGGCGGAGGTCGAGCTGCGCGCCAGCCGCTCCTCCGGCCCCGGCGGCCAGCACGCCAACGTCACCGCCTCGCGGGTCGAAGCCGTCTTCGACGTCGAAGCCTCGGCGGTCCTCGACGAGGCCCAGCGCAGCCGTCTGCTCGATCGCGCCGGTGCCACCGTCAGCGCCGTCGCTCAGGACGCCCGCGGCCAGTCCCGCAACCGCGAGCTGGCCCTGCAGCGCCTCGCCCGCAAGATCGCCGCCGCGCTGGCGGTGCCGCGCAGCCGCCGTCCGACGAGGCCGACCAGGGCGTCTCGCCAGCGCCGGCTCGAGCAGAAGCGCCGCCTCGGCGAACGCAAGCGTGGCCGCCGCCGGCCCGCTGGCGACGGGGAGTAAGGGCCGATCGATGAGTTTGCGCTGGCCACGCCGTCTTGTGGGTAGGAACAAATCGACAGCGACGAAAGGACCCGACCATGCTTGCGAACTCGAAGGCATACAGCGGCTTCGCGGTTGACGACCTCGGCAAGGCGAGGCAGTTCTACGGCGAGACCCTGGGCTTGGAGGTCGAGGTGCTCGACGAGGAGCACGGCCTGCTGACCCTCCACCTTCCCGGCGACCGCGACACCCTTGTCTACATCAGCCCCGGCATGACTCCGCCCAGCTACACGATCCTCAACTTCCCCGTCGACGACATCGACCGGGCCGTGGACGAGCTGACCGCTCGTGGCGTCAGCTTCGAGCAGTACGGCAACGACGAACTGCCGCAGGACGAGAAGGGCGTGATGCGCGAGGGCGGGCCGCTGATCGCCTGGTTCAAAGATCCGGCGGGAAACACGCTGTCGGTGTTGCAGGAGCGCTGAACAGTTAGGAACGACCCCATGTTTCTAGGAACGCTTGCTATTCTAGGCGCGGACGCCACCCACCCTCCCTGGCTGGGAGGCGCCATATAGCTGCCGGACCCACCGGCCACAGGCGCTACCCGGGTGTCAATGGGAATTTGTGTCCTTCCCGATACCCGGGTCGTCTGCTGCTCGAAGCCGATCGTCCGCCGGCCGTTCTTTCCATGGGCCGGCGTCGAGCATCGCCTGGGCGCTGTCGAAGGCCTCCCAGGCGGCGTCCTCTCCCAAATAGGGCAGGACGGCGAGATGCATCAGCTCTGGCAGTTGCCGCCAGAGCTGCTCCGGCCGAGGTTCCGCTTCCTGCAGATACCCGGACATCGCAAACTCGATAGCCCCTACAATGAACGTTCCCGTCAGAGGAGAGGACGAGTGGCGAGACTCCGTCTCGCGGCGCGCGCCATCCAAGGCGCGGGAGAGGCGCTCGATCACTTCTTTTCGCTTGGTCATGGTCCGGCCACCGGCCGCATGGACCTCGATCAGCAGCGCCTTCGCTATCGCCGGCTGCCCGGTCACCAGCTCGAGCAGCCGGACGAGGGCCCCGCGCAGGCCCGCAGCCCATCCGCGCTCCGCCGCTCCGGCGTCGAGCAGCGTCGCGCAGAGGTAGTCGCCGCCGGCCTCGTAGGCGGCGACGAAGCATTCCTCCGTGTCCGTGAAGTATCGATCGAACTCGACCGCTGTCGGCTCGGTACGCTCGATCACGTCGGCGACGCCGACCCCTCGATAGCCGAGCTCTCCCGCTGCGATCAGCATCGCCTTCAGGTAGGGGCGCGCCAAAGCTTCCGGCGAACCGGTGCTGCACCCGGCTTCAGCCGGCTTAAGAGGGGGGCCCCCACCCATCCGCCGGGAACTTTAGCCTATTTCTGGGAACGTCTCCTATCCACAATATTTGGGAACTTCCGGCTTCCCGCCCCGCTATCCTCTATACATGAGAGCTCTGCCTGGACAGGTGTCGCGGAGCCCGGAGGGGCAGGCGCCCGTTACGCGGTTGGACGTTGCTCGCGACCAACGGCAGCGCATTCTGCGCGCGACCGGCGAGCTGGTCGCCAAGCGCGGCTACCACGGCACGACGGTGGAGTTGATCGTGCGCCAGGCGCGCGTCGGCTACGCCACCTTCTACAAGAACTTCGGCGGCAAGGAAGACTGCTTCATCGAGCTCTTCGACACTGCCGCCGCGGTGGCCGTCAAGCGGATGGACGGCGCCATCGTTGCGGCCGGAGACTCCTGGCCGGACCAGATCGTCGCTGCCTGCCGGGCCCTCTTCGACCTGATCGTCGAGGAGCCTGCGATTGCCCGCGCCTGCCTGGTCGAGGCGCTGACGGCCGGCCCGAGGGCCGCCACCAACTACGACACGGCGCTGAAAGCGATGGTGCCAATCCTCCGTGCCGGCCGCGGCCTCAATCCGCGCGAGGCCGAGCTTCCCGAGACCCTCGAGGAGACGATCGCCGGTGGCATCCTCTGGATCGCCCGCCAGCGCCTCGTCGCCGACGAGGCCGATCGTCTCGAGGAGTTGCTGCCCGAGACGCTGGAGTTCGCGCTCAGCCCCTACCTCGGGGAGGGCGAGGCCGTGCGCATCGTCAAAGGACTCGCGGCCACCAAGACCCAGCCGGCATAGCCTCGCCAACGGCGGCGCCGGCCGCCCCGAGCCCGGGCGTGGCAGCCCGATGAGCGCCGAGCGCTCCTCGCCGCACGAGGGAGAGCTCACCGAGCGGGCTCGGATTGAATCGGCGCTGCTCGGCATCGTCACCGAGAGCGGGTTGGCGAGCGCAACTCCCGCCGCGATCGCCGGGCGCGTGGGCATCGAGGAGCGGGTCTTCCACCGTCACTTCAACGACGTCCAGGAGGTCTACTTCGGACTCGTCAGCGGCTTCATCGACGAGTTCCTCGACCAGGTCGTCGGCGCCTTCAGGACGGAGGCGGGCTGGCGCAACAAGATCCGCGCTGCCGCCTACTCGATCCTCCGCTTCTTCCAGGAGGACGAGACCCGGGCGCAGTTCACGCTGACCGAGATGCTCTCGCCCGATCCCCGGGTCCAGCTGCTGCGAGACCAGGCGCTGGCGGTGATGATCGATCTGATCGACGAGGGCAGAAGCGAACTGGCCGATCCCGACTCCAAGTCACGGGCGACGGCCGAGGGGGTCGCCGGCGCGATCTACACCCAGGTCTGGATCAGCCTCAGAGGAGGTTCCTTCGCCGATGCCGACCCCCATGTATCCCAGCTGATGTACACGGTGGTGCTGCCATACGCGGGCAGCGCCACCGCGCTGGAGGAGCTCCAGATCCCGCCGCCCGACCAAGGGTGGGCGCGGCCGCCCAGACCCCGCGTCGAGCGGCCCCGTTCCAGATATCCTGGCGGGGTGTCGGAGGAGCGCAGCGCAGCGGAGGTCGATACGCCGGAGGAGCTCGGCCCACTGCCGGCCGGTCGGCACGGCCTCTCCCGCGAGCAGGTTGCCCACAACCAGCGCGAGCGTCTCGTCGCCGGGCTCGCCCACGCGGTCGCCGAGCACGGCTACCACGACACCACGATCACCCACATCACCAAAGCGGCCTCGGTCTCCCGCCGGGTCTTCTACGAAAACTTCGCCGGCAAAGAGGACTGCTTCCTGGCCGCCTTCGACATCATCGTCGCCCACCTGCGCGAGCTGATGGCCGACGCCGCCCAACCGATCCCGGACTGGCCCCACCAGGTCGTCGCCGGGCTGGGGGCGATGCTCCGCTTCTTCGCCTCCGAACCGGAGCTGGCCCGGCTCAGCCTGATCGACTCCCTTGCCGCCGGGCCGGTGGTCGGCGAGCGCTACCGCACGGCGCTGCTCGGCTTCGCCCCGATGCTCGAACCGGGCCGGGCGTTCCGCGCCAGCGCCCGGCCGCTGCCGGCGTCCCGCGAGGAATCCCTGCTCGGTGGCCTCACCTCGCTGATATCGCGCTCGATCGCATCCGGCCGCACTGAGCAGCTCGAGGAGCTGCTCCCCGATCTGACCGAATTCCTCCTTACGCCGTATCTCGGCCCCGACGAGGCCGAGCGCCTCGCCGCCGAAGTCGAGTAGCCCGCCGGCGGTCCCACCCTTGCGCCTCGCCCGCATCGCGGCGGAGCTCCCCTGCCCTGTAAAGCGAGGTACGTAATTCTGGGAACTTCTTCCACTTTTGAGGAACGATCTCTTGACTTCCAGACACCGGCATGCTTCCATCGGTTCCAGACACGCCCAGGGAGGGCGCAGCATTTGGGACTACAAACCGGACCGCAAGGGTCCGAGCCGGGCCATCTAGGGCCAGCTCCGGATTGGTTCGACGGGATAAAGGGAGATCAGTTGAGACGTCACACGAGGGCATCGTCCGCGGGGTCAATTTCGGGTGCCGGCGCCAGCCGCGCCCTCTTCAGCCGCGCCTTCGCCACCCGTGGTGCGTCCTTCGGCTCCAACGGGATTGGTGCGCCCTCTTCCCGGATATTCACCGGCGTCCTCCTCGCCGTCTCCGCCCTCTTCCTCCTCCTGGCGGCAGCGCCCGCTGCCGATGCCGCCCCGAAGAAAATCGCCGGCATCATCGGCGAAGAGACCGACGCCCCCGGCGATCCCGGTGAGTTCCGAGCCCCCGCCGGCGTCGCCGTCAACCAGAGCACCGGTGAGGTCTACGTCGTCGACCAAAACAGGAACCGCGTCCAGCGCTTCACCGCCGACGGCGCCTTCATCTCCCAGTTCGGCAGCGCCGGATCTGAGGAGGGCCAGTTCTCTTTCTCCGGCTCGGCAGACATCGCGATCGATCCCACCGACGGCTCCGTCTACGTCGCCGACTCCGGCAACAACCGAATCCAGAAGTTCAGCGAAGACGGCACCTTCCTCTACACCTTCGGCTGGAACGTCGACATCGCCAACCCTTCCGAAGAATTCGAGATCTGCACCGACGCCACCGCCGAACCGGACTGCCAGGGCAGCTTCACCTTCGGCGCCGGCGAAGGTGAGTTCTCAAACCCACTCGGCGTCACCGTCGACACCTCGGCGGGCTCTGTCGGCGATGTCTTGGTCGGGGACGTCTTCAATAACCGCGTTCAGCGTTTCGATTCGTCTGGCGCCTATGTCTCACAGTTCTCGACCTTCACTGGCGACGGGACGCCCCTGTATCCGACCCGAGTGGGTGTCGACTCCGCTGGGAATATCTACGTTTTCCAGACCAGCGAATTCGGATCGGCGGGTATCTATAAATTCGACTCCGCCGGCAACCTGATCGAACAGGTTGCGCCGAGTTTGATCGATGTCAGCGCGTCGACGATGACGGTCGACCCGATTGCCGACCGTATTTTCGTCACCAAGCGGCCTTTTAACGACTACCAGATTCTCGAACTCGACACCTCGGGAACCTTGCTCGAGACCCACTCCGTCCCCCAGCCTTATGGTCCGGCCGGAATCGCGGCGCGGCCCTCGACTGGCTACCTCTACGTCAGCTCCGGCTCGGCTAGCGGAAACGCTCCGGATCAGGTGGTTTTCATCCTTTCGGACGCCGGTGCAACGCCTCCAACGCTGACGATCGATCCTCCGACGGAAGTGGAAGCGACCTCGGCGATTTTCCACGGCAGCGTTGACCCCAATGGTGGGCTAGAGACCACAGCTCACTTTGAGCTGTCCACCGACGGCGGCACTACCTGGCTCCGGGCCACTCCCGACGTGGACGTCGGCAAAGGCGACGATCCGGTTCCAGTTGACCAAGCTGTCACCGGCCTCGTGCCCGCGACCGAGTACAGCGTGCGGCTGGTCGCGAGCAAGGGCTTCGGCAACCCCGACGCCTTCTCGCCCGTTCTGACCTTTGAAACGGAATCCATCCCGCCGACCGCGGTGACTCTCTCGACCTCGGTCCGCGGCACCACCACCGCATCCCTCTTCGGCCGGGTCAATCCCTCCGGACAGGAAACCACCTACTTCTTCGAATACGGGCTGACTGAGGCCTACGGCCAGAGATCTCCAGATACCGACGGCGTGATCCCCGCCGGCGGCGCCGACAAAATCGTCTCGACGTCGATCTCCGGCCTGCAGCCAGGGACGACCTACCACTACCGCATCGTCGCCGAGAACCCTGAGGGAGAGGTCTTCGGTCTCGACAAAACCTTCACTACGCAAATAGCCGCCCCCGGCCCGGCCCGGGCCTACGAGATGGTGACCCCTCCCTTCAAGGCCACCCGCGCGACGGTGGGTACCGGTGGCGCCGTTGGGAACAACGCCAACCCTGGCATTCCGTCGCCTGACGGAGAGACGATGACCTGGAGCACCTCGCTCTTCCCCCTCACCGAGGACGTGGCATCTTCGGCGGACGGCGACAACCGGTTCATCTTCCGGACCCCGACCGGTTGGCAGTGGAGAACGCTCAACACTGTGGCGGCGCAGGAAAAGGACGGCTCGGCGCCCCTGCTGTCAAAGCAGGACGGACGGGCGAGCTCCGCCGACCTCAGGACCATCGCCTGGACGATCGAGAACGGCGAGCTCATACCTAGCTCCGGATCGGACTACAGCCTGCTCTACACCCGTCGCGATGGCACGGGAGTAAAAGGCTTTACTCCGTGGATAACGAACACCGACACCCAGCAGGGCGGACCGGATCCAAAATTCGTCGAAGCGATTCTCACCAACCTCGCGTTGTTCAATGATGCAGGCACCGCGATGCTGCGGTGGGGGCCCTACCGAGAGCTGGCCGAGGATCCGAGCACCCCCGAGGACGACGATCCCACTGGGGAGCAGCAGGGATATGCATCGAGCAGCGGCCGGGCGATCTACCTCGTTCGTGCCGACGACCCCGATGACCTTCCCGGTGCCCCTAAGGATTTGGTCAACGAGTGCACCGGCACGATCGCCGGCGGCGACGCCACGATCCTGCCAACCGGCCCTTGCGAGGAAGGCACTGTCACCGATCCGAAAGGGGCGAACGCCGGAGCGAGTCCGAGCACTTCTTTCGGAAGTGCTCCCGCCTACGAAAGCGGGTTCGCAACGGCATTGTCGAACGACGGCCGACGTGTCTTTTTCCAAAGCCCTGACGTCAAAGGCACGGTGGCGGCGGTGCCGCAGCTCTTCGTGCGGCAGTACGACTCGAATGGGGAGCCGACGGTTCGCTGGATCTCTCGGCCGGAGCCCGGTCTCCCTGTCGACGTTAACCGGGGAGCCAACTTTCAGCGAGCCTCCCGCGACGGTCGCTACGTCTACTTCAAAACTAACGCGCGGCTGGTGGCGACCGATGTATCGGCACCTGATTCTTGGGATCTATATCGCTACGAGCTGCCGGAGAGCCTCGATGCCGATCCGGCGGAGGGCACCTTGACTAGGATTTCAGGGGGCCCGACGGGGGTTGGCGATCCGGTGGTCGCTGAATTGAGTGCCACCGATCCTGCAGGTAATGGCACGGGATCGCCGCTGCGTTACTCGTCCGACGACGGCAGGCGGGCTTACTTCCTGACCACGTCGCCGATACCCGGGGCGGACACAACGCCCCCCGCGGGAGTGCCAGATGGGCCCGGCGGAGTTCGTGGCAACTCGAAAGTGCGAAACCTGTACTTGTTTGATGACAGCGATGGGTCGCCAACCTACACCTTTATCGCTCAGCTTCCTTATAAGAAAGGCAGCTCGAACATCAACGATCCCGACAGTCTGAACTCCTGTGCGAGTAGCCCTGGCTCGTATGGTCCTGGTCAGTTTCAAAGCAATACCGGTGTGAATCGGATAGCAGGCGAGTTCAACTGCTTCCGCGGCACGCAGAGCGGTAGAGATGTGGCATTTTTCACTCGCGGCCAGCTGACCGCCGATGACACGGACGAGGCGGGGGATATCTACGTGTACAGCTCGGAGAAAGACGAGTTGACCCGGATCTCGGCGCCTCCCCCGGGCCAGTCCGCCTACAAGTGCCTAGTCGGTGAAAACGGCAGCGGTAACGGCTTCTGCAACGCCGACTTCGGCGTAAATGTCTCCGGCAAAGATTTCAACGGCTTTGGGACGGGCGGCAACCTCGATGCAGCGGCCGGGTGGGGTCGCGGCGGCAGCTACAACGTCGCCGAAGACGCCAACGGGAGGGCGTACGTGTTCTTCGCCACCGAGCTCTCGCTCATTCCCGAGGACACCAACGGCGACTACTGGGACGTATACCAGTGGAGCGAGGGGAGCCTTTCGCTGATCAGCCCGGGCAACACCAGCGACGACTCCTTCTACTCGGGAAACAGCCTCGACGGGCAGGACGTATTCATGTTCACCTCAGCACGAATCGACCCGCGGGAGATCGACGATTCGGACTTCGACATCTACGACGCCCGCATCGGCGGCGGCTTCCCCTACACCGCACCCCCTCCGCCATGTGACGTGTTGAACGACCAATGCCAGCCGCCAGCTTCAAATGCTCCCCCGTCAACGGCACCATCGACCGAGATCGTCAGCCCATCGGACAACGTGAGGCAGCGGAAGACGTGCCCCAAAGGCAAGGTGCTCAGGAGGGGCAAGTGCGTAGCGAAGAAATGCCGTAAAGGCTCAGTCCGCAAGAAGAGCAAATGTGTGAAAAAGCACCGGGGCAAGCACAACTCTGCCGGCAAGAACAGGGGGACCAAGTGAGCCTGCGAGGACTGAACAAGGAGACGACGACGATGAGCAGCCGACAGATGGCCCGCCCCGACAAGCCGTCGCGAGTGCCACGTCGCAGGGGCACGGTGCTCTTCGGCTCCCTTCTCGCCATGGCTTGTCTCGCGATGGGCCCGAGCGCGGCGCAGAGCGCCGCGGCCCCAGTGCTGGAAGTGAGCACGAAAGCGCCGCCCGCCTTGAGTCCCGGAGATAGCGGTCGCTACGACATCTTGGTTCGCAACGTAGGTGACCAGCCGGTGGCCAACGACAGCGTGACTCTCGTGGTCACTCTTCCGGAAGGCCTGACGGCGACGACTGTAACCGAGCCGAAACTGTTTGGCTCGACCATCGTCTGGGATTGCTCATCATCTGCGGACCTTCGCACGGTGACCTGCATCGGCCCGAGCATCGGCATGCCGCCCGGCTTTGACGCCTGCGAGGGAACCGGTATCGCACCGCCCTGCCCGATCGTGATCGGCCTGAAAGCCGATCTCGATGCGGCACTGGGGACCTACACCGCCAACGCCGAAGCCTGCGGCGGTGGCGCCGCGAGCTGTGCGTCGGCCAGCGACGACGTCAGGGTCAGGGAAGTTCCCTTCGACTTCGCAGACGTCAACACCGGATTGCCCGGCGACCCCGATGCGCCGGCCTTTCCCACTCAGAAAGCGCTTTGGGCCGGTACCTGCGACCTCAACAGCGACGCAGCTTCAGTTGGCGTGCCCCCGGCGATCAGAGCTCACTGCATCGATGTCGGCGGCAACGGGGAAGGCAACAATGACGATTCGCCGTGGCCTTCCGGGCAAGAGCCGGCGTGGCGCCTAGACCCGATCAATCAGGCCGGAGGCCACCCCGACGCGACCGCGACCTTCTGGTACAACTATGAGGGCACGATAACGGGCGATACGGTGAAGAACATCACCGTCAAACTGCCGCCAGGCGTCGTGGGCAATCCGGAGGCCCTGCCGAAGTGTCCGGCGCTCGCCGCGCAGGCCGTGCCCCCGGCATGCGATGCCAGCAGCCAGGCCGGGATCACGACCCTCAACTTCGGGGGCTGCATTGGAATCGTTAATCAATGCCAGGACTACCAGACCCAGCCCGTCTACAACATCGAGGCGCGCGACACGGTCACCGCCGAGTTCATGATCGGCGCCATCGGCTCCTGGTTCAACGTGCCGATCACCGCCCGTGGCCGTACCAACGGCGACTACGGCCTCGACACGCTGGCGCTTCTGATTCCCGACTTCGTCCACCTCGGGGGCCAGGCGTTCACCTTCTGGGGGACGCCTTGGGCAAACGAGCACGACAAGTTCCGGATCGATGGCGAAAACGCCGGAGGTCCAGGGCTTAGACCGGCTGAAGTCCACCTGAATGGCTATGCAGCTGAGATGCAGCGCAGTTACGACCCGAGCTGGGGGCCGATCATGCCGTTCTTCACGAACCCGACCGAGTGCTCGGGTGAACCCCTGCCGGTCACGGTGGAGACCGACTCCTGGCAGGATCCGGTCTTCGGCGGCGGGCCGCTGGTCTCGGCGACGTCGTTTGCCGATCCGATCGCCAACTGCGACGAGATCGACTTCGACCCCTCGATCACCCTGCATCCGGACGTCTCGGTCGCCGACAGCCCCTCGGGCCTGAACGTCGAGCTCTCGATCCCTCAGAACAACGACCCCCCGGCCGACATCGCCTTCGACCCGGCTGATGACACCGGCGCTCCCGCCTACTGGAAAACCCCGGCGGGTAGAGGGACCGCCCACCTCAAGGACACGGTGATCCACCTGCCGCGCGGCACCTCGTTCAACCCGGCCGCGGCCGACGGCCTGCAGGGCTGCTCGACCGCCCAGATCGGCCTGACCGCGACCTTCCCGAAAGTGACCTTCAACAACGACCCGGTGCAGTGCCCGGAGTCCTCGAAGATCGGCACCCTGGAAATCATCAGCCCGCTCTTGGCCGATCCGCTCTTCGGCGGCGTCTATGCGGCGCCCCAGCACGACAACCCGTTCCCGGGCTCGCTGACGGCGATCTACCTGGTCTCACAAGACGAAGAGCGCGGCTTGAGCATCAAGCTCGCCGGCAAGGTCGACCTCGACCCCGACACCGGTCAGATCTCGACCACCTTCGTCGACAACCCGCAGCTGCCCTTCAACACCTTCAGGCTGAACTTCAAAACCGGCCCCAGGGCACCGCTGAACACGCCCCCGGTCTGCGGTCAGTTTGAAAACGTCGCCGACCTGATCCCCTGGTCCTTCCCGGAGTCAGGCCCCCAGCCCTCGATCCACGATCCGTTCCCGATCACGCAGATGCCCAACGGCTTCAAATGCGTGACCGAGCCCGAGGACCGCTCCTTCAACCCCGGCTTCCGCGCCGGCTCGACCACGACCAAAGCCGCCAGCTACACCGACTTCACCCTCAACGTCTCC
>Ga0190275_10003631_pt1 | contig 11039 bp, 5 predicted proteins | sample Popmic550T_FD_133745 | JGI IMG/M metagenome (GOLD analysis project Ga0190275, IMG submission 133745) | Populus adjacent soil microbial communities from riparian zone of Yellowstone River, Montana, USA - 550 T | ecosystem: Environmental > Terrestrial > Soil > Riparian zone > Trees stand | place...
AGCGTTGCGACCCGGTCCTGGGATTCGTCGGTGTCCAGGTCGAAGGACAGCCGGATGTCGCGGAAGCCCACCGGGGCATCGGCGGCCAGTCCCAGCGTTCCCCGGAAGTCGAGGTCACCCTCGGCATGGACGGTGCCGCCGCGCAGGTCGAATCCCAGTGCGGTCGCGACTGCCGCGAGTGTTACTCCGGCACAGGCAACCAGCGCCTCGAGCAGCATGTCTCCCGAACAGGCAAGGCCGGCCTCGCCCGCCGCTGCGGGATGCAGTCCGGCCTCGACCACCGCGCGGCCGGTGTCGACCCTGCACGAGATGGACTCCGCGCCGAGCCGGCCACTGGCCCGCATGGTGATCACGGCTGATTCCGGAGCTTCCCGATAGCGATCCTTGACCGGACGCTGTCGTGTTTTGAGGTCCTCGGCTCGGAGTTCAGCGGTGGTCATTCGGGTCTCCCTCGATGGGTTGCTGTGGTCGTTCACCGACATCATGTCCCTCGTCCGATGCTGATGGCTCGGCGTCGGCATGGGCGATGTGGGTCAGCTGACGCCAGATCACGACCACGAAGATCGCCGACCCGACGAAGGCGAACCAGAACGGCGCGGTGACGCCCCACTGCCGGGCGAGGAGGCCGCCGATCCCTGAACCGATGACCAGGCCGCCGAAGACCGCCACCAGGTTGACGCTGCCGACGCGCCCCTGCAGTGCCGTCGGCACGGCGCGTTGCCGCACCGTGATCGATGTTGTGCCCCAGATGAAGGCATGGGCACCGAAGGCGAAGAAGATCGCAAATGCGACCCACGCAGACGTGGTCAACGCCAGTGCCAGGTGCGTGAACGTCTCGACGATCAACCCGATCCGCATGATGTTGCCCAGGCTCACCCGCCGGGTGATCCAGCCATATGCCGCGGTGCCGAGCAGGCCGCCGAGTGCCGCGACGGTGCTCAATAGCCCGAAGCCGATCTCGCCCAGACCCAGCCGCTGAATGGCGTACAGGACCAGGACCGACCACGCCGCCCCGAAAGTGATGTTGAACATGAAGATGGTGAGCATCAGCGTGCGCACGGCCGGATGTCGCCAGGCCCAACGCAGTCCTTCACCGATGTCCTGCCGCAGGTGCCGCCCCACCTGCTCGCGCTCGCGCCCGACTGGCGGGAGCGAGATGCGGGAGATCAGCAGAGCGCCGAGGGCCACCAAGATGGCCTGGCCGACGAACGGCCAGATCATCCCGACTGCGAACAGCGCAGCGCCTAGGGGCGGCCCCGCGAGTTGGTTGACGGTGATGAAGCCCGTCGTGAGTCGCGCGTTGCCGATGGCCAGGTCGTCTCGGTGCACCAGCATCGGCAGCAGGGTGCTCGAGCTGTTGTCGGCGAACACCTCTGCCGTGCCGAGCAGAAACAGGCAGCCAAGCACCACGACGATCGAGATCGCGTCCGTGGCGATCGTCACGCAGAGCGCCACGAGGACAGCCGTACGGGCCAGGTCCACCGTGACGACGATCAGGCGGCGATCCAGCCGATCGGATAGCGCGCCGGCGAACAGGCCGAAGAGCAGAGACGGCAGCCACTGCAGCAGGGCGGCGAGGGCAACCAGGAATGGGTCATCGGTCTGGGAGGCCACCAGTAGCGGTCCGGCCGCGAGCGCGATCCCGTCCCCGAGGTTGGAGGTCCACGACGATGCGAGCAGCCAGCGGAACCCGCGGCCGAGCCGGGTCGGCGCGATGATCTCTACGACGCGGAGCACGCGGCCAAGGTAGTCGCCGAGCGCGGCGAGGTCTGGGCCTGTTCCTAGCGGGCAGCTCTGCCCTGATCGAGCCAGGCGCGTACCGAGTCATTGTGCTCGCCCAGGACTGGTGGCGGGCGGTGCTCGACGGTTTCGGCGCCGTCGAATCGCAGCGGCGGACCGGGCAGAGAGATGCTCCCGAGCACAGGATGTTGCACGTTCACGATCAGCCCCTGCGACACGGTCTGATCCCAGTCGTAGACCTGCTGGAGCGTACGAATCGCCCCGGCTGGCACTCCGATCCGCTCGAGCTCTGCCAGCCAGTGCTCACTGGTCCCCTCGGCGAAGACCGCCTCGATGAGCACGATGAGTTCGTCGCGCCTCGCGGTACGGGCGGTGTTCGTGGCAAAACGCGAGTCCGCTGGGTCCAGCCGGACCAGGGGTGCGAACTTTCCCCACAGCGCCTGGCTACCCACCGAGAGCTGCACCGTGCCATCTGCGGTGGCGAACGCGCCGTACGGGGTGATCGCCGGGTGGTGGTTGCCCTGAGCAGTCGCCACCTCGCCGGCCACGGTGTATCTCGTGCCCTGAAAGGCGTGTACCCCCACCATCGCCGCGAGCAGAGAGGTACGTACGACGCTGCCCCTTCCGGTGCGCTCACGCTCGTGCAGTGCCGCGAGGATGCCGTAGGCGCCGTACATCCCGGCCAACAGGTCGGCGATCGGTACGCCGACCCGTTGCGGGTGATCGGCGTCGGTCCCGGTGATACTCATGATGCCGCCCTCGCCCTGGGCGATCTGGTCGTATCCGGGCCGTCCGCCCTGCGGGCCGTCATGGCCGAAGCCGGTGATCGAGAGCACAACCAGAAGTGGGTTGATCTCGGACAGCCGCTCGACGCTGAAACCCAACCGATCCATGACACCGGTACGGAAATTTTCGATCAGCACATCGGCCCGACGGATCAAGCGAGTCAGGAAATCCCTGCCCGTATCGGTCTTCAGGTCCGCGGTCACCGATTCCTTGTTCCGGTTACAGGACAGGAAGTAGGTGGAGATGTCCTCATCCGGCCCGACGAACGGTGGGCCCCAGGAGCGGGAATCATCCCCACCATCAGGTGTCTCCACCTTGATCACCCGCGCGCCGAGGTCTCCCAGCATCTGTGCACAGTGTGGACCGGCCAACGCGCGAGTCAGGTCCAGGACGACGAGGTCAGCAAGGGGTCCGGCCATGGGCGAGATGGTAGGTGCCTCACCCATACTTGCCGCGCCCTAAGGCGTGCTCACCGCTCGAACTGACAGCACGCTCCGGTCGGCGAGCGCGTACTGCAGGGCCACGAAGTCCGGCGGGTTCAGGGTGATGTGCCAGCGTCGGCTCCGCCGCCCCTGCTCCCAGCCGACCCAGGTCTTTCGAAAGCCCGCACTCTGTTTGCAACGGACAGTGATGTAGCGCCGACCGGATCGAAGCCGTAGGTAGATACCAGCCTTCTCCTCGCTGGTCGTACCGCCGCTACCCTCGGAGTTCGTGCCGCTGGACCGCACTATGTAGGCAGAGCCGGCTTCCACACTGTCGATCCGATCCAGTCGGCGGCGTCTGAGTCCCAACGTGTGACTCAGCACGACGCCCCCGTTCTGCATCGAGAGGCGTCCGTGGAACAGCGGCGCGCCGCTGAGCACCAGACCCACAAGGATCAGTCCCAGCCCCAGCGCGCAGGCGGCGCCTAAGACGAGGGTTTCGTCCGGATCGCGACCACCCCACATGGCAGCCCCGATCCCGATGACGGCCAGCACGGGTAGCCCGATCAGCGGGCGGACGATCAGTCGCTCCGGTCCTCGCCAGGATCGCTGGTCCCGCACTACGTCGAGGGCGCTACCCCGGTGGACCTTGCCGAGATGGCGGTCGAGGTTGGCGCCCTTGACCGACGCAGCGCACAGCGGGCAGGGAATCGTCGAGTCCGGATGCGCCGCAGCAAGTCGGGCGGCTGGGTGCTGGACCTCGATCATCATTGATTCCTCTCGTCCACGTGCCACGTACGCAGCCGCGCCCCTAGGTTGGCGAGGGTGACGGTACGGACCTACGCCGGGTTGGCCGAGGAGATCTTCTGCGCCCCGGCCCGGCTCGGAGCCGTGCGGCTGGTGACCATCGACGGTCCCAGCGGATCGGGAAAGACAACGTTCGCGGGGCGGCTGGTCGCGGCCTTGTCAGCCCGAGGATCAACCGCACAGGTGCAGCTCGAAACCCTCTATCAGGGATGGACCTTGGAAGGTGCCTGGCGGCGCCTGGACGAATACGTGCTGGAGCCTCTCGCAGCAGGCTGGGACGGTGGCTTCCACCCCTTCGACTGGGCTAGTGGCAGCTGGAGCCCGAGCTGGTGTGCCGTGCCGGTGAGTGAGGTCCTGGTCGTCGAGGGCTGTGGGAGTTCGCCGCGAGCCGCGGACAAGCTCGCCAGCCTTCAGGTCTGGATCGAGGCGCCGACGAGCCTGGCATTGGCGCGCGGGCTGGCCCGACCAGGAACGGACCTGGCCAACAGGTTGGAAACCTGGAAACGCGAAGAGGCGCAGTACTTCACCGAGCAGGACAGCCGCCAGCGGGCTGATCTGCTCGTGGATGGCAACCCCGCACAATTGCCAGGTTTCGACCCGGAGATCGCGTTCAGCACGCTGACTTAGGTGTACGCGGTAGCCGCCTTTGCCCGGACCCAGGACGTGCCCGAGCGTCGGACCCGGAAGGCAGACTGTTCCCATGCTGCTGGAAGAGGTGGTGCGAACCTCGGAGAACGTGGCGGCCACCCGTTCCCGTACGAAGAAGACGGCCCTTTTGGGCGAGTTGATCAGTCGCCTGGCACTCGATGAAGTTGTCGCGGTCATCGGGATGCTCGTTGCCGCACCACGTCAGGGGCGGATGGGGGTGGGCTGGTCCACGCTGGCGCGGATCGAGGTCGCTCCGGCGGACGCGGCCAAACTCAGCGTCTCCGACGTCGATGACCTGTTCAGCGCACTGGCAATCACCACCGGTGTCGGCTCTGCAGCGGCTCGGGAAGCCTTGTTGACGGGCGTGTTCGCACGGGCCACCGAGGCCGAACGTCCGTTCCTGATGGGTGTCCTGATGGGTGAGGTGCGGCAGGGGGCGCTGGAGAGCTTGCTCGGTGACGCGATCGCGGCGGCCACGGACGCGCCGGTCGATCTCGTCCGCCGGGCGTGGATGCTCACCGGATCACTCACCGAGACAGCCCGGCTGGCCACCACCGGCGGCGCGGCAGCGCTGGGTTCTGTCGGACTACAGGTCATGCGTCCGGTCAAGCCGATGCTTGCCTCCAGCGCCACCAGTGTCGAAGCGGCGCTGGGCGCCACGGGCGAGGCAGTCGTCGACTACAAGCTGGACGGAGCCCGGATCCAGGTGCACCGCAACGGTGATGACATCGCCGTATTCACCCGGAGCTTGAAAGATGCCACCGCCCGGTTGCCCGAAGTGGTGGCGATCGTGGCGCAGCTTCCCGCCCATCGACTCATCCTGGACGGCGAGTCCCTCGTCCTTGACGACACCAGCAATCGACCACGTTCCTTCGCCGATACCCAAAGCCGCTTCGGCGCCCAGGCAGGTCGCGAGGAGCTGCTTCGTCCGTACTTCTTCGACCTCCTACATGTCGACGGAACCGACCTCATCGATGAGCCGCTGACTGTCCGACTGGGCGAACTCGAACGGGTGGCCGGACCCTGGCGGGTCCCGTCCCAGCGGGCCAGTGATCCGCGGGCCGCCGACCAGGTCCTGGCCGACTCGCTGGCCGCCGGGCATGAGGGTGTGGTGATCAAGTCGCTCACGTCCACCTACGCCGCGGGCCGTCGCGGCAGCGGCTGGCAGAAGGTCAAGCCGGTACGAACGCTGGATCTCGTCGTACTCGCCGCCGAGTGGGGACACGGGCGACGGGTGGGGTGGCTGTCCAATCTCCACCTCGGGGCCCGCGACCCGGAGGGCACCTACGGCGAGCCCGGGGGTTTCGTGATGGTGGGCAAGACCTTCAAGGGAATGACCGACGCGATCCTCACCTGGCAGACCGATGCGCTGCAGGAACTCGAGATCCGACACAGCTCTGGGACCGTCTGGGTGCGTCCGGAGTTGGTGGTGGAGGTCGCGTTTGATGCGGCCCAGGTCTCGACCCGCTATCCGGGAGGGGCCGCTCTGCGCTTCGCCCGAATCCTGCGATATCGCGAGGACAAGGGTCCCGATGAGGCGGACACGATCGCGGCGGTACGCGCAACTTTGCCCGTGAGCCCCACCTGAAAGCCATTCTTCTACGCTCCGTAAGGACATCCTTAGTCAGATCACTTTCTGTGGTTACAGGTTTGCAGTGAGTAATGATTACAAATAGATGGCCGTAAGTTCATAGAATATTACCAAGGTGTTTCACTCTGGCGTAATCGAAACCCGCTCTGTACCGTCCGACCCAGGCAGCTGATTGAAAGCTGTACCGAATCGGGGAAGGGCATACGCCCATGGGTACACGGCGCACTCGCACAGCCAGTTCACTACGACGGCGTTTCGCGCTGGTGTCGTTACTGTCCGTGGCCGCCGTCGGAGCAAGCCTGCTCACCACCCAGGACCGCGCCTACGCCATCGACGATCCGATCCTGGAACTGACGATGACCGTGGTGAGCGCGCAACCCGTGCCCACCGGGACGCCCATCACCTGGGAATTGTCCTACCAATGCTCATCGCTCACAACGAGCTGCACGGGCGCCAGGATCGACGTCCCGCTGCCCCTCGGCCAGCCCGGGAACATCCCGATGGACCCTCTCGAGGGAAGCGCCACGGGTTCGGCTGACACATCGACTGCCGTCTTTATCAATTCAACCGGTGCGCGCTTCATTTTCAATGACCCGCTGCCGGCTGGGAGCTCGGGGACGCTCCAGTTCACCTTTGAGTCGGACAACTACAGCACTCCAGACGGCACCATCTTTACTCCGGTGGCCACCTTCACGGCTACCAATGCCGACCCGGTCCAGGCGTCTGCCCCCGCCGAAGTGCAAGCAGAATCTCGCCTGGGCCTGGCGAAGTACCGTGGCACCAATCCGCTCAACCCACCACTCGAGCCTCCTCTTGACACCGACGTGCAGTACACGATCGAGGCCTACATTCCGGGCGGCGGCACGCCTGGCACTTTGGCGACCGGCAACCTGCGCCTCACCGACGTCCTTCCGCGCAGCGACACAAATATCCCGGCCACCTTCGTGTCCGCTGAGGGCCCATACGGCCCCGGGACCTACGACCCGGCGACCAACACGGTGACCTGGGCCCCTGGCCCGGCGGCTAGTGGGAGCCTGGTTGACACACCGCTCAACGACCTACAGAACGGCCTGAAGTTCTTTATCACCCTTCGCTATCCAGCCGCATCGGGCTTCACCGTCGACATGGATACCTCTAACACCTCAGACGAGGTCACCAACAACGCAAGCATCACCGGCACCCCCTGGAACGCCGACGTGAGTGTGCCTCGGCCGCCGGACCTGACTGCGACCGCGTCGGTCACCCATGGCTTTGACGCACCGGAGCCATCCGGGACATTCGAGAAGCATCCGAGCCAAGGCAACCTGACGATCGTGGAGCGGGGTCAATTTGGCCGATACGACCTGACTTTCACCAATCGCGGCAACACGCTGATGGAGGTGGACGTCACCGACTATCTACCTTGTCGATTCGTCTCCCCGGAAGTCGCAGATCGCCAAATCTGTGCGAACCCGGGCTTCCTGGTCGACGACACCAACTTCCAGTCCATCACCCAGGGGTCGTACTTCCAAGGGGAATACGGCGTCAGTGGCATCGGTAACGACTACACGGTCAACTACACAACCAATCTAGGCAATACGGGCACGCTTGTGCTGACTGACGAGGACCCCCGCGATAGCCCGGGCGTCGACGACCTTGTCGGTGCCGGCCCGCTCGCCGACGGGGAATTCGTCAGCCACTTCCAGGTCACCACCGTGGTGGCACCTGCCACCTCGGCAGCTGTGGGGATCGTTGGCCGCGTTGCGCCGGATCTTCCCGCAGATGATCCGGCCCTGCCACCCAACCGCGAGCCCGACTCGCTCCGGAACTGCGCCCAAGGCACCTTCACCTTCAATGGTGCCCCAGGCTTCTCGTTGGAGCGCTGCGGATTCATCAACGTCGTCTCGCCGTTCCCGAAGATCGGTGTCACCAAGCGGAGTTTCGACTCCGTCGAGGTCCCCGGCGGCCAGATCGCGTGGCAGGTCGACGTCGACAATTACGGTTCGGCCGCGCTGCAACCGGTAGTCACCGACCTCTTACCGCCAGAGCTTCGCTACGTACCCGGGTCGGGTGACTTCCAGTTCTACAACAACGGAGGCATGAGTCCTGCGTTTGAGGAGCCCGTGCTCGAGGTGATCGACAACTACGACGGCACCGGTCGGCAACTCCTGCGCTGGACCTTCCCAGGCGGCGCCGAACTAGCTGCCGGAGACAGCCCGGGGACATTTCTCCGGTTTCTCTATGCGACTCGCGTCCAGCCCGGCACCCCTCAGGGGGGCTACCGGAACGACATCCAGGCCTTTGAGGCCAGAGCGGCGTTCACCGACCCGCCGCCCGGCTATACCTTCACGCCAACCCGCCTGTGCTTCAACTTCGCGTCGAATTACGAGATCGACACCGAAGACCTCGATGGCGACGGCAACCGCACGGAGCAACGTTGCAGGAACAGCAGTCCTTTCACCGTCGCCCAGTCGGCAAACATGACGGTAGACAAAGCAGTTCGCGGGATCTTCGATGCCGACTTCCAGGCGCCCCCAGCGGTTGGGTTCACCGCGCCTGGTCAGCCCGCGACCTACCGGATCAACTTCACAAACCCGGGCAACGTGCCGATAGAGAACCTCGTGATCTACGACATTCTTCCGTATGTCGGGGATACCGGGTCGGGTGGTTCGCTGTCCGCCGTGGCTCGAGGTTCGGAGTGGCAGCCGATACTGACGGCGCCGATCGTGCCGCCGGCGGGGGTGACGGTTGAGTATTCGACGTCCAGGAACCCTTGTCGTGGTGAGGTGTTCACGGCTGGTGGTGCGACGGATTCTGCTCCTGTGGGTTGCGTCGCGGGGACGTTCACCTCGGTTGCGCCGGCTGACCTGAGTACGGTGGCGTCGCTGCGCTTCACCTATGCCGGCATCCTGACAACCGGCGCGTCGTCACCGGACATCTTCGTCTCTGTTGAGGCGCCTGACGGTGCTGATGCTGCTTCTGGGGTCGCGTGGAACAGTGCGGCGATTTCTGGTCAGCGTGCTGACAACAATGCGTTCCTGTTGCCTACTGAGCCACCACGGGTCGGGTTGGCTGCGGCGGCTGATCTGACGATTGACAAGAGTCACACGGCGGCGAACTTTGTTCGCGGTGAGACCGGCACGTTCACGATCGTCGTCCACAACAACGGTCCGTCGACCGCGTCGGGGTTGACCACGGTGACGGACACCCTGCCCACGGGGTTGACGTTTGCCTCTGCTGGCGGTCCGGGCTGGGCCTGCCCGCCTCCTGCGGCCGACCCGCAGGTGTTCGCCTGCACCACGACGCAGGAGGTTCTGAGCGGGGCCGATTTTGCCCCGATCACGCTTGTGGTGAACGTGGCCGCGGATGCTCCTGCGTCGGTGACCAACCGGGTGATCGTGCTCAATGTCAGTGATGATGACTCGACGAATAATGAGGACGAGGACACCGTCACGATCCTCGCGCCGTTGCCGACGATCATGGTGGACAAGACTGCGACGCCGTTGTCTCGGCCCGCTCCGGGTGGGGTGTTCACGTTCAATGTGGTGGTCACCAACACCGGACCGGTGCCGGTCACGATCACCGCGTTGATCGACGACATCTACGGCAACATCGCCACCCAGGGCACCTGCACCACAGCCGTGGGCACGCTGCTGCCCGCCGATCCTGATGGTGCCGGGACCGGCGTGGGTGGGGTCTACAGCTGCTCGTTCACCGGTCCCTTCACCGGTGTGTCCGGTGCCTCCCAGACCGACATCGTCACCGCGACCGCGGTGGATGCCGTGCAGAACGTCGTCACCGATAGCGATGACGCCACGGTCACCCTGACTCCAGGGCCGGAGATCGTGGTCGACAAGACCGCGACCCCGCTGTCGCGGCCCGAGCCGGGTGGGACCTTCGCGTTCAACGTGCTGGTCACCAACCCGAGCCCGGTGCCGGTCACGATCACCGCGCTGACCGACAGCATCTACGGCAACATCGCCACCCAGGGCACCTGCACCACGGCCGTGGGCACCGTGCTGGCCGCAGACCCTGACGGTCCCGGCGGGACGCCCGGGGGCAGTTACGCCTGTTCGTTCACCGGTGAGTTCCTCGGCAACGCCGGTGACTCCGAGACCGACATTGTCACCGTTACCGGCATCGACGCCCAGCAGACCGTGGTCACCGACACCGACGATGCGGTGGTCACCCTGACCGATGTGCTCCCGACGGTCCTGGTCGACAAGACCGCGACTCCGGCGGTGCTCGACGAGCCGGGTGGGATCTTCACCTTCAACGTGGTGGTCACCAACACCAGCCCGGAGCCGGTCACGATCACCACCCTGACCGACGACATCTACGGCAACATCGCCACCCAAGGCACCTGCACCACCGCCGTGGGAACGCTGCTGGCCGCAGACCCCGACGGTCCCGGACCCGGACTGGGCGGGCAGTACAGCTGTTCCTTCCCCGGCAACTTCACCGGCGATGCCGGTGACGAACAGATCGACGTCGTCACCGTGGTCGTCACCGACGACGACGGCAGCACCGCAACCGACATCGACGACGCCACCGTGACCATCCGCGACGTGGTCCCGGCGATCTCGGTCGACAAGACCGTCACCCCGGGCAGCCTGCCCGAGCCGGGTGGCATCTTCACCTACAGTGTCGCGGTCACCAACACAGGTTCGGAGTCAGTCACGATCACGGCGCTGACCGACGACATCTACGGCAACCTCGTCACCATTCCCGGGTCGACCTGCGGGGCCTTGATCGGCACCACTCTCGCGGTGGGCGTGACCTCGCCGATCTGCACCTTCCCGGGCCTGTTCACCGGCAACGCCGGTGACAGCGAGACCGACACGGTCACCGCGACAGCTGTGGACAACGAGGGGACACCGGTCACCGACACCGACGACGCTGAGGTCACCCTCACCGACGTGCCCCCGACCGTCGTGGTCGACAAGACCGCGACACCGTCGTCCTTGCCCGAGCCCGGTGGCACGTTCACCTTCACCGTCGTGGTCACCAACACCAGCAACGAGCCGGTCACCATCACCACCCTGACCGACGACATCTACGGCAAC
>Ga0190275_10003632_pt1 | contig 11037 bp, 11 predicted proteins | sample Popmic550T_FD_133745 | JGI IMG/M metagenome (GOLD analysis project Ga0190275, IMG submission 133745) | Populus adjacent soil microbial communities from riparian zone of Yellowstone River, Montana, USA - 550 T | ecosystem: Environmental > Terrestrial > Soil > Riparian zone > Trees stand | place...
CATGGCCCTGGACGTGGACCGCCGCCTGGACGGCACGAGCCTCCGTGGCGATCTGCTGTGGCTCACGGGGCGGGACGTCGAGATTGCCGAGGAGGACATCGCCGTGAGCCCGCGCATCGGGATCGACAACTCCGGGGACGCCGCGGCGTGGCCGCTGCGCTTCTTTCTGCGCGGGAATCGGCACGTGTCGGCGTATCGACTCAGTTCGTGATCTATGTCTGATCACTACCGCACGCTCGTCGCGCCGGTCGAGCTCCGGCACAAGATCGAGCGCTCGGAGTTCCTCGGTATCGCCTTTCCGGTGACGACCGAAGAGGCGTTCTTCGCGGAGCTGGAGCGGATCCAGAAACGGGACTTCGACGCGACGCATCACTGCTGGGCGTTCCGGCTCTTCGCCGAAGGCCGCTCCCGCAGCTCGGATGCCGGCGAGCCCTCGGGGACGGCGGGCAAGCCGATCCTCGCGGCGATCGAAGGGGCGGCGCTGCACGATGTGGGGGTGATCGTGGTGCGGTGGTACGGCGGGGTGAAGCTCGGGACCGGTGGGCTGTCGCGCGCCTATCGGGATACGGCGGCCGAGACGCTGCGGGGTGCACAGCCGCTCGATCGGTATGTTTATCAGCGGGTGGACGTGATCGTGCCGTTCGACGCGCTCGGGAACATCTATCGGCTCATTCACGCGCCGGATGTGCTGCTGGTGGAAGAGCGGTATGGCGAGCGGAACGAGTTTGCGTTCGACGTGAGGTTGTCGGCGGTGGAGGCGTTTCGGAAGCGGCTTACGGAGTTGCGGCTCGAGGTGCTGCCGTAGGCAGCAAAAGATCTGTAGGCCCGGCCTTTAGGCCGGGTACCACGCGCACCGCCAAGTGAGTCCGCGTAGCGGGCGACAGAAAAGACCAGCCGCACGTTTCTCGTCTGCCGCCCGCTACGCGGGCTCGCCTCCGTGGGCCCGCACGATACCCGCCCTGAAGGGCGGGCCTACAGATCTTTCGCCGCCTACGGCGGCGGTCTCTCCGGCGACGCCCTACTCCTCCGTCACCGTCGTCCTGGCGATCCTGTCGCCCGTGCGCGCCTTTCCGGCCACTACCAGAATCACCTCGATGAGGTTCCAGCCCGGGATGATCAGCGGGATGTTCCGGAGAATCGAGCGGCCGTAACCGCAGCCTTCACCCCTTGGGGTCACCAGCCGCAGCCCGAGGAGCTGTTTGCCGATGGAGCGTTTTCGGAAGCCGTCGCGGAGGAGCATGGCGATCATGAGGATCAGGAGGGCGGCCCACCAGACGAGCTGGATGCCCTTGGGGGAGGTCGTCCAGGTCATCGCGTAGCTCACCGCGGACGCCGGCAGGATGAGGAGGATGGCGATGGAGAGGGCGTCGACGAGGAAGGCCGCCACGCGGAGGAGCTTGGTCTGGGAACTGTCGTTCATGAAACCTCGGGCTGCGGATGCCGTACATTCATGTTGCACGTATCTGCAAGGACTCACAATGAACAGGCCGAACCGGACGCTTTATTTACTCGCCATCGTGCTCGTGGCCGCCGGCTGCGGGCGGATGGAAGGGCGCCGCGGCCGCGCCGCGGACGGCCCGAAGGTGACGATCTCGCGGAGCTGGCCGGCGGCGGAGATCGACCACCTGCGGGTGTTCGAGATCGACGGCAGCATCACCGTCAACGCCGAGGCGACCGATACGATCACTCTCGTCGCCACTGCCCAGGGAGACCTGGAGCGGAAGAAGGGTGCCGAGAATGAGGGCCTGTTCGAGACGAGGCTAGACGGAGACACGCTCCGCATCGGGCGCAAAGAGCACCGCCGCAAGGGCTGGACCTTCCCGATCCTCTTCGGCCGCAACGACATGCGCATTCATTACGTGCTCAAGGTCCCGACGACCCTGACGCTCGACGTCAGCACGATCAACGGCCGGATCACCACCCGCGGCGGCGAAGCGGAGACGGAGGCGTCGACGGTGAACGGCACGATCGACATCGAGACCGCCGGCACGAAGGAGCTGCAGGCGACGACTGTGAACGGCCGCGTCAAAGCACGGTTCACCCGCGACTTCCAGGGTGCGAGGTTCAAGACCGTGAACGGCGGCGTGGAGGCGTTCCTCCCGCAGAATGCGTCGTTCAACGTCGACCTCTCGCAGGTCAACGGCGACTTCGAGGCTTCGTTCCCGCTGAACATCCACTCCAATCCCGGCAGCCGCCGGGTGTCGGGCGAGGTGAACGGCGGACAGCACGAGCTGAAGATCGTGACGGTGAACGGTGACGTGGAGCTTGCGCGGCTGAACGGCACACTCTAGTCTCCCGGCGTGACTCGGCGACGGGTTCCTCAGCGTTCCTCGGGCTCGTCGGGTTTCTCTCGAGCCGGCGTTCTCGCGTGCGGGCTGTTCGTGGTGCTAGCGCTTGCCGCAATCGCTCCGGTCCGTAACTACGACCTCTTCTGGCATCTCGCTACCGGTCGGTGGATCACGGAACATCGCGCGCTGCCGCAGGTCGACCCGTTCGCGGTCGCGAGCGACAGGCGGGAGTGGGTCAACGGCGAGTGGCTGTATCAGGTCGCCGCGCACGCGCTCGAGGAGCGGGTGGGGCTGAAGGGGCTGTCGGTCGCGCGCGGGTTGATGGCCGCGCTCATCTTAACGCTCGCGTTCCTCTTCTCCCGAAGAACGCCTGAGCCAGGCGGCAAAGGCTCGAAAGCGCCGGATGAGGCGCCGGACGGCAGTGCGCTGCTCGCCACCGCCGTGGCCTTCGCCGGAGCGATGGCGACGTTCGACTTTCGCCCCTCCTCCCTGGCCCTGCTGTTCGTCGTGCTGGCGATCGCCTCCCGCTCGACGATCGCACATGCGGTGATCTCGCTGCTCTGGATCAACATCCATCCCTCGGCGCTGCTCGCACCCGGCATCGCGGCCCTGACGACGCGCCGCGTGCTGCCGGTGGTCGCGAGCGCGGCGGCGCTGCTGATCAACCCGCACGGGTGGCGAGCCATCCTGGCGCCGCTGCAGCTGATGTCGTTCGTGCAGAGCGGGGCGTTCGTGAACGCGGAGTGGCTGCCGAGCGGCATCGCGCGGTTCCCTCTCCTCTATCTATCAATCGCGGCCGGCGCGATCGCGTTCCTCTTCAAGCGCGACGAGTGGTGGCGCCCGGTCCTGTTCGCGTTCTTCGCTTACCTGGCGGTGAGGCACGTGCGGAACCAGGGGCTGTTCTTCGCCGCCTTCCCGCTGCTGGTCGCGCCGTCGTTGCCGCGCATCCGCAACGTCATCGCCTACACCGGCGCGGCGCTCGCGATCATCTTCATCGCGGTGACCGCCGATCACCGGCTCGGCGTCGCTCCGGAGCGGTTCCCGATCCGGGCGATCGCACGGCTCGATGCGACGGGATTCGAGGGGCACATCTATAACCCCGACCAATTCGGCGGACTCGTGATTTACACGTTCTATCCGGAACGGCGAGCCCTCACCGACGGACGCAACGAGCTCTATCGCGAGTTCATCCCCGAATACGCACGAGCCCGCGGCGACCAGCGCGCCTGGCGTGTGCTGCTGAAAAAGTACCGGATCGATCTCGCCGTCGACGAATACCGCGCGCCGCTTCAGGTCGTCGACGCCGTCACCCGCCAGCAGCGCGCGATGCCGGCCTCACTCGCCTACTGGCCGCGAAGAGACTGGGCATTGATCGCATACGACAGTGCAGGGATGGTCTTCGCACGGCGGGCGGCGTATCCGCCGGAAGAGATTGCGAAGTGGGAGCTAAGGGAAGTTCCCGACGCGAAAGCACCCGGACAACCGACAACTGAGAACCGATAACTACTTCAGTTCACCATTTCGTGAGGGCTCGAGTAATGGAGCTCCTCTTCGGGCCAGCGGTGCTGGAGGACGCGGTCGAAGTGCGGCTGGACGATGCGCTCGTAGCGTGCTTCGAAACCGGGGAACAGGTCGAGGACGGCCTTGCGGGCACAGTCGACGAGGCAGCGGGCCTCGCGATGCGACACCGTGCGGTCGCTGCTGATCAGGTTCAGCGTGAGCTCGACGATCATACGAACACGGCGGAGGCGGCGGCGCTCGAAGAACGCGGAGCTTGGCTCCGTTTGCGACTCGTATTCGAATTTTGGCATCGTCTGTTCAGCGGCTCAAACCGGGGGTGCAGGAGGAGCATTCCAGCGCCGCGGTAACAAGTCGCTGAGGAATCGATGTTCGACGGATGAACGATCCCGCGGCCGTGCCGGTTACGCGTGCTCCCGGTCGCCTTCGGCCCAGATCTCTTCCGCCAGGGTCGGCTCGACGCGCGAGTCGTAATAACGAATCGCGGTGCGCGACACGGCGTAGACGGCCGCGTAGTTCAGCGCGCCTCCGGAAATGACGCCGACGAACGGGATCACTTTGGCCAGACGGTCGCGCAGGATCCGGGTCCCGATCTTCTCGAAGATCACTCCCCCTTCGATCGTCACGGCGCCGATCATCGCGGCGATGCTGCCCTTGCCGACACCGACGCCGGAGCCGAACGCGACACAGGCCACGGCCTCGTTGAAACGCTCGCGCGACGTCGGCTCGTGGCCGTAGATCGTGGCGATGCCGAGGATCAGCCGGAACTGCTGGTAGACCAGATAGGCGAGATCGGCCCCGAGCGTGCCGAGGGCGGCGATGCCGAGCGGCAGACCGGTCACCGCGCCGGCCGCGGCGCAGCGGATGGCGGTGCGGCGGGCCAGCAGGCGGGCATGCTGCACCGGCTGAAAGTCGGGCGCGCTCGCGCGCAGCTCCTCGACCTCCTTGCGCAGCTTCTCCGTGTCGATCTCCTCGAACATGGCGCGGAAGAGCTCCTCGAGCACCACGTCGGCGCGTCGTTTCATCTCTTTCGCTCTGCTCATGGTGGTCTCGAAAATTGTACGGGTCGTGACCTGCGGAAGCTCGAGTGCCGGTGCAAAGTTCATGTGAAGGTCAGTCGGACGATTTACTGTCGCTCTTGGTCGATGTCGCTGCGGAAGAATCGGATTTCGTTTCGCTGCTCTTGCTCTCGGCCTTGGATGACTCGCCTTTTGAATCGCCCTTGGACGAGTCGCCTTTGGAGGACTCGCCTTTCGACGAATCACCCTTGGACGAGTCACCCTTCGACGAGTCGCTCTTCGAAGAGGGCGAGGCGTAGTCGGTCTTGTAGAAGCCGGAGCCTTTGAACTGGATGGCGGGCGAGGAGTGCAGCTTCTTCATCTCGCCGCCGCATTTCGCGCATTGCGTGAGCGGAGCGTCGGAGAAGCTCTGGATGACCTCCTCACGGCCGTTGCACGCTTTGCATTGATATTCGTAGATCGGCATGTCAGTAGTGAGAACGCGCGGCGGTTGAGGCCGATTTCAAGAACCAAGCCTCCCGAGGCGCGAATTGCTCGTTTCCTCGGCGGCGATGACTTTCCCGTCGCGGAAGTAGACGGCCGCGAGCTCTCCGGTTCGCGTGCGGTAGTACCACGCCTCGAAGGTCGTGCCGGCGCGGCGGTTCTTGATCGTCCAGCCGGGGATCGGCTTGCCGAGGACGCCGGCGACCTGGCGGTGCGACATCCCTTTGGAGAGCGCCAGGAGCTTCTCCCGCGTCACCGCCAGGCGGGCGGCCGCCATGGCCAGACCGCGGCGGGCGTGCTCGCTGTCCGGATGGTGGGCGAGGACGGCGCGGTAGAAGCGGATGGCGTCCTGATACCGGCCGGCGCCGGCGAGGTCGTCCGCGAACTCGAGCTGCAGGCGCTGCCATACCTCGCGGGCGCGGCCGTGGTTCGGGTGCCGCTGGACGAAGGCGCGGACGGAGTCGGCATAGACCTGTTTATGGTCGGGCGAGGCGTCGGCGGCAACGGCCGCCGGTTTGGTGCGCAGCACGTCGCGCCACTCCGTTTGATGGTCCGGGGGCGGCTCACTGTGGCAGGCGGCTGCTGCGAGGAGCGCCAGACCCGCGAAAACATAGGGGAAAACTCGCATTCAGGCCCAAGGTAACACGGGGTTGGCTTCCTTGACACCGTAAGAGAGCGAAGCTGATAATCGCCACTCCTTTGAACGTCCGTTCAAAGGGGGTCAAGTAGCAGCAACCGGAGGATTTATGGCCGTGAGGGGCGAGGAAGTCGCGGGCTCGATCGATGCCCAGGTCCGCGAGTCGGTCGAGAGGATGGTGGCCGAGATCCGTTCGTCCATCGAAGATGTCCGTGTTGTCGTCGACTCTCAGCTCAAGGCGGCCCTGCAGAGCGTACAGGCGGATGTGAACTCCATTTCCTTCCTCCCGCAGATCCGCAAGTCGGTCGCGGAGCTGGAGGAAACACTGGCCGCGGAGCGGCCCGCCGCGGCACCGGCAGGCTCCGGCGCGGGCCGCGTCAAGGCGGCGGTGCAGGCCATCGAGCGCGGCAAGTCGCAGGTCGACGTCCTCAATGCGCTGCTCGAACAGTGTCTCGACTTCGGCTCCCGCGCCGCGCTGCTGATCCTGCGCGGCGAGACGTTCAGCGGCTGGAAGGGCGTCGGCTTCTCCACCCACGGCGGCAACGACGAGATGGTCAAGCGCTTCAACGCCGCGCCCGGTCTGATCCCCGAGCTCGACCGCGTCCTGCGCGACGAGCAGGTCGTCGCCTGGGACGGGAACAACGTCGCCACGCGCCTCGGCGTCTCCGGCTCGGAGAGCGCGGTGCTCGTGCCGATGGTGATCAAGGACAAGGTCGCCGCCGCGGTCTACGTCGATGCCGTCGGTGACGACGTCGCCAAGCTCGACCAGGCGTCGATCGAGCTGCTGGTCTTCACCACCGGGCTGCTGGTCGACACGCTGGCCATCCGCAAGAAGATCCCGTCGCCGAGCCTGAGCGACTCGGGTACCGCCGCTGCCCCGCCGGCAGCCGCCCGTCCCGCGGCTCCGTCCCCCGCACCGGCTCCGGCTGCTGCTCCGGCACCGGCTCCCGCGCGGCCTGCCGCACCCCCGGCCCCGGCGCCACCTCCCGCACGTCTCAATCCGACGTTCGAGCAGCCGGTCCCGCTGAAGACCGACGCCGGTACGGTGGCGATCAACGCGGCCCAGCTCCGCGAGATGATGGCCAGCCAGCGTCCGAGCTTCAACGTCCCGTCGGCCGACGATTTCAGCAGCAGCGGCACCTCGCGCCCCGCTCCCGAACCGCCGAAACCGGCGGCACCGGCACCGCCGCCTGCCGCACCCCCGGCCGCTCCGCCGATGGCGAGCGAAGACCGCCCCTCGACGCAGTACATCCCCCCGGCCGGGCTGAACCGAAGCAATGCCGCCGGCGCCTCGAACGAGGACGCCAAGAAGCACGACGAAGCCCGCCGCTTCGCCCGCCTGCTCGTGTCCGAGATCAAGCTCTACAACGAGTCGAAGGTGGAGCAGGGGCGCAAGAACAACGACCTCTACGAGCGCCTGAAGGAAGACATCGACCGCAGCCGCCAGATGTACGACGAGCGCATCGCCGACGAAGTGCGGAAGGTGTCGAATTACTTCTACGACGAGCTGGTGAGGATCCTCGCGGACGGGCGGGCCGACGCACTCGGGCTGTAACGGAGCGCCGACGTTCCGTCGGCCGGTCCGCCGGCATTCTGCCGGCAGGCTCTCGGGACGCCTTTCCGCACACTGCCGACCGAAGGTCGGCGGACCGGCCGGTCGAAGACCGGCGCTCCGTAGGTATCCGGCACAATCCACGCACTAGGCTGCCACGTGCTGCGCGGCCGTAAGTGGCTTCTGATCGCTGTTTCTCTCCTTCTGGTCGTGGGAATCGCTACGACAATACTCGTTCTGCGTAACCGGCCGGACGCTGTCGAGGACGAAGAAGAGGAAGGGGTCGAGGCGGCGAAGGCGGCGGCGGAAGAGGCGCCGCCGGATCTGCAGAAGCTGCGGGACAGTTACAAAGCCGGTATCGACGCCGTCGGGAAGAAGGACGGGCCGGCGGCGGTCAGGCACCTCTCCTCCTTCACGTTCGGCCCGCGCGCCGTCGAGGAGTACCGGCTCTACTACCTCGCCAACGCCTACCAGCTCGCCGGCAACTCCGGGGCCGCACGGCAGACGCTGGCGAAGCTCTGGCGGCGCTCGCCGCGCCTCGTCCACGCGCACGACGTGGCGTCCAAGCTCGCCAAACTCTATGCCGAGAACGGCGACGCGACGCGGACCGCCGACGTCTATGCCGCGCTCGCACGGCGCGAGGGAACGCCCCGGGAGGTCATCGCCTCGGCGCGCTGGAACGCGATCCTGAGCCGGCTGCAGGGGGGCGACGTCGGGGCAGCGCTCTACCAGGCCCGCAACATGTTCATCTACAACCCACGCTCCGAGCATGCCCCCGACGCGGCCGCCCTCATCCGGGCGCTGCTCGAGCTCCCCCAGAACGCGCCGATTCCGCTCACTCCCAGCGAGCGTGTCGACCGTGCCATCGCGCTCATGCAGTCGGAGGACTCGCAGACCGCGCTCGAGGAACTGACCGCGCTCGAGCCGCGCGCGCCGCAATTGCGCGATGCCATCCGTCTGCAGCGCGGCGTCGCCCTCAGCCGCCTCAAACGCTACGAGGAGTCGAACAAAGTCCTGGAGCCGCTCACCTCCGGCTACTACAAATACGCCATCCCCGCCCTCCGCCAGGCGGCGCGGAACTACGCGGTCCTCGCCTCCGCGATCAACCCGATCACCGAGAAGACGGTCAAGGAGCGGAAGCAGGTCGGGACGGTCAAGCAGAAGGTCGGCAAGGGAAAGAAGCGCCGCACCGTCACGAAGCCGAAATACCAGACGGTCTTCCGGAAGGTAAAGCTCGTCGACCTGCCGAAGAAGCAGAAGAAGGACGAGTACGAGCGGCTGGCCAGCGAGCGGCTGAAGGACATCCTGCAGATCGAGCAGATCGACCCTCGGATGCGTCTGGACGTGCTGAACGCCCTCGCCGCGCGAGCGCAGTCGAAGAATCAGGATCCCTACCTCCAGGAGCTGGTCCCGCAGATCGTCAAGCTCGACTCCCTGGCCGACCCGGCGCTGCAGCACTTCTGGGACAAAGGGTGGGCGGCCTACTCCCGCGGCGATCTCGGCACCGCCCGCAAGCTGTTCCGCTTCATCGCCGACACCTACACGCATCCGAACGTGAGGCGGCAGTCCGAGTACTGGTTCGCGCGCTCCATCGAGCGGCAGGGGCAGAAGGAAGAGGCGGCGGCGATCTATCAGAAGCTCGCCTCGGCGCCGTACGAGGATCTCTACGCGCTCCACTCGGTCAGCCGCGGTGCGAAACCGAACGACGCGAAGGGTCCGAATCCCTTGAAAAAGGAAGGCGATGACTGGCGCGAGCTGGCCGAGAAGCAGATGCCGCAGGAGCTGCAGCTCGCGTACGAGCTCACCGCGCTTTCGGCAATGAAGGAGGCTTCTCTCGAACTGCGCCAGAACTCGCGGCCGGAGAACACCCGCTTCGCCGAAGCACTGATGGCGGACGTCCATCACACGGCGGGGAACGAGATCGCGATGTACCGCTCCCTCCGCAAAGCATGGCCGCAACTGGCGACGGTGGAGCAGGACTCGGTGCCGGTCTACTTCATCCGGATGTATTACCCGATCAAGTACGGAGAGGAGATCGAAAAGCACGCGAAGACGCGCAAGCTCGACCCGAACCTCGTCCGCGGGCTGATTCTGCAGGAGAGTTATTACAACCGCAAAGCGAAATCGCGCGTCGGCGCGACGGGGCTGATGCAGCTCATGCCGCCGACGGCCAAAGAGCATGCCCGGCGGATGCGCATCTCCTTCGCCGTCTCCCGTCTCGAAGATCCCGACGTGAACGTCCGCCTCGGCACGTACCACCTCCGGATGCTCGTCGACATGTTCCGCGGCAACACCTATCTCGCCGTCGCCTCCTACAACGCCGGCCAGGGCAACGTCTTGAAATGGCGCCGCGCCGCCCCGAAAAAGCCGATCGACGAGATGCTCGAGTCGATCCCGTTCCCGGAGACGAGGAACTACGTGAAGAGGGTGACGATGCTGAGAAGCGCGTACTCACGGTTGACGTCGTAAACGGAATCGGAGCGCCGGTCTTCGACCGGCCGGTCCGCCGACCTTCGGTCGGCAGTCTCTCGAGGAGCGTTCTCACACTCACACTGCCGGCTGAAAGCCGGCGGACCGGCCGGTCGAAGACCGGCGCTCCGTTAGACCCGTTAGACCGACGACTTCATCCCTTCCACTTGATCGTGCAGCCGAACGCTCTCGTCTCGGCCGTAGCCACGTCCCGCCCGCCCATCAGGGCGTCCAGGGCGTTCGTGAGGCCGGTCGTCTTGCGCTCGCCCGGCTTCGCCGAGTCGTCGATGTAGCCGCGGTAGCGGAGCACGCCGTCGCCGTCGACGAGGTAGACGTGCGGGGTGACGCGGGCGCCGTAGGCGCGGGCGATGCTGCTGTCGCCGTCCTTCAGGTACGGGAATGAGTACTCCTTCTCGTCCGCGCGGGCCTTCATGTTCGCCAGCGTCTCCTCGGCGAACTTCGCATCGTCGTTCGGGTTGACCGCGTAGAACGTCACGCCGCGGTGCTGGTACTTGTTGGCCAGCTCGATGATGCGCGGCTCGAACGCCTTCGCGAACGGGCACTGGTTGCAGGTGAAGACCACCACCTTCAGCTTCCCGTCGGCCGGCTTCATCGCCACGGTCTTGCCGTCGATCGCGTTCACCAGCGAAAACGCCGGCGCCTTGGTACCGACCGCCAGCTCGTTGGCGCAGGCCACCGCGGCCACCATCAACGTCATCAGGGTCACAGCAAACCACTTCTTCATCGAGTCCTCCTCAGAATGTCGCGCAACCGCGCGGTCAATTTCTCCCGGTCGATGCGGCCCTGGTGGCGATACAGCTCCTTTCCCTTCGCGTCGTAAACGATCGTGATCGGGATCTCGCCGTTGAAATCGAGCTGGTCGCCGAGGGCATCGGCATTGCCGGTGTAATAGATGTTGGGAAAGACGATCTTCTGCCTGTCGAGAAACGACGCCGTCTGGGCCTGTTTCGCGTCGGGAATCATGTCGTCGAGCGACACGCCGGCCATGCCGACCTCGGGGCCGAACGACGCGTCGATCGCACGGAGGTCCGGCATCTCCTCCACACACGG
>Ga0190275_10003633_pt1 | contig 11037 bp, 7 predicted proteins | sample Popmic550T_FD_133745 | JGI IMG/M metagenome (GOLD analysis project Ga0190275, IMG submission 133745) | Populus adjacent soil microbial communities from riparian zone of Yellowstone River, Montana, USA - 550 T | ecosystem: Environmental > Terrestrial > Soil > Riparian zone > Trees stand | place...
CGGGGTTGCTGAAGCAATTTATGCCGGATGAGAAAGTCCGGGCACAGATTGAATCGCGGGTGAAAGGCTTGTTGACCTAACGCGATTCTTTTAGCGTACGAGCGCCAGTAGAGCGCTCTGAAACGCTTCCAGACAGAGTTCCATCTGTTCGTCCGTGCCGGTTGAAACGCGTACGCACTGCGGAAGTCCAAACGCGCGGAGCGGCCGAATGACTATGCCGCGTTGTAGCAAGCCTTCCACAAGATCTGTGGCCTGGGTTTCGTCGTCAAGCACAACCATGACAAAGTTCGCGCTTGATGGGACGACGGTCAATCCAAGGTTCTTCAGTCCCGTAGTCAATCGCCGAAGCGCGCGGGCATTCAACTCAAGCGAACGATACAGAAACTCTTTGTCGGCCAGCGCCCCCATCGCCGCAGCCTGCGCAAGAGTGGAAGGCTCAAACGGCAATTTCACTTTGTGGACGTTGCGTATGAGTAGCTCGTGCGCGAAGCCATAGCCGATACGCACGCCCGCAAGCCCGTAAACTTTCGAGAACGTTCGCAACGTGATCACATTGTCGTGGCGGTAGTGCATGGAATCGGGATAGCGAGGGTTGTCCTTGGCGTACTCGGAATACGCTTCGTCGAGGATGATGAGCACTCGTTCGGGGACATGCTCGTAAAAATCCTCGAACTCCTGTCTTGTAAAGATCGTCCCCGTTGGATTGTTTGGATTCGCTAGATAGATAATCTTCGTACGTTCGTTGATGGCTGCCGCGAGAGCGGGCAGGTCGTAGCGCCAGTTCTTGTACGGCGCCGTCCGATATTTCACTCCCCTCGATTTGGCGAGAACTTGAAAACCGATGAATGCTGCTTCAGTCGTTAGGACTTCATCTTCATCACACAAGAACGTACGAATGATATTGGCCATGATCTCGTCTGAGCCGCTGCCGACGACGACGTTCTCGACCTTCGTCTCATAAGTTTCCGCCAGTACTTGCCGCAAATCCTGGCCGCTATTGGGATAAATATGCAGGTCGTGTATCGAACTCCGCAACGCTTCTATGGCAAGCGGCGAGGAGCCCAGAGCATTCTCGTTCGACGCTAGTTTGATCACTCGATCGAGACCATACGCGCGCTTTACATCTTCCGCGCGACGGCCAGGCTCATAGGGATTCAGGGCGTCGATGTAGGGAGGCACCAGCGGCATCCCTCTCATGGTAGAAGATCGAAGTATGCTCCGTTTGCTGATACTGCTCTCTGCCGTATGTTCTCTAGCCGCTGCAGAGCCCATCCGGGCACTGCTGATCGATGGACAGAACAATCACGATTGGAAGGCCACAACGCCGGTTCTAAAACGACAACTCGAAGAAACCGGACTCTTTCTCGTCGATGTCATCACGACTCCCCCAAAGGGCGCCGACATGAGCGGCTTTCTTCCAAACTTCAAGGAATATCGCGTGGTGATCTCGAACTACAATGGCGATCCCTGGCCCGCATCGGTCAACTCTGCCTTTGAACGCTTCGTTCGGGAGGGCGGGGGATTCGTGTCTTATCACGCTGCTGACAATGCGTTTCCCGATTGGCCGGAGTTCAATCAGATGATCGGAATCGGGGGTTGGGGTGGCCGGACTGAGAAGTCGGGAGGTTATGCTCGGTGGCGTGACGGGAAACTGATCATCGAAAAGAAACCGGGCCCGGGCGGCCATCACGGCAAGCGCCACGAGTTTATCGTGGCGACCCGAAACAGCAAGCACCCGATTATGAAGGGACTCCCGCCGGAGTGGAAGCATGCCGTCGATGAGCTATATGACAGCCTTCGCGGTCCGGCAAAGAACATCGATCTCTTAGCCACAGCCTATTCTGATCCTTCGACCGGCGGCACGGGAGAACATGAGCCGATGCTTCTTGCGATCCCGTACGGCAAGGGCCGCGTATTCCACACCACCCTGGGACACGACATTGTTGCTTTGCAGTCTGTCGGGTTTGCCGCTACTTTCCAAAGGGGAACGGAATGGGCCGCAACAGGGAAAGTTACGCAGAAGGTCCCGGCCGATTTCCCGACCGCCGAGCATGTGAGTGTACGGAAGGCCGGGCCCTAATTCGGGAAGCAGCCGGCGATAGCGAGGGCGCAGAAGAGCAGAAGACCGCAAAGGGAAACTGCGCCACGGATTAGTTCAGATCGAAGCATTTGTTTGCCAAACTCCCACACGGATATACGTGCGGAGGAAGCCGCTGGATTTGCCTGGTAAGGAATTTCATTTAGCAGCTTCCCCACATTGAGATACGCGCATTTAGGGTGGGATTTCGGTCACTGCTTGCCATTCAAATCGACAATCATGATGTCACTGCCGCTTTGGTCACGCTGAGTGAAGAGCGCAGTCTTGCAATCAGAGGAGATGGCGAGCCCGAGGTCACCGATCACCAGCGGCTTTTTGATGGCGCTGAGACGGGCCGTCTTCAGCGTATTCAGATCGTGCCGGTATAAAGCGTAGGGACTCTTCGGCGATTCGTTGTCGAGGAAGTACAACGAGTTTCCACAGATCGCCCAATAGCCCCAGTGACCGGCCTTGAGACGAGTGAGAACCGGCTCCTCCGTGCCGCCGGCAGTAGGAATACGCCAGAGACCCGTTACGGTCCTACCCTTGGCGTAGTAAACGTACCTGCCATCCGGCGATTCAACAGCTGCAAAACCGCCGCCTGTCGTGACCTGCTGCGCAGGGCCCCCATGGGCCGGAGCCTTCCACACTTGCGACGCGCCGGTTCGGTTGGAGGCGAAGTAAATCCAGTCGCCGTCCCTTGACCAACTCGGAACAACGTCCTCAGCCGCTTCCTTAGTGATCTGCGTCGGTTTTCCGGTACTCACGTCGAGCGTAAAGATATCGGGAGGTCCATTCGGACGCGAATCACAAGCGATCTTCGTGCCGTCCGGTGACCAGCGTGGAGCTCCCGTTAGGCCCGCGTTGAAGCGAGAGAGCTGCGTAGCGCCAGCCGGCATGCCGACATTGGCAATCCAGATTTCTCCGGGACCGGATCGGCTCGACCGGAATGCGATTCGCTGATTGTCGGGGGAATATTGAGCAGACGAATCGTACTGGGTCGAGGCAACGAACGGCTTCGATTCCCCTGACGCAATGTCCATCTTCCAGATATTCGTATCGATGTAGAACTGGGAGTATGCCAGCCGACGGCCATCGTGAGAGAACACCGGATCGGAAACATTCTCGGCGATTCCCGGAACGCGCTCGATCGCGCCATCCTGCAATCCCACTCGCCATAAAGTATGCGCTCCAAGACGATTCGTCGAGAAGAGAATCGATTTGCCATCGGGCGCCCACGTGAGGCTGATGATATACCTGCGATCTGTGGTAATTCGACGCGCTGGCCCGGCCCCGGTTACCGGGACTACGAAAATGTCGTCAACCCCGCTGCTGATGGCGCGAACGAAGGCGATTGAGCTTCCGTCGGGAGAAAACGAAGGACCCGAATCACCGATCATTCCAGCCGGTGGGGAGGTCACTTGGATCTTATGTCCTGTTGCAACTTCCACTAGCACGATTGCGAATGGCTCGTCGGGCGACTTTTTGTCAGCAGCGACAAGATATTTCCCGTCCGGCGACCAATCGAGATGCCGTCCCACTGCTTCAAAGCGCGTTGGATAGAGCGCAGTGATCACGCCGTGAATCCCACCGGTTGGCGGAGAGACGAATACTTGCGTCTGATTCGCAGCAACCCGAAGGAAGGCCACGCGAGAACCATCGGGCGCCCAGACGGGACTGACATCCTCGGCCGTGTTTGTCGTCAGGCGGAATAGCGAACTACCATTTACATCCCGTATGTAGATATCCGAATTGTCGTTGTCTTCTCCTGCCCAAACAAAGGCGACTTTTTTTCCATCGCGTGAGAATGACGGCTGCGTTTCATCACCGGGGAAGCTTGTAAGCGGAGTGGCGTCCACTGTTTTGAAATCGTTGCGCAGTCCACCTCGGAAGTAGTTCCAGCCGATCACCGCTCCGGTGCCCACCATCATCGCGAGAGAAGCCACCAGCACCAACTTTCGATTGCGGTGTAATTGCTTCGACACGCGATAGAACAGAGTATCTTTGCGCGCGGAAACCGGCATCCGCTCGAGATAGCGCCCGATGTCTTCGCCCAAGTCTGAAGCGCATGGATATCGGCGATGCGGCTCTTTCCGCATCGCCATCAGAATGATGTTGTCGAGGTCGCCCGTCAGCATCCGCCGCAGTTCTTCCGGGCGCGCGCGCCGGACGTTGCTCACAGATTCAGGAGTCAGAGTTACCGCCGGGTTCAGTCCGCGGGTGACAACTTCAGTGCGGCCGACAACGGTGCTTGGGCGCTCCGGCTCCGTATCCATGATGACTTGGGCGATCTCGTGCGGCGATCTCCGCTTCATACGGTATGGACGATGTCCTGTCAGTAGCTCATAGAGCAACACGCCCAGCGAGTAAACGTCACTTGCCGACGTGATCTCATCGCCGCAGACCTGCTCCGGGCTGGCATATTCGGGCGTCATTAGCCGGAGAATCGTCGCCGTGGGATCTAGTGTCTGGGTCGACAGCTCAGGATCGAGGATTTTAGCGATGCCGAAATCGAGGAGGCGGGGGCGTCCTTGCGCATCCACAAGAATATTGGCGGGCTTGATGTCACGATGAACAATCTTACGGTCATGCGCCGCTTGAACGCCTGCGCACACCTGCTGGAACATCTCTAAGCGTGCGCGAGTATTTAGGCGCTGCTCATCGCAGTACGCGTCGATCGGCCGGCCCTCGATGTACTCCATGACGAAGTACGGCGCGCCTTCGTCGGTGAGACCACCGTCAAGCAAGCGCGCGACATTGGGGTGATCGAGCGCCGCCAAAGCTTGGCGTTCATGACGGAAACGTCGAAGGATGAATTCATTGTTCATGCCGCGGCGCACGATCTTCACCGCGACTTCGTGCTTGAACAGGTCGTCTGCGCGTACCGCCTTATACACAGACCCCATGCCCCCCTGCCCGATCTCTTCAAGAATGCGATATGGTCCGACGAGATTGCCTACAAGGGGATCGAACGATTTAAACGCATCGAGAACTGAGTTCTGTCGGTCAGGTAGATCGAGAAATTCCTCGCCCGCGTTCTCATAAGAGGACAGCAATTCCGTGACTTCTTCTCGAAGCTCGGTGTCGGCCCCGCAGTTCTCATTGAGATACGCAGCGCGCTTCGTTGGTTCGAGATCGAGGGCCGCGTTGAGAAGCTCTTTAATTCGTTGCCAGCGCTCAGGATTGGCCGGCTGTCGCCCGACTGATGTCACGATATAACCAAGCCTTTGCTGTGACCCAATCGCGCTTCACAGTCGCCGGAGAAATACCGAGCACTTCGGCCGTCTCTTCCACGGTTAGTCCGGTGAAGAAGCGCAGTTCGACGATACGCGCCTGCTGCGGATCTATTTTGGCGAGGCTGTTCAGCGAGTCGTCCAGCGCGAGCAGGTCGAAATCCTTGCGCTCGGGAACGGCGATCGCTTCGTCCAGTGAAAGCTTGGGAGCGCCGGACCCACGCTTCGACGCCTGCCGACCGCGAGCGTGATCCACCAGAATGCGGCGAATCATCTGAGCCGCCACTCCGAAGAAATGTGCTCTGTTCTGCCATCGAACGTTCTTTTGGTCGATGAGGCGCAGATACGCCTCGTGTACAAGCGCGGTGCTTTGCAGCGTATGGTCAGGCCGCTCTTTGCGTAGATAGCGACCGGCCAAGCGTCGCAATTCTCCGTAGACCAGGGGCGTCAATTGCTCGAGCGCTTCCTGGTTGCCGTTGCTCCAATCCACAAGCAGCTTGGTAACCTGCTGCGGCGATGTGGTCATGTTCTCCCCAGTAGACGTTTGATTATATCAGGATTGGCTTTTTCAGACGCCTTTCAAGAGCTGGCGCGCGATGACCAGACGCTGGATCTCACTCGTCCCTTCCCCGATCGTACAGAGTTTCACGTCGCGGTAGAACTTCTCGACCGGATAATCCTTGATGAAGCCGTAGCCGCCGTGAATCTGCAGGGCTTCGTCGCAAACTCGGACAGCCATCTCCGAGGCGAATAGCTTAGCCATCGCGGATTCCTTCGTTATCCGTTGGCCCTGGTCTTTCATGAATCCTGCTCGATAGGTGAGAAGACGCGCCGCCTCGAGATTCGTAGCCATGTCGGCGAGTTTGTGCTGGATCGCCTGAAACTCGGAGATCGGCCGACCGAATTGCTTGCGTTGTTTTGAGTAACGCAACGCAGCGTCATAGGCGCCCTGGGCTGTCCCTATTGACAAGGCTGCGATCGAGATCCGTCCGCCATCGAGAATGCGAAGGCTATCAACGAACCCCTCGTTGAGTTTGCCGAGGAGTTGTGTGGAAGGGACACGGCAATCCCCGAACAGCACTTCACCAGTGGCGCTCGCGCGCATGCCAAGCTTGTTCTCTTTCTTGCCGACGCGGAAGCCGGGCGTATCCTTCTCGACCACGAATGCCGAGATGCCATGCTGCGAGGCGGAGCGATCGGTGACGAACATCGCCACACAAACATCGGCATAGTGGGCATTGGTGGTGAAGGTTTTGCCGCCGTTCAGCGCCCATTCGTCACCGTGTCGGACGGCAGTGCTTCGTGTGCCCGCTGCGTCCGAGCCGGCTTCGGGCTCGGTGAGCGACCAGCATCCGATCCACTCGCCTGTCGCTAGCTTCGGGATGTACCTCTGACGCTGCTCGTCACTGCCAGCCGTATAGATATGGTTCGTACAGAGTGAGTTATGCGCCGCGACGATGAGCCCGACTGAAGGATCTACGCGAGCAAGCTCCTCGATGATGATGGAGTAATCGATATAGCTGAGTCCGGCTCCGCCCAAGTCTTCGGGGAAGATAACGCCAAGGAATCCGAGGGTGCCGCACTTCTTAATGACGTCGAGGGGGAATGTCTGATTCTCGTCCCAGTCGAGTACATTCGGCGCAATCTCCGCCTCCGCAAACTCGCGAACGTGTCTGCGGAGTTGTACCTGTTCGTCGGTGAACTCGAAGTCCATAACGTATCGTAGAGTAGCAGAAAGGTTAGATTTGAGACTCGTTTATGGCTTTTTCCAGGAGTTCGGAAAGGCCGAGCTTCTGTGCCCACTGGTCGAGGTATTCGCGGTCCAGGCGAGTGCTGGATGCCGTCAAAACTGCGCTTACATCTCGCCACTGCTGCTCGGAACGTCGTCCGCTTTCGTTGAACCAGCGAAGCTTGGCCAAAACGATATCTTCCGACGACACAACGCGACAAGTTAACTGCTCACCAAAGAAACCGAACGTTGCAAGTGTTGATTGTTCCAATTGCGCGTAGTGGAAAGCTTCGGTAGCCGGAAAGATGTCAATCTTGAAGGCCGTGGGCATGTGAATAACATTGAAAGGCCGCCGGTGTTCTAGAGATGCGCGTATGTGGTCCTCATCAGCATAGAAATCCGGTCGAATCTTTTCGGCAAACTGATCGACTCGTCGGAGTGCAAGTGAGGCAATGAAGTCCACGTCGTTGGTTGCGCGAGCAATTCCACGTACGCTGCTCGCAACCGATCCGCCGATTGCATAGGGAATGTTGAGAGACTCGAATGCTTCGACGACGGTGATAACCGCTTTATGAAACATAGGTGTTGGTTGCAGAATCCCAACCGTACACCTTTCGCATGGTCTCGGTATTCAATCTGCGTGCGGCGCAGCGCAGGAACACCTCGCGCTCGGTCAACTCAGGATGTTCCGCTTTCATAACGGCTTCACCCATTTTCACGAGAAACCACGAATACTCGAATACTTGCTGAAGCTTCGTGTCGGGCGTAAGTTTTCGTTGCAGATCTACGAAGACCTTCCACGCCTCGGGGCTTGTATCGGCAGGCCGCATGATTCTACGTTACCTCACAAAAAATTGCAGCCCTACGGCAGCAAACAGTTTCAGAAGCGAAGCTTTAGTCCAACTGTCAGAAGCGTAGCTTTAGTCCAAACTGAATGATGCGCGCATCGTAAGCCCTAACAATTTGGCCGAATCCGGCGCCCGTCGTGACTCCTGGAACGCCGAGATTCGTATGATTCAGCGCATTGAAGAACTCACCGCGGAGTTGCGCCGAGAAGCGTTCCGTGAACGCGAACGTCTTGGCGAGGTTGAAGTCGAAGTTCACGTAGTTCGGGCCACGGACTACACCGACCCCGGAATCGCCAAAGATCTGGTTGGGCACGAAGCCGACTTGCCCTGGATTCGCCGCCAAGGGAACGAACGCATTGGTATCGAAGTACCGATCGACTGTGCGCTGGTCTTGGGGCAAAGCGCCATCTGCTACACGATTCGGCCGGCTGCGGCGTTCTCCTCCGATGTTCGGGAGGGTGGGTTGATTGATCGTAAGAGGCAGCCCGGTCTGCGCAGTGAAGATCGGGGAGAACTCCCATCCACCCAGCAGCATTTTCACGCCACGGGACGCGTTACGAGCGAACGGCAACTGCCATACTCCTGAGAGCACAAATCGATGCGTAATATCGAACTCAGAAGGCCCATACTCGAGACGTCGATTCGCCGGGTTCTGCGGCTCGCGAAATGCTCCAACGTCCACGCCGTTGCCTGAGCCGCTGGTAGAAAGATGATCGACGGAATCGGTCAGCGCCTTGCCATATGTGTAGGAGCCGATGAACGTCAGGCCGCCCTGGAACCGGCGTTCGATCTTCGCTTGCAGAGAATTGTAGTTTGAGATCCCGAGGTTCTCGAGGTATTGGATATCTCCGCGGAGACCCACCGCATCGAGTTGACGCAGCCCTGTGACTACGGCTCCTTGCGCGTTGAAGCTGTACGTAAATGGATTCAAATTGCGAAACGCCGGCAGGTGTAATCCTCGATTGCCGACATAGGCGACATCGAGGACAAGGCCACTCCCTAGCTCCTGCTGGATACCGAAGTTGTACTGCTGGGTGTACGAAGTCTCCTGGTTCGGGTCTTGTCCTCGTCTCATAACCGTCGACAGATTAACTGTCCCGATGTCGACGAATCCCGGCGGAATGCCGTCACTGAGTTTGAAGATCGCATTGCTGGCCTTCAATAAATTACTGCCCGCGATCTGGCGGTCACCCAGAATGATGAATGGAGGATTGAATCCTAGCAGTCCTTCGCGGCCCATACGGTTGGAGTGGTTATAGAAGATTCCATAACCGCCCCGGACGACCGTCTTCGAGGTCGCCGACCACGCAAATCCGACGCGCGGAGCCCAGTTGTTCGTGTCCGGCTCCACCAGAGCCTGTTCCCGCAGCGAGCCGTCCGTCGCATTGACATACGCCCGAGTCGCGGGATCGAAGTTCGCCCACTTAAGATTGCGTTCACGCGTTGGCGTCGCAAACTCATACCGTATCCCGAGATTCAGCGTGAAATTTCTGGCGATCTTCCAGTCGTCCTGAAGATAGCCAAAATACATGTTCTGATACAAGTCAAAGCTGGTGTTTGAGTCCTGTTGATAGCGCGAGGGGAATCCCAGCAACAGGTCCGCCAGAGCATTTTCCCATCGGGCGTTGAGTCCTGTAAATCTGCCGCTAAAGTCAAAGTTCCCGAGCAGGGAACTGACATCGCGAACACCCGTCTCGACAAACAGGAGTTCACCGCCGAATCGCAGCGAGTGCGATCCACGATTCCAAGAGATCGATTGACGGAAGTTATAACTGCGCGGAGTCTGGAACTGCGGGACGGATGTCGTTCGTCCTATGCGGCGAAGATTCCCACCGGGGAAGTTGAATACCGGAAGCCCCCCGCAGATCGCTTCGTCCGTGGGAGCGTTCTTGAGACCGATCAGCGTTTCAGGACAGCCGGAGCCGAAGTTCGGCGGAAGCTGATAATAGTCGCCGCGCGCAAGGCCAAATCGCGTTTCAGATAGTAATGACGGACTCAGAACCCAAGTCATTCCGACGGCGATACCTTGCGAGCGCAAATCCGCGGTACCGAACGTATCGTTGGTCGAACCTTCGGCAAGACCAGGACGTGGCGCCGGCTTAAACAATGTTGTATCCACGAAGGAATAGCGCCCGAAGATATTCACGGATTGCGAGAACGTGTGATCCACGCGGACATCGAACTGATTTGTCTTGTTCGTTTCTACAGGCGAGCTCACGAAGTTGTTGTCGATCCCCGCGCCCGCTACGTTGGGATTCGGCATCACATCGACTACCTTCTTGCCCACGGGATCAAATAGGTTTGACGGAATGCGCCAACAGTTGCCTTGCCCGTCGTTGCAGCCCGGGATCGCGGGGATTCGGAAGTCTTGGCCTGTGTCGTTAGGGTTGAAAGGGTTGTGAATCGCTGTCGCGAAAACGCCTTCACGCCACATGGGTTGGGGCACCGAACTAGGGCTTACGTTGCCGGCGCCGTCTCTGAGGCCTTCATAATCGCCAAAGATGAAGGTCTTATTCTTGACGATCGGTCCGCCCGCGGCTGCGCCGAACTGATTGCGCAGGCGGAAGGGCTTCGGCAGCGATAATTTATTTGCGAAGAAGTTTGCCGCATCGAGATTGTCGTTGCGCTGGAATTCGTATAACGTGCCGTGCAACGCGTTGGTCCCGGATTTTGTCACCGCATTGATGAGGGCGCCGGAACTGCGGCCAAACTCAGCGGAATACGCATTCGTCTGAATCTTGAATTCCTGCAAGGCGTCCACGGAGGGTTGTACAACTTGCACGTTTAACCCACGGAAGCTGTTCGAGTATGACGTGTTGTCGACTCCATCCAGTTGGAAGGCGTTATTGAACGCCCGATTGCCGTTCACATTGAAAGCGCCCTTGAAGCCGACGGTCTGCAGGCGTGGCGTTGGCGCCAGCACGCCGGGAGAGAGAAGCGCAAGTTGATTGTAGTCGCGGCCGTTTAGCGGCAGCTCTACGATCTTGGTCTGATCGATGACGGCTCCGCGGCTTGCTGATTCCGTTTCAAGCATCGGAGCCTCGGAAGTAACTTGGACTCGTTCCGATACTTCACCCACGGTGAGTTGTACATCGAGCCGCGCCGATTGATTGACCTGCAGCACCAAGCCAGTCGACACGAACTGTTTGA
>Ga0190275_10003634_pt1 | contig 11033 bp, 9 predicted proteins | sample Popmic550T_FD_133745 | JGI IMG/M metagenome (GOLD analysis project Ga0190275, IMG submission 133745) | Populus adjacent soil microbial communities from riparian zone of Yellowstone River, Montana, USA - 550 T | ecosystem: Environmental > Terrestrial > Soil > Riparian zone > Trees stand | place...
CGTTGATGCCGATCATCCCGACCTGCACGTCGCGCTGGTAGCGGCGGGCCGCGCCGCCGTCGGCGGTGAAGATGGCGGTGCCGTTGCCGTACGGGGAGGCGTTGACGACAGCGAGTGCCTCGTCGTACGACGCCGCCCGGACGACGGAGAGCACAGGGCCGAAGATCTCGTCGTCGTAGACCGACATGCCCGGCCGAACCCGGTCGAACAGCGTGGGTCCGAGCCAGAAGCCGCCGGCGTCTCCCTTGGGCTCGACCCCTCGGCCGTCGACCACCAGCTCGGCCCCGTCGGCCACGCCGGTGTCGAGGTACCCGGCCACCTTGTCGCGGTGCTCGCGGGTGACCAGCGGTCCCATGTCGCATCCCGACCGACCATCGCCCGTCGTGAGGCCGGCCATCCGGCTCGCGATCGCCGGCACCAGGTCGTCGCCGACCGGGTCGACGGCGACCACGACCGAGATCGCCATGCAGCGCTCCCCCGCCGACCCGAAGCCTGCAGACACCGCGGCGTCAGCCGCGTTGTCGAGGTCGGCGTCGGGCAGCACCACCATGTGGTTCTTGGCTCCGCCGAGCGCCTGCACCCGCTTGCCGTGCCGGGTGCCGGACTCGTAGACATACCGCGCGACCGGGGTCGAGCCGACGAACGAGACCGCGGCGACGTCGGGGTGCTCCAGCAGCCCGTCGACGGCGACCTTGTCGCCGTGCACGACGTTGAAGACGCCGGCGGGCAAGCCCGCCTCGGCCCAGCACTCCGCGATCAGCAGTGAGGCTGACGGGTCCTTCTCCGACGGCTTGAGGACCACGGCGTTGCCGCAGGCGATCGCGATCGGCACGAACCACATCGGGACCATCGCCGGGAAGTTGAACGGCGAGATGACCGCCACCACACCGAGCGACTGGCGGATCGAGAAGACGTCGACGCCACCGGAGACGCCGTCGCTGAAGCCACCTTTGAGCAGGTGCGGCGCGCCGCAGGCGAACTCGGCCACCTCCAGCCCCCGCTGCACCTCGCCGAGCGCGTCGTCGAGCACCTTTCCGTGCTCAGCCGTGATGCTGGCTGCGATCTCCTTGCGCCGGCGCGAGACCGCCTCGCGGAACGCGAACATCACCGTCGTACGCCGCGTGAGCGACTGGGCGGCCCACGCGCGGCCGGCCTCGACCGCGTCGGCGACCACCGCGTCGACGTCCTCTCGGGTGGCGAAGCCGACCCTCCCCGAGACCGCTCCGGTCGCCGGGTCGTAGACATCGCCGGCCCGGTCTCCCGAACCGGTCCAGCGTCGGCCGCCCCGCCAGTGCGGGATGCTCACGCTCATCGGAGGGCCGCCGCCCGGCGGCGCCGCCAGATCTCTCCGGCGATGACGAACAGGAAGGAGACGAGGAACATGATCGTCCCGACCACGAAGAGCTGGGGCGGGAACTCCTTGAGCTTGCTGCCGTAGACGTACAACGGGAATGTGACCGACTGGCCGGCAGTGAAGTTGCTGACGATGAAGTCGTCGAAAGACAGGGAGAACGCCAGCATCGCCGCTGCCACGATGCCCGGCATCGCCAACGGCAGGGTGATCAGCCGGAACGTCTGCCACTCGTTGGCGTAGAGGTCCATCGCCGCCTGCTCGAGTCGCGTGTCCATGCCGGCCAGCCGAGCCTTCACCGTGACCACCACGAAGGACAGGCAGAACAGTGTGTGGGCGATGACCAGCGTGGCGAAGCCGAGCAGCCCGTCGACGCCGACCGAGACGAACATCGCCAGCAGTGAGGAGCCCATGACGACCTCGGGCGTAGCCATGGGCAAGAAGATGACCAGGTTGGACGTCGATCGGCCCCGGAAGCTGTGCCGGACCAGCGCGAACGCCATCAGGGTCCCGAGCACCGTGGCCAGGATCGTGGCCACGATGCTGACGAGAACGCTGAGCTGCAGCGACTCGCACAGCCCCTCGGGCTCACAGATCGACGTCCAGTTGTTCAAGGTGAAGCCCTCGAACTGGGCGGTGGCCGAGCGCGCTGAAGGCTGGTTGAAGGACAGCGCGAAGATGTAGGCGATCGGGACGAACGTGTAGATCAGCACCAGGATGCCGATGATCAGCACGATGTGGTCGGCCAACCAGCGCACAGCTGATCGACGAGGGGCCTGGGGACTCGTGGCCGGCCGTTCCCGGGTCTCCTGGTCACGGGGCACGGTGGCGGTCACAGCAGGTCCTCCGTCCCGGTGCGTCGGACGTAGAACACGACCATCACGACGACGATCGCCATCAGGATCAGCGAGAGGCTCGCGGCCAGCGGGTAATTGTGCTCGGTCAGGAACGCCGACTGGATCCGGTTGCCGATCATGTACTGGTTGGGCGTCCCGAGGAGCTCGGCGTTGATGTAGTCGCCGGAGGCCGGGATGAACGTGAGCAGCGTCCCCGACACGACGCCCGGCATGGACAGCGGGAGGGTGACCTTGCGGAAGCCGGTGAACGGGCTGGCATAGAGGTCGCCGGCCGCCTCGATCAGCCGGTGGTCCACCTTGTCCAGGGACGCGTAGATCGGCAAGGTCATGAACGGCATGAAGTTGTAGACGAGCCCGGCGATCACGGCGACCGGGGTCGCCAGCAGCCGCCCGTCCTCCGGCAGGATCAAGATCGTCTGCAGGAAGTCCACCACCGGGCCTTGGTCCGCGAGGATCGTCCGCCACGAGAGCGTCCGCAGCAGGAAGCTGGTGAAGAACGGTGCGATGACCAGCACCAGCATGAAGTGCTTCCACCGACCGGCTTTGAACGCGATCGCGTACGCCAGCGGGTAGCCCAGCGCCAGGCACACGGCGGTCGCGATGCCGGCGTACACGAACGAGCGGGCGAAGAGGTCCCAGGTATCGCGGACCGCGTCGACGTAGTTGGCGAAGTGCCACGTCATCGTGTAGCCCTGCTCGTACGACCCGCTCGGGTCGTAGAGCGACGTGAAGAACAGCTGGACGGTCGGGAAGAGGAAGAAGACGGCCAGCCACAGCATGCCCGGGACCAGCAACAGCCAGCCCCAGCCGCGGCGCTTGCTGGTCTCGCCGTCGACGACGGGGCCGCTGGGTTCGGTAGCCGTGTCGAGGCCCGACGTCACTCGGCGTCCTCCGGCGTCATCATGCCAGCCGTCGCGTCCTGGTGGGCGTCGAGCAGGAACGCGTGGGCGCCCGACCACGCGAGGTCGACCTCGGTGCCGTTGCGCAACGGCGGACGCTGGCCGGTGTTCTGCTCGAACACCATCAGCTCCTGGCCCCAGGGCATCGCGACGAGGTACTGCGTGCTCACGCCCACGAAGCTCACGTCGGTCACCCGACCACCGGTGAGCCGGTTGTGGCCGTTGCGCTCGGACGCGCCCGCCTCGCTCACGAAGATCTTCTCGGGCCGGATCCCCAGCCAGGCGGACTGCCCGTCGACGTGGCTCCGCGAGCTCTCGACGGCGACCTTCTGGCCGTTGCAGTCGATCATCACGTCGTCTCCGGTGGAGTTCACCACATCGGAGCGGATCAGGTTCGACTGACCGAGGAAGTTCGCCACGAACGTGGTGGCAGGGTTCTCGTAGAGCTCGCCAGGTGCACCCATCTGCTCGATCACGCCGTGATTCATCACCGCGATGGTGTCGGCCATGGTCATGGCCTCCTCCTGGTCGTGGGTGACGTGCACGAAGGTGATACCGACCTCGGTCTGGATCCGCTTCAGCTCGATCTGCATCTGACGCCGAAGCTTGAGATCGAGAGCACCGAGGGGCTCGTCGAGCAGCAGTACCCCGGGCACGTTGATGAGGGCCCGACCGAGCGCAACACGCTGCTGCTGCCCGCCCGAGAGCTGGACCGGCTTGCGGTCCCCGTAGCCGGTCAGCTGGACCAGCTCGATCATGTCGGAGGTCTTCTGCTGGTAGTCCTTCACACCGCGGCGCCGCAACCCGAACTCGATGTTCTCGGCGATCGTCAGGTGGGGGAACAGCGCGTAGGACTGGAACACGGTGTTGACCGGCCGCTTGTAGGGACGCAGCTGCGTGATGTCCTCGTCTCCGATGAGCACGCGGCCCAGCGATGGGTCCTCGAGGCCGGCCACCATTCGAAGCGTGGTCGTCTTGCCGCAACCAGACGGCCCGAGCAGCGCGAAGAAGGAGCCCTCGGGCACCGTCAACGTAAGGTCGTCGACGGCTACGAAGCTGCCGAAGCGCTTGGTCACTCCCTCCAGGTGGAGGTCCTTGCCCTCAGCCACCAATGACCTCGTTGAACTGGCGCTGGTAGTCGCGCTCCTCCTGGTCGCTCAGGCTCATGAACATGTATCCGGACTCCAGGGTCTGGTCGTCCACGAAGATGAACTCGCTCTCAGCCGCGGACTTGTCGAACTGCGCGATCTCCTCCTGGGCGCCTGCAACCGGGCAGAAGTAGTAGTTCCATGCCGACAGCTTCGCGGCGTTCACCGGGTCGTAGTAGAAGTTCATCATCGTCTCGACGTTCGTCTTGTGCTCCGCCTTGTTGGGGACCAGCATGTTGTCGGTCCAGATCGCGAAGCCCTCCTCCGGCGGGATCCACTTGTACTTGCCGCCGCCGAGCAGGTTGATGACATCACCGCTCCAGGCCTCGCAGGCCACGATGTCACCGGATTTCATGTCATCGACGTAGTCGTTGCCGGAGAAGCGGCGGATCTGGCCGCTGTCGACGAACCCCTGGAGGCGTTCGGCGGCGGCCGCGAACTCGTCGCTGCTGAAGCTCTCGGGGGCGCTGCCCTCCATGAGGAGGAGGAACAGCATCGTGTCACGCATCTCGGTCAGGAGCTCGACCTTGCCCTTGAGGTCCGGCCGGGTCAACAACTCCTCGAAGCTGCTCACCGGGTCCGTGAGCTCGGAGTTGTAGCAGATCCCTGTCATGCCGCTCTGCCACGGGACGCTGTACTCGCGCTTGGAGTCCCAGTCCGGTGCCTTGAGAAAATCGATCAGGTTGGCGTCGACGTTCGGCATGTTGTCGTGGTTGAGCTTCTGGATCCAGCCGAGCTCGATCATCCGGGCCGCCATGTAGTCCGTCACGACGAAGACGTCGCGGCCAGTCCCACGGCAAGCCTGCAGCTGCGGTGACACCTTGGCGAAGAACGTCTCGTTGTCGTTGACGTCGCCGTTCTGGTACTCGACGGTGATGCCGGTCTCTTGCTGGAACTTCTCCAGGGTCGAGGTATCAGCCCTCTTCACCGGGTCGACGTAGCCGATCCAGTTCGAGAAGACGATCGACTTCTCCTCGTCGCTCAGGTCGGTGCTCGTGCACTCTCCGGACTCGATCTGCGCTCCCTCGGTGCCACAGGCAGCAAGCAGACTGCTCCCCCCGAGCGCCACGCCGGTTGCGCCGGTGGCCCGGAGCATGGAGCGTCGTGAGAACCCTCCGAGCCGGAGCTGTCTGGCGGCCTCGGCCATCAGCCGATCGGTGCTGGTGTCACCGAACGGACCGCCTCGAACGCGGTGGGTCATTGAAGGTCCTCTCGCCAGGGTTCATGCCGTTTCGGATCGTGTCATGACCACCCCCCCAAGACAAGCGAATCCGTTGAATCGTGACACGTAGACTGCGGAATCGCTCGCCAGATGGTGGTCCTGACGTCGTCCGTGTGGAACCATGACCGACCATGACCAGGAAGCAGGAGCGCGCGGGGGCGGTCCTCGACGACGTCGCGAAGGCGATCATCGAACAGCTCCAGCAGGACGGCCGCCGATCGTACGCCGCGATCGGCAAGGAGGTCGGGCTGTCCGAGGCGGCGGTCCGGCAGCGGGTGCAGCGGCTGATCGAGAGCGGTGTGATGCAGGTCGTCGCGGTCACCGATCCGCTCCAGCTCGGGTTCGCGCGGCAGGCGATGGTCGGGATCGAGGTGTCCGGCGCCCTCGGACCCGTGGCGGACGCGCTGTCCGACATGGACGAGGTCGACTACGTCGTGATCACCGCCGGCACCTACGACCTGCTCGTCGAGGTGGTCTGCGAGAGCGACGAGCACCTCCTGGAGCTGATCTCGGAGAAGATCCGCCGGATCCACGGGGTCAGCCGGACCGAGACCTTCATGTACCTCAAGCTGCGCAAGCAGACCTACTCGTGGGGTGTGCGCTGAGCACCACCCGCGCACTCTGGGCCGACACCGCGGAATCCGCACCACTCCGGTCTGCGCTCTCGGGCGACGTGACCGCCGACGTGGCCGTCGTCGGCGGCGGCTTCACCGGGCTCTGGACGGCCCACTACCTCGCCGAGGCGGACCCGTCGCTGCGGATCGTCGTGCTCGAGGCGGAGTCCGTCGGGTTCGGCGCGTCCGGCCGTAACGGCGGCTGGTGCTCGGCGCTCTCGGACCGGTCGGCGGCGCTGGCCCAGGACGCCGCGATGAGAGACAGCGTCACCGAAGTCGCTCGCGCCGCCGAGGAGCTCGGGATCGACGCGCACGTCGCGGTCGGCGGCACGATCGTGCTCGCCCGCACCGTCGCCCAGGTGACCCGGGCCCGGGCCGAGATCGAGGACGCTCGGAGCTGGGGCGTCAGCGACATCCGGCTGCGTTGGCTCGACGAGGGCGAGGCGCGCGCCGTGCTCGACGCCGACGGCACGCTGGGTGCGACGTACACCCCGGACTGCGCGGCGCTGCACCCGCTGCGGCTCGCCCGCGGGCTGGCCGACTCGCTGGTACGCCGCGGCGTCGCGGTCCACGAGCACTCGCGCGTCACCGAGCTGGTGTCCGGCCGTGCGGTGACGCCGCACGGGACGGTCCGGGCCGGCACGATCGTGCGGGCCACCGAGGGCTACACGGCGCGGCTCCCGGGCCACCGGCGGGCAGTGGCGCCGATCTACTCGCTGGTGATCGCGACCGAGCCGCTCTCGCCCCGTCTGTGGGAGCGGGTCGGGCTGCGCCGCCGGGAGACGTTCAGCGACCACCGCCACCTGGTCATCTACGGGCAGCGCACCGCGGACGATCGGCTGGTCTTCGGCGGCCGCGGCGCGCCGTACCACTTCGGCTCCCGCGTCTCCCCACACTTCGACGAGGACGAGCGGGTGTTCGCCCGGCTCCGCGCGACCCTCGTCGAGCTCTTCCCGGCCCTCGCCGACACGCGGATCACTCACGCCTGGGGAGGCCCGCTCGGCGTTCCGCGCGACTGGTGCGCGTCCGTCGGGCTCGACCCCGCAACCCGGATCGGCTGGGCGGGCGGCTACGTCGGCGACGGCGTCAGCACCACCAACCTCGCCGGCCGCACGCTCCGCGACCTGGTGCTCGGCCGCGACACCGACCTCACGGCCCTGCCGTGGGTCGGCCACCGTTCACGGCAATGGGAGCCCGAGCCACTGCGCTGGCTCGGCATCAACGCCGGGCTGCACGCCATGACGTGGGCCGACACCGAGGAGCGACTGACCCGCCGCCCGAGCGTGATCGCCCGGGCCATCGCGCCCCTCGTCGGCGGGTGACCCACCCGGGCGCCCCACCCGCGGTTGAGAAGGGCCGCCGGGCCGGTCTCCCCGGACTCAGCCGAGACCGTTGTCGACGGTGTCGGCCGGCTTGCCCGACGAGAGCCAGGCGTCGAAGAACCCGTCGAGGTCCTCGCCGCTGACGTCCTCGGCCAGCGCATGGAACGCCGCGCGCGTGCCGTGGCCGTTGCGATGGTCGGTCACCCACGCCTGCAGGATCGCCCAGAAGTGGGCCTCGCCGACCCGGTTGCGCAGCGCCTGGAACGTCATTGCGCCGCGGTCGTAGACCGGGGTTGCGAAGATCCTGCCCGGGCCTGGGTCGCCGATCGGCAGGTCCCAGAAGCTGCCCGAGTGCGGGCCGTCGTACTGGTCGCGCAGCCACTGCTCGCCGGACGTGCCGCCGTGGGTCTCCTCCCAGCGGATCTCCATGAAGGTCGCCGCACCCTCGTTGAGCCAGATGTCCCGCCAGCGCCGCAGCGTGACCGAGTCGCCGAACCACTGGTGGGCGATCTCGTGCACGACCAGCCACGTGTCGCCGCGACCGACGGCCGGGTACGTCGGGAGCGTCTGCGTCTCCAGCGCGAACCCCGGGGCGAGACTGGTGACCAGCCCGCCCACGCGAGTGAACGGGTAGGCGCCCAGGTCCTCCTCGAGAGCGGCCACGATCCTCGGCGTCTTGCGCATGAGGGCCAGGTTGGACCGGCGCTGACGCCGCGAGAGCTGCCTCGAGACCACGGCGAGCCAGGGCAGTCCGTCGCGGACCCCACGGTCGACCCGGAACCTGCCCGCGGCGAACATCGCGAGGTAGGTCGCCATCGGCTCCTTCGCGACCCAGCGGCGCGTCAGCAACCTCCCGTGGACGCGCCGCGAGACCGGCCTGCCGTTGGCGAAGACCTGGTTGCCGCGTGGCACGGTGATCGCGATGTCCATCCGGGCCTTGTCGGCGGGATGGTCGTTGGAGGGGAACCACCATGGCGCCATGTGGGGCTGGTTCATGGCCACCACCTCACGGCGGCCGGCCAGCCAGTTGCTCTCCCCGGCGTACGACTTGCGCGAGGGGAAGCCGGCGTAGGCCACCCGCACCGTGAAGCGCTCCCCGTCGGAGATGACGCGCCTCGGTGTGACCCGCACCTCGTGGGGACGCGGCCGCGTGTGGCGCACCCGGCGGCCGTCGATCCGCACCTCCTCGACGGGCAGCAGGAAGTCGAGGCTGAACGAGGTGAGGTCCTGGGTGGCGCGCACGCGCAGCGTGGTGTGGCCCGACAGACGTCTCGTCGCGAACTGGTACCGGTTGCGGATCTGGTACTTCCTCACGTCGTACCCGCCGTTGCCGTCGATCGGGAAGTAGCCGTCGCCGAGGCCGGCTGCACCGTGCTCGGTCGGGACGGCCTTGGCTGTGGGAGTCGTCAGCAGGGCGATCGGCAGTACGAGCGTCGCCACCAGGACGGCGGCCAGGCCCCCCGAGCCGCGGGGTGTGAGCATGTCGACCAACCTAGTCGACGCCCCACGGTGATCGATTCGGTCCGCTGAACTCTGCTAAATCGGTTGCCCGGCTCGCCGAAACCCCTCACCATGGTGGGGCCGCGCGGCGTACGGAGCCGTGCCCAGACCCGAGGAGGCGTGACATGACCACGACTGTCGCTGGCCTGCACGCAGACCACACCTCTTCCTTCACCTGGAGCACGCATGCACTCCTACGTCCCGGAGCCGGGGACTGACCGGCTCACCGATCCCTTCGAGGGCATCGACCCTCGATTCGTCTTCGACTTCAACAGCTACGACGAGCCCGACGACGACCGCCAGCGCTGGAGCACCTGGCTGAGCGTCGAGCCGCTGTGCCGCGGACCCGAGCCACGCCCGGACTGGGTCGTGACCTCGCAGGCCGCGGTCGACACCGAGCTCGGCGTCCTCAAGACCGGCAAGGAGGCCGACGTCTTCCTGGTCGAGCGCGCCGTGCCCGAGTCCGACGCCGTGGGCGAGTCGGTCGTGATGGCGGCCAAGCGCTACCGCGGGGAGGACCACCGCGACTTCCACCGGTCCGCCGGCTACACCGACGGGCGGCGGCTTCGGAACACACGTGACACCCGCGCCATGGCCAAGAAGTCAGCGCACGGCCGGGCTGTGGCCGCCGGGCAGTGGGCCTGGGCGGAGTGGGAGTCGCTCAAGCGGCTCTGGACCCTCGGCGTCTCGGTCCCCTACCCGGTCCAGATCGACGGCACCGAGCTGCTCATGGAGTGGATCACCGTCGACGGCGACACCGCCCCGCGGCTGGCGCAGACCCGGCCGGAGCACGACCTGCTGGTGTCGTACTTCGACCAGGTGCGCGACTTCCTCTCCGAGCTCGCGCGGCACGGGATGGTGCACGGCGACCTCTCGTCGTACAACATCCTGGCGGCCGGCGAGCGGCTGGTGGTGATCGACCTGCCGCAGGTGATCGACCTGGTCGGGAACCCGGCTGGGATGGACTTCCTGCTGCGCGACTGCACCAACGTGTGCCGATGGTTCCGGGCCCGCGGCCTCGATGTCGATGAGCACGCGATCTTCGGCGAGCTGCTGACGCACGCGTTCTGATCCTTCCCCCGAACCTGTTCAATGAGCGCATGCCGCGACATGCCCCGGTCCTGATCGGATCACTCGTCGGGTTCGACCCCCCGCCGCTGCCGGCCGGGCCGGTCGACCCCGCGCGGACCACGCTGTACACGGCGGACGAGCTGTACGACGGGGTGCTGGCCGGGCAGGGGTACGAGGATGGGCTGGATGCGCGGGCGTACGCCTGGTCCCAGCGACCGCGCACCCCCGGCGAGTCGATGATCCGGGCACTGCACGACCACGCGATGGATGAGTCGTTGGCGCGGTTCGTCGTGGGTCGGAGCCTCGTGGGCGTGATGGGCGGGCACGCGCTCGCGCGAGGCAGCGACGGTTACGCCGAGGCGGCTCGACTAGGACACGACCTGGGCGCGACGTACACCGTCGCCACGGGTGGCGGCCCCGGCGCCATGGAGGCGGCCAACCTCGGGGCGCGCTGCGCCGCGCTCGATATCTCGGCGCTGGAGGCTCACCTCGCCACCCTGGCGACGGTGCCCGGCTACGCCGACGGTCCGACTGCGTGGGCCCGCACCGCCCTCGACGTCGCGGTGGAGATCGGCGATGCGGCCACCGAGAACCTCGCCATCCCGACGTGGCACTACGGCCACGAGCCCTCCAACGTGTTCGCGACCTCGATCGCCAAGTACTTCCGCAACGCGACGCGCGAGGCGATCCTGCTCGAGGTCTGCGACGCGGGGATCGTCTTCCTGCCCGGCGCTGCGGGAACCGTGCAGGAGGTCTTCCAGGACGCGTGCGAGAACTACTACGGCGATCCGTCGTCGGTCGCACCGATGGTGCTGGTCGGCGGCGACTACTGGACGCGGACGCTGCCGGTCTGGCCGCTCCTCAAGATGCTTGCCGCGGACCGCCACATGGAGGACCGGGTGCACCTGGTTGACACCGCCGCCGAGGCGGCCGCGATGCTCTCCTGAGTCAGGCCTCGGTGGCGGCGAGCTGGCCGCACGCGCCGTCGATCTCGCGGCCGCGGGTGTCACGCACCGTGGTCGGCACGCCCTTGGCCTCGAGTCGGCGCA
>Ga0190275_10003636_pt1 | contig 11029 bp, 10 predicted proteins | sample Popmic550T_FD_133745 | JGI IMG/M metagenome (GOLD analysis project Ga0190275, IMG submission 133745) | Populus adjacent soil microbial communities from riparian zone of Yellowstone River, Montana, USA - 550 T | ecosystem: Environmental > Terrestrial > Soil > Riparian zone > Trees stand | place...
GTGGGGATGAACGGCGGGCCGCTGCCCGACGCCCACGGCTTCCCCGCGCGGATGGTGGTGCCGGGGCTGTTCGGGTTCGTCTCGGCCACCAAGTGGCTGCAGCGGATCGAGCTCACCACCTACGCGGACCGGGCTGCGTACTGGACCGAGCGGGGCTGGGCCACCGACGCCCCGGTGCTGACCCAGAGCAAGATCGAGGTCCCGACGTCCTTGGGCACGCTGGGGACGGGCAAGGTGATCGCCGGGACAGCCTGGGCGCAGCACCGTGGCATCGAGAAGGTCGAGATCCGCATCGATGACGGCGCGTGGCAGGAGGCCCGACTGGCCGCGACCGCCGGCGTCGACACCTGGCGGCAGTGGTGGTTCCGCTACGACGGCCCGGCCGGTCGGCACACCGCGGAGGTCCGGGCTACCGACGGCACCGGCGCCGTCCAGCCGCAGAAACGGACCAAGGTGTTTCCCGACGGAGCACGCGGTTGGCACCAGATCCAGTTCACCGCGGAGTGACCACTGTCGTGCCCTTCCGTGCCCTTCGACAGGGGTCTCCTGAGCTTCGAAGGGCTCAGGGCGCGTTCCTCGCTACCGCTTCTTCTGCTTCGCTGCCGAGGCGGCCGCCTCCCGCTGCCGTTTCGCCCGCTCCAGCTCGCGCTGTTGCTCGACCTGCCTGGCTCGGATCGCTTCGGCGTCCATCGAGTTCAGCAGGATCAACGCGGCGATCGCGCAGATGGCGAGCGACCACAGCGGCGAGAAGCCGAACAGCATCGGGGCGGTGCCGATCAGGCAGAGGTCGAAGCCCCGGAAGACGTTGGTCATCAGCCCGGGCGGGAACGCGCCGGACGGCGTGGAGATCATCGGTGCGCTGAAGTCCGGCCCTTTGGCCTGCACCCAGCGGATGGCGCCGAGCAACCCCGCCGCCGCGGTCGCGATGGCCATCAGGAGAGCCTCGTCGACGGTGTGCTCAGCCGCCCCGTCCCCGAATCCGAGGTAGGCCGGCACGGTCAGCACCGCCCAGACGGCGACCAGGGCGGCCGGCACGGTGATGGCCGAGATCTTCAGCTGGGACAGCGTGAACGGCAGGCAGCGCTGCAGTCCGCCGGTGCGGGTGAGCACCCGCAGTCCGCCGAGCAACGGAATGGTCGCGCCGAACAGCGCCAGGGCAGCGACCACCGGCGACAGGGTGCTCATCCCCAGGGCGTCGCACGCGTACGGAACGACGAGGGTGACCGCGAGCATGAACAGCGGCTGGGGGAAGCGCAGCAGGCGCTGCCACTCCCGCCAGACCAGGGCCTGCCGACCGAGCCCTTTCCCCCGACGTGGCTTGACGGACCCGACCGCGACGGCGCGCCGCTCGACGACGATGTCGCGAGCCAGCCCGAAGTCGAGAGCGAAGAAGGCTCCGGAGATGCCTCTGACCAGGGCACCGCCGCTGGTCAACCGGGTCCGACGGATGCTGCCCAGACGCCGCACCGCGAGGACCAGGCTGACGACCAGCAGCACCGTGGAGACCGCGATCACCCCGAACCCGATCTCGGCGTCGGCCCCGGCCGTGATGGGCAGGCTGAACCAGTCCGAGGCGATCCCGATCACGACCACCAGCGCGACCACCCCGAGGACGCCGAACAGGTAGGTCGCCGCCTGGGTCAGTCGGTGCCGTTCCGCTCCTTGTTGCGCGGCGGCGCAGGAGACGGCGGAGGTGGCGGCCAACGCGGTGGCGATCGACCACACCACGATCACCAGGCCCGAACCACCGGTGAGCGCGGCGATCGCCGCACCGACCAGCGCGCCGACCACCACCGCGATCACCAGGGCGGCCATCAGCCGCGGACCGAGCAGCCGGGGCCGGTTGACCGGCGTGTCCAGGAGCCAGAAGCCCTCGGCCGCCGACGCCAGCACCGGCCCGAAGAGGCGGGAGACCGCCAGCGCCAGGGCGACCGACAGGACGAGGGCCGCCCAGGGCAGCACCGTACGGGCGGAGAGGCAGGACACCGACGTGCACTCCGACACCACCCGCTGCGCCCGGATCACCACGTTGACCAGGGCGCCGCCGATCATCAACGCGGCGATCACGGCGATGTAGGCGTCGGAGAACGCCTCCCACAGGTTGCGGGTGGCGCGGCCCTTGCGCCAGTGCCGGATCAGGTCCTTGAGCTCGGCGGCCGGCGGTACGACGAGCCGGGTCGGCTCCTCGTCTCCCTCGAACCCGGCGTCGTGATGTGCCGGGTAGGGCTCGAAGGCGTCGTCCTCAGAGCCCTCGTACGTGCTCATGACGGCTCGCCCAGGCGAACGACCCGGGTGGCCACCGACTCCACCAACGACGGCTCGTGGCTGGCGAAGACGATCGCCAGCCCGCTCTGGCGCTCCGCCTGCAGCCGCTGCGACAGCCAGGCCACACCCTCGGTGTCGAGCCGCTGCTCGGGCTCGTCCATGATCAACAGCTTGCGTGGCCGGACGAAGGCGGTGGCCAGCGCCAGCCGTCGCCGCTGGCCGGAGGACAGCGTGCCGGGCAGCTGACCTGACTGCGGCACCAGCTGGACCTCGTCCAGCACCTCGTCCACCATGGCGTCCGGATCATCGTGACCGTGGGCCCGGGCGAGCAGGTCGAGGTGCTCGACGACGCTGAGATCGGGGAAGAAGTCCAGGTCGTCGATCACCGTGGCCACGTTGCGCCGGATCTCCGGGGACGCCTCCGACATCGCCGTGCCGAGCACCTCGATCGTGCCGTCGTCGGGTCGGTCCGCACCGACGAGACAGCGCAGCAGGGTCGACTTGCCGGCGCCGTTGCGGCCAGTCAGGGCGATGGCCTCACCCGCTCGTACCTCGAGACTGAACTTGTCGAAGATGGTGTGAGAGCCGAAGGCGCGCTTCAGTCCCGACACCTTGAGCACGGTGGTGCGTTTGGCCATAGCCGCGATTCTGCCCGCTTCCGCGACCCGATCGCGGATGCGGCCACGCACCAATCCGGTCGAGCCGCGGCTCCGAATCCTGTGCTGAGACGACCTCGCCGAGGCCGTACACACAGATCGAGGAGCAGCACATGACCACGACCACCACTCGCCGGGTCAGCCGGCACGCTCGGCTGGCCGCCCTCGGTGCCGCTCTCGTGCTGCCGCTGAGCTTCGCCGCCTGCGGCATGGACAGCGGCACCGCCGCGCCAGCGGCCGGCAGCTCGTCGGCACCGATGAGCAGCCCGTCGATGTCGGCACCGATGAGCCCGTCCGCCTCGCCGTCGATGTCGGACGCCGCCGGCACGGAGCCCTTCGGCGCGGCCTGCTCGGCGGTGCCGAAGACCGGCAAGGGATCCTTCGACGGCATGTCGTCCGACCCGGTCGCCACGGCCGCCGGCAACAACCCGGCGCTGTCCACTCTGGTGAGTGCCGTCAAGGAGGCCGGGCTGGTCGACACCTTGAACACCACCCAGGACATCACGGTGTTCGCGCCGACCGACGACGCGTTCGCCGACGTCGACAAGGCGACCATGACCAAGGCGATGGGCGATCCGAAGGGCCTGCTGACCGACGTGCTGACCGCGCACGTGGTGGCCGGGCGGCTGGCTCCTGACCAGCTGGCCGGTGAGCACCAGACGCTGAACAAGTCGCAGCCGGTGACGGTCACCGGCTCCGGTGAGAGCTTCGAGGTCAACGGCGAAGCCATGGTCGTGTGCGGCAACGTGCAGACCGCCAACGCGACGGTCTACATCATCGACCACGTCCTGCTGCCGAAGTCCTGAGCCGATCGGCGAGGATGAACCCATGATCAGGCCAGCCGCGGCGGAAGGCGCCGGGGAGACCGCCGGTGCAGACGTCGGGGGACGTCAGCGCCAATCCGCCCGGCTGGCCGAACTCCTGGATCGTTCGGCCCGCGGCCAGGAAGCAGCGTTCGCCGACCTGTACGACCTGACGTCCGCTCGGATCTACGGGGTGGTGCTGAAAGTGCTCCGCGCTCCTGATCTGGCGGCCGAGGTGACTCAGGAGGTGTACGTCGAGATCTGGCGGCAGGCCAGCCGCTTCTCGGCGGAGCGCGGCAACGTGATGGCCTGGATGGCCACCATCGCCCACCGCCGTGCCGTCGACCGGGTCCGCTCGGCGGTGAGCGAGACGCGGCGGGACACCGACTGGGGTCGGCTGGACGCCGACACCCCGCACGACCAGGTGTGGGAAACCCTCGAGCACCGGCTCGACACCGAGCGCGTCCGCAAGGGGATGGACTCGCTCACCGTGATACAGCGAGAAGCGGTGACCCTGGCCTACTTCGGTGGTTACACCCACCGCGAGGTGGCGGGATTGTTGAAGCTGCCGCTCGGCACCGTCAAGACACGGATCCGGGACGGCCTGATCGGACTACGCGACGCGCTGGGCGTCGAGGCCTGAGGGGGTGGGAGATGTCTGAGCGAGATCACGGCCTGCACGCGATGGTCGGCGCCTACGTCGCCGACGCCCTGGACGACGACGACCGCGAGATGTTCGAGGAGCACCTGAGCGGGTGCGAGAGCTGCCGACGCGAGAGCGCGGAGTTCGCCGAGACACTCGGGGAGCTGACCTGGCTGGCGCAGACTCCGCCGCCGCCGGCGTTGCGCTCGTCGATCCTGGCCGAGATCGCGACCGTACGGCCGCTGCCTCCCGAGCACCCTGTCGAGGAGCCGATGGAGACCACGGTGCAGCGACCGTGGCCCGCCGAGGTGCCACCCGTGGCCCCGGACGGTGATCCCACCCACTACACCAGCGGAGCGACCGATGAGCTGACCGCCCGTCGGCAGCGACGCCTCCGGCGAGCGATGATCGGCCTGGTGGCCGCGGCGCTGGTGCTCGTCGTCGGCCTGGGCGGCTGGGTCGTCACCCTGGTGAACGACCAGCGCAACCAGCAGGTGGCCGAGCAGCAGATCACCGACCTGCTGACGGCTCCGGACGCAAAGATCTACGCCAGCCAGCTCGACGGCGCCAACGTGTCGTACGTGATCTCCGAGGAACGCAACAAGGCAGTCTTCCTGGGCGACGACCTGCAATCTCCGGGAAGCGACAAGGTCTATCAGCTCTGGACGATCCAGGGTCAGGATCCGACCTCACAGGGCCTGGTCACCGGGAGCGGGTCGGTCACGCACTGGTTCGACGCCCCGGTCGACGGGGCACAGGTGATGGCCGTGACGGTGGAGCCGGCCGGCGGGTCCCCCTCGCCCACGACCACTCCGCTGGCGGTCGTCGAGCTCTGAGCCGTGGCAGGCTGGCCCCGTGACGCAGCAGACCCACGGCACCCGGGCCAGCCTGGAGAAGGGGCGAGCCGAGGTCGCCGCCATGTTCGACCGGGTCGCCGAGCGCTACGACCTGGCCAACGACGTGCTGTCGCTGGGTCAGGATCGGGCCTGGCGCCGGCTGGTGCTCGTGGCGATCGATCCCCAGGTCGGGGACCGGGTGCTGGATCTGGCGGCGGGGACGGGCACCTCGAGCGAGCCGTTCGCTGCGGCCGGCGCTTTCGTGGTGCCGACGGACATCTCCCTGGGCATGCTGACGGTCGGCAAGCAGCGCAGCCCCCGGCTGTCGTTCGTCGCCGGCGACGGACTGCAGCTGCCGTACGCCGACGACAGCTTCGATGCGGTCACCATCTCCTTCGGGCTGCGCAACGTGTCCGACACCGGCGCCGCCCTGACCGAGATGCGCCGGGTGACGAAGCCTGGCGGCCGGTTGGTGGTGTGCGAGTTCTCCACCCCGACCTGGGCACCGTTCCGGCTGGTCTACCGCAACTACCTGGTCGCGGCGATCCCCGCTCTGGCCCGCTTGGTGTCGTCCAACCCCGTCGCGTACGAGTACCTGGCCGAGTCCATCCTCGGCTGGCCCGACCAGGCCGGACTGGCGCAGGTGATGCAGGGCGCGGGTTGGCGCGACGTCGCCTGGAAGAACGTGTCCGGCGGCATCGTCGCGCTGCACCGCGGGATTGCGTAGCGCAGGACCGCGCCCGTCATCCGCGTGCTGAGCCTGTCGAAGCACCGGCGCGACACCACCCAGCTACACCGCGATGGTCAGGGAGCCGATCTCGCTGTCCAGGGTGCGTCGCAGCCGGCGGTCGATGACGGCCTCGACCACCTCGATCCCCAGCGGCGGCTCGGCGAGCACCTCGGACAGGGCCTCCCCGGTCTCCACCCGACGGTGGGTGGCCCCGACCGAAGTGGCCAGCCGTTCCAGGTCGACGTCGTGCGGTGTCCCGAAGATCCGCTCGTACGCGCCCGACTGGGTCGGGTGGCCGTGCTCGAGAGTCGCGAAGATGGAACCGCCGTTGTCATTGGCCACCACGATCCGCAGATCTGGGCGCTGCTCGTGCCGACCGACCATCAGACCCGTCACGTCATGCAGGAACGTCTCGTCACCGACCAGGACGTGGGTGGGCCGCTCCACCACCAGGCCGACCCCGATCGCGGTCGAGAGGGTTCCGTCGATACCGGCGAGACCACGGTTGGCGTAGACGGCCGGTGGGTGCGGGCCGACCGGGGCGAGGTCGAGGTCGCGTACCGGCGTCGAGGAGCCCACCACCAGCGTGTCCGCAGAGCCGAGGGCCGACCACAGCCGCGCGGCGACGACGGGACCGCTCAGGTAGGCGAGGCCGTCGAGCACCTCGGCGAGCCGATCGGTCATCGCCTCGTCGGCCTCGCTCCATCGCAGCCGCCAGCCGTCCGCCGCCGGGGCCAACGACACCGCGTCGGCGACCAGCTGCGCGTTGGTGCCCGGATCGAACCAGTCCGCGGTGGCGGTCACGATGACCAGCTCGATCTCTTCGCGAGCCAGGAGTCGGAGCACCGGACGCGCCAGCGTCGGATGTCCGAACATCACCACCCGCTCGATCTCCTCGCCCAACCCGGTCCGCAGCAGCAACCGGCCCGTGGTCAAGGCGTTCGGGCCGCCGCGGGCGTTGCTGACCGGCTCGGCCAGCAGCGGCAGATCAGCCTGCTCGGCGAAGGCCCGGGCGGCCGCCCCCTCGGTGGGCGACATGGCGCCGGCCACCACCAGGGTCTGCGGTCCGACCGGCAGCTCGACGGGATCGGGCCGCGGCTGCCGTGGCACCACCCGCAGCTCGGGCTGGATGGGCGCGGTCTCCACGCCGGGTACGAGCGGCTCGCTGAAGGAGAGGTTGATGTGCACCGGTCCCGGGGTGCCGCTACGGGCCCCGGTGGCCGCGGTCAGCACGCGGGCGAGCTCGAACCGCCAGGACCGCGGGGTCGCCGGGGTGTCGTCGATCTGGGTCTCGGCGCGGACGTGCCGGGCGAACAGCCCGGCCTGGTCGGTTGTCTGGTTCCCGCCGGCATGGCGGACCGCTCGGGGCCGGTCGGCGGTCAACGCGACCAGCGGGATCCGGCTGTGATGAGCCTCGAGGATCGCTGGATGCAGGTTCGCGGACGCCGTACCGGAGGTCGTCAACACCGCGACCGGCCGCTCCGAGGCCTTGGCCAGACCGAGTGCCAAGAAACCGGCCGTCCGCTCGTCGATCCGGACGTGCAGGCGCAGCAGACCGATCTTGTCGGCCTCGAACAGCTCGTACGCCAACGGGGCGCTACGCGATCCCGGCGAAAGCACCACCTCCTGGACACCGGCGCCGAGCAGCTCGGTGACGACCAGCTGAGCGCAGCGGGAGGCCTCACCCATCGATGTCCCTCCCCCGGTTGCCCCTCACCCGGTTGCCTTGGCCGGCAGCCAGCCGACGCGTCTCGTCCAGTCGAGCCTGCCAGAAGTCGGCGGTGCCAGCGTCGGCGGCGTGCTGGCGGAGCAGGCGCGGAGCCGGTATCACCGAGCGGACCGAGACCCGACCGGCGGTGGCGACGACGGGGGCGTCGGTGAGGTCGGCGGTCAGCAGCCGGACGGTGTTGAGTCCGCAGGCGTACGGCAGCTCCGGCAGGGCGGCCGCCAAGGCGACACCGGCGGCGATGCCGACCGAGGTCTCCAATGCGCTGGACACGACCACCGGCAGGCCGATCTGCGCGGCCACCGTGAGGCAGGCCCGGACGCCGCCCAGCGGCTGCACCTTGAGCACGGCGATGTCGGCGGCCTGCTTTCGCGCCACCACAAGGGGGTCGGCGGCTCGCCGGATCGACTCGTCGGCCGCGACGAGCACGTCGACGCCGCCCCGGGCCAGAGCGAGGCGCAGCGCGGCCAGGTCGTCGACGGTCGGGCACGGCTGCTCGGCGTACTCCAGGTCGTAGCGGACCAGCCTGGCGAGCGACGCCGTGGCCTGCTCCACGTCCCAACCGCCGTTGGCGTCGACCCGGATCCGGCCTCGGGGTCCGAGAGCGTCGCGGACGGCGGCCACCCGGGCGAGGTCGTCGGCGAGGTCCTGGCCCGCTTCGGCGACCTTCACCTTCGCCGTCCGACATCCCGCCTCGGCCACGATCGCCGCCGCGTGCTCGGGACCGACCGAGGGGACGGTGGCGTTGACCTCGACCTCGTTCCGCACCGCTGCCGGCCAGCCCCGGTCGGCAGCCTCGTCGGCCGCCTGCAGCCACGGGATCAGCTCAGGTCCGTCGTAGTCGAGGAACGGGCTCCACTCGGCCCAACCGGCCGCACCCTGCCAGACCATGCCCTGCCGCTGGGTGATGCCGCGGAACCGGGTTCGCAGCCCGATCGCATACGTGTGCGGCACGGACCGAGCGTACGCGGGAGCGTCGGCGCCATGCTGGCATGCCGGACGCGCCCGCAACTTCTTGTCATCGTGCCAGGCGCTCAGTACGCGTACGGTTGGCTGCCGTGACCGACCGGCTGCGCCTCGCCACCGGCACCGCCGAGGTGCTGGCGTCGCTGCGACGCAGCCTGACCGGAAACGGAGTGACCGCAGCGTTGCCGCCAACCGGTCCGGAGCGGCAGCAGACGCTGACGATGCTGCACCCCGAGCAGCCGGTCGCGGAAGCCGACGCCGCCGCGGTCGTGGCCACCTCGGGATCGACCGGCCGCCCTCGCGGGGTGGTGCTCTCCCGGTCGGCGCTGGTGGCCTCGGCCGAGGCGACCCATGCCCGACTGGGAGGTGCGGGCAGCTGGGTGCTGGCCCTGCCGCCCCACTACGTGGCGGGGCTGATGGTGCTCGTCCGAGCCGCGGTCGGTGGTCGGTCGGTGCACGAAGTCGAGGGTCGGCTGAGCGGCCTGACTGATCTGAGGCTGGGCGATGGGCCGGCGTACCTCTCCGTGGTGCCGACCCAGCTCACCCGGGCACTCGCCGACCCGGCGCTCACTCGGGCCCTGCGACGCTTCGACGCCGTGCTGCTCGGCGGCGCAGCGGCCGACCCTCAGATGCTCGAGACGGCGGCGGAGTCCGGCATTCGCGTCGTCACCACGTACGGGATGAGCGAGACCTGTGGTGGCTGCGTCTACGACGGCCGGCCACTGGCCGACGTGGACATCGACCTCGATGATGCCGGCCGGATCAGCATCGGCGGCCCGACCGTGTTCGCCGGCTACCGGCTCGACCCGGTCGCCACCGCCGAGGCTCTGGTGGAGGGACGGTTGGTCACCCGCGACCGGGGGGCCTTCGTGGACGGCCGGCTGACGGTGCTCGGCCGGCTGGACGACGTGGTGATCTCCGGTGGGATGAACGTCGACCTGGCCGTCGTCGAACGGGCGGTGCGCACCTGGGCCGCCCGGGAAGGTGCCGAGGCGGCCGTGGTCGGCGTACCCGACCCCGACTGGGGCACCCAGGTGGTGGCCGTGGTGGAGGACGACGAGCAGAATCTCCCGCACGTTCCGACGTCTCCGCCTGACCTGAGCGGGGCTCTCCAGACGCGAGGGAGATTCTCTTCGGCGAGCCTGCACGACGCCCTCGCAGCCGACCTCCCCCGCTTCGCCCAGCCCCGTCGGCTGCTGGTCGTCCGCACCCTGCCCCGCACGTCGAGTGGCAAGATCGATCGTCGACGGCTGATCGCCGAGCTGACTGTTGACCAGGCCACCCCGACGAGCGACCCGAACGCCGGACCGGAGAGCTGATGAGCACCGACCTGACCCGACCTCGCCGGCCCACCGCGGCTCAGTGGGCCGCTGGCGCGCGCCCCCGGACGCTGCCGGCCGCCATCTCGCCGGTGCTGGCCGGCAGCGGGGTAGCCGGCTGGGCCGGCGGGTTCTCGCCGGTCGAGGCCCTGCTCGCGCTGGTCGTCAGCCTGGCCCTGCAGGTCGGGGTCAACTACGCCAACGACTACTCCGACGGGATACGCGGCACTGACGCCGACCGGGTGGGCCCGTTGCGGCTGGTCGGTTCCGGGGTGGCCGAGCCACGATCGGTCAAGGTCGCGGCCTTCGCGTGCTTCGGGATCGCCGCGCTGGCCGGGCTGGCCCTGGTCGTGCTGACGCAGCTGTGGTGGCTGCTGGCCGTCGGCGTCGCCTGCATCCTGGCGGCCTGGTACTACACCGGCGGAAGACGCCCGTACGGCTATCGCGGACTGGGCGAGGTCTTCGTGTTCGTTTTCTTCGGGCTGGTGGCGGTGTCCGGGACCGTGCTCGTCCAACTGCGTGGTGTGCCGTGGCAGACCTGGCCCGTGGCCATCGGGATCGGTGCGCTGGCCTGTTCGATCCTGGTGGCCAACAACCTCCGCGACCTCCGCGGCGACCTGGCCGTCGGAAAGCACACCCTGGCCACGCGGCTCGGCGACGCCGGCACCCGCCGGTTCTACGTCGTCCTGATCGCAGCCGCCGGCGTCGCCGTCGTGGTGGTCGCGGTCACGACCACCTGGTGGGCGCTGCTCGGTCTGGTCGGCGTCGCGCTGCTCGTACCGGCCGTCCGGACCGTGCTCGGCGGCGCCCAGGGACCGACGCTGATCGCGGTGCTCAAGGCCAGCGGCACTGCCGAGCTCGGGTACGCGGTCGGCCTCGCCGTCGGGCTGATCCTCGGTTGACCGGCCGGGGCCACGCCTAGATCGGGTCCAGGATGCGGTGCAGGAACGTCTGCGTCCGTGGCTGCGAGGGGTCGACCAGCACCGCGTCGGGCGGACCGCTCTCCACGATCACGCCACCATCCATGAACAGCACCTGATCGGCAACGGACTGGGCGAATCGGATCTCGTGCGTCACCACGACCA
>Ga0190275_10003637_pt1 | contig 11029 bp, 8 predicted proteins | sample Popmic550T_FD_133745 | JGI IMG/M metagenome (GOLD analysis project Ga0190275, IMG submission 133745) | Populus adjacent soil microbial communities from riparian zone of Yellowstone River, Montana, USA - 550 T | ecosystem: Environmental > Terrestrial > Soil > Riparian zone > Trees stand | place...
CATCCGCGACCTCGCCAAGGCGCTCAACCTCCGCGGCCGCGTCACCCTCCTCGACAGCCTTCTCCCCGGCGAGATCACCGGCATCCTCGCCGAGGAACTGGCCGCCACGGCGGGGTAACCGGCCCCTCCGTCACGGAACCCTGACTCGTCCTCACTGGTGCCCCCGAAGAGCCTGACTCGGAAGGAAAAGTGGCGGCAGACGGCCGCGACCCGCGAACCCGCCCGCCCCGTAGTGTGTCCGTACCTGTTCTGGCCGCCCGCCGGCGGCCGGTCCTCACTGGGGGTTGTCGATGACGGAACAAACCCGGCCGTGCGAGGTGTGCGGTGCGCCCATCGACCCGGAGCGGATCGAGGCGCTGCCCGAGACCCGGCTCTGCATCGAACACGGCAAGCAGATCGCCAGGTTCGGCGGCGAGTTCCTCCTCGTCGGCTCCCAGTCGAGCCTCGGGAAGGACGGCAGCATGAAGAAGAACTACGGCGACGTGTCGGTCCGGCAGAAGCGGAACACCGAGGGCGTCCGGAAGCTGATCGAGGAGTACGACCGCAAGCCGCCGACGTGACCCGTGCGAGACCGCTCTCCCCTTCGACGCGAGAGCGGCCTCACAACCCGCGGTTTCCACGCTCCGGCCCCCGATTCCGGGCGGTCGGAGGTCGGCGTGGGGGGCGGAGCCGTTACCGCACGCCGCCGCTGGCGAGGAGCTGCTCGCCGGTCAGCCAGCCGGAGTCGTCGGACGCCAGGAACACGGCGATCTTGGCGACGTCGGCCACCTTCCCGGCGCGACCGAGCGGAGTCTGCTTGACCGCGTCCGCCTCCATCTCCGACCCGATGATGCCCGCGCCGACCGTCCCCTCCGTCTCGATCATCCCGGGGTTCAGGGCGTTCACGCGGATGCCCTTCGGCCCCAGCTCCTTGGCCAGCACACCGGTGATGGCGTCCACCGCGCCCTTCGAGCCGGTGTAGACGGCGCTCTGCGGCGGCGTGATGCGCGTCACCACCGACCCGACGTTGATGACGCTCCCGCCCGGCTTCAGGTGCTTGACCGCCGCCTGCGTGGTGAGCAGCAGGCCGAGCACGTTGACGTTGAACTGGCGGTGAAAGTGCTCCTCGGTGATCTGCTCGATCGGGGCGAACTCGTACACCCCCGAGTTGTTCACCAGCACGTCGAGCCGGCCGTACTGCGTCACCGCCGCCGCGACGATGGCCTCGGCCTCGGCCGGCTTCGACACGTCGCCGCCGACCGCGACCGCCCGGCCGCCCTTTGCCGTGATGTCGGCCACAACCTTGTCGGCCCCGGCCTTGCTGCTCGCGTAGTTCACCACGACCGCGGCCCCCTCGGCCGCGAGGTGCCGGGCGATCTCCGCCCCGATCCCCTTCGACGCGCCCGTCACCACCGCCACCTTGCCGTCGAGCTTCTTCGCCATGACCGTCCCCCGGTTAGAAAGTTGCAAGTCGCAACTGGCGGAGGATACAATGGGACGTGGTTGCACCTTGCAACCGAAACCCAGAATTCTCCCAGGCCGGGGGGAAGGCCATGACGCGGAAGAGTTTGGAGAACGACGCGTGTCCGGTCGCCCGCTCCCTGGAGGCGGTCGGGGACGCGTGGTCGGTGCTGATCGTGCGGCAGGCGTTCGCCGGCGACCGGCGGTTCGGCGAGTTCGTCGCGAGCCTCGGGATCGCCCGGAACATCCTGACCGACCGGCTGCGGAAGCTGGTCGCGCTGGGGGTGCTGGAGCAGGTGCCCGCCGCGGACGGCGGCGCGCGCCACGAGTACGCGCTGACCGCGAAGGGGCGGGGGCTGTACCTGGTGCTCATGGCGATCCGCCAGTGGGGCGAGGGGTGCGGCGGCGACGCCCCGTACGTGCTGGTGGACCGCCGCGACCGGAAGCCGGTCCGGCCGCTGGCGTTCCGCGCCCACGACGGCCGCGAGCTGGCGCCGGAGGACATGGAGTTGGTGCCGTCGAAGAAGTCCGCCCGGGGCGGGAGCAAGTGACCGCGCGTCGGTCGTGCGCGTGAGCGGCGTTCTACCGCCGCGTCTTGCACCCGAATCGAAGGACTCTCGCGCGGCCGCGCCTATCCTGACTGCGGCTGAGGAACGTTGTCACCGCCTTTTCCCGTGAACCGTGACGCATGACCTTCCTCTCCTATGAAGCGACGGTGGCCGGGGCCGGCTTCAACCGCTGGCTGGTCCCGCCCGCCGCCATCGCCGTTCACATGTGCATCGGCGAGGTGTACGGGTTCAGCGTCTTCAACGTGCCGCTCACCCAGGCCGGCGCGGGCTGGACCATCCCGCAGGTCGGCTGGGCCTACTCCGTCGCGCTGTTCATGCTGGGCATCTCGGCGGCCGTGTTCGGCCGGTGGGTCGAGCGCAGCGGCCCGCGCAAGGCCATGGTCGCCAGCTGCGCCCTGTTCTGCGGCGGCCTGCTCGTGTCCGCCCTCGCCGTGAAGTTGCAGCTCCTCTGGCTCCTCTACCTGGGCTACGGCGTCACCGGCGGCATCGGCCTCGGGCTCGGGTACATCGCGCCCGTGTCCACGCTCATCAAGTGGTTCCCCGACCGCCCCGGCATGGCCACGGGCATGGCGATCATGGGCTTCGGCGGCGGCGCCCTCATCGGCGCGCCGCTGGGCGTCAAACTCATGGACCACTTCAAAACCGCCACCTCCGTCGGCGTGGCCGAGACCTTCGTCGCCATGGCCGGGTTGTACGCGGTCGTCATGCTGTTCGGCGCGGCGATCGTCCGCGTGCCGGCCGCGGACTGGAAGCCCGCCGGCTGGACGCCCGGCCGGCACGTCAAACCGATGATGACCAACGCCGCCGTCGCGGTCGAAGTTGCGTGGAAGACGCCGCAGTTCTGGTGCCTGTGGGTGGTGCTGTGCATGAACGTCAGCGCCGGCATCGGCATTCTCGGGCAGGCGTCGAAGATGTGCTCCGACATGTTCGGCGTCGGCGCGGCGGTCGGCGGCGGCTTCGCGGGGCTGCTGAGCATCTTCAACATGGGCGGCCGCTTCGTCTGGTCGTCCGTCTCCGACTACACCGGCCGCAAGGCGGTCTACTGCGTCTACTTCCTCCTCGGCGCGATCCTGTACTGCGCCGTGCCGTGGACGCAGAACGTCCAGTCGCGCGGCCTCTTCGTCGCCGTCACGGCCGTCATCGTCACCATGTACGGCGGCGGCTTCGCCACCATCCCGGCGTACCTGCGCGACCTGTTCGGCACTTATCAGGTCGGCGCCATCCACGGCCGCCTCATCACGGCGTGGTCGGTCGCCGCGCTGCTCGGCCCCAGCCTGGTCAACTACATCTCGACTGCCGAGATCGACGCCGGAGTGCCCCGGGCCGAGGCGTACAACTCTACGATGTTTCTGATGGCCGGCCTGCTCGTCGTCGGCCTCGTCGCCAACCTGCTCGTGCGCCCGGTCGCCCCGAAGTACCACCGCGCGGAACCGTCCGGAGGCTGAGCCGATGAAGCGAATCGCCCTCGTCGTCGCCTGGGCCGTGGTCGCCGTGCCGCTGGGCTGGGGCGTGTACCAGTCGGTGCAGAAGTCGCTGCCGCTGTTCGTCGGGCAAGCCGAGCCCGCGCCACCGTAGAGGCGCGGTCACGGGTTCGGGCCGCGCACGTCGTAGGCCTGGACCGTGTAGGGGTTCGGCCCGGCCGTGACGACCAGCACCGACCCGTCGGCCGACAGCGCCGGGAAGGCGATCGGGCCGCCGACCGGGACGCGGGCGAACTCGGCCCCGGTCCGCGCGTCGGCCACGACCGCCGACGACGCGCCGTTGTTGTTCAGCGTCCACGCCACCCGCCGGCCGTCGGCCGAGACGCTGACGCCGCAGTTGTTGTTCGGCGCCGGCGGGAACGAGTTCAGCACCGCCCCCGTCTTCCCGTCGAGCGACGCCGGGCCGATGCCGCCGGCCCGCCCGCGCGGGCCGAAGTACGCCACCACCGACCCGTCTGCCGACACGCCGTGCAGCTCGTGCTTCCAGAACCGCGGCGGGCCGAGGTCGAACTCGCCGTCGGGCTCGCCCGACGGCAGCTTGAACCACCGCCCCTTCCCCACGTAGTCGAGGACCAGCACCCGCCGGCCGTCGGCCGTGAAGCTGACGCCGCCGCCGGCCCACGTGAGTTCGCGCACCGCCCGGTTGGTGGTCAGGTCGAACAGGGCCAGCGGCAGGTTCGCCTCGCGGTCCGGCCCCTTGCGGTCGTACCCGACCGCGGCGGACTTGCCGTCCGGCGCGGGGGCGAGGAACGGGTGGTGCCCCTTCACGCCGGCCGGCGGCGGCACGTCGGGAACCTCGACCGGCGCCAGCTCGCGGCCCGTCTTCTCGTCCCACACGCGGAGGGTGCGCGAGACGAAGCGCCACGAGGCGACTTTCCCCGCGCCGAACGGGGCGACGTAGTGGGCGGGGCCGCGGGCGAAGTCGGCGAACTCCGGGCGCGGGGCGCCGGTGGCCAGGTCGAGCGCCAGCATCCCGCCGGGGCCGCCGCCGGCGGCGTACACGACCTTCGCCCCGTCCGAGACGTGGAGGCGGAGGAGCAACTGTTCGGACGGCGTGCGCCACCGCTGCGCCGCCGCGACCGGCGCCGGCGGCTGGACCGGCGGCTGGACCGGCGGCGCGACCGCGACGGGGCCGGCGGGCGGCAGCGGGTACGCCCGCAGGGTGTAGGCCCGGTCGATCGCGTTGGTCGTCCCGAGCACGATCGTCGCCCCGTCGTCGGTGAGCGCGACGGTGGCGAGCCCCGGGCCGAGCGGCAGCCGCGCCAGCTCGGCCCCGGTCCGCACGTCCGCCGCGGCGAGGGTGGTGCCGGGCCGGCCGTTGTTCTCGACCCACGCGACGCGGCGGCCGTCGGCCGAGACGCTCACCTCCCGGCTCGTGCCGGCCCCGGCGCCGGCCGGCAGCGGGCGCACCACCGCCCCGGTCTTCCCGCTGATGACCTGCGGCCCCGTCCGGCCGCCGTGGCCGTGCGGCCCGAAGTACGCCAGCACCGCGCCGTCGGCCGACGTACCGATCACGTCGTGCCGCCGGCCCGGGGCGCGGCCGAGGTCGAACCCGCCGTCGGGCTCGCCGGACGGGAGCTTGAACCACCGGTGCCGGCCGCCCGACTCGGAGACCAGCGCCCGCTTCCCGTCGGCCGTGAAGTGAACCTCGGCGTTGCCGGCGACGACCTCGCGGACGGTGCGGCCGGTCGTCAGATCGACCAGCGCCATCGGGTACTCGGGGGGCGGGTTGCCGGCGAACTTGAGGCTGTGGTTGTGCCACCCGCTCGCCGCGAACCGCCCGTCCGGGGCGAGGGCGATGTACGGCCGGGCGCCGGGGTCGGCCGGGCGCGCCGGCTCGGGGAGCGTGAGCGGTTCGAGGGCGCGGCCGGTCTTCTCGTCCCACAGGCGGACGGTCCGGCTGTTGCGCTCCCAGCCGGCCACCTTGCCGCCGGCGACGAGGGCGAGCGCGTTCACGGTACCCTTGCCGAGGTCCGCGAACTCCGGCCGGCGGGCGCCGGTGTCGAGGTCGTACGCGGCCGCCGTGCGGATCCCGTTGGTCGCGGTCGTGAACACGGTGTTCGACCGGCCCGACACGCGAATCTCGAACGGCCACTGCTCGGTCTGGACCGACCACTTCGCCCCGGCGGCGGGCGCCGGCACCGGCGGCACCGGCCGGACCGGGTCGGGCGGCTTCACCGCCACCACGCCGTCGGGGCGGAAGTCGTAGCGGACGACGGCCCGGCGGTCGATGCCCCGGGCGTTGGCCACGCACCCCGAGCCGTCCGGCATGATCACGGGGAGGATCCAGTTGTACCCGGCCGGCGGGGCCACGTCGGCGACCGCCGCCCTCGCCGTCAGGTCGATCACCGTCGCCCCCTCGCCGCGGCCGCCGTTGCCGCCGGTCGTCGGGACGAGGAGGTAGCGGCCGTCGCGGCTGAGGCTCGGCTCCACCTTGCGCGGCTGGAAGACGTGGTACAGCACCTTTCCGGTGCGGGTGTCGAGCGCGACCACGCCGGGCGTCCGCTCGCCGCCGTCGGGCACCCACAGCGCCGCCACCGCCCCGTTCCCGGACAGCGCCTGCACCTCCTTCCCGCCGGCCGGCACGGTCCACTCCCCGGCCGCCTTCCCGGACGGCAGCTCGAACCACCGGCACTTGCCGGTCTCTTCGGTCACCAGCGCCCGGGATTCGTCGTCCGGGAAGAGCACCTCGCCGCGCTTCCACTCGACGTCGAGCACCGTCTTGAACGGGTTGTGCGCCTCCAGGTAGAGGCGCTCCTCCGCGCCGCGGGCGCCCGGCGCCGCGGCGATGTACTTGCCGGTCGGCGAGAGGAACACGTAGCTCGGGAACGGCAGCCGGCCGACCGACAGGTGGCGGTCGATCTTGCCGGCGCGGGCGTCCCACACCGGCACCGGGTCGCCGAGGCGGGCGCGGCCGAACTTGCCGTCGGCCATGCCGACGATGCGGTTGTCGAACAGCTGGTCGGGGGCGTCGGCGAGGCGCTTGCCAGTGGCCACGTCGTAGAGGGTCATCCTGCCGCCGTTGTTCGACGCCACCGCCGTCCCGTCGCGGGTGAAGGTCGGCATGTACCCGCTGGCCGACAGCTTCTCCTCGACCGTCCAGACCTCGTGCGTGGTGAACCGGGCCACCGGCGCCGCGGGCATCGGCGGCATCGGCGGCACGTCCGGCGGCGCGGGCGTCGGCACCGGGACCGGTACGGGCGGGGTAGGGTCGGGCGGCTTCGGCAGTGGCGGCTGCTTCTCCTTCTCCTTCAGCTGCGGCTTCTCCTTCGCCTTCGGCCCCTCGCGCGGCGGGGGCGGCTCCTCCTTCTGCACCACCTCCGTTGGCTTCCCGCTCAGCATCACCGCCAGCCCGACCGCGCCGGCGACGACGAGCACCAGCGCGGCGGCGGCGACGTACAGCGTGGTCCGGTTCGGCGGCGCCGCCGGCTGCGGCTTCGCCGGCCGCGGCGGCAGCACCTCGGCCTCGTCGAGCGCGAACGGGTTGACCGCGGGAGCCTCCGGCGGCGGCGGCGCGGCGGTGACGACCACCGGGAGCGCAACGCCCAGCGCCGCGGCGGCGTCGCGACGGGCGGCGTCGTCGAGCGGGCGGGGGTCGCCGGCCTCGGTCACGATCTGGTCGAGCCACGGCGTCTGCGGGATCGGCCGGCCGCACGCCACCGCCAGCCGGCCGACCAGCGCCTGCGTCGCCGGGTCGTCGGTCCGCCACAGGTCGGCCATCACCGCCGACCCGGCCGGGTTCTTGAAGTCGCCCTCCTCGAAGAGAAGGTTGTCGCCGTTGTCGTACTTGTCCCACAGGGCCGCGCCGCCGACCACCAGCCCGCGCAGGGCGGTGGCGACGACGAGGTGCGGGAAGCGGTCGAGGTCGGGCGAGTAGGCGCGGGTGGCGGCCCGCTGCGGGTGCTGGTACGACGGGTGGCCGGACTCGCCGGACGGGGTGTTCGCCAGCGCCGGCACCCACATGCCGTCGTAGTCGATGAGCTTGAGCCCGAACGCCCCGGCCCGCGCCCCCGGCACGAGCAGCACGTTGCCGTGCTGAACGTCGGCGTGGGCGACGCCGGCGTCGCGGAGGCGCTTGCACAGGCGGACCCACATCTGCCCGAGGGCGGCCAGCGTCGCCGGCTTGCCGGCGTTGTCGCGCACCACCTGGTTGACGAGCAGCCCCTCGACCCACTCCATCTTCACGACCGGCCGCCACGCCCCGCCGACGCGGATGCCCTCGGGGAGGAAGTCGAACCCGACGGCGAACGGCAGGCCGGCCTTCGCCAGAGCGGCGCCGACGCGGGCGTACCGCTCGGCCAGCCCGGCGACCGGGCGGGTGAAGCACTTCACGGCCCAGTTGCGGCCGTCGGCCCCGACCACCTGGTACACGTCGGCGAAGTTGCCGGACCGCGGCAGCGGCAGGCCGGTCGCCCCGACGACGGCGTCGCCGCCCTTCAGGTCGGGGTCGGCGAACACCGCGGCCGGCGACTGGATCGCCTCGTTGAACTCGTGCGACAGCGGCCAGCTCATGTCAGCTCCGGGGGCGGCGGGTTCGTGGGGCCGGTTTCCAACCGGCCGGGTCACGAAGGCCGGTTGGAAACCGGCCCCACGGTCAGGCGCACGGCCAGCACCGTCACGTCGTCGTTCGCGTCATCTTGTACGGCCCGGCACCAGTCGGCGAGTGGGTCGGCGGCGCCCGCGGCCAGCGCCGCCCGCGCGGCGGCGAGGCCGGCGGCCAGACCGCCGGGGCGGAGCAGCCGCGCCGCGGCCGCGTCGGTGGCGAGGAGGAACACGTCGCCGGGCTCGGCCCGGCCGGCGAACCACCCCGGCTCCGGGCACGCCCGCGCCGCCGAGCTCGGCACGAGCGGCGGCCGGTTCCCGAACGCGGCCGGCGTGGTCAGCGGCACGGCGAGCACCAGCTCGTCCCCGCGGGCGTGGAACAGGCAGCTGTCGCCGACCGCGACCGCACGCCACGCCCAGCTGTCGGTCTTTCGCGAGCGGCGGAGTTCCACCCCGAGGAGCGTGGCGAACGACCCCTGCTCCTGCTTCTCGGCGACGTACCACGGCACGGGGTCGGCGGCCGGCGGCGACCAGTCGCGGGCGGCGGCGAGCCACGCCGGGAAGTCGGCCGGCGTCGGCGGGCCGGCGGCGTAGGCGGCCGCGAGCCGCGCCGCCCAGCGCCCCGACTCCCACCCCTCGGTCGCCCCGTCGGCGACGGCGAATCGGAGGCCGGCGGCGGCGGTCGCGTCCTCGTTCTCGTCCGCCCGGTTGCCGCGCTTGGCGACCGACGCGGCGACCCATTCCGGCGGCACGGCGGCCATGCGTCCTACCGATAGAAGTTCCGACACCGCCGGCGGTAGCCGCGGGCTTCAGCCCGCGCCCACGTCGGCGGTGTCCGTTCCCCGTCACTCCCAGGTGCGCGCCACAGGTGGGCGCGGGCTGAAGCCCGCGGCTACCGGCGGTACACCACCGCCGAACCGACACTAACATCCCGTACGGCCCGCGGGTCATTCTCACGTACTTTTGTCAAGCCGACTCATTGCTTCTACTGACCCCCCGGGGGGGAGCCGCAGACACAATGCGCCCCGTCCGAGCGTCACCGCCCGGACGGGGTGACGCGGGTGCCGATGTCGAGGAACCGCACGACGGCCGTGGGGTCGGCGTTCACCACCACCCCGCGGGCCTTCGGCTTGAGGGCGAGCCCCTCCGCCTTCGCCGCCGCGAACAGCGCCGGCGGCAGCACGCTCGACATGCGGAACACCAGCTTCCCGGCCGTGTCCGGCAGGTTCTCCTCGTCCGACGGGAAGTAGTCGGCCGGGACCGGCTTGCTGGAGATCAGCAGGTTGAAGAACAGCGCCGAGCCGTCGCTGGTGCCGAGGTTCGTGAGCAGCCGGGCGTTCCGCTGCGGGTTGCCGTCGTTGGGGAGGCCGTCGGTGAGGTTGAGGACGAGCGGCGGGTAGGCGTCGGGGAACTCGTCCACGAACCCCTTCACGACCAGCCCCGCGGCGGCGACGGCCTCGCACATCGGCGTCGGGCCGCCGGCCGTCGGGTCGAACCAGACGGGGAACTTGGCCTTCTGCTGGACGACCCGGCCGTCGGCGCCGACGACCTCCTTGATCCGCGTCTCGACGCGCACCAGCGGGCCGGTGCCGAGCTGGCTGATCGGGACGAGGGCGCGGTGCGGGAGCGACCCGCCGAGCGCGGCCGCGACGGACTTCCCGTAGCCGATGACGCCGACGCGGAAGTAGTCGCGGACGCCGTCGGCCTTGGCCGACCGGAGGACGAGGTTCTGGATCAGCCGGTTGAGGGCGTCGGCGACGACCTGGGCCTTCGACTCGCCGTCGCCGCCGACGAACGGCTCGGCCATCGAGCTCGACTGGTCGACGAGGAACAGCAGGCAGGCGGGGTTGGTGCGGCTGATGGGCGCGGCGTACGTCATCCGCCCGACCGGGCGGACGGGCGGGAGCCCCGACGGCGTGCCGCGCGGGTCGTCGGATGTTCCGGCCACGGTGGTCCTGCCGCTCGGTGGGCCGCCGGCGCGACGCCGGCCGTGTGTGGGAGGAAGAGAAGAATCGTAACTGGGGCGGCGGCGGGTGACAAGACTCACGCCGGTAATGAGCCGTTCCTGGACGCGCGGGGGGTCGTGCCGGGTGTGCCTCCCGATGTTGGTAGGCCGGCTCGGGTTTTGAGCCCGGAGGGCGTCGGCGTGTAGCCCGGGGTGAACAACGAATTGCAAACGTGGTGGGGGATAGTTCTCTTTGCTCACGGAATCGCTGAGGTTTGGGGCTGTCAGGCGGATCTTAGATCGACCCAAGTCGGACGATCCGCCCGCGGCACCTATCCCCTGATTCCCTAAGCCGTTTAGAGACAACCCCCTCCCACGTTTGCAATAGGTTGGCAACCCCGGGCGGCCTGCGGTGTGGCCCGGGGGGGCCACGCACTTCGAACTCCGCCGTCGCACGCCCGGGGTACCACCCCGGGCTACACGCCGTCGTGCTCCGCACTCCAAGACCCGAGCCAACAGCCGGCTTACGCCGGCCGCTCGCCGGGCCGCTCGACCTTTTTCTTCAGCGCCTTGTCGGCGATGTCCGTGCGGTAGTGCATCCCGGGGAAGCTGATGAGCTTCACCGCCTCGTAGGCCCGCTTCTTCGCCGCGGCCAGGTCGTCGCCGAGCGCGGTCACGCCGAGCACCCGGCCGCCGTCGGTCAACACGCGCTCCTTGGCGTCGAGTTTCGTCCCGGCGTGGAACACCTTCACGTCCGGCAGCGCGTCCGCGGCTTCGATCCCGGTGATCGCCTTGTTGAGGTCGTACTTCCCCGGGTAGCCGCCCGAGCACAGCACCACGCACACGCTCGGCCGCGAGTCCCACTCCATCTTCCCGTCGAACTGGTCGAGCCGCTCGTCGGCCACAGCTTCGAGCAGGTCGAGGATGTCGGTCTTGAGGCGCATCAGCAGCGGTTGCGTCTCGGGGTCGCCGAAGCGGGCGTTGAACTCCAGCACGCGCATGCCCTGGTTCGTCAGCATCAGCCCGGCGAACAGCACGCCACTGAACGGATA
>Ga0190275_10003638_pt1 | contig 11029 bp, 8 predicted proteins | sample Popmic550T_FD_133745 | JGI IMG/M metagenome (GOLD analysis project Ga0190275, IMG submission 133745) | Populus adjacent soil microbial communities from riparian zone of Yellowstone River, Montana, USA - 550 T | ecosystem: Environmental > Terrestrial > Soil > Riparian zone > Trees stand | place...
CCAGCTCGAACACCGTCTCCTGCGTGTCCACGTCCCACACGTACACCGTGTCCGTCACCCCCGCCGCGGCCAGGTACTTCCCCGCCGGGTCGAAGGCGACGGCGCGGACGCCCACGTCCAGCGTGAACGCCCGCTCCTTCGTGGTGAGATCCCACAGGCACACGGCCCCGTCGCGCTCGCCGGTCGAGAGGTAGTCGATGCCGCCGCACGCGAGACGGTTGCCGTCCGGGTGGAAGGCCAGGCCTTCCAGCGTGCACCCGTCGGCCGCCTCGATCAGGATGAGCTCGGCGTCGCCGGCGTCGACCGTCTTCCACACCCACACGAGGCCGTCGGCCGGGCTGGTGTGCGCCAGCCGCGACGAGTCCGGCGAGAACGCCACCGCCCCGACCGGCGGCTTCGTCGCCTCCAGCGTGCGGACCGTCGCGCCGGTGGCGGCGTCACACAGGCGGGTGAGGTGGTCGGTGCCGGCGACCGCGATCCACTTGCCGTCCGGGCTGGCGGCGACGCCGGCCGCGGCGCAAGCCCCGCTCGGCGGCACCTCGGCGCCGGTGGTCGTGTCCCACACGCGCACCGCCGGCCCGGCCGAGCTTGCCAGCTTCGGCGTCGGGCCGGGCACGACCGCGACCGCGTGCCGGCCGGTCGGGTTCGGCCCCGCCACGAGCTTGCCGGTCTGCGTGTCCCAGACGTGGACGACGCGGTCGAGGCCGGCGCTGGCCAGCCGGGTGCCGTCGGGGCTGAACGCCAGGCAGCGCACGTCGTCGGCGTGGCCGCGGAGGAGGTGCGCCGCAGTGCCCGCCGCGACGTCCGCCCAGAGGGTGATGTCGAAGTCGGAGTCGGCGCAGGCGAGGAGCTTGCCGTCCGGGCTCCACGCCAGCGTGGTCACCTGGTCGGCGTGGCTGTTCAACAGCATGACCGGGTCGGGGGTGCCGACCCGCCAGACGCGGGCGGACGTGTCCCACCCGGCGGAGGTGAGCAGCTGCCCGTCGGGGCTCCACGCCAGCGCCGGGATGCGGTCGGTGTGGCTGCGGAGGTCGCCGACGAGCTTGTGCGAATAGTTGTCCCAGACGCGGACCAGGCGGTCCTCCCCGGCCGTGGCGATGTGGTCGCCGGTCGGCGAGAACGCCACGGCGCTGACCGCCTTCGGGTGCGCCAGGAACTTGCCGAGCGACTTCTGGCTGGCCACGTCCCAGAGGCGGACGGTGCCGTCGTCGTGGCCGCTGGCGACGGTGCGGCCGTCGGGGCTGAAGGCGACGGCGGTGACCCACGAGTCCTGGGCGAGGCGGCGGACGAGCTGGCCGGCGGCGGCGTCCCAGAGGATGAGGTCGTCGTTGCCGCTGGCCAGGAGGGCGGCGTTCGGCGAGAACGCCCACAGGGTTTCGAGGTCGCTCAGGTAGAAGCGGGCGAGCTGCCGGCCGTCCGCGGCCCAGTGGCGGAGGACGCCGTCGTCGTCGACGGAGCGGACGGAGCCGTCGGCCGCGAACGCCACCGCGGCCACGTCGCCGTCGGCGTGGAAGCGGGGTTCGCCGAAGACGCGGTGGACCAGCGGCGACGGCTTGGCGGCGTCGTCGGTCGGGGCGGCTGCGGAGGGAGTGGACATCTCGCAAACCTTTCGGGCCGGCGCGGATGCGGAACGGCGGGCGTACCGCAGTCTAGAACAGATTTTCGTGCGGCGCGAGAAAATCCGGGGGGCGGGAAGGAAAATCCTGCCTGAACGGAATTATGGTTATAGCTGAAATGATGGGCGCGATCGTTACTGGCGGCGGTCGTAATTTGTCAGTGGGAAGTTGTAATTTGGGTTAGATCGCTCGCGTGAACCGATCGATCCCAAAATCCCAATTACAAACTGCCAATTACAAATGCCCGAATTCGACTACATCGCCTGGCTCCGCTCGCGGACGCCGGCCGACCCGCGGGTGCCGGTCGGGCCGGGCGACGACTGCGCCGTGCTGGCGCCGTCCGGGCGGCCGCTGCTCGTCACCACCGACCTGCTCACCGACGGCACCGACTTCATCCTGTCCGAAGTCGGCCCGCGGGCGGCGGGGCGGAAGGCGATGGCGGTGAACCTGTCCGACGTCGCCGCGATGGCCGGGGTGCCGACCGCGGCGGTCGTCGCGGTGGCGCTGCCGCGCGGCGGCCGGGCGGTCGGCGAGGAACTGTACGTCGGAATCCGCGAGGTGGCGGACGAATTCGGCGTGGCGGTGGTCGGCGGCGACACGAACAGTTGGGACGGGGCGCTGGTCGTAGCGGTGACGCTGTTCGGGGAGGCGACGCCGCGCGGGCCGGTGTTGCGGTCCGGGGCGCGGCCGGGCGACTGGGTGTTCGTGACCGGCCCGGTCGGCGGCAGCATCCGCGGCCGGCACCTGACGCCGACGCCGCGGGTCCGCGAGGCGCTGCGGCTGCACGAGGCGGCCGACCTGCACGCGATGATCGACATCAGCGACGGGCTGGCCGCCGACCTGAACCACATCCTGGAGGAGAGCCGCTGCGGGGCCGTGCTCGACGCCGCGGCGGTGCCGGTTCACGCGGACGCGGTCGAGCTGGCGCGGACGACGGGGAAGCCGCCGCTGGCGCACGCGCTGGGCGACGGCGAGGACTTCGAGCTGCTATTCACCGTGAGCGCCGCCGACGGGGAACGGCTGCTGCGCGAACCGCCGGTGGCGGGGCTGGTGAAGGTCGGCGAGTGTGTGGACGCGGGGCTGTGGCTGGAGGAAGGGGGGACGCGCCGGCCGCTGGCGCCGGCGGGGTGGGTGCATGAGCTGTAGGGGTTTCCGCCGCTTGCGGCGTAGCCGCGTCTACCCGGCTACGCCGCAAGCGGCGAAGAACGCCTCCGCCGCCGCGAACGACTCCGGCGTGCCGATGTCGATGAACCGCCCGCCCGGCACGCCGACCACGCCCGGCGTCGCCACCCAGCGCGGCAACACCTCGCGCTCCAGCGACACCGGCCGATCCGCGGGAATGTCCGACAGGCGCTCGCGCGGGATGAGGTAGATGCCGGCGTTGATCCACCCTTCGCCCGTGGCGCCGCCCTTCTCCACGAACGCCGTCACGCGGTGGGATTCGTCCAGCGTCACGGCGCCGTAGCGCGAAACATCGGGGACGCGCGCCAGCGCCAGGCCGATCCGCCCGGCGGGCACCGCGGCCGCGAACGCCGACAGATCGAGGGCGCAAAACGAATCGCCGTTCAGCAGCAGGACGGCACGACCGGTCAGCAGCTCGGCCGCGTGCCGCACGGCGCCGCCGGTGCCGAGCGGCTCGGGCTCCTCGGAGTAGCGGAGGGTCATGCCGCGGTGCGCGTCGCCGAACGCGGCGCGCACCTGGTCGGCGCCGTAGCCGGTGAGGAGGACCGTTTCGCGGACACCCGCCGCGGCCAGCGGGTCGAGGAGGTGCGCCAGGTACGGCCGGCCGGCGACGGGGGCGAGCACCTTCGGCCGGTCGGCGACGACGGAGCGGAGTCGGGTGCCGAGGCCGCCGGCGAGAATCGCGGCGGTGATGCCGTCGAGGGGGGACATGGGGACATTGTAGTTCCGCCGCTTGCGGCTTCGCGCTGGGCAGCGCGAAGCCGCGAGCGGCGAAGATCACGGCCGCTGGAAGCTCGCGGCGCTCGCCGGGTCGCGGCCCTGGATCGCGGCCAGCCGCGTCTGCGCCTGCTCGGCCTGGCGCGTGCCTGGCACCAGCTTCGTCACGCGGTCCAGGCACGCCGCCGCCTCGCGGGCGTTGCCGCGGCGCTGCCAGCTCTCGGCCAGCGTCAGGTACAGCGCCGCCGTCTTCTCGTTCATCTGCTCGCACGCCGCCGCCAGCCGCTCCGGGTTGTCGCGCACGTCCGTCGCCAAAGCCGCCGCGTCGCGCGCCTCGGGCCGGTCGGCGAACGCCGTCGTCAGCTGGTCGCAGCGCTGCAGGCAGTCGTGGTAGCGGGCGGCGCGGAAGTCGTCGCGCGCCGTCGCCAGCAGGTCGCGGCTCAGGCGCGCCCGCTGGTTGTCGCGCGTCTCGGGGCGGTCGGCCAACCCCGCCAGCATCCCGGCGGCGTCGGACGCGGCCTGGGTGCCGGAGAACGTCCGCATCAGGCCGGCCAGCTCGTCCATCGCCTCGGGCGTGGCGCCGCGCGTCTCCAGGGCGCGGGCCTTCGCCAGCCGGCCCGCCGCCTGCTGCTCGATCCCCGCCAGCACCTCGCGGGCCTTCACGCCCACCGGCCGCTCGGCGGCGTCCTTCACCACGCCGCGCAGAAGCGACACGGCCCGCGGGTAGTCGCCGGCGCTCGCGGCCTTGCCCGCCTCATTGAAGTCGCGCGCCATCCAGTCGGCGGTCGTGGACAGCGTCACGGCGCGGCGCATGTGCTCGACGTAGCGGTCGGGTTCGAGGTAGCCCTCGATGAAGGCGTGGATTTTGCCGTCGGCGCCGGCCAGCACCGTCGTCGGGTAGACGTTCACCCGCAGCGCCTTGGACAAGGTCGCGTCCTGGCTGGCGTTCACCTTGAGCGGAACGAACCCGCTGGCCGTCAGCTGGGCGACGACGGGGCTCTTGAAGGTGGTGGCGTCGAGCTTGCGGCAGTAGAAGCAGTCGTCGGAGCCGACGACGATGAGGAGCGGCAGGCCGCGGTCGGCGGCCTCCTTGCGGGCGGCGTTGTAGTCGGAGCGCCACGCCACGCCGGCGACCGGCTGTGCGACCGCGGCCTGCGGGGGGAGGGCGACGAGGAGCAGCAGGGCGGCCGGGGCCGCGACGGGACGGAGGCGCATGGCGGAATCCCTGGTGCCTGACGTGAGGCGTTACGACCGCGGGTGCGCCTTCCGGTAGCTGTCCTGGAGCCGCTGCGTGGTCACGTGCGTGTACACCTGCGTGGTGTTCAGGCTCTTGTGACCGAGCAGCTCCTGCACCCCCCGGATGTCCGCCCCCGCGTCGAGCAGGTGGGTGGCGAAACTGTGCCGGAGGGTGTGCGGGCTCGTCCGGGGGTCGAGCCCGGCCAGCCGCAGGTACCCGGTGAGCAGCCGCCCGACGCTCCGCGCCGTCAGCCGCCCCCCGTCCTTGTTGAGGAAGACCGCCGGGGAGTCCGCCCCGGCCCGCTGCAACAACGCCGCCCGCTCCGGGAGCCAGGCGTTCACCGCCGACACCGCGGCCGGCCCCAGAAGGGCGAGCCGTTCCTTCTTGCCTTTACCTCGGACAACGACCACGCCATCATTCAGGTCGGCATCGGCGAGGTCGAGGCCAACCAGTTCGCTGACGCGGAGGCCGGCCGAGTACAGCGTCTCAAGAAGGGCACGATCCCGGGAACCCGCCCACGTGCTCGGATCGGGCGCCGCGAGCAATTTCTGCACGTCCGCCACCGTCAGGAAGTGCGGCAATTTCTTTTCGAGCCGCGGCCCCCGCAGCCCGAGGCCGGGGTTCTGCTGCAACACCCCCTGTCGGCACAGGAACTTCCCGAACGACCGGACCGCCGCGAGTCGGCGGGCGATCGTGGACTTGGCGTAGTTCTGGTCGTGCAGCCACGCCACGAACGCGCGCAACAGCCGCGTCGTCCACTCGGCGGGGGCGACGGAGCCTTTCGCCAGCCGCTCGCGGGCGAAGCCGAGGGCCTGGGTGAGGTCTTCGCGGTACGACTTGACCGTCTTGTCGGAGGCGTTGCGTTCGAGGGCGAGGTGGGTGAGGAACTCGGCGAGCGCGACTTCGAGGGTCAAGGTGTCCGCCCCGGGCGTTGCGTGTGCTACAGCTCCGCGACCGCGGGGTTGCGGACGCGCTCGGTCAGGACCGCGGCGTCGAACCAGCTGATCCCGACGGCGGGGTCGGCGGCCTGGTGGCGGATGTCGTCCACGAGGGCGTCCCGGCTGTCGTCGTCATAGACGAACAGGAACTTCTCGTCGCCCTTGAACAGGGCCAGGACGTTGAGTTCGCGCGGCACACGGATCCCCGCCGGAGGGTGAGGCGGGCCGGAACGCACCGCGACACCTTCCCGGTATCGGCCGTGCGAGCGTCGGGCTGGAGCGATTCCCGCGGCGCGAAGGGGCGCGGGATGGGGGAGCGGCGGCGCGACCGGCACAACGGTTCTGTTCTGGTCCGGTAGCCGCGGGCTTCAGCCCGCGCGACGTCGGCAGTGTCACAAGGGCGTTGCTCCCCGGAACTCCGCCGCAGGTGGGCGCGGGCTGAAGCCCGCGGCTACCAGCCCCGAGCCGAAGCCGGGCGCTCGCCGCGCCCCCGCGCGCCGCTACAACACCCGCATGGCCACCCCACACCCGCTCCCGCACACCCGCGTCCCCGCCCTGCGGTTCCCCAACGCCGCCGCCGGGTCGAAGTACGTCGCCCGCGAGATCGACAAGCTCGTCCGCGCCCGCAACGCCGCCGGCAAGCCCACGGTGCTGGGCCTCGCCACCGGCTCCACCCCCGTCGGCCTGTACCGCGAGCTCATCCGCCTCCACACGGACGAGGGGCTCGACCTCTCCCGCGTCGTCACGTTCAACCTCGACGAGTACCTGCCGATGCCGCGGGAGGACGCGCACTCGTACTTCCGCTGGATGCACGAGACGTTCTTCAACCACGTCAACATCCCGTGGGAGAACATCCACGTCCCCGACGGCACCGTCGGCCCGGACGACGTGGATCGGTTCTGCTCCGAGTACGAGAAGAAGATCCGCGCCGCCGGCGGCATCGACATCCAGATCCTCGGCATCGGCCGCACCGGGCACATCGGCTTCAACGAGCCCGGCTCCCCGCGGAACAGCCGGACGCGCACGGTCACGCTCGACGGCATCACCCGCCGCGACGCCGCGCCCGGGTTCTTCGGCGAGGAGAACGTGCCGGCGCAGGCCATCACGATGGGCGTCGCCAGCATCCTCGACGCCCGCCGCATCTTCCTGATGGCCTACGGCGAGCACAAGGCGCCGGTCGTGTTCAAGGCGCTGGAGCAGCCGCCGACGGAAGCCATCTCGGCGAGCTTCCTGCAGGAGCACCCGGACGCGACGGTCGTGCTTGACGAGGCGGCCGCGGCCGAGCTGACGGCCATCAAGCGGTCGTGGGAGGTCGGGCCGGCCGAGTGGACGCCGGAGTTGGTGCGGCGGGCCGTCGTTCACCTGTCGCTGTCGGTCGGCAAGGGCTTGCAGATGCTCGGCGACGACGACTTCCGCGACCACCACCTGTACGAGCTGCTGCGCGAGCAGGGGCCGGCGACGCGGATCGGCGAGGCCGTGTTCCATGACCGCATGGCGACGATCACGCCTTACCCTGCGGGTCGTCCTTCGTCATCCGTCCTTCGGCATTCGGGAAAACCCGGTGAGGTGACCGCCGAAGGACGAGGGACGAATGACGAAGGACGAAAGACGATCCTGGTGTTCTCGCCGCACCCGGACGACGACGTCATCTCGATGGGCGGCACGATCATCCGTCTGGTCGAGCAGGGGCACACGGTCCACGTCGCGTACATGACCAGCGGCAACATCGCCGTGTTCGACCACGACGCCCGGCGGTTCATCGACTTCGTCGAGGAATTCCTGGCGGAGTTCGGCACGGTCGGCGAGCAGTCGAGCGGCGGCACCGTGAAGCAGCGGGTGGATGCGTTCCTGGCGACGAAGAAGCCGGGCCAGCCGGACGCGCCGGAACTGCTGAAGGTGAAGGGGCTGATCCGCGCGACGGAGGCCCGCGCCGCGGCGCTGGCGTGCGGCATCCCGCCGGAGCAGCTGGAGTTCATGAACCTACGGTTCTACCAGACGGGGCGGGTGACGAAGGACCCGGTGCACGCCGACGACGTGGCCGACTTGGCGGCGCTGATGCTACGGCTGCGGCCGGCGCAGGTGTACGTGGCGGGGGAGATGTCGGACCCGCACGGGACGCACCGGCTGTGCGCCGAGGCGATCTTCGCGGCGGTGCGGCTGGCCCGGCCGAAGGGGCTGACGAGCGACGTGTGGCTGTACCGCGGGGCGTGGGAGGAGTGGGAGCCGCACGAGATCGAGATGGCGGTGCCGCTGAGCCCGGACGTGCTGGAGCGGAAGAAGCAGGCGATCTTCCGCCACCAGAGCCAGAAGGACCGGGCGATGTTCCCCGGCGGGGCCGACCGCCGCGAGTTCTGGCAGCGCGCCGAGGACCGCAACATCGCCACCGCCAAGACCTACGACGCCCTGGGGCTCCCCGAGTACTACGCGATGGAAGCGTTCGTGCGGTGGAAGGAGTAGCACCCGCCGCGGCGGCGATCTGCCAGCAGGGCGATGAATGCGACAGAATTCCAAATCTGTACTTGCAATAATGGAGCAATGGGATATCATCCTAGTGTGCCGTGCGGAGCGCCCGCCCGGCCACGCGAGACCCGTCCTATGGCCCACTCCATCCGCATCGACGACGAGGTGTACGAGTACCTGAAAGCGAACGCCGAACCGTACGAGACCCCCAACACCACCCTCCGCCGCGTCCTCCTGCTAACCCCGGCGACGGACGAGGTCGGTGGCGACGAGCCGTCCCTCGACGACCTGCTAGCCGCGCTGGAGGAGCCGAAGGCGGCCAAGAAGAGTCCGTTCCACGCGCATCTGCCAGCGATGTCGCCCCGGACCGTCCGCCACGGCAACAGCCCGTCGTTCATCGCCCTCGCCCGTGCGGTTAACGCGCTGATCGGGAAACGCTTCCCGGGGCGGTTCACGACGACGGTCCACCTCGGGTCGGTGAGCTGGCTAGAAGGGCCACTGTGCATGCTGAAGCTCAACTTCCACGGCCAGGAAACGGGGATGTTCGAGGGCGAAAGCGACCGGCTGAAGTGCGTTTTCGGCCTCCGGCGGGAGATGGCCGATACGTCCCCGGACCTGGGGAAGCTCAACGTGTGGGACCGTCGGTTTCAGGTCGCCCCCGACTGGGCGGTGTGGTTCGTCGGCTTCCCCGTCGACAACGACCCGCCGTCGGTGGCGAAGGTTAAGCAGGTGATTGACGCGCTGAAGTAGGCCATTTACTCCCGCGTTAGTGTCGTGTCTCAGAGTGGTGGGGCGGCTGTCTCGGCTGCCTGAAGCGATGGTCGGCGGGACGCCGGCCCCACCAAACTGATACACTGCCGCGCAGCTATTATTCGTTCACCGTCACGTCCGGGTCGTTCCGCCCGGCGCGGAGCCGCGCCCACTCGGCCGCCCCCGGTATCCCCGGGCGCACCGGCACCCCGTAGCGCTCCCGCAGTTCCGCCAGCCGCGCCCGCCGCGCCGCGGGCGACGCCAGCGCGTCGAACGGCTCCTTCAGCGCCCGCCCCATCAGGTAGCGCACCACCGGGTAGCGTTCCTCCTCCAGCAACCGCGTCAGCACGGCGCCGTGCCAGTCGTCGCCGCCGGCGCGGCGGGCCGCCGGGTCGGCGAACGCGCCCGCCACGACCGCCCGCGCCCGCGCGTCCCCCCGCAGCAGCGCCAGCACCGCCGCCGAATGTCGTTCGTCGTCCGCGTCGAGCTTCACGCCGGCGGCGCGCTTCCCGGCCGCGCCGGGCCACTTCGCCAGCTCCGCTTTCGTCCACCCGAGCGACTTGTCGAGGTGGCACAGGTTGCAGGCGTGCGGCTTGCCGGTGCCGACGCTGTCCGCCAGCTCCGGCGTCTGAATCCGGTGCGACCGGTGCGTCGTCATCAGCGAATAGACCTGGTGCGGCATGTGGCACGAGTAGCACAGGCTCCCCGCCCCGTCGGCCGGGTGGCGGGTGTGCGCCGACAGGTTCTCGCGGTAGCTCGGGTGGCACGACAGGCAGGTGTCGTTGCCGCGGGCCGCGGGGCGGAGCATCATGTTCGGGTCGTCGCCGTGCATGACGTGGCACGTCAGGCAGCTCAGCTTCCCGCCGCCGTTCTCGTAACACGCCGAGAGTTGCAGGCCGTTGAACTCCAGCGCCGTGGTGAGCGGCGTGCCGTCGCCCCAGAAGCGGCCGTCGGTCGGGCCGGGCGTCGGCCGCTCCTTCGCCTTCGGCTTCCCCGCCGCGAGCGCCGCCTGCTCGCCCTCGGAGCGGAAGACGTGGTTGAACATTTCTAGCGGCCGGCCCGGCACGAACGGGTCGCGGTGCGTCACGCGGTCCCACACCTCCGCCCGCGGCACCAGCGCCCCGTGACACCGGCCGCACACCTCGTCGCGCCGCACCACCGGCAGCCGACCGGGGTGAACCACGTCGTCGATCGGGTGGATCGCGTCGCCGCGCTGCTTCCGCAGGTGGGCGTCGCCGGGGCCGTGGCACGCCTCGCAGGAAATCCCCAACTCCGCGACTTCGGTGCGGAACCCGGCAGGGCGGCCGAGGGCGTCGTGGAGGGGGTTCTTGCGCGGGCCGGTGTTGTGGCAGTAGAGGCAGCTGCTGTTCCACACGGCGCCGCGGCTGTGCGCCCAGAAGTCGGGCGACTCGGGGGCGAGGAAGCCGCCGTGGCTGTGGACCCAGCGCCGCTCGCCGAGGTGGAACAGCACCGGCAGCCGCACGTACTGCCCGGTCGGCGCCCGGTGCAGGTACTCCTGAATCCAGTGCGACCCCACCACGCGGTCCACGCGGAACGTCGTGGTCCGCGGCGCCCCGCCGGGGTCGGCCGTTTCGAGGAAGAACTCGTCGCCCTTGCGGGTGGCGCGGGTGCGGACGCCGGCGTACTCGTAGGCGGCGTCGGCGAAGTCGCCCTTGACCGTGTCGGGGGCGGCGTCGCGGGTCATGGTGCGGTGGTACGTGCGGAACCAGCTGTCGTACTCGCGGCGGTGGCAGTCGGCGCAGTCGGCGGAGGTGGCGGCGGCGACGGGCGCGGGCGGCGGCGGCGCGACGGGTTCGACGGGGGGCGGCCAGAACCACCACGCCGCGGCGGCGAGGGCGGCGCCGGCGAGAACCGCCGCGGTGATCGTCGGGCCGCGCCGCACGTTCGTCCTCCGTCAGTCGAGCGGCGTCAGGAACCAGTCGCGGGCGGTGAGCGTCAGCGTGCCGGGGGCGGGGTAGCGCTCGCCGGTGACCCGCTCCAGCGCCCAGCCGCAGGCGTTGTTCACCGGGCTGAGGCTCGGCCCCTTCTCGGTGTAGAACTGCCGCAGCGCCGGCACCCCCGCCCGCAGCCGGCCGAGCGACACCGCCGCCATCCGCCGCACCCGCTCG
>Ga0190275_10003639_pt1 | contig 11027 bp, 9 predicted proteins | sample Popmic550T_FD_133745 | JGI IMG/M metagenome (GOLD analysis project Ga0190275, IMG submission 133745) | Populus adjacent soil microbial communities from riparian zone of Yellowstone River, Montana, USA - 550 T | ecosystem: Environmental > Terrestrial > Soil > Riparian zone > Trees stand | place...
AAATGGCGCCCCAGCGCCTCCCAGAGATGGCTCGTGCCGTCGGCCTCGAGCGGGGGCAGCAGCTCCGCCAACAGCTCGTCCCGAAACGCGCGCCGCTCCATGGCGATGAACAGGAACCGTACGTAGGAGACCAGCGTGCCGAGCTTCTCGGGAACGCTGCGATAGCCCGGGTGAACGACCAGACCGCCGAGCTCGGTGGGCCCGTCGTACGAGTAGCGCACGCTCAACACCTGGTGGATGAAGTGCTTCTTCAGGGTGGCGCTGTACTTCTCTTCCACATCGACATCTAGATAGATGTACGGCTCCCCGGGCCTGCCGAGCTGAGCAATGATCATCGAAGAGCCGGCCGCAAGCTCGCGCTCGAGGTCGCGCAGCAAGAAGACATACTCGCGGTCTCTGACGTTCTCGATCTCTCCGCTGAACGAGCGCTCCGAGATATCGAGCAGGTGACCGATGGCGGGGCGATCGTTCGGGAGGTTCACCGTGTTCAAGAAGCGAGCGAGCGCGAAGAGCTCGTCTTCGTCCTTGCGGCAGGCGGCGCGGATTTCGTAGCGCGACATTCACTCCATTCTGCCCCAGCGGGGAGACGAGCGTCAGAATTGGCGCTCGCTGTCGATCAAGATGGTGACGGGCCCGTCCACTTCGGCGCGCACTCGCATCGTTGCCCGAAAGCGCCCCTGCGCGACACGTAGACCGCGCTCCCGAAGCAGGGCGCAGCAACGCTCGTACAGTGCGTTTGCCTCCTCTGGCTCCTTGGCGCGGTCGAAGCTCGGGCGCCGCCCCTTGCGCACGTCTCCGTAGAGCGTGAACTGCGACACGACGAGCACCTCGCCTGCAACGTCGCTCACGCTTCGACTCATCTTCTCAAGCTGGTCCTCGAAGATGCGCAGGCCCTCTATCTTGCTGGCCATCCACTCGGCCTGCGCGAGCGTGTCGAACGTGCCGACGCCGAGATAGACGAGCAAGCCGGGGCCGATCGCGCCGACGATCTCGTCGGCCACACGGACGTCGGCTGCGTGAACTCTCTGCACGACCGCGCGCATTTCAGGCCGAACCTTGCCACAGTCTGGGGCGGGCTGTATGACCTGCCATGGCCGTTCCGGTGGTGGGGCTGACGGGAGGCATCGCTTCTGGAAAGAGCACGGTGGCCCGCGCCTTCGTCGAGCTCGGCGTACCCGTCGTGGATGCCGACCAGCTCGCGCGCGAGGTCGTTGCGCCAGGCTCCGAGGGGCACCGCGAGATCATCGAGACCTTTGGTCCGGAAGTTCTGCTTCCGGACGGCTCGCTCGATCGTAAAGCGATCGCAGCGCGCGTGTTCCAAGACAGCACGTTGCGCCTCAAGCTCAACGCGATGGTCCATCCACGCATCGCGCGCCTGTCGGCCGAGCGACTGGCCGCCGTCGACCCGGGCGCACCGTACGCGCTGTACGAAGCCCCACTGATCGTCGAGAACGGGCTGCATCGCGCCATGGCCGCGCTGGTCGTGGTGGCACTCGACGCGGAGACGCAGTTACACCGCGTGATGCTGCGCGACGGCTTGACGCGCGCCGAGGCGCAGAGCCGACTCGCAGCGCAGGCTCCGCTCGAGGCCAAGCTCGCGGTCGCCGACTTCGTCATCGACAATGGTGGAGAGCTCCCGATGCTGCTAGCGCGAGTCGCAAAAGTGCACGACGAACTAACGCAGCGACTGCGCGGAGGCGCCTGATGGCCAGGACCACCTTGCTCACCGGCTTTCCTGCCAACGAGCTGGCCAGGCGTGTCTTGCCACGCCTGCTCGAGCTCGAGCCCGAGACCGAGGTGATCGCGCTGGTCCCCGAGCGCTTCCTCGATCGCGCGGAAGAGTGGCTTTCGGCGCTGCCAGCGAGTCAGCGACAGCGAACGAGCACGCTCGTCGGCGACGTCGCAGCGCTCGACCTCGGACTTTCGGGGGCCGAGTATCTGGAGCTCGCCGGGAAGCTACACGCGATCCATCACTGCGCGACGGTGACGTACAGCGGAGCGCCGTTCGAGATGGCCGAGCGAGTGAACGTTGGCGGCACCTACGAGGTGCTCGAGCTCGCCGGCCACGCGCGACAGCTCGAACGTGTGGTTCATTGGTCGAGCATCGCGGCGACGGGCGACCGCGGCGGCACCGTCAACGAAGACGAGCTGGTGCAGCCGCGCTCGAACGCGCTCGCGCAGACGCGCTACCGAGCAGAGAAGCTGGTCGAGAGCGCACGCGCGAAGAAGCTCCCCATCACCCTGCTGCGCACGGCGATGCTGGTCGGCGACTCGCGCACAGGTCGCCTTGCGCGCATCGAGGGCGCGCACCTGCTGATCTCGGCGCTGCTCAACGCACCTCGCGACGTGCCTGTGCTACGGCCGGCGCACGCCGACGCCAAGCTGCAGGTCGTCCCGATCGACTACGCGGTCGAGGCGGGGCTCGCCATCGCGCGCGCGGCGGACACGATAGGCCACAACTATCACGTCATCGATCCGGCTGCGCCGACGCTCGATGAGGCGCTCGTGGCCATCGCAGAGATCCTGGGCAAGCCGCATCCACGCGGCGGCCTGCCCGCTGGGCTGACGCAAGCGATGATGCGCCTGCCCGTCGTGGACCGCTTGGTCCATGCACAGCGGGCGTTGCTCGACGAGCTCGGCCGAGAGGTTCGCTACGACGACAGCAACGCGCACCCCGTGCTGCGGCGCAACGGGCTCGCCTGCCCGGCGTTCGGCAGCTACGTGGGAAAGCTCGTCGCGCACGTGGAGCGGGAGCGCAAGAGCGACCGTCCACTTCCCTCTTTTCATCTGGGCAGATAGAGAAAGCGCACGGCCGCGGCTCGCTTTTCGAGCGGCGCCGTGGCTTTTCGTTCAGCTATGGTGAGCGCGTCGATGACCGAGCCTCTCGAAAAGAAGACGTTTGTGTATCGCGGGCGTCACTACGACGTGTCGGAGTGGCTCGCTCGTCATCCCGGGGGGGACATCATCACGCGCTTCGTCGGGACCGACGCGACCTGCGCGATGCACATGTCGCACGACATGCGCCACAAGGGCGTTCAGAAGATCCTCAAGAAGCTCGAGATCAAAGAGGCGCCGAGCGTGCCCGTGAGTGCGTTCGACAGCGACTACCTCGCGCTCGAGGAGCAGTTCTACGAGCGAGGCTGGTTCGAGCCGTCGCTCGGCTGGTACGCCTACAAGGCTCTGCTCGTGTTCGCACTGCTCGGCGTCGCCTTCGTGGTGCCGGGACCGTGGCTGAAGGGGCTGTTCTTCGGGCTGTTCATCCAGCAGTCCGCGTTCATCGCGCACGACATCTGTCACGACGCGGCCGTCCCGCGCCGCTATCGACGAAGCGCGGCGTGGCTGTTCGGCACGGTCTGCTTCGGCCTCGACCACGACAAGTGGCAGCGCGAGCACACCACCCACCACATGATCAATGGGCGCCCCTTCGAAGACCCACAGATGAGCACGATGCCGCATCTGCTCTATGCCTCGCGCGAGCTGCCGCTGTTCGAGCAGCGGCGGCGCAAGGTCACGGACTGGGAGCGCTTCAAGATGGGGTTTCAGCACATCTGGCTGCTGCCGGTGCTGCTGCTCTACGGGCGCATCAACGTCGTCAAAGGCGACTTCAAGCGCGCTTGGCGCGAGCGCAATCGCCACGCGCTGTCGGGCTACGTGCTGCACTTCGCGCTCTGGCTGACGGTGCTGGCGCAGGGCTATCGGGAGCCGATCTACTTCGCTCTGGTGTTCATCCCGATCGTGTTGATCGTGTCGGGCATCATTCACTTGCAGCTCATCCTGTCGCACGTCTACGCGCCGCGTTTGCTGGAAGAAGAGCAGTGGGCCGTGGGCATGGCGCTGCAAGCCATCTCCAACCAGAACGTCACGACCAGCTTCCTCGACGACTGGCTGCACGGCGGACTGCAGCATCACATCGAGCACCATCTGTTTCCGCGCTTGCCGCGCCACAGCTTGCCGAAGGTTCGACCGCACGTACGGGCGCTGTGCGAGAAGCACGGCCTGCCCTACCGCAGCGACCCCTTCTTGTTTGCGGTGCGCGACCTGCTGCGCTCGCTCCACGCCGCCGGTGCGCAGTGCCGCGCGGAGCTCGCGCAGAACCGTCGCATGGCGCGCAGTCGTCTGGAGTAGCGCGGCCCGTCCAGGTGGGGCGCGCCGACGACGCGGCGGCTAGCACCTGCCGGGCAGCATCGCCGCCCCGCTACTGGACGCCAGCGAGCGAGCGCACGAGCTGGCGGCCCGGCGCGGCGTGGGCTCAGCGACCGGCGAGGGTCATGCTGCTGACGCGGAAGGTGGGTGCGGCGACCGAGGTCTTCGGATCGAGGTCGTTGCCGACTGCGTCGATCCGCTTGAGCAGCTGGTCGAGGTTGAGCGAGATGGTCACCTCCGAAACGGGGAAGGTGAGCTCGCCGTCTTCGATCCAGAAGCCGCTCGCTCCACGGCTGAAGTCGCCCGTGACGGCGTTGAAGCCGAAGCCCATCATGCTGGTCACGTAGAGGCCCTTCTTGGTCGAGCGAATGATCTCGCCGGGAGCCTGCGAACCGGGCAAGAGGTGGAAGTTGGTGCTTCCCACGCCGACGCCGCCCGAGCTTCCGCGCGAGGCGTTGGCTGTGCTCTTCATGCCGAGCTTCTTGGCCGAATAGGTATCGAGCTGATAGCTCTTGAGCTCGCCCTGCTCGACGATCACGTTGCGGCGCGAGAGCAGCCCCTCACCGTCGTACGGGCGCGAGCCCGGCGCGCGCACCAGCAGCGGATCGTCGATGATCGTGACGAGCTTGCTCGCGACCTCCGAGCCGAGCCGGTCGAGCAGGTAGCTCGAGCGACGCCAGATGGCACCGCCGTGCACGCAGCTCGCGACCAGACCGAGGATCGAGCGCGCGGCATCGGGATCGAAGATGACGGGCACCTCCTGCGAGTCGACCTTGCGAGCGCCGAGCTTGCGTAGGGTGCGTCGTGCTGCCTCGACGCCGACGGCCTCCTCGCCCTCGAGGTCTGCGAGGTAGCGACGTGAAGACCAGTAGTAGCCGCTGCGCTTCTTGCCACCTTCGTCGTCGACGACCGGGTTGACCACGATGCTGGCGTAGGTGCCGCGCGTTGCCCCGCGGAACCCGCCGCTCGTCACCAGCGCACCCATGCCCGACACGCGAGTGAAGGTCGCGCCTTCTGTATTGGTGATGCGCGGGTCGTGACCCATGGCGGCCTTTTCGGCGAGCAAGGCGCGACGTATCGCTTCCGCGGCATCGACCCCGTCGACGGCTGGGTCGAACAGATCGAGGTCGGGATGTTCACTCGTCTTGGAGAGCTGCGAGAGCTCCGGCCCACCCGCAAACGGGTCGGGCTGACTGAGTTGGGCGAGCTCGAGTGCATCTTCGATCAGCCGCGCGAGGCCACCGGGAGTCAGATCGCTCGTGTAGGTGACGGCGACCTTCTGTCCGATCATCACGCGTAAGCCGACGGAACGCGAAGCGGCTTCCTCGACGAGCTCGGGCTCGCCGAGCCGTACTTTGGCCGAGAGATGCGCACCATCTTGCACGGTGCACTCGGCGATCGTGGCGCCCTGCTTCTGCGCTCGGCTCACGACCTCCGCGCCGAGCTCGATCATGCGGTTCGGGTCGAGGCTCACAGCTCGGTCCCTCCCACGGTGAGCGCGCTGATCTTCATCGTCGGGCAGCCGACGCCCACCGGGACGCTCTGGCCATCCTTGCCGCACGTCCAGATGCCGTCCGAGATCTTCATATCGTTGCCGAGCATGACCACCTTGCGCATGACCTCTGGTCCGTTCCCGATCAGGTTGACGCCCTTCAGGGGCGCCGTGATCTTGCCGTCTTCGATCAGATAGCCCTCGGTCAGCGAGAACACGAAGTCGCCGTTCGAGATGTCGACCTGACCGCCGCCGAAGTGCGATGCGTAGACGCCGCGCTTGACGCTGCGGATGATCTCTTCGGGATCGTCCCCGCCCGCCAGCAACAGCGTGTTGGTCATGCGCGGCATCGGGTGCGACTTGAAGCTCTCGCGACGGCCATTGCCGGTGGCGGGCGTGCGGAAGAAGTCGGCCGAGTGGCGGTCGTGCATGTAGCCGCGCAGGATGCCCTGCTCGATCAGCACCGCGCGCTCCGGTGCGTTGCCCTCGTCGTCCACGTTGACCGCTCCACGCGAGAAGGCGAGTGTCGCGTCGTCGACCACGGTGCACAGATCGCTCGCGACGCGCTGGCCCACTTGATCTGTGTAGTTGCTGGTCCGCTTGCGATTGAAGTCGGCCTCGAGACCATGGCCGACCGCCTCGTGCAGCAGGATCCCGCTGTCTCCGGGTCCGAGCACCACCTCGAGCTCGCCCGCAGGCGCCTCGCGCGCGCCGAGCATCACCAGCGCCTGCCGAACGGCCTCTTCCGCGTGCCACTCGGGCGAGCGGCCGTCGAAGTAGTCGAGCCCCATGCGCCCTCCCCCGCCCGAGCTTCCGCTCTGGCGCTTGCCGTTCTCCTCCGCGATCACGCGCACGCTGAAGCGCAGGAGCGGCTGGCTGTCGTGCACGAGCTTGCCGTCGGAGGTGGCGATCAAGACCTCGCGCAGCTCCTCGCTGAGCGAGGCATCGACGCGCACGATGCGGCTGTCCTTTTCGCGCGCCCGCTTGTCGGCTCGCTCGAGCAGTGCGCGCTTATCGACGCCGGGCATGTCGAGGCTGAGCTCACGCACGGCGTAGCGCGAAGCCAGGCTCGGCGTCACGAACTGCGGCGCCGTCCAGTGCGTCGCGCCGGAGGCGATGTTGGCGGCCGTCTGGGCAGCGCGCTTCATCGCGTCGAGCGAGAGATCCTCGACGTAGGCGTAGCCCGTGGCATCGCCCTTCATCACGCGCACGCCGAGGCCGAGCGTGACTGCGCGACCTGCCGACTTGAGAATGCCTTCGTCGTAGCTGTAGGAGCCGGAGGCGGAGTATTCGAAGAACAGATCGGCGTACGACCCACCCTTGGACAATGCGATCGTGAGCAGCTTGCGCACGGTCTCGGGGTCGACGGGCTCTGCGCCCTGCGACCCGAACGGAGCGACGTATCTCGTGGCCATGGCCACACTGTAACTCGTCATTTCGCGAATGACAGTAGCGTCCTCGCTGCGTACGTTTTGCTTCGCGATTGGAGGTGGGCCTTGGATGATGTGCGACTTGCGATGCTGCAATCCCTCGTGGTGGTCGCGTGGGCCGACCAAAAGCTGCACGCCAGGGAGAGCGAGGTCATCGACTCGCTGATCGCAGCGTTCGAGCTGACCGAGGACGAGGGCGTCGCGATTCGCGAGTACGCGAAGACGCCGCGCACACTCGATGACGTGCCGCTGACCGAGCTCTCGGCGCACGACCGGCGCCTGCTGCTGCAACATGCCGTTCTGCTGAGCTATGTCGATGGCCAGCCCGACCCGGCCGAGCTGCGCCTGATAGACCAGCTGATCGAGCGGCTGCGTATCCCGGTGGGGGAGGCCGCTCCTCTGCTCGCGGTGGCTCATGCGCGGGCACGGCGACTCGCGCCCTTGCTCGAGGTGCAAGCGTGAACGCGTCGCGTCGCCCACAGGTCGTCCTCTTCGATGCTGGCAACACCCTCGTCTTCCTCGACCACGGCGCTCTCGAAGAGGCAGCGCGTCTGGTCGGCTCGACCGCGCCGAGCAGCGCGTTGCGCGACGGTGAGCCACTCGCCAAGCAGCGCTACGAGCAGGCGCTGAGCGCCGGCACGAGCCATGAAGAGGGCTGGAATCTCTACGTGCGTACCATGTACGAGGCTGCCGGGCTGGGCGCGGCTGCGGCCCAGGCCGCCACCGAGAGCGCGCGAGCTTGCCACGATGCGTTCAACCTGTGGCACCGCGTACCGGACGATCTGGTGGCGGCGCTCGCACGCGGCCAGGCGGCGGGTCTGCGTTACGGCGTGGTCTCGAACTCCGAAGGGAAACTGAGCGACTTGCTTGCCCGGGTCGGGCTGCTCTCATACTTCGAGCTGGTCGTCGACTCGGCCATCGAGGGTGTGCGCAAGCCCGATCCCGAGATCTTTCGGCGCGCCCTCGCGCGCATGGGGGTGGCCGCGTCGGTCGCGCTCTACGCGGGTGACATTCCGCACGTCGACGTGGTGGGCGCGCGGGCCGCCGGGCTCGACGCGGTGCTGATCGACACGCTTGGACACTACCCGAGCTACAGCGAGGCGCCGCGCTTCGCTTCCGTGGCCGCGCTGATCACGACGCTATGCGCGTGAGCGGCCCGCGCGCCCGGGCACGGCGCATGCGCAGGATGGCGGGCTCTCGGGTGCTGGCGCTCGCCCTCATGAGCGCGGCGGTCATGCTCGGCTGCACGCGCAGCGGAGGGAGTGTAAACCGCAACACGGGTGCAGATGCAGTCGAGTGGCATTATCGAGTGCGGCTCGACCGGGCGCTCACCCGCATGGAGACCGAGCTCTGCTTCGTCGGTCCCACGCCGCGCGAGCTGCGTGCAGGCAAGAGCGAAGGCTCCGAGCGCCTTCAGTATGCCCGCTGGCTCGGGCCTGGTCCCGTGCGTCGCTTGCGCGTGGAGCGCGGGCGCATTCAGCTCGACTCGGCCGAGCAGAGCGGCTGCGTTGGCTATGCAGTCAAGCTCGACGAGGGCGGCTCCCTGGACGCCGCGGTCAGGCGCGTCGGGCGCGATCTTCTGGCCAGTCCCAACGTCTGGCTGTGGCGACCCGAGCGGCGCGCCGAAGCGGCTCACGCAACGCTCGCGCTCGAGCTACCCGAGGGGGTCTCGGCGCTGCTGCCCTGGCCCGAGCAGGCGGGCGTGCACGTGCTCGACGCGGCCGCGTTTCGCTTCGACAGCTATGCAGCCTTCGGCCGCTTCGTGCGCTCGAGCACCCAGCATCGCGGCGTGCAGGTCGAGCTCGCCCTGCTCGACGGTGAGCTCGAGATCGATGCGGCGGCAGCGCAGCGCTGGCTCAGCGCCGGGGTCGACATGCTAGCCGCGCTGGAGGGGGGCTTTCCGGCGCAGCGGCTGGCCGCCATCATCGTACCGGCAGGGGACCATGCCGACCCGGTGCCGTTCGGCATGGTGGCGAGGGGCGGCGGCGGATCGCTGCTGTTGCTGGTGAGCGCGAGCGCCAACGAGCGTGCGCTGCTCACTGACTGGGTGCTGCCACACGAGCTGAGCCATCTACTCTTGCCCTTCATCGAGCGCGAGCAGGCCTGGCTCTCGGAGGGGCTCGCGTCTTACTACCAGGAGCTGCTGCGGGCGCGCGCAGGTCTGCAGAGCGAGCGCGCCGCACTCGCGCGGCTCGCTCGCTACATGCGCGAAGCCGCTCGCTCCGAAGCCAGCGCGAGCGTGGTGGAAGAGAGCGCGCGCATGCAGCTCACGCACGCTTATCGCAAGGTCTACTGGGGCGGTGCTGCGTTCTGGCTCCACGCCGACGTGCGCCTGCGTCATGCGTCGCAGGGCCACGCGTCGCTCGATTCGCTGCTGGCGGCGCTGCGGGCTCGCGGTGCGCTGCAGCGCGTGTGGACGGCACGCGCGCTGCTCTCCGAGCTCGACTCGCTCGCCGGCTCGACGCTGTTCACGGATGCGCGCAACGAAGCCGCCGCCGTCTCCTTCCCGCCCTTCGAGCGCACTTTCGAGCTGCTCGGAGTGCGCGGTCAGCCGATCGAGCTCGACGATGCGGCACCAGCCGCAGAGGTGCGGCGATCGCTGTTCAAGCAGCGCGATTGAAGAACTGCTCGATCGTGCGCAGCACGTGCTCGCGCTGTGCAGGCGTCAGCTCGGGAAAGACGGGGATGGCGAGCACCTCCGCAGCCGCCGCTTCGGCCTCGGGCAGATCGCCTTGACGATGGCCGAGATACGCGAAGCACTCCTGCTGGTGGAGGCAGCGTGGATAGTAGACCTCGCTACCGATGCGCGCCTCGCTCAGGCTCTTTCGCAGGGCATCACGCTGGGTCGTGCGCAGCACGTACTGGTTGTAGACGTGTCCTGGCTCCGCGCGCAGCGGCGTCCGTAGCGCACCGCGCGCGACGAGCGGTTGTAGGCCGAGATCGTAGAACGCCGCGTGTGCGCGGCGCGCCTCGGTGTAGCGCGCGAGCTCGGGGAGCTTCACCGATAGCAATGCACACTGCAGCGCATCGAGCCGGAAGTTGCCGCCAATCTGCTGGTGGTAGTACTTGGGCTTTCCGCCGTGCGAGCGCAGCACGCGCGCTTGCTCGGCCAACGTATCGTCGGCGCCGACGAGCAGCCCGCCATCGCCGAAGCCGCCGAGGTTCTTCGAGGGAAAAAACGAGAAGCAGCCAAAGGCACCGAAGCTCCCCACCTGCTTGCCGGCATGCGTCGCACCGAGTGCTTGCGCCGCATCTTCGATCAACGCGAGGCCGTGGCGCTGCGCTATCGCCTGCAACGCACCGAGCTCGGCCGCTTGCCCGAACAGATGGACCGGCAGCAGCGCCCTGGTGCGCGGCGAGAGCGCCTGCTCGACTCGCGCAGGGTCGAGGTTGTAGGTCGCGGGATCGATGTCGACGAAGACAGGCCGCGCACCGAGCCGCGCGATGCAGCCCGCGGTGGCGAAGAATGAGAAGGGGCTGGTTATCACCTCGTCGCCCGCGCCGATCCCGAGCGCCATCAGCGCGAGCAGCAGCGCGTCGGTCCCGCTCGAGACGGTGAGCGCGTGCGCGAAGCCGAACTGCTCACGCAGCTCGCGCTCGAAACGCTCGACCTCGGGACCGAGGATGTACTGGTTGCTGTCGAGCACGCGCTCGAAGGCAGCACGGTACGCGCTTCGTAGCGGCAGGTTCTGCGCGGCGAGGTCGAGCAGCGGCACCGACACGGGCGGCTCGTCCGCTCCGGACAGCAGCACGCATGCGTCGGCGTCGAGCCGGTAGTGCGTGTCGCAGCGTCGGCAAGTCACGCGCGTGGTGGCTGCGCCGTCGCTCAGCTTCTCACCACAGCGGCACATCCAGCCCGTTCGACGCGCGGGCGTACCGACCATCAGCGCGTGCGCCGGCACGTGGTGGGTGACCGTCGCTCCCGCGGCGATGAACGCGTACTCACCGATGTCGTGGCCGCA
>Ga0190275_10003640_pt1 | contig 11025 bp, 12 predicted proteins | sample Popmic550T_FD_133745 | JGI IMG/M metagenome (GOLD analysis project Ga0190275, IMG submission 133745) | Populus adjacent soil microbial communities from riparian zone of Yellowstone River, Montana, USA - 550 T | ecosystem: Environmental > Terrestrial > Soil > Riparian zone > Trees stand | place...
CTGGCGAAACTCGGCAGAACCGCACGGCTCGACGACCAGTACCCCGCCGGTGAATACACCGACAACGTGCCGAGTCAATACCTGGACCTCGACGAACTATTGCTACTCAATCCGCTGCACTTCGCCGGGCAAATGTTCGACGCCATGAATCAGCTGGCGAATGTCTTCATGTCCCCGCAACCGGTGCCGGCCAATCCCGTGACCGTCCGATACGCAATGTGGAGCCCCTGGGGCACCATCCAGGGCCGCTACACCTTCTAAGCTGCACGATCTGCGGCGACCGGACCGCTCATCCCCTCGTCGGGGGCGGGAAGAGATGCGCGACCTCTGGTTCGCCGAGCGCGTAGCGTTTCGCCTCTTCCTCGAACCGCCGGTCCGCGCCGGTCAGGCGATTTTCGTGCTGCCGCAGATGCTCGGCCCAGGTGCCGATGAGGTACGACTCAACGAACCTGGTGGGGTCACTGCCATCGCGGAATAGTTCCCACCGCAGCGCACCAGTTCGACGCCGAGAGCGGCCGACACCTCGCATGGCCTGGGTGAAATCGACCGCCGAATCTTCGGCGACCCGGTAGGTCACCGTCACCAGCACCGGCCCGTCTGTGGCGTCCGGGGTGAAGGTCAACTGCGGGGCGGGCCAGTGCGTCGAGACCGTTCTGTCGAGTTTGCTGGTGTCCGGCATCGGGCTCCGCAGTCCGACCACAGCGCCAAGGATGAGGACGGCTGCGGCTACCAGCAACGCGGTCGTCGCCGAAGAAAGGTCCGCTACGACTCCCCAGACGATGGCACCGAGGGCCTGCGCGCCCTGGAATACCACCAGGTAATAGGCGAGCCCACGAGCACGCACCCACTTCGGCAAGGCCAGCTGCATTCCGGAATTCAGCGACGACATCACCGCGATCCAGGCAGCGCCGACAGGGAGCAGCGCGATGCCGACCACCACGACATGGCTGACGGTCGCGATCAGCACGGTCGCAACCGCTGTTGTGGCCATCGCGCCGGTGACCAGCACGGCCGAACCAACTCTGGCCCGTAGCCGGGGGATGACAATTGCGCCGGCGACAGCACCGGCTCCGACCATACCGAGGAGCAACCCGTAGCCACCCGAGCCGAGTCCCAGGTTGTCTGCGGCGATCACCGGAAGCAGCGCCCACACCGCACTCGCCGCGGGAATGAACAGCACGGCCCGGTACAGCAGTCGCCGAACGATCAATGCATGGCGAACATATCGGCCGCCCGCCCGAAGTGCTTCGACCAGCCGCTCTGGCGGCATTCCATCTTCGCGGCGCGGAGATTTCCAGGTGATCAACACCAGCGAGATGCCAACGAACGACGCGGCGTTGAGGGCAAACACCCAGCCGGCGCCGGCAACAGCGACGATCACCCCGCCAACAGCCGGGCCGACTGCTCGGGCGATATTCATGTTCAGCCCGTTCAGCGCTGCGGCCTGGGGCAGCAGGCGGCGTTCGACGAGATCGGGCTGTATCGCTTGCCAGGACGGGCCGGCTACCGCATTGCCGCAGCCGAGCGCGAAGGTCAGCGCCAAAATCAGGGCCGGCGACACCGCGCCGGTGAAGGTGGTGATCGCCAACGCCGCTGCGGCCACAAACATCGCCAATTGAGCACCCAGCAGTAGGCGACGACGATCGACCATGTCCGCCCAGGCACCCGCAGGCAAGGCGAGCACCACAATCGGCAGGCTGGATGCCGCCTGCACCAAGGACACCAGCAACGGCGAGGTGTCGATCAGTAGCCACTGGGCGCCGACCGTCTGCATCCAGGTTCCGACATTCGATGCGAATTGCGCGATCCACAAGGCCCGGAACACCCGATTACCCAATGGCGCCCACGCCGAAGGTGGCGGCGCTGCGCGATCTGGTGTGGAGGATTCACCGACACCACCGCTGACGGAAGACACTCAGGCCAGTCCTTCCTGCGCACGTCCTCGGTTGGCACCGACCAGAACCGAACGCAGGAGAAACTATCTGTTTGGAGCGTCGTTGAGCCACCGGGTCATGCCCAGCGGAAAGCCAACTTCATTAGGGATCCGTCTGAATGGATTGGGATCAGCGAGGTGATAACCACTCCCTGCCCATTTCAATGTATAGCGCACAGGGGGTCTTGCGGCAAGACCCCGGTCGCCCCGCACAATGGCTGGCCGAAGCCGAATGGCAGCGATTGGGAGCAGCGAATGCCAGCCAGGCAAGCCTGTTCTCCGCACCAGTCCGGGGCTTCGGCTTGATTTTCGTGACCTCCGATCGGAGTTGACCAGCGTGGAACACCTGATGACTACTGTTTTCAACCTTCCCGAGCACCTTGCCGGCAAGGCCGACCCGATGGTGATCGCCGGCGACGAGCAGCATTTCGCGGCAATCGCGGAGTGCCTCGATCAGTCGATCGCCGAGCTGTCCGACCGCCTCGCGAGCGAGCGGAGGGCGCCCGGTGGGGCGGGTCAGGTGGCGATGGAACGGGACATGACCATCCACCGGCTCACCGCTCGGCTGAACACCCTGCGGCGCTTCGGTCTGGACCTGTGCCTCGGGCGTATTGTCCGCCCGGACAGCTCCGAGCCCGTCTATATCGGACGGCTTGGCCTGACCGACGGCACCGGCCGGCAATTGCTGGTCGACTGGCGCTCCCCCTCTGCAGAGCCGTTTTTCGGCGCGACCCACGCCAATCCGATGGGTCTGGCCAGCCGGCGTAGGTATCTCTGGACCCGCGGCCGGATCACCGACTACTGGGACGAAGTGTTCACGCCGGACGGATTCACCACCCGCGCCGCACTGGATGATCAATCCGCCTTCATTGCCAGCCTGGGATCCAATCGGTCGGCGCAGATGCGCGATGTGCTCGGCACCATCCAGGCCGACCAGGACGCGATCATCCGAGCGGGATCCGCAGGGGCTCTCGTGGTCGACGGTGGCCCCGGGACAGGGAAGACCGTCGTGGCGCTCCACCGGTCGGCCTACCTGCTGTACTCCGACCCTCGCTTGCGGCAGGGTCAGGGCGGGGTGCTGTTCATCGGCCCGCATCAGCCCTACCTGGCTTACGTCGCCGATGTGCTGCCCAGCCTCGGCGAGGAGGGCGTGCAAACCTGCACAATGCGCGACCTCGTCGCCGAGGGAGCCTCGGCGAGGACCGAACCCGACTCGCAGGTGGCCCGGTTGAAGTCCGCCGCCGGCATGGTGCGGGCCATCGAGGCCGCGGTCAGGTTCTATGAGAAGCCGCCGACCACCGCGATGACGGTCGGCACACCCTGGGCCGACTTCCAGCTGGTCGCGAATGACTGGGCCGAGGCCTTCGACGCGGTGGAACCGGGCACACCGCACAACGAGGCGCGCGAGCAGATCTGGGCGGCATTGCTCGAGATCCTCCTGGAGGACTATGACGGCGACTCACCGACAGCGATGGTCCGAAAGTCGTTGCGGCAGAACAGGGAATTGATCTCCACGCTGAACCGGGCGTGGCCCCTGATCGACGCCGCCGACCTTGTCGGTGACCTGTGGACCGTGCCGGCCTATCTTCGGTTGTGTGCTCCGTGGTTGACCCGTGATGAGGTCCAGCAACTGCAGCGCCAGGATGCCCAGGCCTGGACGGTGCCCGACCTGCCGCTGCTGGACGCGGCGCGGCAACGGCTCGGCGACCCTGCGGCGGCGGATCTGCGCCGTCGCCGGGAATCCGCTATTGCGGCCCGGCAGGAATCGATGGCGCAGGTTGTCGAGCACCTGATCGAGTCCGATGACTCCGAAATGGCCGTGATGTCGATGCTGCGCGGGGCTGACCTGCAGAACAGCCTGATCGACGAGGCAGAGTTACCCAGCACCGATCACGACCGTCTCGCCGGCCCGTTTGCGCACATCGTTGTCGACGAGGCGCAGGAACTGACCGACGCGGAATGGCAGATGTTGCTGCTCCGTTGCCCATCCCGCAGTTTCACCATCGTTGGCGACCGGGCCCAGGCAAGGCACGGGTTTGTGGAGTCGTGGCGGGAGAGGCTCGAGCGGGTTGGACTGGACCGGATCAACCTGGCCGGCCTCAGCATCAATTACCGGACACCACAAGAAGTCATGTCGGAAGCCGAACCGGTCATTCGGGCCGTGCTGCCGGACGCGAATGTGCCGATCTCCATTCGCAGCAGCGGCCTGCCCGTTGTGCACAAACCCATCTCGGAACTGGACACCATTCTCGATGCGTGGCTTGCCGGTCATGCGGAGGGGATTGTCTGCGTCATCAGCGCGGCTGGCAGCGCGGCCGGCGCTCGCGGCGCGGGCCGCGTGCACCTGCTGACCCCGGAACTTTCGAAGGGACTCGAATTCGACCTGGTTGTCCTCATCGACGCCGAAACGTCAGGCACAGCAGCATTTGCTGATGGCATCGAGGGTGCAGTCGACCGCTATGTCGCAATGACCCGAGCGACCCAGCAACTCGTGATCCTCAACAGTTCCGGGTGAATCTCACCGTGGTGCGCGCCGGCAACGGTGGCCGGATCATCGCGGTGACCAGCGTGCACGAGCATCAACCGCGAGTGGGTGCCGCTGCCTACGACGCCGCCAAACACGGTCTCGGCGGCCTGATCAAGACCATCGCGCTGGAGTTGGGCCAGTACGGCATCACAGCCAATGCCGTGGCTCCCGGCGAGATAGCGACCCCGATGACCGGGCAGACCGATGAGAACCCGCATCGCACGCACCGACCGGGTATTCCGCTGGGTTGACCCGGCGATGCCCGCGAAATCGCTACTGTCATAGCATTTCTCGCGTCACCGGTCGCCAGCTATGTCACCGGCGCTTCCTGGCCGGTGGACGGCGGCATGCTGCAGATGGGTCCACAGGTCGGCTCGCACAGCACGTCCGGCGATTGGCGCACCGCCTGACAACCCCGAGCCTTTCAGTGGATTCGCGGCGGCCAACCGCGCCAGCTGGGTAGCGGAGATCCAGGAGGGATTGGAACCCTGCGGCTGCTTCTGCACCTCGAGGTCGTCGATGCCCGCAGCCCGCAGCCGCTGGTCGCTGACCGGCATGGCCAGGAGCGGGATGTCCACACTGACACTGGGGCGCTCGCCCGGTCCATCGACATTCCGGCCGGTCGGCCGCCCACCAGCTGCCGGCCGAGGGAATCCCCTGACACCAAGCACGCGCCCAACACCCCAGATACCCCTGGCCAGCAGCCGCCCGTCGCCGGAGATCCAGAAGACGACTGGATCGCCGGCAGCCATCATCCGACTCCGGTAGTTATCGGCCACGCACCATCGCTCGATGCGATAGCCGCCGCCGGCGATCAGCCGCGGCAATTCCGGTTCGTTCTTGGGGTTACAGCGCAGTAACCAGGCGCCCAGGTTCTGCTGGGTGATCGGTCTCGGCACCCGACCTTTCTAGCAGCCTCATCAACATTTAGTGTCGGCTGACCGAGAGCGGGGTAGCTTTTCTTCTGCGACAGGACCAAATCCGGGAGGAGGTACCTGCCGATGACCGCCAGCAGCAGCGACGGAGGGGCTATCTCGCGTCTGCAGCAGACGAGCACCGCGCTGCCCGATCCGGCCAGCCCGAAAGGTCTGGGGAGCGCGGCAGCACCGAATCCCGCTGTGGACGGTGGCACCGGCGGAGGCCTGGATCGGCGGAAAGTGCTGCAAGCGGCGGTGACACTGGTCGACCATCACGAACTGCGGTATCTGACCATGCGGCGGCTCGGCAAGCAGCTCGGCGTTGAAGCGATGAGCCTCTATCACTACGTCCACAGCCGAGAAGATCTCCTCGATGGGATGGTCGAACTCGTCATCGACGATCTCTACGGCGACCCGGATGTGTACCTGACCGCCGACGACTGGCACGAGTACCTACGGCGGTTGGCCCACGGGGTACGTCGAATCGCACTCGCCCACCCCCAGTTGTTTCCACTGATAGCCACCCGTCCACCGGCGGCACCATGGGTGCGGCCCCCGCTGCGCAGTCTGCGCTGGATGGAATCGTTCCTCGAAACGCTGCATCAGTGCGGATTCGGTGATCCGGCGGCGGTCTCGGCGTACAGGTCCTTCTCCAGTTTTCTGCTGGGCCACCTGCTGTTGGAGGTGTCGGCCCAGGGCGCGGACATCGGCCCCATCGAACAGGCCGAGCCGGATGACCCTGCGCGCACCGACCTCACGCCGTATCCGCGACTGAAGAAGCTGGAACACGAACTATCTCAGGACCACTCCGCGCAGGAGTTCGAAGATGCCCTGGCGACCCTGCTGGAGCGCCTGACACGACTTGCCCGAGGGGGCTGACTCAGGATCGGTCAATCGCGTCGGGGCAAGTGCGCCACCGCTTCGGTGGGGTCTTCTCGGGTGCGAACCACTCGATCCGCGATATCGATCAAGCGTCGATTGTTGTCCTGGGAAAGGCGGACGAGCAGCGCGAACGCCTTGCGTTCATCGATCCGGTAGCGCTCCATCAGCACACCTTTCGCCTGGCCGATCAGGTCTCGACTGACCAGTCCGGCCCGCAGATGTTCCTGCTGCTGCGCATCGGCGGCGACCACTGCCGCGTACGTGGCCAACAGCAAACCGGTGATTTCGTCCTCCGGGCGAAACACCGCGGGCTTGGTCGAGTAGAGGGTCAGCGCACCCCATCCGCGCCGTCCGACACTCATCCGGATCGCGAGCACAGCGCGGACCCCGTCGTTGACGGCTTCCGGGGTGAACCGCGGCCACCGTTGCTCACCGGCGAGGTCAGCGATCCTGATGATGTGCTGGTCGTGGATGGCCGCAACCGACGGGCCTTCGCCGGTGTCGCATTGACGACGATCATTTCTCGCCGCCCGCGGATCGCTGGCTGCAGAGCCGGCCGGCCTGGCGGCTTCGGCCCTGATGATGCCCGCGTACTCGGCACCCTCGATCGTGGCCACCGCGGCGGCACAGACCCGGGCCAGCGAAGCCGGCACATCTCGCAGGTCCAAGGAAGTAGAGAGGTCAGCCAGCTGTTCGACCAAAGTGTTGTTGTCGCTGTTCCAGCCGTTGGCGCGCGGTGCGACGGCGCTGAGCTCGCTCACCACGTCACCTCCAACTCAGCCGCTGGCAATGCCATAGGTCTGCGAGGCGATGACCGTATCGGCGAGCCCGTTCGTCGCCCCGGCGTGCCTTACAGCGTAAGCTACTCACGGTTTCGGCGAGCAGTCAAGAACATCCGACCCGGCTGCTCCGGTTGCCCATCCGGCAGGAGGGATTACTTCGGAGCCGCCGTCGTCGGCGCGCAACGAAGTCGGCGTGTTTGAGCCCCCTGATACCAGGGTATTAACGCCCATTGGTAGGGCCAGGATCTTCCAAGGCCCTGGGTTCCGGTCCGAGCGGAAACTTGAGGCCTGTTGCGCTGCTTGGTGTTTCATCTTGCCCATACCTCGACCGTTCATGACGGCGAACCACAATGATCAACAACCTTACCTTGTAAACAATCTCCGAACATGGTTATCTTACAAGGTAAGTAAACCTGCGATCACACCCGCCCGGCGCGGCTCTCGGCCAGCGCACCTACCCCCGATAGCAGCCCGAACAGAAGAGGTAGTCACATGAATATCGACAAAGACAGCATTCTGAGCATGTTGCGCGGCAACGGACAGAACGCGGAAGCGGATCAGGCGCAGCAGGAGCTGCCCGACCAGGTCGACACCGATCAGCATTCCGGCCTGCTTGAGAAGTTCGGTCTGAATCCAGCTGACCTGATCGCGAAATTCACCGGTGGCGAAGGCGGCATCGGTGGCGCCCTGGGCAAACTGCTGTAAGACCCCGACAGCCCATGAGTTCACCAATCACCGAGCCCGACCCGGATAGCCCGGAAGGGTTGGGCGACAGTGCATCTGCAGCCGCCCCGGCAGTCGAGCCAGGTACCCCTCGGGGCCCGCTGGACCGCCGGACCATCCTGCTCGCCGCGGTCACCTTGATTGACCAGAACGACCTGCGCCATCTGACCATGCGGAATCTCGGTGAACAGCTGGGCGTGGAGGCCATGTCGCTGTATCACTACGTGCACAGCCGAGAGGATCTGCTGGATGGGATCGTCGAACTCGTCATCGACGACCTCTATGGCGACCCGGACGTTCACATGTCCGCCACAGTGTGGCAGGACTATCTCCAACGTCTGGCACATGGAGTCCGCCGCATCGCGCTTGCGCACCCACAGGTATTCCCGTTGGTCGCCACTCGGCCGCCTGCGGCACCATGGGTGCGTCCGCCACTGCGGAGCCTGCGGTGGATGGAATCTTTCCTCGACACCCTGCACGAATGCGGGTTCTCCGACGCCGGCTGTGTCGGGGCCTATCGATCCTTCTCGAGCTTCTTACTCGGCCACCTGCTGCTGGAGGTGTCCGGACAGGGCGCCGACATCGGCCCGATCGAGCAGGCTGATCCAGACAGCAAACCCAGCACCGACCTCAGTCGGTATCCACGGCTGCAAAGCCTGGAAGCCGAACTGTCCCAAGACCATTCGGCCGAAGAGTTCGAAGAGGCCCTGGAAACCCTGCTGGAACGGATTGACCTGCTCGAGCACCACCACGGCCGCAGAGGCGGGCAGCATTGAGTGTCGGCGATTCCACCCCACCGCCCTTCAATCCACCGCCCTTCAACCCACAGCCCTCCAGGTCACAGCCCCGTAGCCGAGGCAGTCCGCCCAGTTCACCGAACGCCCGAGCGCAGGGCCAGCACCCATCGAATCAACGCGGTTGAACAGCCCACATCGAATGCAGGAAGGCCTACATCATGACCGAAGGATTCCGTTCCTCCCCACCACCGACCCCGGACTACCCAGGACGGGCCGCCGTGCGCCAGGAAGTCACCGACACCGTGCAACGAATCATGGGCGACGACATCGCTCCGCTCGAGCAGCCAACCCCTGTCCTACCCAGCGCGCCGGCGGGGGTGGATGACTCCTCGACGACCGACGTGGCCAAGGATCAGGCCGGTCAGGTCGCCGAGACCGCCAAGGAGGCCGGCGCTCAAGTCGCGGGTACGGTCAAGGAACAAGCCGGCGAGGTCACTGCCGAAGCCGGCAAGCAGGCGAAACAACTGCTGGCGCAGGCCCAGTCCGAGGTCACCGAACAGGCGGCCGCCACCCAACAACGTGTCGCAGAGGGCCTGCACGCACTGGCCGACGAACTCACCGGATTGGCCAAGAATTCCGAGCAGGACGGACCCGCCACCGACCTGGCTCGGCAGGCCGCTGATCGGGCCCACAAGGCTGCCGGTTGGTTGGCCGACCGGGATCCGGGCAGCCTGCTGGACGAGGTCCGTTCCTTCGCCCGCCGCAAGCCGGGCGCTTATCTGGCGATCGCCCTTGGCGCCGGCGTACTCGCCGGCCGGTTGACCCGCGGCCTGACTGCCTCCACCGACGACACCCCCAGCGGGACAGCCGGTTCAGCAACAGCACCGACGGACTCGTCAGCGAGCCTGCTCGGCCGCGGGCCGGCACCATTCGACGGCAGCCAGCCCGTCAGTAGCCCGCTCGGCTCCACGCCACCGGCGTTGGGCGCGGTGTTACCGCAAAGCCCAGCCGCGATGGATGGCCTCGGCAGCACGGGCGCGCCGGGTGAGTTGCGAGGCGAGGTGACGCCATGAGCTCGCCCGCAAACGTCGGGCGTCCGGCGGAAGAGTCCGTCGAGGACCGGTCGTTGGGCGACCTGATTTCCGGGGTCACCCAGGATCTGTCCACCCTGGTGCGGCAAGAACTCGATCTGGCCAAAGCCGAGGTGCAGCAATCCGCCTCCCGCGCCGGCAAGGGCGCCGGCATGCTCGGTGGCGCAGCCGTCGCCGGGTATTTCGTCCTGTTATTTCTCTCTATTGCCCTGTGGTGGGCCATCGGGGCCGGTACAGGACTCGGCTGGTCTGCCGTCATCGTCGCGGTGATCTGGGGCATCATCGGCGCGATTTTGTATGTCACCGGCCGGAACTCGTTGAAATCGGTGCGTGGCATCCCGAAGACCGCTGACTCCGTCAAAAAGATCCCGGATGCCATCAAGGGCAATGAATAGCAAATTCAGCCCGCCCACGATCACTCCGCTCCCAGAATTGAGGAACCGATGACTAATGATCCAGATCAGATCCGTCGCGAGATCGAGCGCACCCGTCTCGAACTCAGCGACAATGTGAACGCCCTCGGCGACAAGGTCAACCCGGGCAGCATCGCCAAACGGCAGGTCAGCCGGGTCCGCGGCGCGGCTACCTCGGTGAAGGACGCCGTTATCGGCAGCGCGTCCGATGCCGCCGACAGCAGCCAGCAGGTCGCGGCCACCGTGGGGGATGCGGTATCGAACGCCCCGAATGCGGTGGCCCGCAAAGCGCAGGGCTCCCCTATCGCCGCCGGCCTGATCGCCTTCGGCGCCGGCCTGTTGGTCTCCTCGCTGCTGCCCGCCAGCCGGGCCGAACAGCAGGCCGCTGAAAAGGTCAAGGACACCGCGCAGCCGTTGGTCGACGATCTCACAGACTCGGCGAAAGAACTGGCAGGCAATCTGAAAGAGCCCGCCCAGCAGGCCGTGGAAGAGGTCAAGTCCACCGCAACAGACGCAGCCGCAACGGTCAAGGACGAAGCCGGCTCAGCCGCCGACGACGTCAGAAGTCAGGCCCAGGATTCCAAGGAAACGGTCCAGCAGTCGGCGCAGTAGCTCCCGGGGCGCCACCCCTGGGATGAGTCAAGAGGGAACGAGCCGGCGCACGACGGCCCGTCGGCGGCCGAGGCATCTCGGCCGCCTCGTCGGTTCGGCCCATCAGAGAATAGTTGTCGGCCAGCCAGAATGTGCAGGCCAAGAATGCGCACTCCCCGGGTGGAAGGTCATCTGCGTGGAGTGGGTGAAATGCTGTGGGCTGCCGCGAACCTCCCAGATACCCTCGTCCGGCTCTCGCCATCGCTGGGCGACGATCTTCACCAGCGACTTCTGCAGAGCCCAGGTGCTGGCGCAGGCGCTGTAGCCGGTGTCGCGGGCCTGATACAGCTCGTCCATCACCTCGCCGTAGACGTCGAGCTGGAACTGGTCGACGGCCTCATTACCGATGCGCACCGGGTTTCCGTCATA
>Ga0190275_10003641_pt1 | contig 11023 bp, 11 predicted proteins | sample Popmic550T_FD_133745 | JGI IMG/M metagenome (GOLD analysis project Ga0190275, IMG submission 133745) | Populus adjacent soil microbial communities from riparian zone of Yellowstone River, Montana, USA - 550 T | ecosystem: Environmental > Terrestrial > Soil > Riparian zone > Trees stand | place...
CTGCGCCCCTGGTAGCCCCTACCCAGCAGGCAGTTTCGCCGGCGTGACCGCGGACGCGCCACGGCAGCCGCGCGCGGTGGTCAGCGGCGGCGCAGCGCGCGGACCCGCACCACCACGCGGCGGTAGCCGGCCTTGCGGGCGCGGACCTTGTAGCGGCCCGGCCGCCGCACGCGGGTGCGGATGGTCGCGCGGCCGCGGCGGTCGGTGCGCACGAGGTGGCGGCCGAAGCGGACCCGCACGCCGCGCACCGGCGTGCGGCCCTCGGTGGCGCGCACCCGCAGCCGGACGCGCCGGCCCGCCCGCACCCGCCGCGGGCTGACCTTCAGCTTGAACCGCGCGGGGCCATAGCGGGGCGCGCGGCAGTCGGCGCGGCGGGCGCCGGTGCCTGCCGCCACGGCGATGGTGACCTTCGGCCTGCCGGTGCAGTTGCGCACCACCAGGTGCGGTGAGCTCGGCTTCGAGATCGCCTCGCCGCCGCTGACGGTGACGTCGTACCCACGCGTGAAGTGGCGGCTGGGCACGAACACCTGGGTGTCGGCACGCCTGGCGAAGCCACCGCCGCCCACGCGCGCGGTCGAATAGGCCATGTCGAACCGCTTGCGCTGGGCGTCGAACCGGTAGCGCTCGGGGGTGCCGGCCACGGCCTGCGGATAGGCACGGCTGAGGACCGCCAGCTTCTTGGCCACCACGTTGTCGCCGGTGGGGGGCTTGGCCGGGTCGAGCACCAGCGCCTGGGCGCTGCCGGAGCCGGTGGTGGTTGGGTCGGCGCAGGGGCAGTAGTGCCAGTACTGCCAGCTCATCATCGATTCCTCGGCGTTGCGCACCACGCGCTGGATCTGGTCCAGGTCGTCGGTGGCGCCGAACTCGCTCAGCAGCAGCGTGCTGTCGGTGCGTCTGGCCTGGTCCTCGGCGCTGGTGAACGGCAGCCGCTCCAGCGTGTCGCAGCGGGCCTCGCGCGGGGCGGCCTCGGTGGGGTCGGCGGGTGCCGTGGCGCCACCGGCCAGGCAGTACACGTGGAAGGACAGCCCGGTCTTCGGGCCGATCGCGCCATGGTGGCTCTTGGGCCCGTTGTTGAAGATCACGTTGGGCTCGTACCAGACGATCCCGCGCGGATCGGCGCGGCGGATCTGGTTGTACACGCGCTGCGAGAACGGGGTCAGCTTCTCGCGATCGAACACCGGGCAGCCCTCGGTGTTGGCGCACGCCTGCCAGCCGGTGCCGGGCCAGGGCTCGTTGAGCAGGTCGTAGCCCATGTTGTGGGGCTTGCCGCGAAAGCGCGTGGCCACCTGGCGCCAGGCCTCGGCATAGCGGTCCTGCAGTCCAACCCCGCCCGGTCCGGGGTCGTTGGCCCAGAAGTGATCGAACGCGCGGCTGAGCGCCGGCATCAGCAGGTAGTTGTTGGGAAAGCCGGTCTTGGGCGCGGCCGGCAGGCCGTCGTCCTGCACCGCCCAGTCGGGCCAGCCCTCGCCCTCGAAGCGCTCGTTGTAGAGGTCCTGGTGGAAGTCCAGCTGGTAGAACACGTCGGCCTTGGCCAGCGCGTCCGCGGTCGCCTGGATCTGGTCGAGGTAGGCCTGCGAATACCGCCCCGGCTGCGGCTCGACCCCGGCGTAGATCACGCCAAGGCGCACCGTGTCGAACCCCTCGCGGCGCAGGAAGCGCGCGTCGTCCTCGTCGAACCCGGTGGTCGCGGGTGCGTACGGGGGCCGCTTGGAGACCATGTTGACGCCGTGCATGATGGCCACGCGCCCCTTGGCGTCAGTGATCCAGCGGCCGTTCTGGGACAGCGGGCCCGTGGGCGCGGCGGCGGCGGGCGCCGCGCACGCCAGCAGCGCGACCACGCAGAGACCCAGCATCCTCCTCACGAGCGCCAACCTACTGCGGCGGCGCGCCCGAGGCGACCGGGACTACTTTTCGATCTTGGTGATCTTCAGTTTCCGGGCCGGGCCCTTGGGCACCGGCACGGAGACGATCTCGCCGCGCTTGTGGCCCATCAGGGCCTTGCCCACCGGCGACTCGTTCGACAGCTTGCTCTGGGCGGGCGACGCCTCGGCGGAGCCGACGATCTTGTACTTGGTCGACTTGTCGGTCTTCTGGTCCTTGACGTGGACGGTGACACCGACGGCGACGGCGTCGTTGGTGACCTCGGACTCGTCGATCACGCGCGAGTTGCGGAGCTTGTCCTCGAGGTCGGAGATCTGCTTCTCGAGCATCGCCTGCTCGTTCTTCGCGTCGTCGTACTCGGAGTTCTCGGCGATGTCGCCGAAGTCGCGCGCGTCGCGGATCCGCTCGGCGACCTCCCGCCGACGGTCGTTGGAGAGGTGGTCGATCTTGGCCTTGAGGTCTTCAAGGCCCTGTGGTGTGAGCAGCGTCTCTCTGGGCATTCTGGTCTCCCTTATCCGGGCACGGCGCCCGGAAGAGCGCGGCATACTAGCAACCGCGTTACCCGGTTCCAGGGGTTCGATCAGGCCGCTTGCACGGTGGCGCCCGAACGCTCGATCCGGGTCAGGATGAGGCGCACGGCGCCGGTGCCCGGGGCTGTGACCAGTTCGTGCCGGACGCGCTTGTCCAGGGCCAGCCGCTCGGCGTACCAGGCGTAGTGCTTGCGCAGGTAGCGACCGGCCCGCTCGGGCCCCAGGTGCTCCTCGGCGCGATCGATCACCCACCGCAACTCCGCCAGCACCTCGGCGGGCGTGGGCTCGCCCACGCGCAGACCCAGCAGCCGCTCGAACCGCCACGGGTTGCCCAGCGACCCGCGTGCCAGCATCACGGCCTCGGCGCCGGAGCGCTCCAGCGCCACCTCGGCCTTCTCGTCGGACAGCAGGCCGCCGGAGATGATGACCGGGACGTCCAGCGCCTCGACCAGCTCGGCGGCCAGGTCGTAGTCGGCCTTGCCCTTGTGCTGCTGGGAGGCGTGGCGGGGGTGGAAGGCGATCCCGGCCACCCCGGCCTCGTCCACGAGCCGGCGGGCCAGATCGACCCCCGCCCGGTCGCCCGGGCGCTGGCCCGGGCGCAGCTTCACGGTGACCGGGAGGCCGCTGCCCTCGCCCGCGGCGCGCGCGATGGCCACCGCCTTGTCGGGGTCGTCCAGCAGGGCGGCGCCCGCGCCGGTCTTGCACACCTTGCGCACCGGGCAGCCCATGTTCAGGTCCACGAGGTCGGCGCCGGCCTCGGCCACCTTGGCGGATGCCTCGCGCATGACGTCGGCGTCGTGGCCGAACAGCTGCATCGACACCGGGTGCTCGTCGGGATGGATGCGCAGGAACTCGCGCAGGGTCCGCTCGTTGCCGTGCTTGAGGCCGAAGCTCGACACCATCTCCGACACCACGAAGCCCGCGCCGTACCGGCGCGCCTGGAGGCGCACGAACCAGTTGCCGATGCCGGCCAGCGGGGCCAGCACCAGCCGGTTGGGCAGGGTGTGCCCGGCCAGCGTCCAGGGGTCGGTGAGCGCGCGGGACATCGTCCCGAGGCTACCTGCGGCGACCGTGTGCCTTCTTCTTCCGGCGCTTCCGCTGCGGGGGCGGCGAGGACGGGGCCGGGCCCGGCTCGGGCTCGGGCATGCCGCCGCTCTCCATCGCCATCGCGCCACCCAGCGTCTGCGCCGCCATGTTCGGCTGCAGGCGCCACATCACGACCTGCTGGCCCAGCGTCCACAGGCTGGTGGTGATCCAGTAGATCGCCAGCCCGGCCGGGAAGCGCGCGACGATGCCCACGAACAGCAGCGGCAGGGCCAACATCAAGCCCTTCTGGCCACCCTTCATGGCGCGCGTGGCGATCAGGCTGCCCGCGATCTGCGACGTCAGGTAACACATGATCAGCGCCACCAGCACGCCCCCGACCGGCTTCTCTGTCAGCTGCGGGATGAACAGGAAGCCGGCGTCGCCGAAGAGCCCGCTCTTCACGTCCTGGCGCATCAGGTAGTAGAGCGAGATGAAGATCGGGATCTGAACCAGCAGCGGTGCAAAGGACGCCAGCGGGTTGATCCCGTGCTCGCGGTAGTAGGCCTGCATCTCCTGCTGGAGGCGCTGGCGGTCGTCCTTGTGCTTGGCCTGCAACCTGCGCATCTCCGGCATGTGCTCGCGCAGCTCGCGCTGGGAGCGGAACTGGCGCACCACCAGCGGCAACGTGCACAGCCGGACCAGGATCACCAGGCCGACGATGGCTAGGCCCCAGCCGAGGCCGACCGCGTGCAGGGCCTCGAGGACCCACTCCTCGACGTTGGTCAGCGGGGCCAGGATGTTGGCGAGCGGCGTGGGCACGACCGTCCAGCGTAGTGGCTACCCGCGGTTGCGCTCCCAGATCAGGCGCAGGCCCGTGAGCGTCAGCAGGTCGTCGACCTCGTCGATCTGCTCGCAGTGGGGGGCGATGATGGCCGCGAACCCGCCGGTGGCGATGGTGGGGGCCTCCTCCCCCAGCTCCTCGCGCAGCCGGCCCACCAGCCCGTCCACCTGGCCGGCATAGCCGTAGATGACCCCGGACTGGATGGCCGACAGGGTGCCGCGGCCGATGGCCGACGTGGGCGCCTCCAGCCGGATCCGGGGCAGCGCCGCGGCGCGCTGGCTGAGCGCCTCCAGCGAGATCTCGATGCCGGGCGCGATCACCCCGCCCAGGTACTCGCCCGCGGCCGAGACCACGTCGTAGTTGACCGCGGTGCCGAAGTCGACCGCGATGCAGGCGCCACCGATGTGCTGGTAGGCGGCCACGGCGTTGACCAGCCGGTCCGCGCCCAGCTCACGCGGGTTGTCGATCCGGATCGGCATGCCGGTCCGGATGTCCGGCCCCACCATCGCGCCGCGGCCGCCCAGATAGCGGGCGATCAGCTGGTCGTACTCCTGCGCCAGGGCGGGCACCACGCAGGACACCACCAGCGCCTCGATGTCGGCCAGGCCCAGGTCGCGGAGGCCGAGGATGGCGGTGACCGACACCGCCAGCTCGTCCGCGGTGGCGGTCCGCGACGTGTGGAAGCGCCAGTGCTCGAGCAGCTCCTCGCCATCGAGCAGCCCCACGTGCGACTGCGTGTTCCCCACGTCGACGGCCAGCAGCATGATCAGATCATCTCAGCCGCTGAGGCCCAGCCGCTCCGCCCGCTGGACGGCCTCGGCCCGATTGCGCACATCGAGCTTGCGGTAGAGCGCGCTGGTGTGCTCCTTGATCGTGTGCGGCGACAGGTGCAGCTTGGCGGCGATCTCGCGGTTGGTCGCCCCGCCGGCCATCAGCTCCAGCACCTCGCGCTCGCGTGAGGTCAGCGGGGCCGAGGGCTCCCGGGGGCTGCGCGGGAACACCAGCTTGCCGGCGCCGACCGCGCGCACCGCGGCCGTGACCGTGTCCGCGCTGGAGTCCTTCGAGACGAAGCCGGACGCCCCCGCGGCCCGGGCCGCCTGGGGCGAGATCCAGCCCGCCCCCGAGATCAGCAGCACCTTGGTGGACGGGTGCCCGGCGGTGATCGAGGTGCACAGCTCGGCGCCGGACGCCTCGCCGAGGAACAGGTCCACCAGTACGACGTCGGGGCCGTAGCGCGCGGTCAGATCCATGGCTTCGTCGTGATCGCGAGCGGTCAGGCAGCGCTTGACCCACGGCTGCTCACCGAGCAGCAGCCGGAAGCCCCAGTGCACGACGTCGTGGTCGTCCACCACCAGCACGCAGAGCTTGCGGGCGTCGTTCACCGCGACTCCTCCATCGGCACCAGCATCCGCACCCGCCACTGTCCGTCGCCGGCGGGGCCGAACTCCACCACACCGCCGCGCGCCAGCGCCTCCAGCGCCGCCAGCCGCAGGCCCATGCCGGCGCCGCCGGTGCCCGAACGGCCGGGCACGACGCCGTCGTTGGTCACCTCGAGCACGAACGTGCCGTCGGGCCCAGCCACGCGCACCCCCACCGTCTGGGGCCGGGCGTGCTTGTCGGCGTTGCGCAGGGCTTCGGCCAGCACAACCTGACTCAGTGCCTCGAGCTCGGCCGGGACCTCCAGGCCGTCCTGCCACTCCAACTCGATCGGCCGCTCGTAGTGGCGCGCGAGGCGGTCCAGTTCGTCACGCAGCGTGGCGTCGGGGCGGCCCCCGCGCACCTCCGGCGAGCGGGCGAGCACCGTCCGCAGGTCGGCCACGGCGTGCTGCAGCTCGTCAGCCGCCCGGGCGCGCTCGGCCCGCCCCAGCTCGCTGTCGGACCCGAGCACCAGCGAGACCCCGAATAGCCGCTGCATCACCCGGTCGTGCACCTCCCGCGCCACGTCGACCCTCTGTGCCAGCAGCCGCGACCGCTCGTGCTCGGTCGCGCCGGTGCGCACGCTGGCGGCCAGCGCGGCCGTCTTGCCCAGAGTCCACATCGTGCGCCGCTCGGTGTCGGTCAGGTCGAACGGCCCGCCGCCGCGGTCGGCGAAGATCACGCCGAGCCAACGCCCGCCCGCGGACACGGGCGTGCACGTGAGCGTGGTGAACCCGCCCAGCTCGGCGTAGCGGGCGGGGATCTGCTCGGCCAGGTCGTGGGAGGCCACGACCACCCGGTCCTCGGACAGAGCCGTCTGCGCCACGGGGGTCTCCTCCAGCGTGCCGTGCACCTGGTCCAGCAGCCACGGCTCGACGCCGTGGCTGCCCGCGGGCAGGACCAGCTTGCGCAGGTCGTCGTACAGCAGCAGGCCGGCGCGGGTCATCGACGTCAGCTCGCACAGGCCCTCGCACAGGCGGTCGTAGAACACCCGCGGGGTCTCGTCGGCCGCACCGTCCACGCGCGAGATCAGCTCCACCATCACGTCCAGCGGCTGCGCTTCCTCGCGGAGACTCACGACCACATGGTCGCACCCGCTGCGGGCATGGACGAGGGCCGCTAGGCCGGATCGGCCGGGCGCCGGTCGAGCGACAGGCGCAGCGCCTGCTCGCCGGTCAGCCACACCGTGCGCACGTGGCCGCAGGACTCGCAGCGGCAATCCACGCCCGCGTCCCACTCGTCGGCGCGCAGGGACCACTCCACGTCGCCAGACAGGCACACGCTGCACGCCAGCGACGCCTCGACCAGGCAGACGTCGTCGTCTCCCCGGAAGGTCGCGGTCTCGGTGGCGGTCTCGGTGATGGCCGACATGCCTCCAGTGTTCCCGGCCACCCCCGCGATTCGTACCCCTCTGACACCGAATCCCCCCGGTTGGGGGGTCAGAGGGCCGACAGCCGGCGGACGGGCTGGCCGGCGACGGCGGCCGCGAAGCCCGCCAGCGCCTCCCCGCCGGGAAGCGCGAGCTCGGGGTCCAGCTCGAGCAGCGGATCGAGCACGAACCGGCGCGCCGTGATCCCGGCGTGCGGCAGCGTCAGCCGCTCGCTGTGCCGCTCGAGATCGCCGAGCAGCAGCACGTCCACGTCGATCGGGCGCGGGCCGTGGCGCGGTCCTCCGGAGACACGGCCGAGGTCCCGCTCGACCTGCTTGCACACGTCCAGCAGATCGTCGGGGCCCAGGTCCGTCTCGATCTCCACGCACGCGTTGAGGAAGTCGGGCTGGTCGGTGACCTCGCCCTGGGGGGCGGTCTCGAACACCGACGACGAGCGCACTACGGTCACGCCGGCCGCACCGAGCGCGTCGCGGGCGGCCCGCAGCGCGGCCACGCGGTCGCCCTGGTTCGCGCCAAGGCCCAGGAAGCCGCGTCGCGTCAGCGCGGCTGGAGGTCGTGGACCAGGTTCAGCAGCTCGAGCGGGCTGAACGGCTTGGTCAGGAAGAGGTCGGCGCCCGCCTCCTCCGCGGCGCGCTCGTTCTCGTCACCCGCGAACGCGGTGAGCATGACGATGGTGGGCTGTATGCCGGCGGACGAGCGCACACGCCGGACCGCCTCCAGCCCGCCCATGCGGGGCATGCTCAGGTCCATGAACACGATCTGCGGCTGCTCGCGCTCGAAGGCCTCCAGCGCCTCGATCCCATCGCCCGCCTCGGTGGGCCGATCGCGCGCCGTGTCCTCCAGTGTCGAAGCGATCAGCTGGCGGATGAACGGGTCATCATCGACTACGAGCACAGCTGCCATGAGCCATCCTTACCCAATTTTGGCGCGAAGGCGATCAAACTCATCATCGTCGATGGTGTCGAGAACCGCCACAACCTCGGGATCGAACTGGCGCCCGGCCCCCGCCGCGATCTCGCGGCGGGCCTCCGAGAAGCTCGAGCCGGGCCTGTAGGGCCGGTCCGTGGTCATGGCGTCCAGCGCATCCGCCACGGCGAAAATGCGGGCCGCCAGCGGGATGTCGGCGCCGGCCAGGCCGTCGGGGTAGCCGCCGCCGTCGAAGCGCTCGTGGTGGTGGCGGACGGTGATTGCCGCGGCGCCCAGGAACTCGACGTGGGACACGATCTCGGCTCCGATCTCGGGGTGGCGGCGCATGAGCGCCTCTTCGTCGGGCGTCAGCTGGGCCGCCTTGTGCAGCAGCCCGTCGGGGATGGCCACCTTGCCCACGTCGTGCAACAGGAAGCCGAACTCCGTCTGCGGGTCGGCGGCCAGGGCGGGCGAGATCCGCCGTGCAAGCTCCAGCCCGTAGGCCGCCACCCGCTCGGCGTGCTTGCCCGTGTAGGCATCCCTGGCCTCGACCGCGTTGGTGAGCGCACGCACCGTGGCCACGTAGGAGTCGCGCAGCTGGTCCGAACGGCGCCGCTCGGCGCGGAAGGTCTCGCTCAGGTCGGAGGCGTAGCGCTCCATCTGGCGCTCGCGCTCGCGGCCCTCTGCCCGCTCACGCTCCAGCTGGGCCTCCAGCGCACGCACCTGCGGCGGGTCACCGCCGTTACCCGGGCCATCCTCGGAAAGCGCCATCCCCATATGCCTACCCGGTGCCCAATGTACCTGCCGGCGCCTCGCCGAGCGCCTCCACCACGGCGGCCGCCGCCTGCTCCAAGGGGACCGCGGCCAGGACCGACGGGTGCTCCACCGGCGACGGCTCGTCCCCCTCGGTGAACACGACCACGGCCTGCTCCCGGCGCCTGCCGCGCAGATCCAGCGCGTCCATCACCTGGTCGACGGCACGCATGCCCGCGTCCACCATGGCGACCTCGAACCGCTCATGGCGGCACGCCTGCGCGGCGGCGGTCCCGGTGGTGGCCCACTGGTGGTCCAGGCCGGTGTCCAGGAGCGTGGCCTCGACGCGTTCGCGGATGGCGGACCGCCCCACCACCAGGATGCTCGAGCGCTCCGCCACGATGGCGGCGCCGAGGGTGCCGGCGAGCTCGTCGGCGTCCACGTCGGTCCGCACCCGCCACTCGCCCGCCAGCGCCCGGTCCTGGTTCTCGGCGCACACCGCGACCAGCGGGCGCCGTCCCAGCTCGGGGTCCTCGCGCACCTGGGCCAGCAGCCGCATGCCGGGATCACCCAGGGACTCCAGGTCCAACAGCAGTACGTCGTAGCGGTGCCCACGCAGGTCCTCGAGAGCGGGCTCGACCGCCGCTGGGGCCTTGGCCTTGGCGCCCCCGGCCTCCACCCGTTCCATCAGGCTGCCCGCCAGGTCGGCGCGCGGGGTGATCACCAGCACGGTGCTGCCCTCCACGACGCGGTGCGAGGTCTCGGACCCGAACCCCTCGGCCGGCAGCCGCACGGTGAACACGGTGCCCTCTCCCACCTGGCTGCGCACGTCGATCGTGCCGCCCTGCAGGTCCACCAGCGAGCGGACGATCGACAGCCCCAGCCCGGTCCCGCCGGAGGCATCGTCGCGGCGGACGAAGCGGTCGAAGACGTGCTCGAGGTCGTCCTGCGCCATCCCCTGGCCATCGTCGGCCACCGACAGCTCGATCTCCTGGCCGTCGCCGTCGGCGACCACGGTGATGGTGCCGCCCTCGTCGGTGTACATGTGCGCGTTGGAGATCAGGTTCATCAGCACCTGGCGCACCCGGACGGGATCGGCCAGCACCTTCGGCAATCCCGGCGGCAGGTCCAGGATCAGGCTCTGGTCCTTGCCCTCGATGCGCGGCCGGATCAGGGTGGCCACCTCCTCGATCAGCCCCGCCAGGTCGAACAGCCGCGCGTGGATCTCCATCCTCCCGGCCTCCAGCCGCGCCACGTCGAGCAGGTCGTTGACGAGCTCGACGAGGCGGTCGGTGCTCTGGAGCACCACGTCGACGAACTCGCGTTCACGGTCGCCGAGTGCCTCGGACCGCCCCAGCAGCTCCACGAATCCCTTGATCGAGGTCAGCGGGCTGCGCAGCTCATGCGAAGCGGTTGCGACGAAATCGCTCTTCATCCGCTCCAGCCGCGCGCGCTCGGAGACGTCGCGGATGGTCCACACCAGGCCGGCTCCCCGGGCGGCGGGCAGCTGTCCGGCCGTAGCCGCCAGCGAGCGGCCGTCGACCTCGATCGCCACGTCACCCGCAAGGCCCTGCTCGGGCGAGGGCAGGGGGCTGTCGGCACCGTAGGCGGCCGTGCCCCGGGTCAGGGTGGGAACGAGCTCGGCGGCGCGGGGGTTGGCCGCGGTCACGATTCCCTCGGTATTGGCGACCACCAGGGCGTCACCGAGGCTCTCGATCGTCAGCGCCAGGCTTGCCCGCTCGGCCTCGAGGCGCACCTGCGCCTGCTCCAGCTCCTCGGCCATCTCGTTGAACGAGGCGTCCAGCTCCTGGATCTCGCGCGGCCCGCCGGGCTCGACACGCTGGTCGAGATCGCCGGCGGCGAGCTTTCGCGTGGCCTCGACCAGCTCGTCCAGCGGCCGCCGGATCGTTCCCGCCAGAGAGATCACCAGGCCCACGGCCCCGAGCAGCGCCAGCAGGCCGGCCCCGCCGGCGATCAGCGTGGCCGAACGGGTGTCGTCCCGGGTGCTGGCGCGTGCGTCCTCGCGGCGCCGGGCCTGCCGTGCGGCCAGCGCGGACTCCAGGCGCTGGCCTCGGGCGAGGGCCCGGCGCGCGCTCCGGGCACGCGCGCGCGCCGATCTGGGCGAGCCCCGGCTGAGGCGCACGATCTGCTCCTGGCCCGCCACCGCGCGGTCCACGAGCGTGCGGCTGACCGGGTCCGAGGCAGCCAGCGCCCGCGCGCGGCGGGCGCGGTCCCGGTAGGACGCACGGGCCTGGGGGCGCAGGCCGGCGGCCCCATCTC
>Ga0190275_10003642_pt1 | contig 11020 bp, 5 predicted proteins | sample Popmic550T_FD_133745 | JGI IMG/M metagenome (GOLD analysis project Ga0190275, IMG submission 133745) | Populus adjacent soil microbial communities from riparian zone of Yellowstone River, Montana, USA - 550 T | ecosystem: Environmental > Terrestrial > Soil > Riparian zone > Trees stand | place...
GAATATGGCGACGAGCCGGTGCCGCGTTCCCTCCGGCTCCCGCGCCGCGGGGTGCGCGAGTCCGAGCCCGAGCGGCATCAGCTTCACTACCGGGAATATCCGGATTCGGAGAGTGGCATCGGAGTTCCGCCCGGCTCCGAGCCGGTGCCAAATCGCTGGTTCATTGGCTTCGGCCGGTGGCAACGCTATGCCGATCCCTCGCACGAAACGCCTTATCAGCGCGGCCCGTTGAAGTACTGGCATCCTTATCTGCAAAGCATGCTCAAAGGCGATGCCCCGATTATCGGCCAGGACATTTTTCTCAACCTGACGCTCAACGACTTTTTTCTCTTCGAGACCCGCCGGCTTCCCATCCCGAGCGGGGTGAGCACTGCGCGGCCTAACAGTTCCGAGTTCTTCGGTCGCAGCGAGCAGCTCTTCTTCTCAAACGATTTCTCCATCGGCGTCGATTTGTTCAAAGGCGAAACCGCTTTCAAGCCGGTCGTCTGGGCGCTGCGTCTGCTCTTCGTGGCGAATCAAAACTACATCCGGGTGAAGGAGAACAACGCGCTTGATCCCGATCCGCGCGGGCCTGGTTTTACCGGCCCAGTGCCGGTCCCCGGGTTCCCCACTCCGGGCGATCCCACCTCAGGGCTTGGCCCCGGTTTGACGCCGATAGCAAGCGATCTCGAGGGGACGCGCTACACGACGCGGACAAAATATTGGTACGCGCTTCAGGAAGCGTTTGGCGAAATCCACATCCGCGACCTGACCAACAACTACGATTTTCTTTCCTCGCGGTTCGGCATTCAGCCATTTGTGAGTGATTTCCGCGGCTTCATCTTCAACGACTCGAACCTCGGCATCCGCATTTTCGGCAACTACGACAACAACCTTTGGCAATACAACGCCATCGCGTTCGACATGCGCGAGAAGGATACTTATTCCGACCTGAACAAGTTCGATGCGCGCGACCAGCGAGTTTTCATCGCGAATGTCTATCGCCAGGATTTTTTCGCCAAGGGTTATACCGCGCAGCTCAGCTTCCACGCCAACTTCGATGAAGGCAGCCGGCATTTCGACCAGAACGATTCCATCACGCGGCCGGCGCCGATCGGCGCGGTGCGCGATCATTACGTGCAGTCGTATTACCTCGGCTGGACCGGCGACGGGCACATCGGGCGGCTGAACCTCTCGCACGCGCTTTACCACGCGTTCGGCCAGGATGGGTTCAACGGGATCGCGCAGCAGCGGGTATCGATCAACGCGCGAATGGCGGCGCTGGAGCTCTCGATCGACAAGGATTGGCTGCGCTTCAAGCTCTCGGGTTTTTACGCCAGCGGCGATGGCGATCCGCGCGACTCCGACGCGACCGGGTTCGACACGATTTTCGACAAGCCATTTTTCTTCGGCGGTCCCTTCAGCTTTTTCGTGCACCAGGGCTTCAACCTCGGCGGCACGGCGGTGAATTTTAAGCAGCGCGACAGTCTTGTCATCGATCTGCGCACGAGCAAAAGCGAAGGCCAGTCGAACTTCGTGAACCCGGGCACGATCATTCTCGGCTACGGCAACGACGCGGAGATCACGCCGCGGCTGAAGGCGTTCATGAACGTGAATTACATCTGGATGGCGGAGACGGAGCCGATCCGGCAGGTGCTCATGACGAACAAGGCGAGCAACGAGATCGGGCTCGATTGCAGCATCGGGTTTCAATACCGGCCGCTGCTGACGAACAACATCATCATCACCGCCGGCGCGGGATTTCTGGTGCCGGGCGCGGGTTACAAAGATATTTATCGGGCGAACACGAACCCGGTTTTCGGTTATCCCGGGCCGGAGGCAGGGAAGGTGGATGATTTTCTGTTTAGCGGGATTTTTACGGTGACGCTGACCTACTGATGAAAAGAAACGGACGCGTTAAGGAGGAGTCGGGGGTGGATTATGGCGAGGCATTGAAAGGCAGAACGTCCAACGTCCAACGTCCAACGTCCAACGTTCAACGAAGAGAGGAATCTGCGACGGCTGGGAGTGAAAGACGGTTTGATCTTGAGGAGCGGCTGCTTGAGTACGCGGTTCGAATCATCCGACTAGTCGATGCGTTGCCGGCAACGCGGGCAGGGCGACATGTCGCAGATCAGTTGCTGCGATGTGGCACCTCACCACTCGCAAATCACGGGGAGCTGCAAGGAGCCGAATCGCGGAAAGATTTCATTCACAAGCTCAAAATTTGTTTGAAAGAGATTCGAGAAGCACGGCGCTGGTTACGTTTGGTCCACCGCGTGCCCCTGCTTGCGCCACCAAAAATCGATCCGCTTATCGCCGAGACTGAAGCGTTAATCAAAATCTTCGCCGCCAGTATTCGCACCGCGGAAAAAAACAAAGGATGAACGCGCCCTCACGCTCTCCCAAGTTGGACGTTGGACGTTGGACGTTGGACGTTGGACGTTTCTTCCTCCTCCTCTTCCTCTCCGTCTCTCCTCTCCCCGCGCAAAACCCCGATCCTCCCACCACCGGCTACGGCCCTCCCACGGCTCTGCCTCCTAATTTCTCTCTCACCAAGCCGGCGAGCCGACCGCGCCAGAACTGGATCGACCAATCTCAGGCTGCGGCCGATGCTAAAAGCGCCGGGTGCAACCAATGCCACGCCGGCATCGAGCCGATGCATCAGGCATCGCACGTGGTGCTCGGGTGCACCGATTGTCATGGTGGAAATCCGGCGCGCGGCCTGACGAAAGAGCAGGCGCATATCCTCCCGAAAAACAAAGAGTTTTGGAAAACGTCGGCCAATCCGCCGAACTCGAGCGTCTGGCTGAACCACGAATCGGCGGAGTTCATCCGCTTCATCAATCCCGGCGACCTGCGCGTGGCGAAACAGGCGTGCGGGCTTTGTCACGACGAGATCATTCGCAACGTCGATCACAGCATGATGAATCATGGGGCGATGCTCTGGGGCGCGGCGCTTTACAATAACGGCGGCTTCAATCTGAAAAACTACCGTTTCGGCCAGGCCTACGGCGCGGATGGCGCCCCGCTCCGCCTGATCAACTACACGCCAGTGACGCCTAACGACACCAAAGTCCGCGGCATCCTGCCGTTCCTCGATCCACTGCCGCGCTTCAACCTGGGCAATCCTGGAAACATCCTGCGCATCTTTGAGAAAGGTGGTGAAAAACAGTTACAGCTTGGCGTTCCGACCCTGGACGAACCGCCGGGCAAACCGCTTCGCCGTTTATCCGAGCGTGGTCTCGGCACTCTCAATCGCATCGATCCCGTTTTCCTCGGCCTGCAAAAAACAAGACTCCACGATCCGCTGCTCGGATTCCTAGGCTCGAACGACCATGCGGGTGATTATCGCTCGAGCGGCTGTTCGGCGTGCCATGTCGTTTACGCGAACGACCGTTCGCCGACAAACTCCGGCTGGTGGAGCAAATACGGACACCAGGGACTGAGCTTCAGCGCCGACAAGACGATCCCGAAAAAGGAGCGGGGCCATCCGGTCGTGCATCAGTTTACCCGCTCGATTCCGTCGAGCCAGTGCATGAACTGCCACATGCACCAGGGCAACCTCTTCGTGAATCCCTATCTCGGCTACACCTGGTGGGACCAGGAGACGGATGGCGAGTTCATGTATCCGAAACAGCAACGCAACCCGACCGATGACGAACTGGTGATCGAGACGCAAAGCAATCCCGAAGCCGCCGCCGCGAAAGGGCTTTGGGGCGACAAGGAATTTCTCGACAAGGTTTCGGAGCTGAATCCGAAGCTCAAGAACACGCAGTTTGCCGACTACCACGGACATGGCTGGGTTTTCCGCGCGATCTTCAAGCACGATCGCAAAGGCAACCTGCTCGATCTTCGCGACAACAAAATCCCGCACGACGATCCCCAGAAATTCGCCAAAGCGGTCCACCTGAAGGATGTCCACCTGGCCAAGGGGATGCAATGCACCGACTGCCATTTCGAAAAGGATGTGCATGGAAACGGCATGCTTTACGGCGAACCGCGCAACGCGACGACGATCAATTGCATTGATTGCCACGGCACCGTGAATCAACGCCCGACGTTAATGACGAGCGGGAATGCCGGCGCTTACGATCTGCTGAACACCAGCAACACGCCATGGGGGCCGCGTTTCGTCTGGGAAGGCAACAAGCTTTTTCAGCAATCGGTCATGGCGCCGGACATTCGCTGGGAAGTGCCGCAAACGATCGACACGATTGATCCCCTCTCTTCGCATTACAATCCGAAGTCGGCCTACGCAAAAACACTGCAACGCGACGGCAAAACCTGGGGCGGCGTGGTTTCAGCCGAGCCCGCTGAGCGCCGGGTGCGCTTGGCGCACGACAACAGCGCGATGGATTGCCAGATCTGTCACACCTCGTGGGCGACGAGTTGTTTCGGCTGCCATCTGCCGATGAAGGCAAACCAGCGCGTGCCGTTGAACAAATTCGAAGGCGCGATGGACCGGAACTTCACCACCTACAATCCCCAGGTGGTGCGCGACGACGTTTTCATGCTCGGCATCGACGGGACTGTGAAGAAAAACCGGATGGCGGTGATCCGCTCCTCGAGCGCGGTCGTGGTCAGCTCGCAGAACCAGAATCGCGAATGGGTCTATTCGCAGGCGCAGACTTTTTCGGCGGAAGGCTACAGCGGCCAGGCGTTCAATCCGCACTTCGCGCACACGACGAGCAGCGTCGGCACGACCAAGAATTGCACCGACTGCCATCTCTCCAAGAGCAACGACAACAACGCCTGGATGACGCAACTGCTCGGGTTCGGCACCGGCACGGTGAATTTCTTCGGCCGCTACGCTTACGTCGGTGAAGGACATGAAGGATTTCACGCGGTGGCCTGGACGGAGGCGGACGAGCCGCAGGCGGCCATCGGCAGCCATCTGCACAAACTTGCTTACCCGGACAATCACCGAAAACATGTCGAAGCTGGATCGATTCTGAAACAAGCCTACGAGCACAGCGCCAACGATGTTCAGGATCTGGTCTTACGCGGCGAGTATCTCTACACGGCGAACGGGCCGGGCGGCTTCGAGGTGTTCGATGTGGCGAATATCGATCAGAAGGGATTTTCCGAACGCATCGTCAGCGCGCCGGTTTCTCCGCTCGGCCAGCGCACCCGCTTCAAGACGAAATACGCGACGTCGGTGGCCCTGCCCAGCACGCTCGCGCTCGATCCGGCGAGGGTGCGGCTTCCGGAAAACGAAGAGCAACCGATCGATATGTTTTACGCTTTTGCTTACGTCTCCGATCGCGAAGAAGGATTGGTCGGCGCAAATGTAGCGACGCTCGTTGACGGCAATCCCGACAATAATTTCCTGAAACGCGATGTGACCTTCAATCCTGAGGGCGCGCTCACCGGGGCGAGCTTCGTCACCGCGACCGGGCACCGCCTTTATATGACAACGCCGCGCGGGTTGTTCGTGATCGATTGCACCGATCCGATGAATCCAAAGTTGGGCGGGCAATACACCGGAAATTTCCTGCGCAATCCGCGCTGCGTCTCGGTCCAGTTCCGATACGCGTTCGTGACGGACGACGAAGGACTGAAGGTGCTCGACATCACCGACCCATATCGCCCGACGCCGGTATCGGGCGCGACGGTTCCGTTGCGCAACGCCCACCGCCTCTATGTCGCGCGCACTTATGCGTACGTTGCCAACGGCGCGGAAGGCCTCGCGATTATCGACGTGGAAAATCCGGAGCGGCCGCATCTCGACCAGATGTTCAACGCCGGCGGCTTGCTCAACGACACGCGCGCGGTGCAGATCGGGAGCGTGAATGCATCGCAGTTCGCGCTCGTGGCCGATGGCCATAACGGCCTCCGCGTGGTGCAGCTCATTTCGCCCGATACGGTGCCGGGCGATGAGGGATTCAGTCCGCGGCCGAATCCCAGATTGATCGCAACCTATCCGACGCATGGCGAAGCGATCGCGGTTTCGCGCGGACTCGACCGCGATCGCGTGGTGGACGAGACCGGCGGGCAGACAGTTGTCTTCGGCCGGCGCGGCGCACGGCCGTTCCATCTCGAGGAGATGGAAAAATTCTATCTCCGCGAATCAGGCGAATCGAAGGATGGCCGGCGCTGGGGAAGTTTGTATCGGGTGGAAGATGTGATGGAGCGCAACGGAAAGTTGATGACGAAGGGCGGCGTGTTTCTCTCGCCGCTGCCAGGACCGGAACCCGCGGCGACCGTCAGTCCGACGCCGCCCTTGGATTTTCCACCGGAGATTGAGCCGCCTCAGTTGGTCGAGCCGACACCGCCACCGAAGTAGCTGAGGTGGATCGAGCGCTCCGCCGCTTGATGCCGAATAATGGCCCCGAAAAGTTTGGGGGGCGACAATGAAACATCGCGCGACGGAGCGCACGATCCACCAGAAAGACATTGCCCTCCGCCGCTCTTTTCAGGTAAAAATTCCCCATGGCCGATAAAGCGAACAAACTTCCCGAAAACGTCGAGGGCGCGTGGTACGTCGATAACACCTGCACGCCTTGCCGTGTCTGTCTGGACGAGGCTCCGAATCTTTTGAAATACAACGACGACGAGACCTACGTCTATTTTTACAAACAACCGGAGAACGACGAAGAAACCGCCGCGGCCCAGCGCGCCCTGGACGTTTGTCCCACGCTTGCCATCGGCAACGACGGTCCGTAGTTCCTGGAGCCCGCGATCACCGGTCGCCGCTCAAATATATGGCAACTGAAACTGCACCCGCCGCGGCTGCGAAACCGGCCTCGCCCTACAGCCGGACGAATCCCTTTCCCGGAAAGCTCACGGTTAACCGCAGCCTCTGCGGCGAAGGTTCCGAGAAGGACACCCGCCATTTCGAAATCGACCTAACCGGCTGGGGCCTGAATTATGAGGTCGGTGATTCGATGACGGTTTGGGCGACGAACGATCCCGCCCTGGTCGATGACATTCTCAAGGCAATCTGCGCAAAGGGCGACGAGCCGGTGAAGAGCCCGAAAGGCGAGACGACCCTGCGCGAAGCGCTCCTGCGCGATTGCCGCATCACGCAGACGACGCCGAAGTTTCTGAAGATGATCACCGAGCGCGCGAACGCCGCGCCGTTGCTGACGGAACTCCTCGATCCCGAACGCAAAGAAGATCTCGACCGCTATCTCTGGGGGATGGAAGTGATCGACTTCCTCACCGAGCATCCGTCAATCAATATCTCGCCGCAGGAATTCGTGGATGTTCTGGCGAAGTTGCAGCCGCGGCTCTACTCCATTTCCTCGAGCCTGAAGGCGCATCCGGAGCAGGTGCATTTCACGATCGACGTGGTGAAGTACACCAGTCACGGACGGCAGCGCAAAGGCGTTTGCTCCACTTTTTTGGCGGAACGCGCGGAGAACGTGCCGATCCCCGTTTTTCCAAACGCCTCGAAGTTTCGTCTGCCGGAAGATGGCAACACGCCCATCATCATGGTCGGCCCGGGCACGGGCGTGGCGCCGTTCCGCGCTTATTTGGAGGAACGAAAGGCTGTGGGCGCGAAAGGAAAAAACTGGCTCTTCTTCGGATCGCAGAAGGCGAGCTGCAATTATTTTTACAAAGAGGAGTTCGATCAATTGCAGAGCGACGGCGTGCTCACGAAAATCGATTGTGCCTTTTCGCGCGATCAGGCCCACAAGGTTTACGTCCAGGACAAGATGATGGAAAGCGCCGCCGAAATCTGGAAATGGCTCGATGGCGAAGGCGCGCATTTCTTTGTTTGCGGTGACGCGCGCCGGATGGCGAAAGATGTCGATGCCGCGCTGCGCAAGATCGTCCAGGACCAAGGCGGCAAGGACGTGGATGCCGCGAACGAGTACGTCGAAAAACTGAAAAGCGACAAGCGCTACAAGCGCGACGTCTATTAGAACCGCCGCCGAGAGACGACAGCGGCGATAGCTCCAGCGATCGTTACGAGCAGGCTTAACGCCGCTACGGTCCCGCCCCAGACGAGCCACGCCGGTCGATATGCCATGGTTAGCCGGCCGTTGGTTCGGGCCGGCACCTCGATGATCGGGAACAAGCTGCGATAAGAGTCCACCTTCAGGGATCGCCCGCCGAGTTTCGCCTGATAACCCTTGAAGAACGGGCGCGAGATGGCGAGCAGCGCCGGCTTGTCGCCCGCCGGAACGACCACGTCGGCTTGGAGACGGTTGCGGCCATTCACGATTCGAGAGATCCCCGCGGTGGCGAATTGTTCGTTAGGCCGGCTATCGATCGCGGTCACGGAACGGACTCGTGACAATATTTCGCCGCGTCGATGAAAGACGCGGCCCTCGTCGGTGGCAACGGCCAGCTCCCATTCGCTTTCCGGCTTGGGGTCGAGTCCAGTTTCTTTGGCTACGATAATTCCATCCACGCCGACGCGCGCCAGTTTGCCGTCTGGTCCGCTTTCGTACTCAAGTAGAAATTCTCCAATCCAGCCGGGAATCTCACCATGAATGGCAAACGCGAACTCGCGAGCCACGCCCGCCGGACGGACCGGGCTGTAGCCGTTGATCAGCTGAACGCCGCCCCACATCGAAGTGCTGCCGATACGGGACGTCGTGCCGAAAGGTTCCGGCCTTTTCTCTAGGCGATACGCATGCTCGGGCGGCGGATAGACGCTGAGATAGAGACGTTGTGGATCGAGCGGAGCCGGTTGGGTCAATGCCTGGGAGAGATTGTATTTGGGGACGCCGCAATTGGGCGAAAGGCAAAGGTAGGTGGCCAATAAAGATGTGATAGTCACCATTGCGGGCACCCAGGCGCGCAATCCGCCGATTCGCAACATTTCGAAAAGTGCCCAGATGGCGGCGATCCCGAGCGTAATCCAGACGAAGGGAAACGCGTGCCCGGGACTTGCGCCGGCGATCCAGGCGACGACTACGACGACAACCAGCAGGACGAAGCCAACCACACCCGGCCGCGTGATTCGTGAGGTCGTGGAGCTGGCAAACAAACGGAATGACTCGGCGGCACACAAGGCGAGCACGACGTGCAGAAAAGGCAGCCAGCGAAAACTCCATCGGAAAACGCCGGCGCTTGGCAGCATCGCCAGCAGGAGCACCACGATAAGCAGGCCAAGCTCCCATTTTATTTGCCTGAAAAGCAATCGGCCGAATGCAATCAGACCGGCCAGCAGAGCCACCGGCGGAAAAATTCCCGACGCCAATTCCGTGGCGGTGTGCGGCATGAGGCGCGTGGAAAAATCAGTCCAGTTCACCGTCCAGCTCGGCAGAATGAAACCGGGCAAGGCCGCGGCCGGAACCCGCCACTGAAAATGCTCTGAGCTGTCCTGCGCGGCGCGAGCCGAGCCCTGGACGTAATCAAGCAGCGCAAGCCACGCCGGCGCGGAAAGTCCGAACCCGAGCAACATTCCGAGCAGGAGCGGCCAAACCGATGAAAGCTTCCGGCTTTCGACCACCGACTTTAAACCAAGCCAGCCGGCGAGCACCGCCAGCATCAACACGGTGTAGGGAAAACCACCTGTAACGAGCAAATAAACGAAGGGAGCCGGCCAGAGAAAACGCCACCGGCTTCGGTTTGGATCGAGCGCGCGTTCCATCCCCCACCAGGCCCAGGGAAACCAGGCGAATGCCCCCAGCGCGCCAAACCAGTTGGTCGCGCCCCAGCAAATGATCCAGCCATTCAGCGCCGCCACGAGCGCGATCATCGTCGAAAGCGGAGCACTCAAGTCTCGTCCCCGCGCGAGCAGGTAACCGCCCATCGCCAGGACAAACAAATGCACTATCGAAAGCGCGGCCGCCTGTTGCGGAAAGGTGAGAGCGAATTTCCAGATCGCGACGACCGCGGCATTCACGAAAACGGAGAACGTCCCGTACTGGAATTCGCCGGCGAGATTGCCACAGACCCAGGAGTATGGACTCAGCAGCGGCAGATGACCTTCCGACCAGCTTCGCGCGACATCAGCGAACACCGGCAGAATCGAGAGCGCGTAGTCGTCGTTCCAAAAGAGAAGCGGGTCGCGCCAGAGCAGGACGAGGCAAAAGGCGACGACCAGTATCCCCGCGCCAAGTGCACCGAGGAAATTTAGCCACGGATTAACTCGGACTTTCACGGATGCAGAATGAGACATCTGCCTATCTGTGTTTCATCCGTGTTTGTCCGTGGCTGAAAATCTCCGTTAGAGCACCACCGGCGTGCCCTCAGTCAGGACGAGGACTTTGTCCTCGAGACCACGAGCGTTGGCGGAGGCGAGGAGGCGCGCGGGCGGCTCGTCGAGCGGTTCGTATCCCAGGCGGAAACTTCCGTAATGCATCGGCACCAAAGTTTTCGCGCCAAGTTCGAGGAAGGCCTGCACCGCTTCCTCGGGATTCATGTGGACCTCGCGTCCGGTCGGCGCGTCGTAGCCGCCGATCGGCAAAAGCGCGACGTCGATGTCGTGACGCTCGCCGATTTCCTTGAACCCATCGAAGTAGGCGCTGTCGCCGCAGTGAAAGATATTGCGCCCATCCATTTTGAGAACGAAGCCGCCAAAGCCGCGGTGGAGATCGGCCAGGAACCGGGCGCCCCAGTGAGCGCAGGGGGTCAGCGAGACCTCGATCGGGCCGAGCTTCACGGTCTGCCAGTAATCGAGCTCGTGCACGATGTTGAACCCGAGATCGTGGACCAGATTGCCGACGCCGATCGGCACGACGATCGGTTGATCGGCGGCCACTTTGGCGAGCGTGCGGCGGTCGAGATGATCGAAGTGTGCATGCGTGACGAGAACGAAATCGATCGACGGCAAATGATGAATCTCGAAGCCAGGTCGCTTGAGGCGCTTGATCACCTTCAGCCACTTCGACCAGATCGGGTCGATGAGGACATTGAACTCGTGCGTTTGAATCAGGAACGACGCGTGCCCGATCCAGGTTATGCCAATCTCGCCTTCGCGGATCTTGGGAAAGAACGGGCGGACGCGGTCCCCGGAACGCTTGGTGAACAGCGACGGGATGAGGACTTCCGTGAGGAAATTGCGCTTGTGCCAATCGGGGCTCGGCTTCAGCCGAACGCGGGTGGAGCGCTTGTTTTCAGCGCCGTTCTCCGTGGC
>Ga0190275_10003643_pt1 | contig 11020 bp, 6 predicted proteins | sample Popmic550T_FD_133745 | JGI IMG/M metagenome (GOLD analysis project Ga0190275, IMG submission 133745) | Populus adjacent soil microbial communities from riparian zone of Yellowstone River, Montana, USA - 550 T | ecosystem: Environmental > Terrestrial > Soil > Riparian zone > Trees stand | place...
AGCGCCGCGGGATCGGGCGGCGGGAATGCGGCCGGTGCCCGTCGGCTGCGACGTATCCATCACGGTCGGCCCCCCGCGCCCGGACCCAACCCCCGGTCGGGGCGGCGGGTGCGTGGAGTGTTCCGGTCATCCATGACCGATCGCGGGGATTTCGGGTGCGGGTCGGGCAGCGGGTCGCGAAAATGCCCGGCGGATTGAGAGGAAAACCGCCGAAAAAAGTGGGAGCCACCGTCGGGCCGGTCGGTCATCCGTGACCGGAAGCCGAAACCGGACCGACCCCGAACCGGGCCACCCACGTCCGCGGCGTGCGGAACTCGAACGGCGAGCCGTCGAGCCGGAAGAACGCGGTGAGCGCCTTCCCGAGCGCGAGCATGACCGGATCGTCGTCCGGCCGGGGGGCGCGTCCGCCGGCCTGGAGAACGGCGGCCAGCGCCGCGGCCGCCCGGGTCGGCCGCCCGTTGGTGCCGACGAGCCCGAGGTCGGAGAGCGTGTACCGGCCTCCCCGCTCACCGTCCGCGGTGACGGGCTCGTGACGGCCGCCCGAGTCGCCGTCGACTGCGGGGAGGAACGCGACGCCCACGGTCGTCGTGCGGACCTCGACACGAACGAAGTTCGGCCCGGCCGCGCTCAGGGTGAGGTCGTCCCAGGCGGCACCGGGCGGGGTGGGAAAGCCCGCACTCGCGCCGGCCCGGACCGTGAACCGCGCCCGGTAGGCCCCGGCCTTCCGCACCGGGTAGAACGGGTTGTCGTCGAGCCCGAGTAGCGCCCGGAGGCGAGCCCGCAGGTCGCTCACCGCCTGCTTCAGCGCGCCGGCCTTGGTCCGGACCGCGTCGCCCGATTCCAGCACCCCGCCCCGCTGGGCGATCATCGTCAACAACGCCCACCGGGCGTCGGGAACGCCCGACCGCCGGCGGTTCTCGAACCCGGCCTCCACGAACCCGACCCGCCGACTCACGCCGCCGACGCGGACGGTCAGGTGGTGGTCGTCGAGGATGATCGTCACCTGGTCCCAGGTCACCCCGGGCGGGACCACGAGGACCGGAGCGACGGGGGCGGGCAGGGTCGTGCCGGGCGTCAGCAGCGCGTGGAGGACGGACCAGTCGGCGACCAGGCCGACCGGGCCGAGGGCCAACACGTCCGTGAGCCGGACGACCGTCGGGTTGCGGTCGGCCGGCCACACGGCACGCCGGGGTGCCAGCGAGGGGACGAATACGACCGCGTGCGCGGCCGTCAGTTCCGGAGCCGCCTCGGCGACCGCCGCCCCATCCGGCCGGTCGAGGCCGACCGCCAGGAAGCCGACCCGCGCCCGCCCCGCCGTGCGCACCGGGCCGAGCCGCCAGACGCGTGCGGACACGACCTCGGCGGGCTCGTCCGCCACCCCGACCGCCGCGGCGACGGCGCGGGCCAGGCCCGTGTGGCGGACGGCCCAGCGGCGCAGGGCGGCCGGGGGGACCGGAACCAGCCCGACCTCGGGGCAGGTGACGAACGCCCGACGGCCGGGCGCCCCGGCCCAGCGGACGGGCTCGACGTGGTCCTGGTCGCACCCGGGGCAGCGCACGGCCGCTGTCGCGCCGGCCACGGCCACGACCCCGGCCGCCACGAGCCGGTCGAGGGCGCCGGCCGGCCAGCCGGCCACGTCGTCGGGGCCGAACCCCGGCTCAGGGTCGTCCGCCCAGCCCATCAGATCCGCCAGTGGCGCCGTCACGCAAGATCCCCCACCGCCGCAGGCAGTGTTCCCCGATCGCCCGCCGGTCCTCGGACATGCCCCGCAGGTTGGACGCGTCCGGGAACGACACGTCGAACGTCAGCGTCCGGTCCTTGTCGTCGTCCCGGGTCCGGTAGGCGACGGTGAACGTCGCCTGGTTGACGAGGAGTCGCGCCCGCGGGTACCGCTCGACCGGGAAGTGGGCGTCGAGCATGTCGTACACGTCCCGCGGCCCGCCGTTCGGGTCGGCCTCCAGCGTCACCCGCCGGTTGCTCCCGCGGACGAGTACCCGGAGCCGGCGGACGACGGCCCCGTCCACCCCCGCGGCCGGGTCGGGGGTGAGCGGGAACCCGCGGTCGAGCAGCCCGTCGAGTTGATACCCCCGGCGGCGCGGGTCCGCCCCCGGCGATGCCTCGCCCAGGAGGTGGGTGCAGAACAACTCGCGGAGGGTGTCCCGCCACCGGCGGTCGCCGTGGGCGTACAGGTCGAGCGTGCCGGCGACCGGGTTGTACACGTACACGACCTCGAACGCCGGGCGGAGGGGAACCCGGCGGAGGGTGCCGCGGGTGTCGTGGCCGACGTGGGTCTGGGTGTAGTCGTCGAGGTAGACGAACAGGTACAGCACCTCCCCCCGCACGTAGTCCTCGACCGTGCAGTGCTGGCCGCGGCCCTGCTCGGTCCGGTACAGCCGGGCGACGGCGACCCGGAATTCCTGGACGGCGTCGGGCGAGGTGTCGGCGACGAGGCCGGGGAAGCCGGTGGTGAGGTTCCAATACCGGCCGCCGGGGTTCCCGGCCGCCAGGAGCAGTCGCGCGGTGTGGAACGCGGGCGGGTGGCAGATCAGCACCCACAGCGCCTTCGCGTGGTGGCCGTCGACCGGATCCAGGTCGGCCACGATGTCGGCGCCGCGGAAGAACGCCTCCGCGACCAGGGCCCCGGTTCCGGCCGGCGTTGCCATCTCGTGGACCTGGCGGAGCATCTCCTCGACGGCGTCCCGGGCGGCGGGTGGGAGGTCGAGCCAGGCCTGGTAGAGGGCGCGGGTGTCGCCGTCGACGAGGGCGGCCCAGTCGGCACCGACCGCCACCCTCCGGCGGTCGAGAAACTCGCGGATGAGGACGAGCGGGAGGTGGCGCAGGACGGCCCGCGGCGCGTAGGGACGACTCATCGGCGGCTCGGTCGGGGTTGTCACACACTTCTGAAACTAGTTGACGGGTGTACACTTTTCAATCTAGAATCCAATCGGATTTCCCGAAGCGCCCTCGGCTCGCATCCAACGGCGATCGGCCGACGAGCTCAGAAAAAGAGACCGCGGCGAGTCGAGGCCGTCCGCCCCCGTAGGCGGGCGAGCATCCGTGAGAGCGGGATATACACCGCGTCAAACGACCCCATCCCGGGCGGACCGTGTACGCGACCGTCACCCACCTCGCGGCTCTCGCACCTGGCCGACGCCCAGATCGTGTACGTCTCTCTGGGGGGGACGTGGCGACGAGGACGAGATCCGCCGGCTGCAGGCCCTCGGCTTGGTCGTCGCCGAGGGGCGCTCCCCGCCGACCCTCCGCCGCCCGGCTGCACCGAGGACGTGTTCACCGAGCACGTCGCCGCGCTGGCCCACCGCCACGGGTGGCTGGTCGCCCACTTCGCGCCGGCCCGGGTGACCCGGGAGGGGCGCCAGACCTACGAGACCGCGGCCCGGTTCGACGGCCGCGGCTTCCCCGACCTGGTGCTCGCCCGCGCGGACACCGTCGTCCTCGCCGAGCTGAAGGCCCGGCGGGGCGTGCTCCGCCCAGACCAGCAGCGCTGGGTCCGGGCGGCCGGCGCCCGCGTGTGGCGGCCGGCGGACTGGCAGCTGATCGTCACCACCCTGGAAGGAGGAGAGCCGTGTCCGCGCCCATGACCTGCACGAAGAAGCCCGCCCGCGGCGCGCCAGTCGGAGCGTCCGCGCCGCCGCCGGCGGCCCCGCAGCCCGCCGGCCTGGCCGCCCCGCCGGTGTACCACGACGGCCTGCTGCCGCTCCGCGCGCTGCGGCCGAGCCCGACCAACCTGCGCAAGACGTTCGACGAGGAGCGGCTCCAAAACCTCGCCCAGAGCATCCGGGTGGACGGCCTCGCGCAGCCGATCGTGGTCCGCCCCGTGGGCGCCCCGGGCGGCCCGGCCCCGCGGCTGGGGCCGAAGGGGTGGGATAACGTCGAGTGATGGGAGACCGTCGCAGGCGAGTGCCGCCGGCGGGCGTGCGGGATTGCCGGCCTGGCCGAGGTGCGGGTGCCGGCCGCGCTGCTGAGCGACGAGCGGGTGCTGTACCACCAAGGCCAAAGGCGCGAAACCGAGGCCGGCCGAGGGCCACACCCCCGCCGGCAATCCTCTTGCGGACTAAGATGCACGCTTGACATACGAAGTACCGATGCCGCAACCGAAATCGCCCCGCGTTCGAGGATGACGTGAGCCATGCCGACGACCACTCCAAGGTCGCAATCGCAATCGAAGACGCGAGACGCACCGGGAGTTTAAGTCTCAATCTCTACGGGTGTCAGCTGACGGCGCTGCCGGAGTCATTGGGCCGGCTCACGCAGCTGCAGATGCTGGACCTCGGCGGGAATCAGCTTAGGGCGCTGCCGAAGTGGCTGGGCGAGCTCACGCAACTGCAGATGCTGGGCCTCAGCGGGAACCAGCTGCAGGCGCTGCCGAAGAGGCTGGGCGAGCTCACGCAGCTGCAGACGCTGGGCCTCGCCGGGAATCAACTGACGGCGCTGCCGGAGTCGCTGGGCGGGCTCATTCAGCTGCAGACGCTGAGCCTCAGCAGGAATCGGCTGACGGCGATGCCGGAGTGGCTGTGCGGGCTCACGCAGTTGCAGACGCTGGATATCAGCGGGAATCAGCTGTGGGCGGTCCCGGAGTCGCTGGGCAGGCTCATTCAGCTGCAGACGCTGAGCCTCAGCAGGAACCGGCTGACGGCGCTCCCGGAGTCGCTGGGCAGGCTCATTCAGCTGCAGATGCTGGATCTCAGCGGGAACCGGCTGACGGCGCTCCCGGAGTGGCTGGGCGGGCTCATTCAGCTGCAGACGCTGGATCTCAGCGGGAACCGGCTGACGGCGCTCCCGGAGTGGCTGGGCGGGCTCATTCAGCTGCAAACGCTCTCTCTAGGCGGGAACCAGCTGAAGGCCCTACCGGTGTCGTTGGGCGGGCTCACACGGCTGCGGATGTTGGACCTCGGCGGGAACCGGCTGACCGCGATACCGGAGTCGCTGGGCTGCCTCACGCAACTGGTCGGTCTCTCCCTCAGCGGGAACTGGCTGACTGCGCTGCCGAATTCGACGGGCGGTCTTAGGCAGCTGCAGTCTCTACTCCTCCACGGCAACAGGCTGAGGGCGCTGCCGGATTCGCTGCGCCGGCTCACGCAGTTGACGGAACTGTACCTCCACGCCAACCCGAAATTGGGCATCCCCCCCGAGGTTCTCGGACCGAGCCGGGATGAGAGATTCACCGGAACCGCTCCGAGCGATCCGCAGAAGATCCTCGCCTGGTACTTTCGGAACAGGGCTGCCACCGCCAAGCGTCCAATCCTAGAGGCGAAGGTGATCCTGGTCGGGTGGGGCGCGGTGGGCAAGACATCATTGCGGCGCTGCCTCCTCGGCGAGCCGTTCAACTCTCGAGAGGGACAGACGCACAAGATCGAGATCGCCCCGTGGCCGGTCCAGGTGGGCCAGGACCGCGCGACCCTAAACGTGTGGGACTTCGGGGGGCAGGAGGTGATGCACGCCACCCACCAGTTCTTCCTAACCAAGCGAAGCCTGTACCTCCTCGTCCTGGCCGGCCGCGAGAAGGCTCAGGGCGCCCAGGATGCCGAGTACTGGCTGCGTCTGATCGAGAGTTTCGGCGGCGGCTCGCCCACCATCGTGGTACTGAACAAGCAGCACAGCTGCCCGTTCGACCTGAACCAGCAGTCGCTTCGGGAGAAGTACCCGTTCATCACAGGTTTCGTCTCGACCGACTGCGCCTCGCTGCTGGGGTTGCCCGAATTACGGGAGCGCATCCTGTCGGGAGTCGACAAGCTCCCGGAACTGCGGACCGAGTTCGACGCCCGGTGGATGGAGGTCAAGGAAGCCGTCGGCGAGCTTAAGAAAACGGGTAGGAAGCGGATGACGGTGGAGGAGTACTACGCGCTCTGCCGGGCGAAGGGCGAGGTGGACGAGAAGTGGCAGAGGTGGCTGTTGGGCTTCCTCCACGACCTCGGCGTCGTGGTCTGCTTCCATGAGGACCACCACCTCGCCAACGACGGCCTGCTCGATCCGCAGTGGGTGGTGGACGGCATCTACCGCGTGCTCAACGAGCCAACCATATCCGGCCGCGACGGACACGTCACATACGAGCAGATTCGGCAACTCCTCCCAGCCACGGAGTACACCCACGCCGAGGTCCGCATTCTCCTCGACATGATGGGAAAGTTCCAGCTCGCGTTCTGGCTGGACGATCGTCGGGCCGACCTAGTCATTCCCGAGCTCATGACGGAGCAGGAGCCGGACTGGACCACCACGTTCCCCGCCCCTGACACGGGACTTCAGTTTGAGTTGAAGTACGATTTCCTCCCCGGCGGGTTGGTGCCGCGATTCATCGTTGCGACGCACCACCTGAGTGCGGATCGCGAGCGGTGGCGGTCCGGCGTGATCCTGCGTAAGGAGGGGAACGCGGTGCTGGTGCGCGGGGACACGGCCGGCACCCCCCCCCGTGTCCGCATCCTGGTCAACGGCCCGGTCGCCACGCGCCGCGGGCTGCTCGAAATCGTCCGCAACGAGTTCGACAAGATCCACGCTACTATTCCAGGCCTGGGGGTGCAGGAACGCGTTCCTGTGCCGGGTTCCAAAGTGGAACCGCTCAGCTATGACCACTTGATCGCGTTCGAAGCCGACGGCTGGAAGTACTATCCCGTTGTGATCGACGGCAAGACCGTCGGTCTCCCCCTCACGGAGTTACTGGACGGGATCGACCCGAAGCCGAAGCGCGTGGCGCGGGCGAAGCGCAAGCAGGAAATCGCGGGCGTTAGTGTGATCGCGAGTCACAACAGCCTCGTAAACGTCAACCTTGGAGACGGGCCAATGAGCACCGACAGCCACGACGTCAACATCCGCGACAACTATGGCCAGGCCGGGCAGTCGCTGACGAACTGCACCAACGCGGTCAACGCGATGCCGCCGGGCGAGCGGAGAGACCTCACGACCGAACTGGTCGCGCAGGTGAAGCAGTTGCTCACGGCGCTGCCCGCCGACAAAAAGGCCGAGGCTCCCCAGGTCACAAAGGATCTGGAGCGGGCGGTGGAAGAGGCGACGAGCGGGAAGCCCAACCGCAAGTGGTACACGGTGTCCGCCGAGGGGCTGCTCGAGGCCGCGGCGTGGGCCAAGGACTTCACCGGCAACATCGGCGGTGCGATCCTGAACCTCGGCAAGTCACTCTGGCCCGACTTCACACTCCCGAAGTGACGCACACGGGAGCCGCGGTGGCCAGCCGTCCCGATCGGGTCGGCTGACGGCGTTTCGCGGATTGAGTGGACCGACCCGTCGGCCGTGGGATGGGTGGGGGTTGGGAGTTCGTACAGGATAGAGTTGAATTCACTTCTCTTACCTCGGCTGGTGCCGATTCTGAGCGGCCGCCCGCGGCGAGTTACCATGAGGGTTGCTGAAGCTCTCCTGGCCCTCGCCCGCGGACGGCCGCCATGATTCTACCACCCGAAGCACACCCGCTGGTTCAGGCCCTCGCCCTCCACTTCACCAGCCCGACGTACCAGCGGTTCGCCACACTGCTGGTCGGGGCGGTGCTCACCACCGGCCGGCGGACCGTCGCCAACGTCCTCCGCACCCTCCGCCACCTCGCCCCCGGCCACCCGGCCGACTACCGCCGGGTTCTCTCCCGCGCCCCGTGGTCCGGGGTCGGGCTCGGTTGCGCGCTCACCCGCTTCCTCCTCGTCCACCTCGTCCCGACCGGCCCGGTGGCGTTCGTCGGCGACGACACGGTGGACGGGCATCCGGTCCAGCACGACCCGAACCTCGTTCTGGGACAGGAGGACCGGGAGCCGGTCGGGTCGGGCGGCCCGGACCACCCGGAGTTGGTCGAGCGGCCGGCCGAGGACGTGGACGTACAGGAACAGCAGCGCGCACAATGCCTGGTTCTGGGTGCTGGCGGCGACGCCGCCCTCGACGGCCAGGTGTGTGAGGTAGGCGTTGACCTCGGGTTCCCCCATGTCGTCGGGGTGCCGCTTGCCGTGGAACAGGACGAACCGCTTGACCCAGTCGGCGTAGGCGTCCTCGGTGCGGATGGCGTAGTGGCGGACGCGGAGGGCGTCCCGCACCCGGTCCAGCAGCTTCCGCGGGGGTGGGCCGCCGGCCGGCGGGGCCTGGGGCGCGACCACGGCGGGCGTGGGTGACGGTGGCGGGGTCGGGTCGGCGTACCGGACGACCTCAACCGGCACGCCCGCCTTCCGCGCCCGGGCGATGGCGTCGGCCGTGCCGGGGCTGGCGCCGTCCCAGAAGAACACGGCGAGGGCACATTTGGCGACCATCTCGCGGTTGCGGATCGGGCCGGCCGCCCGGCCGTGCGCGCCCCAGTCGGGCACGTACCGCTCGACCGGCAGGCCGCGGTCGGCGGCGTACCGCTCGCCGAGCCGGTCGGCCCCGCCGGCCCCGCCGGACACGACCACCACCGGGCCGCGGCCGGCGAGGAGTCGGTCGAGGGTGGCGCACAGGAGTGGGTAGTCGGCGAAGGCGCGGGAGCCGGCGACCAGGACGCGGAACGGGGGCGTGGCGGCCACGGTGACCTCACGTCGGGGGGACGGACGACAAGCCACGCGGGCGGGCGCGGCGCGGCGCCGGCGGCTCGGGTAAGCGGGTCACATTCGTGATGCGGTCTACGACGGCGGGTTCGTGGGGGCAACGGCAACAACCGACGCACCGGCCGCAGGCGTGGTACTCGGCCCGGCACTCGCAGGAGTCGAGGGAGTGGCCGAGTCGCACCTCGCAGCACCAGCAACGGATCACGACCTCGCCCCTGTTGGACAGGAACCCGCTTGGCCGACGCGGCCCCTATTCTGCGCGAACGGGTGGGGGAGTGCAACGGCCTACTGTGGGAACCAGTCGCGGCCGAGTGCAGAGTCCGCAGGCGGCGGGGTGTACCACTTCGATGGTCATCCCGAGGGGTCGGTGTGGCGGTCCGGGAACGGGCCGGAAACGGACCGGAAACCCGGTTTGGATGCATCATAATGAGCGGAATGAGCGGCTTGCACGTGGCCGCGAATCGTGTAAAATGCCTACGAATTGCGGCACTTCGCCGCGGGTCAGGACGCTCAACCCCCCGCCTGTTAACCGGCGGGTCGTAGGTTCGAATCCTACCGGAGGAGCTTGGAGTACGGTTGCGAACTCGCACCAGCCCAGTAGTTAACACCGACACCCCGGGGAGAGCATCCCCGGGGTGTGCGCGTTTCCCGGCCTTGTTCCGCAGGGGTTTGGTGGTTGTGGGACGCGAGAGAAAGTCTCAGACCGCGTGGTCGGTTGGTGGGACGAGGAGCGGGTGTGTGGGCGGCTTGGGGGTGGGGAGGGCGGAAAGTCTCGCGCTCTCGGGAGAGTCGGGTGGAGTCGGTTAACAGCTTTGAGGCGCGAGAAAACCAAGGGTGGCTACCAGGGTGACGGGCGGCTGTACTTGGTCTGGGTTACAGCCGCACTCGGCTTCACCCGACGAACACGCCGGCGGTCAGGCCAGGAAAGGCGTCGAACCCGAACGCATCTGGGGCCGAACCGCCAGCGAAGTCCTCCCCGAAGTATGCCGTCACCCGGCTCCCGGCCCCGTCCCCGTCGCCGACCACCAGGTCGGCATACCGGTCGCCGTCCAGGTCTTTCACCGCCACCCGCACCCCGCCCCGGTTGCTCTCGTCGCCCGCGAAGTAGTTCGCTATCGCGCGGGCATCGCCGGCTTTCCCGGCGAGCAGATCAACCCCGGCCAGCACGAGCACCCGCGGCCCGCCGCCCGGACCGCCGCCGCCGACCATGTCGGCAAACCCGTCGCCGTCCACGTCCCCGACCGCCACGAAAGCGCCGTTCCGCAGAGCCGGCTCGAACAGGAAGAAGTCGTTGAACAGCTTCACCCGCGCGCCGGCGACCGACCGGCCGTCGTACACCGCCACACGCGGCCCGCCGCCGAACCCGGCCGCGACGACTAGGTCGGCCACGCCGTCCCCGTCGAAGTCGCCGAGGGCGGCGCGCGCCCCGCCGCGGAACTCCGGGTCGTCGATCCCGAAGAAATCGGCCAGAAGGCCGAACCCGCGGCCGTCGAACACCCGCACCCGCGGGCCGCCGCCCTCGTCCGGGGTGATGACCAACTCCGGCACCCCGTCCCCGTTGACGTCGCCGGCCGCGACGTACACCCCGCCGGTGAACGCCGGCTCGAACGGCTCGACCGCGAAGAGTTCCGCCCGGGTGACGCCGTCGAACACCCGCACCGCGGTCGGCGCCCCCGGCCCGGTGCCGACGACGAGGTCGGCCACCCCGTCGCCACTGAAGTCGGCGGTCGCGACCCGGACCCCGCCCGCGAACCCGGGGAACGGCACGGCGCGGAACACGGCCCCGCCGGTCGGGGCGTACAGCGCGACCTCGCCCCCGCCGCCGGAGCCGGCGGCGAACCGCCGTAGCCCGGGAGCCGCGGCGGCGGCCGCGACCGTGACCGCGAACGTGGTCCGCGCCACGTCGGGCGACCCGTCCGACACCGAGACCGTGAACCGGGCAGTCCCCACGGCCCCCGGCACCGGGACGACGTTCAGGAACTGCTGCCCGTTCACCACCGAGACGAACGCGGACCCGTTTGGCACCAGCGTCTTGTTGTCCCACACGACCTGCACGGTCAGGGCTGTGACCGGCGTGTCGGCGTCGGAGAGAGGCAGGGGGACGAGGATGGCACCGCCGCCCCGGGTCGTGTCGATGTCCGCGATCGGCCCGATCTGCGGCGGGGCGGGCGGCGGGGTCTGGTCGATCACCGCCAGGTCGTCGAGCCGGACGACCGCTGCGTCGGTGGTCGGGCCGGTGAGGGTGAACGCGAACGTCCCGATGCGGCCCGCGAACCGCGCCACGTCGAGCGTCTCCGTCCGGTACCCGGTCCCGGCCGCCAGGTCGAACCGGCCCACCGGTTCCCCCTCGAACGTGACGACGAGTTCGTCCCCCGGCCCGGCGGCGGGGACGGCGTACCGGAACGTGAGGGACTCGGCGGCCGAGCTGAGTTCCAGCAGGTCGGCGAACCGGGTGTCGTTGGTCTGGCCGAGTTGGAGCACCCAGTCGCCGCCCTCGTCGA
>Ga0190275_10003644_pt1 | contig 11020 bp, 9 predicted proteins | sample Popmic550T_FD_133745 | JGI IMG/M metagenome (GOLD analysis project Ga0190275, IMG submission 133745) | Populus adjacent soil microbial communities from riparian zone of Yellowstone River, Montana, USA - 550 T | ecosystem: Environmental > Terrestrial > Soil > Riparian zone > Trees stand | place...
CCCGCCACGCCGACGATCGTGCGCGCGGCCGAGACGACGCCGGTGCCCGCGATGACGGGCAGCACCCACTCGGCGGCCGGCAGCGTCGCCGCGCGCAGGGCCGGGCTGACCTCGCGACCGAGCCCGCCGGAGTCGATGAGCACGAGGCGGCTCGTGTGCTGGGGGAACTGGAACGCGAACTGCTGGGCCACCCCGCCGCCGAGGGAGTGGCCGACGATCGTGGCGCGCTCGTAGCCCAGCGAGACGAGCAGGTCGCGCAGGCCCGTCGCGTAGCCGCCGAGCGAGTAGTCCGCCCAGGGCGCCGAGGACGAACCGTGTCCCAGCAGGTCCGGCGCGATGTACCGACGGCGGTCGCGACGCCGCGCCATCTGGGCGAGCAGCGGGCTCCAGGTGTGCGCCGAGCCGGCGATGCCGTGGATCAGCAGGACGAGCTCGCCGTCGCGCTCGTCGACGTCGTCGACGGGACCGGAGTCCCAGAATGCGACCTGGTCACCGTGCAGGGTGGCGCGGCGGCGCAGGGTGCGGCGCCGCAGCGGCCGGTCGTTCGGGGCCGTGTCGGTCACGCGGACCTCCCTCGATTCAGGAGGAGGGTTCCCCTCCCGGGCGGCGGCGACCCGGATGGCGGGGGTGAGTCAGGTCAAACCCGGGGGTGTGCTCCGACCGGCGTTTGGACGGAACTCCAAAGGCGGGCCGGGACCGTCTCGCGAGGGCACGGAGGGCTCCCTAGCGTCCGGCGGGCCCACACCACGAGGGGAGAGGGATGGCCTGGGACTTCTCGACCGAGCCGGAGTTCGCTGCCGAGCTCGACTGGGCGCGCGGCTTCCTGGAGGAGGAGATCTATCCGCTCGAGGTGCTCGACCTCGACCACGCGACCTTCCGTCGGCTGGCCGCGCCTCTGCAGGAACGCGTGAAGGAGCGCGGCCTGTGGGCGGCGCACCTCGACCCGGAGCTCGGGGGCCGGGGGTTGGGCCAGCTCAAGCTCGGCCTGCTCCACGAGGTCCTCGGCCGTAGTGAGCTCGCGCCGTTCGTCTTCGGTTGCCAGGCCCCCGACTCCGGCAACGCGGAGCTCATCGCCCTCGCCGGCACCGAGGAGCAGAAGCGGCGCTGGCTCGATCCCCTGCTCGACGGGCGCATCCTCTCGGCGTTCGCGATGACCGAGCAGGGCACCGGCTCCGATCCCCGCCAGTTCACCACCCGCGCCGAGCGCGACGGGGACGAGTGGGTGCTCACGGGCCGGAAGTGGATGGTGGGCAACGCCTCGCGCGGCGACCTGCACATCGTCCTCGCCGTCACCGAGCCCGATGCCGACGCGCATCACCGCATGTCGATGCTGCTCGTCCCGGGTGACGCGCCGGGCATCCGCGTGCGCGACCTGGGGCTGATGAACGACCCGGGCGGCGAGAACCCCGTGTGGGCGCACGGCGAGGTCGTCTACGACGGCGTGCGCGTACCCGCGGAGAACCTCCTCGGCGGGCGCGGTGAGGCGTTCACGCTCGCCCAGCGCCGCCTCGGACCCGGGCGTATCCACCACTGCATGCGCTGGATCGGCGTCTGCCGGCGCGCGTTCGACATGCTCGCCGAGCGGGCGGTGTCGATCTCGGTGCACGGCGGGCCACTGGCCGACAAGCAGACGGTGCAGAACTGGGTGGCCGACAGCGCCGCGGCGATCGAGGCGGCCCGCCTGCTCACCCTGCAGACCGCGTGGCGCATCGACCAGGTCGGCGCGCCCGCCGCGCGCACCGAGATCGCGATGATCAAGTACCACGGCGCGCAGGTGCTGCACGACGTGCTCGACCGCGCGGTGCAGATCCACGGCTCGCTGGGGTTCACCACCGACATGCCGCTCGAGCAGATGTACCGCTGGGCCCGCGCGGCGCGGATCTACGACGGCCCCGACGAGGTGCACCGCGTGAGCGTCGCCCGCCGCCTGCTGCGCGCCTACACGCCGACCGCGACCCCGACCGAGCACGTGCCCACCCGCCGGGAGGCGGCCCTCATCCGCTTCGCCGAGGTCCTCGAGCACCCGCTGGAGACGGTCTCGTGACCACCGCGACCCTCTCCGTGCCGGCCGGGCTGGCGTCCTGGCTCGACGACCACCTCGACGGCGCCGGGCCGTGGCGTCTCGAGCGCCTGACCGGCGGGAACTCCAACGAGACCTGCCTGCTGACCGACGCCGACGGCGCGCAGTGGGTCCTGCGTCGCCCGCCGGCGCACGCGCTGTCGGCGTCGGCGCACAACGTCGGCCGCGAGCACCGGGTGCTCACCGCGCTCGCCGCCGCGGGCGCCCCTGCCCCACGCCCCGCCGCCTGCTGCGAGGACGCGGAGGTCCCCGGCGGGCCGTTCCTCGTCATGGAGCACCTCGCCGACGCCGTGTCGATCACCGACACGCTGCCGGACGCCTGGCCGTCCGGCGGCGTCGCGACCCTCGCCGACGAGGTCGTCGACGCCCTCGCGGCCGTGCACCGGGTGGCGTGGCGCGAGGTCGGGCTCGACGGGTTCGGGCGCCCCGACGGCTTCCTCGAGCGCCAGGTCGGCCGTTGGTACGGGCAGTGGGAGAAGATCGCCCGCCGGTCGCTGCCGCGGATGGACGACCTCGCCGCATGGCTCGAACGCCGGCGCCCGGCGACGTTCCGGCCCGGCCTGGTGCACGGCGACTTCCACGTCGACAACTGCCTGTTCGCCCACGCCGCGCCCCGCCTGCTCGCGGTGATCGACTGGGAGATGGCCACGATCGGCGATCCGCTGCTCGACCTCGGGCTCCTCCTGGCGTTCTGGGGCCCGCGCCCGGTGGAGAGCCCCGCGATGCCCGCCCTGCAGGCGTTCTCCCGCGCGCCCGGTGCGCCGCCGGTCGAGCACCTGGTGACGCGCTACGAAGCGCAGGTCGGCCACCCGGTCGGCGACGTCGCGTACTACCGCGTGCTCGCGCTGTTCAAGCTCGCCGCGATCGTCGAGGCGGCCTGGTCCCAGCACCTCGCCGGCGACCTCGACACCCCGTACGCCGCGGCGCTCGGGCACGACGTCCCCACCCTGCTCGAGGAGGCGTGGGCCCTCACGGGCTCTTAGAGAGGTCCACAACGCCTCGCCACCGCGGTGGTCCCGCCCGGAGCGACCTCCCGGTCAGCATCGGGACATGGACCACGAGGTGGCGTTCGGGCTCTGGTACGACTTCCGCAACCCCGTGCCCGACCGGCCGTTCAGCACGTTCTACCGCGAGGTGCTCGACCAGATCGCGTGGGCCGAGGGCCTCGGGCTGGACTCGGTCTGGCTCACCGAGCACCACTTCTGCGACGACGGGTACACGCCCTCGCCGTTCACCCTGGCCGCAGCGATCGGCGAGCGGACCCGTCGGATGCGGGTGGGGACGAACCTCATCGTCTCGCCCCTGCACGACCCGATCCGCCTCGCCGAGGACGCGGCGACGGTCTCGCTGCTCACCGGCGGCCGCTTCGACCTCGGTGTCGGCCAGGGCTACTGGGTCCGCGAGTTCGAGGCGTTCGGACGGAACATCCGGAACCGCCCGAGCCTGCTCACCGAGGGTGTCGAGCTGATCCGCCGGGCCTGGTCGGGGTCGCGGGAGCCGTACGAGGGCACTCGCTACCGCTTCCCGGGCCTGCCGGTGACGCCGGTGCCCGAGCAGACCCCGCAACTGCTGGTCGGGGCCATGGCCGAGCCGGCGATCGAGCGCGTCGCGCGCATCGGGGACGGCTTCCTCTCGACGCAGAACCACCACCACGACATGTACCTCGACGCGCTGGAGCGCCAGGGCACGCCCCGCGAACAGGGTCGCATCTACGCGGGCCAGTGGGCCCTGATCGCCGAGGACCCGGAGCGCGAGTGGGCCGAGATCGGACCGCTGGTGCTCGACCAGCTCAACACCTACATCGCCTGGGGTGCCTTCGGACCGCCGGAGTCGACACCCCGCTTCGCCGACCCGGACCAGATCGTGGCCGCCGGCGCGTTCACGCTGTGGGACCCGGCGACGGCGGTGGAGGAGCTCACCGCGATGCTCTCCGCCCGTCCCCAGATCCGTGACGTGCACTTCTGGGCGCAGCTGCCCGGGGAGTCCGTCGACCACGGGTCGCGGCGCGTGGAGCTGCTCGCGACGCAGGTCGCGCCGGCCGTCCGCGCCCGTCTCGCGGCCGCCGACAGCCGGGCGACGGCGTGAGCGGCGAGCCGCTCCTGGTCACCACCTTCCTCGACCGCGCCCGCGACCACGCGCCCGAGCGGGAGGTCGTCGACTACGTCGACGGCACCTGCGTGCGTCGCAGTACCTACCGCGAGTACGACGCCCGCGTGCGACGGCTCGCGGGCGCCCTGGTGGCCCTGGGCGTGCGCCCGGGTGACCGGGTGGCGACGCTCGCGGGCAACCACCACCGCCACCTCGAGCTCTACCTCGCGGTCCCACTGGCCGGCGCGGTGCTGCACACGGTCAACCTGCGCCTCGGCCCGCACGAGATCGCCTACGTCGTCGACCACGCGCAGGACTCCGTCCTCCTGCTCGACGCCGCCCTCCGCCCGGCGGCGGCGCCCGCGCGGACCGCCCGGCCCGACATGCGGGTCGTCGTCCTCGACGGCGAGCCCGAGCCGGGCGAGCTCGCCTACGAGGAGCTGCTGGCGGGCGGGGACCCCCTCGACGGCCCTCCGCGGCGCGACGAGAACGACCTCGCGGCCCTCTGCTACACGACGGGCACCACCGGCGCGCCGAAGGGCGTCGGGTACAGCCACAAGGCGCTCTACCTGCACACGATGGCGGCGGGCCTCGCCGACGGGCACGCGATCAGCCGCCGCGACCGCGTCGTCCACCTCGTGGCCATGTTCCACGCGAACGCCTGGGGCGTCCCGCTGGCCGCGCTCATGGTCGGCGCCGACCAGATCCTCCCCGGTCCCGCACCGCGCGTGGCCGACGTCGCGACGATCATCGAGCGCGAGCGCGCCACCTACCTCGGGATGGTCCCCACGCTGGCGGTCGACCTCGTTGCGCACGTCCGCCGGACCGGCGCCGACCTGCACAGCCTGCGCGCCCTCGTACTCGGGGGTTCCACTCCCGGCGGGGAGCTGATCCGGGCGATCGAGGAGGACCTCGGGGTGCCCGCGTTCCAGGGCTGGGGGATGACGGAGACGTCGCCGATGGCCACCTTCTCCCGTCCGGAGCCCGACGCCGCCCCCGAGGAGCGGTACGCGGAGATCCGGACCCAGGGCCGGCTGCTGCCCGGGTTGGCCTGGCGGCTCGTCGCCGAGGACGGCACGCCGGTGCCGCACGACGGCGTGTCCCGCGGGGAGCTCCTCCTGCGGGGGCCATGGGTCGCGAGCAGCTACTACCGCGGCGACCGGCCCGAGGCGTTCAGCGACGGTTGGCTGCACACCGGGGACGTCGCGACCATCGACCCGGCCGGGCGGCTGCGGATCGTCGACCGGGTCAAGGACCTCATCAAGAGCGGTGGGGAATGGATCAGCTCGCTGGCCCTCGAGGCGGCCCTGCTCGAGGTGCCCGGCGTCGCGGACGTCGCCGTGGTCGGCATCCCGCACGAGCGGTGGCAGGAGCGCCCCGTCGCCGTCGTGGTGCCGGACCTCGACACCCCGGACGGCGTCGACGCCCCGGCGGTGCTCGCGGCCCTCGAGGGCCGGGTGCCGCGGTGGTGGTGCCCCGACCGCGTCGAGATCGTCGACGCGCTGCCCCGCACGAGCGTCGGGAAGGTCGACAAGCGACGGCTCCGCGAGGCACTCGGGGAGGTCGGGTCGCTTGGAGGAAGCCACAAGCCGTCGGCCGCCGCCGGCTCCCGGGACGGGGTCGGGCGCTCCTAGCGTCCCCGCGCACAGCGGACGGGTCCGGGCGGGCAGCACGAGGAGGACGACGTGGGACACCTCGAGGTCGAGGACGGGCGGCAGATCTACTTCGAGCACCACGCCGGCGAGCGCCGGCCGGTGGTGCTCGTGCACGGCTGGGGGGTCACCGCCCGCTCGTGGGACACGGTGGCACCCGCTCTGCGCGCCGCCGGGCATGAAGTCGTCCTGCTCGACCTGCGCTGCTGCGGCCGCTCCGACAAGGACTTCGCCGACGTCTCGATCGCCGCGATGGGCGCCGACGTCGCCCGGCTCTGCCAGCACCTCGGACTCGAGCGTCCCGTCGTCGACGGCTGGTCGCTCGGCGGCGCCGTGGCCGTCGACGCCGTGGCCCGGCTCGGCTCCGGTGCGGGCGGGCTCGTCCTCACCGGCGGCGCCACCCCGCGCTACACGTCGGCGTCGGACTGGCCGCACGGCGGCACCGTCGACGACGTCGAGGGTGTCCTCGCCGGGGCCGCCGCCGACCGGGCCACGACGTTCAAGGGGGTCGCGCAGGCGGTGTGCGCCGTGCCGGTGAGCAGCGACGTCGTCGACTGGATGTGGGGGATGTTCCTCGAGATGGGCCCGCGCGGGGACGACTCGTTGCGCGACCTCGCCGCCCTCGACCAGCGCAAGACCCTCGGCACGCTCGAGGTGCCGGTCCTGCTGCTGCACGGTCGCCACGACGGCTTCGTCGCGTTCTCCGGGGCCGAGGCCGCGGTCGAGCTCTACCCCGACGCCCGGCTCGTCCCGTTCGACGCGAGTGGCCACGCCCCGCACCTGGAGGAACGCGAGGCCTACCTGTCCGAGCTCCACGCGTTCCTGGACCGGACGGGGTGACGGGGAGCCAGGGCTGGCTCGTCACCGGCGGCACGCGGGGCATCGGGCGGGCCGTCGTCGACCACGTCGCCAAGGCGGGTGGCTCCGTCGTGGTCCTCGCCCGCGCCCCCGCCGAGGAGGCCTACGCCTCCGACGCCGTCCTGGAGATCCCCACCGACGTCACCGACGGCGGGGCGGTCGTCGACGCGCTCGACCGGGCCCGGACCCACCTCGGCGGCGTCGACGTCGTCGTCAACTGCGCCGGGGTGCACCGGGGCGGGCGCATCGGCGAGCTGGACCGCGGCCGCTGGGACGAGGTGCTGGCCACCAACCTGACCGGCGCGTACGAGGTGTGCCACGCCGCCGTGCCCCACCTCGCGGAGGGCGCCGCGATCGTCAACGTCGGGGCGGTCGTCGGCTTCCGCGGCTTCCCCGGCGACAGTGCCTACGCCTCGGCGAAGGCGGGGCTCGCGGGCCTGACGCGGTCGCTGGCCGTGGAGCTCGCACCGGCGGGCGTGCGGGTCAACCTCGTCGTCCCCGGCTTCGTCGACACCGCGATGACCGCGGGGCTGTCCGCCGCCGCGCGCCGGCGGATCGTGGCCGCGATCCCGGCCGGGCGTACCGGCACCGCCGAGGAGATCGCGGAGGTCGTCGTGGCCGTGGCGGGAGCGAGCTACATGACGGGAGCCGTCGTGCCCGTCGACGGCGGCCTCATGGCGACCTTCGGCGGGACGGGATGAGGGCGGGCGGCGCCGTGGAGCCTCTCCGGGTTGTGCGGACCTCCAACGGTGACCGCACGGCGACGTTCCGTCGCTGCCGTGTCCGTTCCTAGCGTCCGTTCCGACGTTCGCCCCGCGCCGACCGGAGGAGGCCACCGATGAGCACCGACACCGCGACCCAGGGCACGGAGGAGACCAACAAGGCCGTCGTCACGGAGTTCATGGAGGTGTTTTCCCGGGGTGATGTCGACGCGATCCTCGCGTTCCTCACCGACGACGCGACCTGGTGGGTCGCCGGCACGATCGACGGGATCTCGGGGGAGAAGGACAAGGCCGCGTTCGGCGAGATGCTGGCCGGCCTCTCGACGCTCTCCACCACGGGCGCTATCGCCCTGACCCCGAAGGCCCTGACGGCCGAGGGCGACCGGGTCGCCGCGGAGACCGAGTCGTACGCCGAGCTCAGCAACGGCCGTGTCTACAACAACCACTACCACTTCGTCTTCGAGCTCTCCGGCGGGCGCATCCGGCGCGTCAAGGAGTACCTCGACACCGAGCACACCCGCGCGGTGTTCCTCGGGGCCTGATCGCTGCACCTGCTCCGCTCCACCGACCGGGAGGTCAATCCATGGACGTCGGCGTCCTGCTCGTCTTCCAGAACTGGTTCTCCGACAAGACCGACGAGGAGGTCTTCCGCTCCGACACCGAGCTCGGGGTGCTCGCCGAGCAGTACGGGTTCGACTCCGTCTGGTCGGCCGAGCACCACTTCGACGACTACTCGATGTGTCCCGACAACCTGCAGCTCATGTCGTACCTGGCCGGGCGCACCGAGCGGATCAAGCTCGGCACGGGGGCGGTGATCCTGCCGTGGAACGACCCGCTGCGGGTCGTCGAGAAGGTGATCATGCTCGACCACCTCTCCGACGGGCGGGTGCTGTTCGGGATGGGCCGAGGGCTGGCCAAGATGGAGTACGAGGCCTTCCGGGTCGACATGGGTGAGGCCCGCCAGCGCTTCGACGAGGCCGCACCGATGATCATCAAGGGGCTCGCGGAGGGCGTCGTCGAGCACGACGGGCCGATGTACCACCAGCCGCGCGCCGCCGTCCGGCCCGGTCCGAGCCGATCGCTGGAGGGACGGCTGTTCGGGGTCGCGATGTCCCCCGACTCCATCCCGGCGATCGCCTCGCTACCCGTGCAGATGATGACGTTCATGCAGTACGACATCGCGACCCACGCCCAGGCGATCGACCGCTGGCGCGGCCTGCACCGCGAGCACCACGGCACCGAGCCCGGGCCGCCGCTGCTGCAGGACTTCACCTACTGCCACGAGGACCCCGACGAGGCCAAGGCGATCGCGCACGAGTACATCTCGCGCTACTTCCTGTCGGTGATCAAGCACTACGACTTCGCCGGCTCGCACTGGCGTGAGACCCCGGGCTACGAGGCCTACCAGGTCGGGGCGGACATGATCCGCGAGGCCGGTATGGAGACCGCAGCGAGCGCCTACGTCGACGCCAACGTCTACGGCACGCCCGAGCAGATCATCGGCCGGTACGAGGAGCGTCGCGACGCCGTCGGCGACTTCATGGCCAACCTGGCCTTCTCCTACGCGGGCCTGCCCTACGAGAAGGTGCACGCGAGCATGAAGCTCTTCGGGGAGAAGGTCGTGCCCGAGCTGCACAAGATGCGCACCAAGACGCCGGCCGCCGTCTGAGCGTGACCCCTCCCGTCCGACGCGGTCCGCAGGGCAGACTCGGCCTGCGGACGCGTCGACGGGGAGGCGGTGCCGGCATGGGTGCGACTCTCGCCGCCGCGCGGCCGGACCTACCCGGCGGCGGGCCGCGGGAGCGGGAGGTCATCGCCGCGTTCGCGGAGATCACCACGGAGGCCATCACCGCGACCCGGCTCGAGGACCTGCTCGCCCTCGTCGGGCAGAAGCTCTGCCACCTCCTCGGTGTGAGCCGGTGCTCGGTCTATCTGCGTCAGGACGACGGCCGCTTCCGTGGGGGCGCGGGCTGGTGCGGCCAGGCCGGCAACATCAGCGCCGCGGTCCAGGCACAGGAGGCCGGGATCTCCGGGGACGCCTTCAGCCGGGAGGTGATCCGCAACGCGGCGCCGGTCCTCATCAGCGACGTCCGCAACGACCCCCGTCCGCACCGCCGCACGATGGAGCACTGGGGCGTGCGCGCCATGCTCGGCGTCCCGCTCGTCTTCGACGACGAGGTCATCGGGCTGATCTTCGTCGACAACGTCGCACAGGAGCACGTCTACACCGACGACGAGGTCTCGCTCGCCGAGCTGTTCGGGCGCCTCGCGGCCCTGTTCATCCGTCAGGCCCTGCAGGCGGCCCGCCTCGCGGCGCAGGCCGAGGAGCTCGACCGCCAGAAGCGCACCCTCGAGTTCCTCGCCGACGTCCACGCGACGCTCACCGGCGCGGTGCTCGGCGGCGCGGACATCCGGGCCGTGGTGGGCCTGCTCTCCGGCCTCGCCGGTGCGCCGGTCGCCCTCCTCGACGAGGACCTCGCCGTGCTGACCTGGACCGCGCCCGCGGCGCTGCGCTCGGCGCCCCCGGTGCTGGGCGAGCGCGCCCGCGACCGACCGGCCCTGCGGGCGGCCCTCGCCGAGCTCTCGGCGGCGCGCCCGAGCGCGGTGCTCGAGCCGTCGTCGGCCACGGGACTCGGCCGGCGCCACGTCGTCTGCCGGCTGATCGTGGAGGGCCGCCCCAGCGGCTACCTCGCCGTCGTCGAGGCGGGGCGAGCGCTCGGCGACCTCGACACGAAGCTCGCCGAGCGCGGCGCCACGGTCCTCGCGCTGCAGGTGCTCTCCGAGCGCCGCCAGATCGAGGCCGAGGGCCAGGCGCGTGACGACTTCCTCTCCGACCTGCTGAACAACCACCGCGACGTCGCCCAGCTCGCCCGTCGCGGCCTGCCGTTCGGGGTCGACCTTGGCGAGCCGCACGTCCTCGTCCGGCTGGCGGTGGAGAGCGGGGAGGGGCACCCGCACGCCTCGGTCGCCCGCCGGCACATCGTCACCGACCTCGCCGCACGCCTCGGGATCCACGAGCCGCCGGCGACGACCCTGCCGGGCGCCGTGGTCGTGCTCGTCCGTCTCGGCGCCGCCGCGGGGGTTTCGGACCCCGACGGGGTCCGGGCCCACGTCGCGTCGGTCGCCGACGCCGTGGCGCCCCGGGTACGGGTGCGCGGCGGTGTGGTGTCGGCGACGTGCCGCGAGCCCGAGGACTTCCCCCGCGCCCATCGCGAGCTGCGTGAGGTCGAGGAGCTGGCCCGGTCGTTCGGCTGGTCGCGGCGTGTCGTCACCGTCGACGAGCTCGGCCTGTTCCGCGTCGTGGTCTCCAGCGGGCGGGTCAAGGAGGCCGTCCGGTTCGCCGACGACCTGCTGCGGCCCGTGCGCGACCACGAGGGCGCCGACGGTCCTCTGCTCACCACGTGGCGGGCGTTCCTCGCGGCCGAGGCCCGGGTCCAGCGCGCGGCGACCGACCTGGGCGTGCACGAGAACACCGTGCGCTACCGACTCGGTCGCATCCGCGAGATCACGGGCAAGGACCCGGCGGCGCTGGAGACGCTGCTCACCGCCCGGGTGGCCTTCCAGATCCTCGAGCTCGCCGGGTGGTTCCGCGACGACGCCTGAGTGCGCCGGCGCCGCCC
>Ga0190275_10003645_pt1 | contig 11019 bp, 5 predicted proteins | sample Popmic550T_FD_133745 | JGI IMG/M metagenome (GOLD analysis project Ga0190275, IMG submission 133745) | Populus adjacent soil microbial communities from riparian zone of Yellowstone River, Montana, USA - 550 T | ecosystem: Environmental > Terrestrial > Soil > Riparian zone > Trees stand | place...
CCGGACAAGATCCACGACCGCTGGCCGGCCGACAAGTACGCCTTCCTCGGCCGCGACTACGAGGCCGAGTGGCCGAGCGCGGTCATCATTTCCCAGACCGACGCCAAGCTCGATGCCAAGGGTGAGCTGCGCCTGCAGCTCGACACGGAGAAAGAGGCCGGTGCGCCGTTCGAGTACCGCCTCGAGGGAGCGGTGACGGACGTGACCCGGCAGCAGCTCGCCGGACGGGCGTCGTTCCGCGTCGACCCGGCGCCCTGGTACATCGGCGTCCGCCGTCCGCCGTTCTTCGCCGACGCGCCGAAGGGGATCGACACCGAGATCCTCGCCGCCGGCATCGACGGACTGGCCGTGGCCGGCGTGAACGTCACGGTCGCGCTGAAGCGCATCCAGTGGAGCAGCGTCCGGCAGGCCGAGGGGGAAGGGTTCTACGACTGGGAAAGCGAGCGGAAAGAGCTCGATGCCGGTGAGTGGACGATCGAGACCAGGACGACGCCGGTGCCGCTGCATATCCCGATCACCGAGGGTGGTCAGTACCTGCTGATCGCCACCGCGGACGACGGGCAGGGCCGCTCGACGACCACGCGCGAGTGGTTCTACGCCATTGGCGAGGGCTACACCGCCTGGGCGCGCGAGGACCACAACCGGATCGAGCTCGTGCCGGAGAAGAAGACCTACAAGCCGGGCGAGACGGCGCGCATCATGGTCCAGTCGCCGTGGGAGAGCGCCACGGCGCTGCTCACCACCGAGCGCGAGGGCGTGCGCACCTGGAAGCAGTTCGAGCTCACCTCGACGCAGCAGACCATCAGCGTCCCGATCACTGAAAAGGAAATCCCGAACGTCTACGTCTCCGTGCTCCTGGTGAAGGGGCGCACGAAGCAGGACCCCGGCAAGGACGGCAGTGACCCGGGCAAGCCGGCCTTCCGCCTCGGCTATGTGGAGCTTAAGGTCGAGGATGCGACGAAGCGGCTGCGCGTCGACGTGCAGGCGAAGGGCGATGAGTTCCGCCCGGCTGCCAAGGCGCAGATCGAAGTGAACGTCGCCGACGTGGCGGGCAAGCCGTCGCAGTCGGAGGTCACGCTGTGGGCCGTCGACTACGGCGTCCTCTCGCTGACCGGCTACACGACGCCCGACGTGCTGGAGTCGATCTACCTCGACAAGGCGCTGCAGGTGTCGAACGAAGACTCGCGCCAGCGCGTGATCAGCCGGCGCGTGCTGACGCCGAAAGGAGCGACCGACGGCGGCGGGGGCGGCAAGGACGCCGGACCCGGGACGCTGCGCAAGGACTTCCGCGTGCTGGCGTTCTGGCTCGGCTCCCTCATCACCGATACGAACGGCCGTGCGCGCACCGAGGTCATGCTGCCGGAGTCGCTGACGACGTACCGGATCATGGCCGTCGCCGGCGACAAGCAGTCGCGCTTCGGCTGGGACGACGCCGAGATCCGCATCAACAAGCCGCTGATGCTCACGCCGGCCTGGCCGCGCTTCCTCGCGGTCGGCGACAAGGCCCACTTCGGCGCGGTGGTGCATAACCAGCTCAAGAAGGGCGGCAGGGCGACGGTGTCGATCGAGTCGCTCGACCCGAACATCCTGACGGTCGCCGGCAGCACGCAGGTGGAGATCAAGCCCGGCTCGACGAACGAAGTCCGCTTCGACGCCGAGGCGAAGTCGATCGGCGACGCGCGCATCCGGATGCGCGTGCAGGCCGGCAAGGAGACCGATGCGTTCGAGGACGTGATCCCGGTGCGCATTCTCGTGTCGCCGGAGACCGTCGCCGCGTACGGCGAGGCGAAACCGGCGGCGCAGGAGACGCTGCAGATCCCGGCCGGGGTCGTGCCGGGCTTCGGCGGACTGCGCGTCGAGACGTCGTCGACGATGCTGGTCGGCCTCGCGGAAGGGGCGCGTTACCTGGTCGAGTATCCGTACGGCTGCGCGGAGCAGCGCTCCTCGCGGTCGCTGGCATTGATGCTGGCCGCCGATCTCGGTGAAGCGTTCTCGCTGCCGGGCATCGAGCCGGCGAAGGCGAAGGTGGCGGTGCAGGGCAGCCTCGACGAGCTGCGGAAGTTCCAGTGCAGCAACGGCGGCTTCTCGTTCTGGATCGGCGACTGCAACACGGCCTCGCCGTATCTCACGAGCTGGGTCGTGCACGTGATGCAGCGCGGGAAGGCGCTCGGCTACCGCGTCGACGCCAACACATTGGAGCGGGCGCACGTCTATCTCGAGACCTCGCTGTCCGAGCCGCCGCCGGCGAACGAGGCCTGGCGCCCGGCGTACAACGCGTGGCAGGCGTTCGCCATCAAGGTGCTGACCGAGGGCGGACGGAACGAGGACAGCCACTTCAACCGCGTCTACGAGCATCGCGAACGGATGCCGGTGTTCGCACTGGCGTTTCTCGCCGACGCGCTGCAGGCGCGCAAGGACACCGGACCGCGCCTCGCCGAGCTGCGGCGCAGGATCAACAACTCCATCCTCCCCGAGGGAGGCCACGCGTTCGTCAACGAGCTGAAGGACCCGTATCTCGAGTGGCTGTGGAGCTCGAACGCCCGCTCGACGGCGATCGTCGTCGGGACGTACGTGCGCGGTGGCAACGACGAAGAGCTGGTCAAGCGGATGGTCCGCTGGCTGATGTCGGTGCGCAAGGAAGGCCGCTGGAACGACACACAGGAGAACTCTTGGGTGCTGTCGTCTTTGGTCGACTTCTACCGCCGCTATGAGGCCGAGGTGCCGGACTTCGTCGCCACGATCGCCCTCGGTGCGGAGACGCTCAGCCGCGAGACGTTCAAAGGCCGCTCGACGACCGCGCGGACGCAGCAGTTCTCGATGCAGCAGGTGCTCGCGAAGGGAGCGCCGGGACAGCAGTTACCGGTCGTCTTCACCCGTGACGGCGTCGGCACGCTCTATTACATGCTGCGGCTCCGCTACGCCGCGAACGTCATCCATCACCAGCCCCTCGACGCCGGCTTCCGCGTCGAGCGGACCTATGCCCTGCAGCCCGGCGGCCCGAACGCGATGTCGTTCCAGGCGGGCGACCTGATCAACGTAACCCTGCGCATCCGCGCAACGAAGGAGCGCCGCTACGTCGCCATCACCGACCCGCTCCCCGCGGGCACGGAGCCGGTGGAGGCGTGGTTCGCGACCACCGCCGGCGCGCTCGCGAACGCCGCGCAGAGCTCGGACCACAGCGGCTCGACCTGGACCTGGTGGGAACGCAGCGGTTTCGATCACGTCGAGCGCCACGACGACCGGGTGGAAGTGTTCGCCACGCGGCTGAACGAGGGCGACCACGTGTTCACGTACCTCGTACGTGCCACGACCGCCGGCACCTTCATCGCCGCCCCCGCGCATGCGGAGGAGATGTACGAGCCGGAAGTGTTCGGGCGGACGGCAACCTCGGTGGTGGAGGTGAAGAGATAGGACCGATGCGACGAATGGGACCAATGGGACAGATGGGAAGTCGAAAATGAGCCGCGGCCACATGTGGGCCGGACTTTTAGTCCGGCCGCCCAGACTGAAAGTCTGGGCCACACTGATCGTGGTTGCGATTGCGATCGTACTGATCGCCTGGCTTCGCCTCGGCCCCATCGACCCTGTGCTCCTGCAGCGCACCCAGTCGATCACCGTCCTCGATCGCCACGGCGAGGTCCTCTACGAATCCCTCGGCAGCGGCGGCACGCGCGGCGAATCGCTGGACGCGTCCGCCCTGCCGCCCCGCGTGGTCGAGGCGACGCTCGTCGCCGAGGACCGGCGCTTCTTCCGCCATCCCGGCATCGACCCGATCGCCGTCGGACGTGCGGTCGCGCATAACATCCGCGCGCTGCGCGTGGTCGAAGGGGGCTCCACGATCACCCAGCAGGTGGCGAAGCTTCTCCTTCGCTCCGACAACCGCGGGCTGCCCCAGAAGATGAAGGAGGCGGTGCTCGCGCTGCGGCTCGAGCATCGCTACGGCAAGCGCGAGATTCTCGCGATGTACCTGAACCTGGCGCCGTACGGGAATCGCATCGAAGGAGTGGCGCGCGCCAGCCGCGCCTACTTTGGCTGCGCGCCGCAGGCGCTCACCCCCGCGCAGGCGGCGTTCCTGGCGTCGCTGCCACAGCGTCCGAGTGCGTTCAATCCGCTGCGCGATCCCGAGCGCGCCCGCCCGAGGCAACAGCACATCCTGGCCGGAATGGTGATGTCCGCCGAGGAGCGCGCGCAGGCGAAGAGCGAGCGGCTGCGCTTCAGCCCCACGTCGCAGCCGGTGCTGGCGATGCACTGGGTGGAGCGGGCGCTGAAAACGAGAGATGAGCGAGGAGAGATGAGCGATGAGCCAACGGGTGGGCGCTCATCGCTCATCGCTCATCGCTCATCTCTCGTACCGGCGAAAAGCGTGACGCTCCGCACCACCCTTGACGCCGCCCTGCAGCGTGACGTCACCGGCATCATCGCCGCGCAGCGCGACACCCTGCTGCGGCACGGTGCACACAGTACGGCGGTGGTCGTCCTCCACAACGCCACCGGCGAGTGGCTGGCGTGGGAGGGCTCGGGCGATTACTTCGGGACCCGCTTCGGCGGGGCCATCGACGGCGTCACGACGGCGCGGCAGCCCGGCTCGACGCTCAAGCCGTTCACGTACGCGCTGGCGTTCGAGAGCGGAGAGTCGCCGGCCACGATCCTCCCCGACATCCCGTCGCACTTTCCGACCGCGGAGGAGGGAGTGGTCTACACCCCGCGCAACTACGACAACCGTTACCGTGGACCGCTGCGCGTGCGCGCGGCGCTGGCAGGCTCGCAGAACGTTCCGGCCGTGGCGATGCTGGCGAAGCTGGGGCCGGAGTCGCTGCTGCGCCTCCTCCGCAACTCCGGCTTCGCCGGTCTCGAAAAGACCGCCGACTACTACGGCCTCGGCCTGACTCTCGGCGACGCGGAAGTGACGCTCGAACAGCTCGTCCGCGCCTACGCCACGTTCGCGCGGGGCGGGAAGACGGTGGACGGGCGGCAACTGGTCTCCCAACGCACCGCCTTCTGGATCACCGACATCCTCTCCGACGATGCCGCCCGCGAGTACGCCTTCGGCACCGGCGGCGCGCTCGACTTCCCCTTCCCGGTGGCGGTGAAGACCGGCACGTCGCAGGCGTACCACGACAACTGGACGGTCGGCTACACGCGCGACGTGACCGTCGGCGTCTGGGTCGGCAACTTCGACCGGACCCCGCTCCGCGGCTCCAGCGGCGTCACCGGCGCCGCGCCGATCTTCCATTCCGTCATGCTCGCCGCCATCCAACGCTCGCGCGGAACACTGCCGATCGGCGACACCACGCCCATCGTCGCAGCGCCGGAGGACGTTGAGGCGATCGATATCTGCGCCCTCTCCGGCGCGCGACCTTCGACGTACTGCCCCGCCGTGCAGAAGGAATGGCTCCCGTCCACCGACCCGGCCCGCTTCTGCACCTGGCACCACGACGGCAGCATCGACTGGCCCGCCGAATACCGCTCCTGGGCTCGCGCCGAGATGCCGGCTTCCCGCGTGGCTGCAAAGACGCCGGAGGCGTTCCGCATCACCAACCCCCCGAACGGAGCGACGTATCTCATCGACCCGACCCTCCGCACCGAGTACCAGACCCTCCGCCTCCGCGCCGCCGCAGCCTCGCGCGTCACATGGCAGGTGAACGGGCGGCGGGTGGGGGAGGAATGGGCGCTCAAACCGGGCCGGCATGTTGTGGCCGCCATCGATGGCAACGGCCGGCGCGATGAGGTGAAGATTTTCGTGAAGTGATGGGACGAATGGGACCGATGGGACCAATGGGAGCCCCCCACCCATTCGTCCCATAGGTCCCATCAGTCCCATCTACAATTGCCACTTCACCAGCACACTCGCCCGATCCCTCACCCGGTGCGGAAAGGTGCGCGCGTTCCAGCGTTCCGTCGTCCACAGCTCTGCCCCTTTGATGTCTTCCTGGAACGCCGCCGCCAGTTCCTCGGCCACTCCGGCGTCGTAGATGGCGACGCTGATCTCGTCGTTGATGTGGAAGGACCTGGGGTCGAAGTTGGTGGAGCCGATGGTGCACCACTCGCGGTCGACGATCAGCACTTTCTGGTGAATGCCCGAAGCGGTGTATTCGTAGATCGTCGCGCCAGCGCGGAGGAGGGGGCCGTAGTAGTAGTGGCTCGCGTGTTGGACGATCGGGAAGTCGCTCGTCCCCGACGTCGGCAGCATCAGCTTCACGGCCACGCCTCGCGCGACCGCCTCGGAGTAAAGGCGTACGGCGTGGCGGTCGGGGATGAAGTAGGGGTTCTGCAGGATGATCTCCCGCCGCGCTGAGGCGATGGCGAGGTAGTAGAGCCGCTGGACGGCGCTGGCGGTCTCCGGCGGCGCGGCCCAGGCGACGTGCATGGGGATGGTGCCGGCCGGCTCGAGGCGCGGAAAGTAGGCGTCGCCGACGAGGGCGCGCCCGTTGACCTTGATCCAGTTCTCGAGGAACGCCATCTGCAGCTCGCCGACGACCGGCCCTTCGAAGCGCGCCGCGGTGTCGCGCCAGCCGCCCGCCCGTCCCGCACCCCACATGTCGGCGATGCCGTGACCGAAGGTGTAGCCGATACGGCCGTCGACGACGACGATCTTGCGATGGTCGCGGGTGTTGTACCAGCCGAGCTCCCGCGGCCTTGCTCGATGATAGACGCGGAAGTCGACGCCGGCCTCGATCATGGTCCGCCAGGCGTTCGAGGAGGTGGTCTTGCCGCCGCGCTGGTCGACCAGCACCCGCACTTCGATCCCCCGCCGCGCGCACGCGCTCAGGGCGTCGACGACGTGATCGGAAACGTCGCCGTTCATCCAGAGGAAGGTCTCGAGGTGGACGTGATGCGTGGCCCTGGCGGCGTCGTCGAGGAAGGCGTCGAAGAAGCCGGCGTCCTGCACGATCCGGACGGCGTTCCCTTCCATCACCCGTCCCCACGTCAGCGCCGCGATGGACCGCATCAACGACGCGCCGTGCACCCCCGGAGGAATCTCGAAATGGACATGCTCGCGCCGCGAACGCGACCAGAGGATGAAGAGGGTAATCGCGGCAATGGCAAAGAGGAGGGTGATGAGCAAGGTCTGCGACAAGTGCAAGAGATCGGCCGGGATGTTGTCAGTTGTCGGTTATCAGTTGTCGGCCCCTCAGCGCGAAAAATGGCCCTGGACTGACAACCGACAACCGACAACCATCTCAGGCACGACACGAGCATTCTCATCCGCGCGTGAAGTTACGAAAGCTCCTCCCATATTGGCTCCGCGGCCATGAGTCGATCTGTGCCGGCTGCGAGGCTCCGCATGCGCATGCCGTCGAGGTCCGCTGCGCGGCATGCGACCGGCCGCACTGTACGGTCTGCGTGGTCGAAGTGGAGGGGGAGATGTTGTGCAGCAACTGTGCGGAGGGGAGGCCGAAAAAGAAGTGGCTACGGCGCGCGCGATCTGGAAAGGGGCCCTGAAGGTCGGCACCGCCTCGGTGCCGGTCAAGCTCTACTCGGCGGTGCAGGACCGGAAGGTCCATTTCCGCCTCCTCCACAAGACCGACAAGCAGCCGGTCAAGCAGAAGCTCGTCAGCGCCGACAGCGGCGACGTGGTCGAGTACGCGTCGGTGAAGAAAGCCTTCCCGCTCACGCGCGGCCGGATGGTGCTGCTCGAGCCGGAGGATCTGGAGAAGCTCGAGCCGGACGACTCGCGCGACGTGACGCTCACCCGCTTCGTGGACGTCGGCGAGATCGACCATCGCTGGTACGAGCGCGCCTACTACCTCGGCCCCGACGGCGATGCCAAAGCCTATTTCGCCGTCGCGGCAGCGCTGGAGAAGAAGCAGAAGGAAGGGGTGGCCCGCTGGGTGATGCGCGACAAGGAGTACGTTGGCGCACTGCGCGCCGAGGACGGCTACCTGATGCTCATCACCCTCCGCCGCGCGGACGAGATCATCGCTGCCGACGCCCTGCAGGCGCCCGGTGGGCGAGCGCTCCAGCAGCGCGAGATCGAGATGGCCGAGCAACTCCTCACCGCGCTGCACGGCAAGTTCGAGCCTTCCGAGTTCCGCGACGAGTACCGCCACCGCGTGCTGGAGCTGGTGGAGACGAAGGCGGCGGGGAAGAAGCCGAAGGTGGTCGCCTTCCGGCCGAAGAAACAGAAGGAAGACCAGCTCGCCGGTGCGCTCGAGGCCAGCCTGGCCGGATTGAAGGGGAAAGCCCGTGGCTGAAGACGATCTCGAAGGATTCGACCAACCGAGCGGACTGCGCTCCTTCTGGACCGGCACGATCACCTTCGGCCTGGTCACCGTGCCGGTGGCGCTCTATGCCGCCACCAAGTCGCGCGGCATCGCCCTCAGGATGATCGGGCCCGACGAAGCGCCGGTCCGGCGGACCTACGTCTGCACGAAAGACGAGACGCCGCTCGACGCCGACGACATCGTCCGCGGCTACGAGATCGAGAAGGGGAAGTTCGTCGTAGTCACCGACGACGAGCTGGAGGCCATCGAGCCGCGTAAATCGCGCGAGATCGACCTGCGCCTCTTCGTCGACCGCGACGATATCGACCCGATGTACTACAACCGCGCCTACTTCCTCGTCCCCTCGGGCGGGACGAACAAGGCCTACCGCCTCCTCGCCGAGGTCATGGAAAAGAAGAACCAGGCCGGGATCGCCACGTTCGTCATGCGGGCCAAGGAGTACCTGGTGGCCATCATCGCCGAGAACGGCATCCTCAGCGCCGAGACCCTGCGCTTCGAAGACGAGATCCGCAAGCCCCAAGACGTCGGCCTGCCGAAGGTCGCCAAACCGGCTCCTGCCGAGGTGAAGAAGTTCGAGACCCAGATCGTGAAGCAGTCGAAGAAACTCGACCTCCACGAGTTCCTCGACGACTACGCCGAACGGCTGGAGAAGCTCGTCGCCCAGAAGGAAAAGAAGAAGGAGAACATCGTCAAGGCGCCCGAGGAGCTGCGCGACGAGGAAGAGGGCGGCGGCGAGGTGGTGGATCTCCTGGCCGTGCTGAGCCGCAGCCTCGGCGGTACGACGGGCGGGGGGCGGAAGCCGGCCAGGAAGGTAGCCGCGAAGCGGCCGGCGGCGGCGAAAAGGAAGACCACGGCGAAGAAAAAGGCGCCCGCGAAGAAGAAGCGGGCGTGAGGGATTTCAAAGACGATCTGGATCAAGCGGCGTAGTGCGGCCGGCGCGATGATCCGCGAGAGCCTCCTCGGCCATTCGTTGAAGCGCTGCGGACGCAGGCCGTGAAAACAGCTCATTCCACGTGCGTTCGGATTCAACTTCTTCCAGAAGGCGAGCGCCGATCGCTTCCTGATCGTCTTCCGGTAGCTTGCGTGCTTCTTCGATCGCTCGCTCGAAGAGTTTACCCATGACTACATTTTAGCGTTGGTGCGATAGCCGCGGAGCGGCGGCAGAATGTAGCGAAGAAGAAAAGGGCGTGAGGCGAGAGCGATGGAACCTATAGGAATGGGACCAATAGGACTTATGAGATCCCCATCTGTCCTATAAGTCCCATAAGTCCCATTGGTCCTATAGGTCCCATGGGTCCCATAAAAATCTACCTCGCCGCCGTCAACATCCCTAGCGCTCCCTTCGGCTCATCCACCTTCCCCCAGCGCGTCACATACCCGCGGGCATCCACGTGCAGGTAGGGCCCGTGCGCCGCGTTCGCCTCGTAGACGCCGGCTCCACCTTTGAGCCAGCCCCATTCCGTCGAGTTGTCGATGGTCTCGGCCACGCGGAGGAGGAAGCGGGCGTCGCTCGTGTCGATGCGGCCGTCGCGGTTGACGTCGTCCATGCTCCCGTCGCCGTTGTCGTCGATGAAGATGTCCATCGCGTCGCCGTAGAGATGGCGGGAGTAGCTGGTCTCGTTGCCGATCCTCGAGTTGTAGTACGGAGTCCGGTAGCCGGACATGATCGTGAAACGGTTGAACTCGACGCCGTGCTGCGTCTCCAGCTCGTGCTGCAGGATCTCCAGCTTGACGAGCGCTTCCGTACGGAGGATCAAGAACTTGGTCGTCCCATCCAGCTTGCACTGGAAGTCCTGCATCTTGTAGTGATCCGACACCCGGAGGGCTTCGTTCTCATTGCTGAGGCGGATGAAGCCCTTGGGACGCTCATACTGCTCGAGTCCCTTCAGCGGCTGCGACTGGTACTCCCCGACCCGGTAACCGTCGACGCGGCCGTTCTTCATCGCGCCATACGGGACGACGCTGACCAGGGTGAGCGTCAGCTCGCGGCCACCGGCCCGGACCGTGGCATAACCGGCGTCGCCGGACTCGTCGGAGTAGGCGACGATGGCGCCGTTCTTCACCCGGACGTCGAAGCCCGCCGGAACCTGGATGACCTCCTCGGCAGGCAGGTTTCCGATCGAGAGCGTGTTCTCGGTTTGCGGCACCACCGGCACGAACAGCCGTTCCACGTACTCCGGAACGGCGTCGAGATGGACGCGCGTACCCGGACGGGTCCCGGCGAATACGGCAGGGGCGCTCAGCAGCAAAACGGCGGAGAACAGCTTCACGAGCGATCGGGTCATCGTTGGGGGCTCCTCCTGTTGTGTGGGACGCGTATAAAAACGCCTCGGCAGAGTGGTCAATTTCGTATGATCGCCCGGGATTTGCAATTGGAATGAATCAGGAGAAGCAAGTGAGCAAGCCCATCATCGGAATTGGATCGGACGTTCAGGAGGGGAAGGACGGCGAGCGCGACCGTGCCTGGGCGTATACGACGTACGTCGAGTCACTCCGCCGCGCCGGGGCCATCCCGGTGGTGATCCCGCCCCAGCCGGAGAATGCGGCCGAGATCGCCGAGACGCTCGATGGGATCCTCCTCGCCGGCGGCGATGACTGCGATCCCGCCCTCTATGGCGAAGACCGTCATTCGAGCGTCACCTCGGTGCTGGGCGAGCGCCGGACGACCAACGACCTTTCCCTCGCCAAAGTGGCCCGCGAGCGCGGCATCCCGACGCTCGGGATCTGCCTCGGCATGCAGATGATGAACGTCGCCGGCGGCGGCTCGCTGGTGCAGGACATCGACTCCCAGGTC